>JC3454_100721_pt1 | contig 17914 bp, 19 predicted proteins | sample YNP_Site_4_FD_21673 | JGI IMG/M metagenome (IMG submission 21673) | reverse complement strand
CCTCACTAGACAAGGCCGATGAAGAGACCATCAGTGGTTAGACCTTGTGGGGTGAAGACGGGTTGCCCCTCGAGGCCCTCCCCGCTGGCCTAGGCCTACAGGGCGCACAGGTGCACCGACGTCCTCTCCTTACGCCTCTGCCTGCCGTCCCCCTCTTCTTGCCTGGCCATGCACTAAGCCTGAGGGCGCGCCTGAGGTACGAGAGGGACAAGACGCTGGAGGAGGCCGTGAGGTGCGTCGCGAGAAGCCTCGGCCTCAACTACATAGACCCCGAGAGGCTCTACGTAGTAAGGAGCTACGGCTCCAGGTCAAGGGCCACAGCAAGGATATACATGATGCCCTCTGCCTGGAGGTTCGCCCTCAACATGGGGCCCGTCTACCTCATAGAGTTCATATCAGAGAGGTTTGACAGGCTGACGCCAATGGGGAAGGCTGAGGTCATAGTACACGAGCTCCTCCACATACTCCCTGCGTTCAGCGGCGGCCTGAGGCCCCACGGGAGGCTCGTCAACGACGGGCTCGCCAGGAGGCTGACCTCGAGAGTCGACGAGGACTGCCTGAGGCTTTTAGGCGGCGACGAGGAGAGCAGGTAGTGCAGTCACCTGAGTCCAATCGCAACGAAGGGCTACCCCCTGCCCACGGTCCTATCGGTAGGACCTGTGGATGTCCAGGGCCCTTAGGAGGCCTGGAATCTGCTGAGCTAAGGGCCTCCTTGGGAGCGGCCAGGCCTTGAGCTCTCAGGGCCCGAACACCTGTTCAGCCCCTCCATTAACACTGACCTGCAGTCGGCCTTCAGGCTGCCAGCGAGGACAGGCTCCTCAGAGGGGGCCAGCTCGCCCCAGACCCTGAGGGGCTCAAGCGTAAGCTTACCGCCCTTAGCATAGAGGTAGAGGACGTTATCGTAGTAGGTCGAGAGCGGCGCCCTCCAGGCGTCCTCCCTGGGCAAGGCGTAGAGGTGGAAGGTCATTATGCCCATGGAGGCCCTGCGCACCAGCACCCTGTAAGTGGCGTTAAGGTAGTCGCTAGGGGTCATGAACCTGCGAAGCATGTGGACGCCCTCGGCCACGACTACGTCGGGCCTGAAGTCCCTGTCGCTCGTGTAAGCCCTCAGCTCAACGTCTCCTACCGTCGTCAATGAGGCGTCATGACTCTCCACTGACAGGTTGCCAAGTTTGTCGCCCAGAAGGTCACCGCAGGCCGCAAGCAGGTCCTTCATGCTGGCGACGCTATGAATGTAGGAGATGTACCTCACCCTCAGGCCTGAGGCCACTGCCGGCGCCACTAGGTAGTAGACGGAGAACCTGAGCGGGTCAACTGAGGGGTCGTAAAGTATGAGGGTCCCCATGCCCGGCCTCAGCGTCAGCTCGCCCAGCCTGCACGTCCTCTCGGACCTGGCGCCGCTCGGCAACGCCTCATGCCTCAGAGGGGGAGGGAACTCAATACCCCTCGCGGTAAACGTGTAGGGCATAGAGGCGTACTCAACGCTCGTCCCCCTCATCTTCCTTATCTCGGCGTACCTCTCCATCTTGCCCTTGATGTAGTGATACTTCATTATTATGACGCCGTCTGCTATGAACTCCTCGGGGCCCAGCTGGGATGACTCAGCCCCGAAGGGGAGCTCTGCTATCAGCAGGGAGGTCGCTCCCCTGAGCTTAAGGCCGAGGTAAAGCGCCGAGTGAAGTACCTCCCTCACCCTCGTCGGGTCCTTGGCCAGCTGCTCGACGGTGGTCACGCTGTCGATGACGACGCGCCTCGCCTTCATGGAGTCGACCTGGAGAAGGATGTCCTCGATCAGGTTGCTCAGCGCCTCAGGGTCGCTCACGTTGAGCGCCTCATAGTACCTGAAGAGCCCCTTCTCCTCCAGCGGCCTGAAGTCCATGCCGAACGAGAGCGCGTTCTCGATGAACACGCTCCTGGGCTCAACGAAGCTCACGTATATTGAGGGCTCCCCGGAGGAGGCGCCGGCGTAAGCGAACTGGGACGCAAGGGTGGTCTTCCCGGCCCCGGGGTAGCCGGCAACCAGGATGACCGAGCCCATCGGCACACCGCTTGCGAATAGCTCGTCAAGGCCTGGGACGCCTAGCCTGATCCTCTGCCTCTCGTAGCTCAACGGAGTCCCTCTTTCCTATAGTTAGCACTTTATTTTAAACTAACGCTTCGAAAGGAACACATTACCTGACCAAGTTAACGAGCTGAAGGTAACGCCCTATCCCTTAAGTCGCTCGGCCAGGTCGTAGAGGGCGCACGAGAGGGCGCAGGCCACGTCCCAGGCCTTGAGCGGCTCCCCTCCCCTTATCCTGACCCTCTTGGTCGCCAGGGACAGCACGTCCTTGGAGAAGGGCCCCCTTGGGAAGGCCCCGAAGCCTATGGCTGATCCTGTCTCGTAGGCCTCCCTCACTATGTCTGCGGGCCTCTCCTCGACCTCAGCGTCCTCGCTCAGCAGTATGAGCCCCCTATTGCCCAGGAACCCCCTTAGGTCCTTGGCCGCGGTCCATATCAGCGGCTCCCCCTCAGGCGGGGCCCTGCCGACCCTGAGCACCTGGGCCATGAGGCCCTTGAAGCGGTCGTAGTTCTTCGGCAACCTCACGCCTGGCGAGAACGCGATTACCCTGCCGTCCTGGAGGTGCACGAAGACCTCGGCAAGCCCCTCCCTCACCGGCGCCTTCTCGAGGAGGTTGAGGAGGCTCAGGTGCACTATGTCTGGCCTCCCCCTCCTCCACCAGGCCTCAAGCGACCTCATGGCCTTCCAGTGTATGCCAGCGTCAAGCAGCATCTCCCCTGGCCTCAGGCCGTACCTCCTGGCTGTCCTCACGACCTGGGGGTGGCCCGCTATCTGCTCGGGGATAAGCTCAAGGGCGGCCTCAAGGAGGACCACTGTGACCTTGGCCATAAGCTCATCCTCAGCGATCGGTAGGCCTCTTCATCGGTGCTCTCGGAAGCCCTGCCGTTTGTCCCTAGGCGCTCACCCTCATTAATTTGCGTTCGCTCGTCGCGCCTAGGGACTTCCGCCTCGTCCATAGGGGCTCGCCGTCCCCTATGGCGTCATGGGCGGCCGTCGAGCCCAACGGAACGGGGCTCCCATCTACAGGGGCTGAGGGGCCTCATAGCTCTCATCTCCCTCGCCCTTGGGGCAGCGCCCCCATCAGGCGAGGGGTCGTCCGTGAGACCTGTCACAAGTATTACCATAAAAAGGCCTCCATTGATGTGAAAAGTGTTTAGTCATGTCATCACTGGTTGCCAGAGGGGGGAGGAGAGGGTTTTCTGCGTTTCCACAGTATGGGAGCTCTAGCCTGGACAGTCCTGGCGTCTGACGACCTCTACCTTTTAACGCCCTCAGCGACTGGCGTGTCGGGCAACATGTCAAAGGGGCAGTGGAGGTACCCAAGGGGCTACCTGAGGCTGGTCTCCACGGTCACCGCCTTCGCGGCCATCCTCACGCCCCTGGACAGCACCATAGTGAGCGTCTCCCTCCCAGCCATAGCGAGGGGGCTGAGGGCCTCTTACCTGGAGACCATATGGGTCCCCATGGGCTACCTGGTATCGCTCTCCGCCTTCCTCCTCCTGTTCGGGAGGCTCGGCGACGTGAGGGGCAGGAGGAGGGTCTTCACGACCGGGTTCCTCGTGTTCACCGTGGCCACGGTCATGTGCGCCCTCTCAATGAGTGGAGCTGAGCTTGACGCCTGGAGGGTGGTCCAGGGCATGGGGGCGGCTATGATACTGGCCAACAGCGGCGCCATAATAACTGACGCCTACCCGCCCTGGGAGAGGGGCAAGGCCTTCGGCTACTGGACCCTTGCCGTCTACACGGGGACCACGGTGGGCCCTGTCCTGGGAGGGGCGATAACGACCCTGAGGGCCATAGCTGGGGTTCCGAGCTGGAGGTGGGTCTTCCTCGTAACCGTGCCCCTTGCCCTGACAGGCTACCTGTTCTCGCAGGCCTACCTCAAGGAGTCCGTGGGGCAGCCGGGCCAGCCCGTTGATGCAAGGGGCGGCGCCCTGGCCGCCGTGGGGGTAGCGGCCTCGCTCTTCGGCCTGACGGCGGCCTCCTTTGAGGGCTGGTCGCCCCCTTACCTGGCCCTCACAGTCGTGGGGGTCGCCCTCATAGCGGCGTTCGTTGTATGGGAGGCCAGGCTTGGCCCCCTGGCCCTCCTCGACGTGGGCCTCTTCAGGTCTGTCCAGTTCTCCATGGGCAACCTGGCGGCCCTCCTGAACTACGCCGGCTACTTCTTCGTCCCCTTCTTCCTCAGCTACTACATGATAGTGGTCCTGGGCATGAGGCCCATAGAGGCCAGCCTCGCCCTCCTATCGCTCTCCCTAGCAATGGTTGTCCTATCGCCCATAAGCGGCAGGCTGTCAGACAGGGTGGGCGCCAGGCCCCTCGCCACGGCCGGGATGCTGCTGATAGCCCTCGGCCTCCTGCTTCTCATACCGCTGGGCCTCAGGGCCACCCTGGCGGACGTGACCTGGAGGGCCCTCATAATCGGCGTGGGCATGGGCCTCTTCTCAAGCCCCAACTCGGCCTCGGTAATGAGCGCGGCCCCGAGGGAGAGGCTGGCAGTGGCCTCGGCAACGCTGAGCCTCATGAGGTTCTACGGCCAGTCCCTCAGCCTCGCCCTGGCCAGCTCCCTTGCAGCGGTATACATACCCAGGCCCGTCCTGGTGAGCGTCTTCACTGGGCTGCCCGTGAGCGCCGCAGCCAGCGCCCTCGACTTCATCAGGGGAGTTAGGCTCGTCTACGAGGTCATGGTAATGCTAGTCATAGTTGGAGCCATAGCGTCAGCTATGAGGGGGCGCGAGAGGAGGGCCAGGCCTTCAGGCGTTGGCCTGCAATGCGGCGACTTTATAACGTGCCCTAGGCCCAGCCGCCAGGGCCTCGCTTGAGGTTCACTGTCAGAAAGGCCCTCGAGGGCGCAGGCCCCGAGGCCGCGTGGGCGGTCGTTAAGGACGTTGAGGACATGTCAAAGTATTGGCGCGGCCACAGGGAGGTCAGGGCGAGGAGGCTTGAAGACGGCTCCTGGGACCTGGCGATAAGGTTCGCCTTCCCGGGCCCCAACAACAGGGGGAGGGCAAGGGCGACGCTCGACGAGGCCGCTAGGACGCTGACCCTAAGCTACGTTGAGGGGCCCGTAAAGGGTATGGTGAAGGTCTACGTAACAGAGAACGAGATCGTGACCGAGTGGGACGTCAGCCTGGCCTGGTACCTCAGGCCGCTTGAGGCGTGGGTTAAACGGCACTTCATGAAGGGCGCCCAGCACGCGCTCGACAGGATAGTAGAGGCCGCCAGGGCTTCAGCGGGGCCGGCCCCTCCAAGGCCCTTGACTAGCTGACATGGCCTCGATGATATGAAAGGCGCGAGAGGCGATCTTGCCAAATTCATAGAATGAAAATAAAAAACCTAGGACTTAGAATTAGCGTCAGTCCCTCATCACGGGGCGTACGGCTTAACCTTCTCCACTTCCTCCTTGGGGGCCTCGGCGTAGGTGAACCACCAGGCGTAGCCCTTGTACTGCCTGAGCCTCTGCTCGGCGTCAGCAACGTTACTCGGCGGGGGCAGGATCATCTTGTCCCCTATGAGCTCGTTGCTGGGCCAGTTCGCCGGGGCCACCATCTTGGTCCTATCGATGGCCTGCAGCGTAGCCACAACCCTCAGTATCTCCTTTACGTTCCTGCCAAGCTCCAGCGGGTAGTAGAGTATGGCCCTCACGATCCCCCTGTTGTCCACCACGAACACGGCCCTGACGGCGGCCGTGGGGCTCTCGGGGTGTATCATCCCGAGCCTCCTGGCCACCTCGCCCGTGGGGTCAGCTATGATGGGGAACGGGACCTTGACGCCCAGGTTCTTCTCTATCCACTGGACCCACTCTATGTGGCTTATGTTGCTGTCAACGGAGAGGCCTATGAGGCCTGTGTTAAGCTTCTCGAATTCTGGGTAGAGCCTGGAGAAGCTGTAGAACTCAGTTGTGCAGACGGGGGTGAAGTCGCCTGGGTGGCTGAAGAGTATGAACCACTTGCCCTGGCCCGTGAAGTGGTCAGGCAACTTGATCCTACCGTGGGTTGTCACTACCTCCATCTCGGGGAACTTCTCGCCTATGAGAGGTATCCTCTCAGACATACGGGTTCACTCAAGGCTCCTACGCAGCTTCTAGTTAAAAAGCTTTTCTAACAAGAAACTAAGAAGGGCCTATGAGGTCTGTCAGCGCGGCGCCTGGCCCTTGTGTGAAGGCTTCCCTTAAGACCATCTTGTACCTATCTAATTACATATACAAGCGTTAATTGACCTCGCCTACCTTTACCTCACCACGATGGGGCCTCAGGGTGAGGAGGAAGGAGCTGGCGCTGGCGGCTATCATATCCTCGGCTATAGCTGTGGCCATACTCTCAATGCCAGACGTCCTGAGGCCCGTGGCAGAGAGCCTGCTTAGGGCGCTGGGGCTCTACTGGCCCGCGGCGGTGCTGCTGATAGGGGTTATCCACGGCCTGAAGCCGGACGAGCACACGTGGCCCATAACGGTCTCCTACGGCATGATGCAGGAGAGCCTCGGGAAGGCCATGATCTCGACGGGCGTGTTCGCGGGGGCCCTGACCCTGGTCTGGGCCTCCTTGAGCGCCCTCACCTCCCAAGTTATCTCGTTCTTCCAAAGCGAGGGGCTCGAGGCCTACGTGGACATAGTTGTGGGCCTAACCATGGTGACAGTGGCCAGCGCCCTGCTCACCTTGAGGAGGGGGCATGGGGCCTCAGCGGGAGGCCGTGAGGCGAGGGCGGACTACAAGGTTATATGGGTCCACGGGGTCGCGGCCGCCTTCGGAGGGGACTTCTTCATTGTGTTCTACATGACCGTGATCCTGCTCCCCGTGATGTCGGCAAGCATGGGGTTCGCCGTGGGGCTGCTCTTCGGCCTGGGATCCTGGGCAGCGCAGTCCGCCGTGGTGGCCATGATATATAAGGGTCTCATCAAGGCCGTGAGGGACGTGAGCCTGTTGACGAGCGCTGGGAGGCTCTCGCTCCTCTTCCTTGGAGTATTCATGATAGGGCTGGGGGTGTTCTCGTTAACGGACGTCGGTCAGGCCCTCAGGCGCCTCGCGGCTGCCCTGACTTAAGTGGCGCAGAGGCGCTGGAAGGCCTCTTGATAACAACGCCTAGGGCCGGCTCGCCTCTGACCTGCAGGCCTTCGCTAGGCTTCAGTAACCAGGCCCTGGGGTCAGCCTGAGGCCCAGCTCTCAGCTCGACCTCGTCTAGCTGACCGATAAAGGCGACCTAGACCTTAAGGAAAAAGAGGGCCCATGCGAGGGAGGCCGTCGGCTCAGAACCTGACGAAGTCCTTGCCGAGGGCCCCGCATATCGGGCACTTGGGCGGCGGGTCCCTGCCTACGACCGTGTGGCCGCAGACGGGGCATATCCATATGTAGCCGTCGATCGGCATGTCCTCCCCCCTCTTGACGTGCTCAAGGGCCTCCTGGTAGAGCTTCAGGTGTATCCTCTCAGCCTCAAGGGCGTACCTGAAGGTCATCTCGGCGGCCCTGTCGCCCTGCATCCTCGCGAGCTCTATGTAAGCCGGGTACATCTCCTCCACCTCGAACCTCTCGCCCATTATGGCCAGCTCGAGGTTCTTCGCCGTGTCGCCAGGGCCGAAGGGCGCCTCCGCCACCACCTTGAGCGGGGCCTTGAGCTTCTCAAGCCTCTGGTAGTGGTTCCTGGCGTGGACCTGCTCTGCGAACGCTATGGCCCTGAAGAGCCTGGCGACGTTCTTGAAGCCCTCCTTCTCCGCTATGTCCGCAAATATGAGGTACCTCATGTGGGCCATGGACTCACCGCCGTAGCTTGAGACAAGGGCGTCCTGGGTCATGGCAGGGTGACCGCTCTCGCTCAAAGGAGGTCACCAGCGTGTACAGGGCTGCACAGCTATTAATACGTTGCAGATCGCCAAGCGAGGCCTACCGCAAGACCTTTGCTCCGCCCATGATGTCAGCTTCCTCAGCCCTTTGACCAGGCTCGTAGGCCTTAAGTATCACCCCTGCTACCTAGTATCAGGGGTGCTACCTACGCTCTTCTCGGTGGAGCCCAAGGAGTCTCTCCAGGACCTCTTCGACAGGGAGGACGAGGTGAGGAAGCTCAGGGAGGGCCTGTCGAGGGAGAGGCTTATCCTTGTCCTGGGCCTGAGGAGAATCGGCAAGTCAAGCCTAGTGCTCGCGACCCTGAGCTCAACGGGGCACCCCTTCGTCTACGTTGACGTCAGGAGGGCCTATGACGATGTCTCCAGGAGGGTGCCCGCCGAGAGGCTCTACGAGGAGCTCCGCTCCTCCCTGCTAAGGCTAAGCGTTAGGGAGAGGGTCCTCGAGGCCCTAAGGAGGATGGGGGTCTCGCTAGAGTACCCGGTCAAGGTAAGGGTCCCGGCCGAGGAGGTGAGGGACAGCATAGCTAAGGCCTTCGACGCGCTTAACGAGCTCGGGAGGGTCGCAGTAGTCCTGGACGAGGCTCAGTACCTGAGGTACTCAACCGTAGGCCTTAGGCCCCTCCTGGCCCACGTCTACGATAGGCTCAGGAACGTGACCCTCATCATGACGGGGAGCGAGGTCGGCCTCCTCCACGACTTCATAGGAATTGACGACCCCTCCTCACCGCTTTACGGCAGGTACGGGCTCACCATAGAGCTGAGGCCCTTCGACGAGGAGAGGTCGAGGCAGTTCCTCAGGAGGGGCTTCGAGGAGCTCAGGGTCAGGGTGGACGAGAGGGTGATAGGGAGAGCCGTTGAGGAGCTAGACGGCGTTGTCGGCTGGCTTGTCTACTTTGGGAGGCTGTACCTGGAGAAGGGGGCTGACGCGATTGACGAGGTCAAGGAGATGGGAGCTAAGCTAGTTAAGAAAGAACTTGAGGAGGCGCTTTCGAGGAGCCCCTACTACGCCCACATAATGAGGGCCATTGCCACGCTTGGGAGGGCCAGGTGGAAGAACGTAGTGGACTACGTGACGGCCCAGCTCGGGAGGAGGGTAACTAACGCCACGATAGCGAGGGACCTGAGGAACCTCGTCAAGATGGGCTTCATCGAGAAGGTCAATGACGAGTACAGGGTGGCAGACCCGATAGTCAGGTACGCCGTGCTTAAGTGGCTGTAGCCTGAACGCGTTGCCTCCGAGCTGGTAGCCCGCCAAGGGCGACCTAGCTATGAGCTTTGCAAGGGCCTGTAGCTCCATTGGGCCCTCGGAGGTCGGGCGAGGGCTCAGCCTGACCACTTGGCCTCAGCGGCCGCTATGCCAACTATACCTAGTAGCCCTTATCCATGAAGGGGCTCCTTTAGGACCACATGCGCTGAGCGCTGTAGTACGACATCACTCCCCATAGTCCTCCTCGGCCTCCCCTCCCTCAGCCTTGCCCTCCCTGCCCCAGAGCTCCTTTCGCCTCGCCTCGAGCTGGTTAACCTCAACGCCCATGAACTCGGCGGCCGTCAGCAGCCTCACCCCCTCCTCTTCCGCGGCCTGAAGGTGAGGGGCCAGCCTCTCCCTGTAGGCAAGGTCCCTCAGGAGGTGGTGGTCAACAACGATCGTCTCGGCCGCGCGGGCCCTTATGAGCTCCATTAGGCCCTCAAGGCCCCTCTGGACGGCCTCCTCAGGCACCTTGAAGCCGGCGAAGTAGGTCGGCGGGCCGCTTAGCACCAGTAGTCTCGCCCCCGCCCAGGCCCTGAGCTGCTCAACCGCCTGCGGGTCAGCGGGCCCCTGGACGTCGCTGGCAAACACTATGGACTCGTCGTTGCACCTGGCCCTGACCATGAGGACCCTGCCCACCTTCGTTCCGGGCTCCCCGTGCCAGACAGCCTGGGAGAAGTCAAGGGTCAGGTCGCCGACCCTGAAGGACTGGCCGTCAGCGTATGAGACCGAGGCAGACCTGGCGACCCCGCCTTCGACGAGGAACCTCCTGGCCCTCCCCCTCTGGCTCCAGTTTATGTTGTGCTCCGGGTCCTTGACGAAGAGCCTCTTGCCTGAGTAGAGCTCAGGCCTGTCCCTCATGTAGTGGTCGTAGTGGTAGTGCGTTATAACGATGGCGTCTGAGGCCTGCACCTCCTCGGCTGCCTTCTCGAGGGCCCTCTCCAGCGCCTTGAGCTCAAGCTCGTGGGGAGGGAGGCCGTACCTCCTGGGGGCGAGGGAGGCGCCGAGGTCTATGCCGAGCCTGACGCCGCAGGCGTTAACGACCGTGGCCAGGCTCCTGACGCCCATGCTGTCTGCGGCGAGTATGGAGACGTCGAAAGGCCCTAGCCTTACCAAGCTAGCCGCCACGCTGCCTTAGGGGAGTTGCCAGTTAAAGCCTGAGCTAGCCGAGTTGCTGGTCCTCATCTTACAAACGTTATGGCAGAGCTCATTTTTTAGCCGTCTAGAAAACTCACAGCTGGGCGGTGAGGCGGGCTTGAGGGCTGATAGTTGATGAAAAGACCGGGTTGCCGAGCCCCTGTCTGCCCGTATCCCGCTTACCTCCTGACGCCCTCCAACAAGGCCTTTGGCATTGCAAGGGTCACGACGAAGTTCGGCTCGTCAACTATCTCCGAGATCCTAAGGTTGCCAGCCACGCTGCTCAGCACGTAGGCCTCCTCGGGACTCAGCCCGTAGACCCTGCCGAGCAGGGCCAGCATGTCCTCAACCGCCTGCCTGGCCGCCTCGTAAAGGTTATCGGTGATGCCCATGGTGGCTATTACCTCTCCCTCATCGTGTGTAGGCGCCACTGTGAAGGGCCTCCTTATGTTAAGACCCTTCACCACCTCCACTCTCAGCCTCACGTCTGCCTGCGTCTCTATGGCCGTCCCGCAGACCTCGCCGTCCCCCTGTGAGGCATGAGGGTCGGCCACTGAAAGCAGGGCGCCCCTGACGCTCACGGGCAGGTAGACCCTAGCGCCCTTACCGTGGAGCCTGTTGTCCATGTTGCCGCCAAAGTTCTGCGGGGGGATCATTCTGAACTCGCCCTCCCTCGGCGCAGCGCCGATGACCCCCAGGAACGGCCTCACCGGCACCCTCACGCCCCTCAGGAAGTTCCCCCTGGCAGTGGCGTAGCCGTTTCCTATGTCCCAGATCACCAGCCTCTCCCTGAACCTGCCCTTTAGCAGCCCCATGGAGCTGACTATAGCCGACCATCCCCAGTCGGAGACCTCTATGTCCTCTATTTCGACCATCAGCGCGTCCCCCGGCTCGGCCCCCTCAACGAGTATGGGCCCCACAGCTGCGTCAACCCTTGACTCGTCCAGCCTGCCCAGGTCCTCCGTCGTTGAGTCAGGCCGTATCTGCAGCGTTGAGGAGTCTGGCACGATCACACGGACCTCGTCGCCGCTCCTGACGCTGGCCACAGGCCTAAGGCTCGGCGACCACCTGTAGTGTAGGTTCTCCTCCTTCCTGCCGTCAATTACTATCATGGCCTCTCCCCTCCTCGGCCTGACGGCGCAGGCCTCTGAAATAACTGTTGCGACGGCTGCCTTCCAAAGGCGCGACGGTTAAGGTCTTACAGGGTTCACCTGTTGCAGCTGCAAGGACCTCGTAGACCTGATGACGCAGACGTGGCGCTGACTGAGTCTTAGCTTGACCTAACTTAGGGGGCCGTCCATCCCACTATGGCCAGGGAGGCTTGCCCGCCTCGGCTCAGCCTAAAATGCTCAGAGGACCTGTCCTCAGGGGGACCCGCATGGCCATTAGGGCCGTGACATTCGACGTCTGGGACACGCTGCTCAACCTTAAGGTAGCCAGGGAGGCCATGATATCGGCTGTGGCCAGGGAGACCGGCAGGCCTGAGGCAGAGGTGAGGGAGGCCGTCAGCGAGGCAGACAGGGCCGTGAGGAGGGAGAGGAGGTTAAGGGGCCTGAGCGGCTCTGAGGCTGTCAGGGCCTCGGTCTCCATCCTTGCCTCCCGCCTCGGCTACAGCGGCGACCTCCTGGGCGTCATAGAGGGGGCCATAGCGTCCCTTAGGCCAGAGGAGGTGGCCTTCAGCGACGCGGTTGAGGCTGTCAGGGAGGTGAAGGGCATGGGGCTGAGGGTTGGCGTCCTGGGAAACACGCTCTTCTGGACCAGCTCAGCCACGAGGGCCCTGCTCAGGGCCTCCTTCGGGGACCCCTTCGACTTCACCGGCTTCGCTGACGAGATGGGGGCCTCGAAGCCCAGCCCTGAGGCCTTCATGGCGGCCGCAAGGGGGCTGGGGGTCGAGGTTGAGGAGATAGCCCACGTGGGCGACAGGGCCTCAGAGGACCTGGGGGGCGCCCTGGCAGCAGGGCTTAGGGCTGTCCTGGTCGCTAGGGGCAGGGTGAGGGAGGCAGCAGTCTTCGAGGCCCTGGGCTTCGCAGTGGTGCCTGACCTCAGGGGCCTGGGCGAGGTGCTAAGGAGGCTCGGGGCCAAGGGCTAGAACATTAAACCTTGGCGGCCCCTCACCAGGGGGACCAACGTGAGGGAGAGGGTTACCTCGAGCGAGGTCGACGTAGAGGTCGAGGTAAGCCAGTCAGCCGTGAGGAGAGCTGAGAGGCAGCTGACCTCCTCCCCATCCTAAAAGGGTGAGGGCTTCCTTAGGGCGGTTCATAGGTTCACGGCTTACCACCCTCACCTTCATCACCTCACGGCTAGCGGCTTTTTACAACTGAAAGCCTCGCCCTTTAGGGCAGGGTTAAGGCTTTTAAGCTACTGTTTGCTACTTCTGTAGTTGGTGCGAGAGTGCCTGTTACAGAACCCATCAGGGTGAGGAAGGAGACCAAGGAGGAGCTGAACAAGCTGAAGGTACACCCCAGGGAGACCTACGACGACGTGATAACAAGGCTCATCGAGGAGTACAAGAGGTGTAAGGGTATATAGGGGAGCAGGTGGAGTGAATGCTCGCGGGCGGTGAGGGAGCGCTAACCCTGACCGTCATGATGAAGGTTAGCCCCGAGCCCGAGAGCGAGCAGACAGTACTTGACCTTCTGAGGAGGTACAGGGACGCCCTAAACTACTCAATAAGGGTGATAATAGCTAACAAAGCGGTGAGCCTCGGCAAGGCCCATAAGCTCCTATACAAAGAGCTAAGGGAGAGGTACGGCCTATCATCTACTATTGCCGTGGGCTGTTACAGGGATGCCATCGCTATAGCCAAGTCGTGGCTCAGGAATCCAAAAAGGGGCAAGATGCCCACGGTGAAGAGCCTTAGGATGTGGTTGAGATCAGAAGATGGCTATAGGGTCAAAGGCGACCGCGTGGAGCTGATAGGAGGCTACAGATTCAAAGTCATGGGCTGGGACAGGAGGTATGACAACTACCCTAACAGGGAGGCCAGGCTTGTGTTCAGGGAAGGCAAGTTCACCCTTTACGTGTACAAACAGATGCCGAGGCCAGCCAGGTACGCCCCCAAGGGAGTGCTTGCCGTTGATATAAATGAGCGACAGATCGTCGTAGGTAACTCAAGCGTTGAGCAGAGAGTTGAGACGCCAATTGAGAGTGCCCTGCGCTACAGGAGGCTGGCCGAGAGGCTTCAGGAGAAGTACTCCTCCCCCAAATACAACGCCTGGCTAAGGAGGAGCGGCGTAAGGAGGAGGGTAAGGCACTTCCGCAGGAAGGCTAAGAACATCATAGAGGACTGGGCCAGGAAGACGTCCCACACCATTATATCACTAGCAAAGCAGAGCCAGCTGGCGGTAGCCAGGGAAGATCTTACAGGGCTGGTGGAGAGCCTTAGAAAGCTCCCGAAGGGGCACAGGACTGCCCTGATTATGCTCGGCTACAGGAGGCTGGCGTTCTGGGTGGACTGGCAGGCCGAGAAGAACGGAGTGCCGCTGCTCGTCGTTGACCCAGCTGGCACCTCCTCAACGTGTCCTAGGTGTGGTACTAAGCTGGTGGAGGTAGGGCACCGCAGGCTCAGGTGCCCTAACTGCGGCCTTGAGGCCGACAGGGACGTCATTGCTATGCTTAACATTGAGAGGAGGGCGCTTAGCAAGATGGGGGGATCTCTGGCCACCCCGACTGCCCCCCAAATGACAGATGTAAACCCAAATAGATGGGGGGAACCTCCCCACCTCTAGGAGGAGGCCAGATCAGCCAGAAGGCCTCACCCTTTAGGGCGGGGAGGAGGTCAGAGGTCTTCTACGGGCAGGGCATAAGCGTCGAGGTCAGCAGGAGGAGGCAGGGCCTCCCCTTCATGCACAGGAACATGGACGCTGACGAGCTGATAATATGCGTGAGCGGCTGGGCCAAGTGGGAGACGGAGACAGGCAACTTCGAGGTCAGGGCGGGGGACGCCATGCTCATACCCAGGGGAATAGCCCACAGGCCAGCTGAGGTAAGCGACGACTACCTTGCGGTCGAGCTGAAGGTCTCTAGCACTAAACTCATGCCAAGAACCTCCTGAGCCCGGCCGCACGCTGGGCTTATCCTTTGAGGGCGGGCCAACAAATGGGAGAGCTAGCTCAGCTTTGGACTAGGGGACCTTTTAGCCTCTGCTGCCTGCCGTACAATGACCTGCCTCCTCGCCTTTGTTTTACAATGAAAAGTTTAAGATGGCGAAAAGTGTCGCCTTTTAGGGTAACGGATGGACTGTCTCCTTTGATAATGACTCAGGTCTCTCTCCTCTCTAAACCATTCTCCCATTCTCAGCTACAATAGCGGCACCCCAGATCAACAGAAGGCTTAATAAGGTTTCATAGGCCCGAGGGGCCTAGGTTTTTAAAAGGGCCTAAGGGCCCTGAGGGGCCTAAGGGTTTTAATACACCTAAGGGGTCTGAAACTCCTGGGGGGCGGGCCGGACTCAGCCTAGCCTGGATCTCATCAGATTTCAGTTGCCACCCGGTACTTCACAGTCCGGCCCTCCTCTCTTTTACTTCAAAACCCTTTTAAGGGTGAGGGGTGCTTATTTCAATATAGCATACACAAGGTTAAGGGCTCGGCTTAGATCGCGTTCAGGGGGCGCAGGCGACTATAGAGGGCAGGAAGTACGGAGTGCTATGGCGGTCGTCAGGGTCCTGTGAGGATGTGAGATCCTACTCTTGACCGTTGGTAAATATAAAGATAAGGTTAAAGCGGGTGTTAGAGATGCACGGCTTGGCTAGGTGAGAGAGCAAGGTGAAGGGCCCTGAGGCCAAGGCAGATCGCACGATAATGACGCCCAGAGGGATAGCATACAGGCCAGCCGGAACGAGCGACTACTACCTTATAGCCGAGATAAAGTCCTCCGGCACAAGGCTGATGCCGAGGGCCTAGCGCTTGCTCTGGCTGGTCTTCACGACCGGCGCCTGCAACCTCAGGTGCGACTACTGCGGGGGCTCCTTCCCTGACAGCCTGGTCCCCCACAGGGTTAGGTACGACCCGGTGAGGCTCAAGGCGCTGGTGGAGTCCGATCCTGAGGCCACAGTGATATTCTACGGAGGGGAGCCCCTCCTCAACCCCAGGTTCATCGAGTGGGTGATGGACAACGTCAGGGCCAGGAGGTTCGGAGTCCAGACTAACGGGATCCTCTACAGGCTCCTGCCCGACAGCTACTGGAGGAGGATGAACGTAGCCCTCCTCTCGATTGACGGGAGGGAGGAGGTGACCGATAAGCACAGGGGGAGGGGCGTCTACAGGAAGGTGATAGAGGCTGCTAAGCACCTGAAGTCCCTGGGAGTTGAGACCATCGCCAGGATGGCCGCCACGGCAGACACTGACATATATGAGGACGTTACGCACCTCCTCTCCCTCGGCCTCTTCGACAAGGTCCACTGGCAGCTTGACGTGGTCTGGTCGCCTAGGTGGGACTTCGAGGGATGGGCAGAGAAGAGCTACCTGCCAGGCATAAGGAGGCTTGTGGACCTCTTCCTCAGGGAGCTCGAGAGGGGGAGGGTTCTTAAGATAATTCCAATAGTTGGGGTGCTGAGCGCCCACTTCTTCGACGGTTACCCGGGCTCACCGTGCGGGGCCGGCTACAGGAGCGTCGCGGTGAGCACTGACGGCAGGGTACTCTCGTGCCCCATAGCAGTAAGGGAGGGCTGGGCGGTGATAGGGGACGTGAGCAGGGGGCTGAGGCTCCCCGGCCCTTACCTGCCCCCGGAGTGCAGGGACTGCCCCTACAGGAGGTACTGCGGCGGCCGCTGCCTCTACGCGGCCATGGAGAGGCTCTGGGGCGAGGAGGGCTTCAAGGCAGTTGACAGGGTCACTAGGGCGTACCTTGAGGCCGTCCTCTCAATAGTCCCGGAGGTCGAGAGGCTCGCCAGGGAGGGAGTGATAAGGCTGAGCGACCTAAGGTACGACCCCACCCAGGACTCAACCGAGGTGATACCTTGAGCGGCCCGCTGGCCCCTGCCGAGAGGAGGCCCTTCAGCCCCACTAGGTCGTGGAACCCGGTGACGGGCTGCACCCACAGGTGCACCTACTGCTGGGCCATGAGGCTAATAGAGACAAAGCTTAAGGACCACCCCAAGTACAGGAACGGCTTCAGCCCTACCCTTCACCCTGAGGAGCTGAGCAGGAGGTTCACGGCGAGGGACGTGGTGTTCGTCGTGGACATGGGGGACCTGTTCAGCGAGGGGGTCCCTGACGACTGGATAAGGGCTGTCCTCAGGAGGGCCAGGGAGAGCCCCGCCAGGTACCTCTTCCTGACCAAGAACCCTGCCCGCTACCACAGGTTCCTTGAGGAGTTCCCCAGGTCCTCCGTGCTCGGGGCCACCATTGAGACCAACAGGGACGACCTGGCCATGTCGGTCTCAAGGGCCCCTCCGCCCAGCCAGAGGTACAAGGCCATGAGGGACCTGCCCTGGCCGCACAAGTACGTGTCGATAGAGCCAGTCATGGAGTTCGACCTGGAGGAGCTCGCCTCGTGGGTGGAGGAGATAAGGCCTGTCTCAGTGCACGTGGGCTACGACAACTGGAACTCGAGGCTGCCCGAGCCTCCCCTCTGGAAGGTTAGGGCTCTCATAGAGAGGGTGTCACGGGTCGCCCCTGTCACCGTGGGCAGCCTCAGGGAGCCGTGGTACTACGCGTGGGCCAGGTCGAGAGGGCTAAGCGCGCACAGGTCGCCCTGAAGCGAGGCCGCCATTGTGTGAAGCCAGTGAGCCATAGGGGTAGACAAAGTAATACCCTGTGGGGGGCTCAGCCCGCCCACCTCTCTGGGGAGTCTGAAAACTCATTTAAGGAGCGGCCCTTGTCAATAGAGTGATAGGACTTGGTCAGGCGCCTCGCCCTCGCGTTAGCCCTGCTGGTCTCCCTCTTGGCCCTCGCCCTGCTAATGCCGAGGGCCTCCTCTCAGGCCGGCCAGGCCCAGTTCCTTGTAGTGGGCAGCAACGGCGTGGCCCTCTGCTACCCCTACCTGGTAGAGGCCTCCGGGCTGGAGAACCTGGTTACCGGCTCGAACGTAAGCCTCTGGCCCAACGACGTCGCCCTCCAGGCAACATGCTCCCAGGGCTACATAGTAGTCATAGGGGAGCACGGGGCCTACTTCATATCCTCCCAGGGCCCGTACCTGGCCAGGTTCTCGGAGCTCCCCTATAACGACTTCGTGGGGGCCTCCGGCGACATGGTGGCCTACTTCATAAACCGCACGATCTTCGTGGTCACGCCGGGCTACGACTACGTGATGTACCCGCCCCCTGGCTTCACGCCGATATCCTTTTCGGTCAACTCGGGGGTCCCTGAGGCGCTCCTCTACCACAACGGCACCTTCGCCCTTGAGTTCCCGCCCAACGCGGTCTTCTACCTCAACGTGACCTCGCCGTACCAGGGCGGCATAGTCAACGGGTCGACGCTGCTCATATCGGCTGGCAACGGCACTATCTACGTGTACAGCTTGGTGCCGTACGCCAGCCCCTCCTGGTGGCCACCTACCAGCCCCGGTGACCCTGACGAAAGTCTACATGGGCCTCAGCAGCTACGTCCTGGCCTCTCAGGGCAGCACGACGCTGCTTCAGCTCGCACTCCGACCCAGCCAGTTCCTGGGTGACGCGTGCCTACGCCCGTGGGCTACTAC
>JC3454_104650_pt1 | contig 22778 bp, 23 predicted proteins | sample YNP_Site_4_FD_21673 | JGI IMG/M metagenome (IMG submission 21673) | reverse complement strand
GACTATTTCCGACCTGCCCTCGAGCTCGATGAATGCCCTGGACCTATCAACCTCAATAACACTGCGCCAGTCGTTACCCTTGATTTAGCGGTAATCCTAAGTCCTAACTCATTGGCTATACTCCTCGGCACGACGGTCAGCGTTGCTCCAGTATCTACGAGCGCCCTCGTCTCAATTATTTTCAATCTATCCTCATTACCTATCCTTACATTTATCCATATATGTCCCACAATATGGTTTTATCCCTGGTTATTTTAAGGCTTTCAGTAAATCAATCCTCGAATCTATCGTAGTCATGGTAATTCTATCAGTCTTTATATCGATATATTTATATACAATGACTATATTTCGCTATTGATGGGTAGGTATTCGTTGATGATGGGTAGCGAGGCCTTGGTGCGTGGTGCCATATACGCAGGTGTTCGATTTTACTCGGGCTACCCAATAACGCCTGCCACGGAGATTGCTGAGTACATGTCCCAGTTACTGCCTAGGGTTGGTGGTATCTTTGTTCAGGCTGAGGATGAGTTGGCTGCCATAAACATGGCTATTGGTGCCTCGGTGGCTGGTTGGAAGGCCATGGTGGCCACCAGTGGCCCGGGTTTTTCCCTAATGCAGGAGGGTATTGGCTATGCGGTTAATACCGAGGTTCCCATAGTCATAGTTGATGTTCAGAGGGGTGGTCCATCCACGGGACAGCCAACACTCCCGTCGCAGCAGGACGTTATGCAGGCTAGGTATGGTTCCCATGGCTCTTACGAAATAATAGTGCTAAGTCCCGGCAATGTTCAGGAGATGTTTTACTTGGCAATCGACGCCGTGAACCTGTCGGAGCAGTATAGAACACCCGTTATCTTGTTGACCGAGGAAGTCACGGCACACCTCTGGGAGAAAATATACATACCAGACCCAGGCGAATACCCAGTACTCCCTCACGTAACACCAACACCGCAGAACGGCGAGGGCTTCCTATTGGAGACCCAGCTCCATGATGAGAGGGGTTACAACGTGGCCAACGACCCCGAATTATCAGCAAAGGCTCTATGGAGGTTGATTAATAAGATTAGGGATAATGTGGATAGGATAGCTAGGGTCGATGTCCAGTTCAACAGCGACAACCCAGAGGTGTTCATTGCATCCTACGGTTGCTCAGCGAGGTCAGCGTTGGCCGCGGTCAAGATGCTTCGGCGCGATGGGTATAGGGTTGGTTACCTCCGCCTAATAACGCTGTGGCCATTCCCATCACAACTAATACGGAGTAAGCTTGATGGTGTCCATACGATCATCGTTCCAGAAATGAACTCGGGCTATATGGCTGAGGTCTTCAAGACCCTTGGTTACAACGTAATTCCGCTACCGAAGCTTGGTGGTGAAATGCCAACACCCGAGGAGATATACAACACAGCCCGGGGTGTCCTCGAATGAACCCACTAATACAGAGGTACCTAAGGGGTGAGTATGCCCAGGGGAAGAGGAGAACCATTTTCTGCCCAGGCTGTGGCAATGGTATAATTCTTGGGTACTTCGTTAGGGCGATTGACGAGTTGAAGAGGGAGGGTAAATTCGACGACTCCAGACTATACATAGTAACTGGGATTGGTTGTTCGGGAAATACCCCAATCCCGCTTAAGTACAATATTGTACGTGCACTACATGGTAGGGCACTCTCGGTGGCCACTGGGATAAAGCTCGTAAGACCTGACGCTGAGGTAGTGGTATTTGCGGGGGATGGTGACCTACTATCAATAGGTGGTAACCACTTCATACACACGATAAGGAGGAATGTTGGTGTAAAGGTCATACTAATCAACAACATGCTCTATGGAATGACCGGCGGGCAGGTTGCACCGACAACGCCCATAAACGCCATAACCCACACAACACCCTACGGTAATCCAGAACCACCACTAGACGCTTGCAAACTAGCCGTTTCCCTAGGTGCGACTTATGTTGCCAGGTGGACTGTTGCCCTGGCTAGACAATGCATTCAATCAATCAAGGAGTTACTGCTCCACAAAGGCTTCGGACTGCTGGAATGCCTCTCCCAATGTCCCGTCTATCAGGGCAGGTACGTCATCGGTGTCGATAGGCCATCGAAGATAATGGATTACTACCTAAGAATAACCGAGATATCAAGCGAGCCCAGGTACGGCGAGAAAATAACAATAGGCAAATTTGCCGACTACGAAAAACCAACGTATGAGGAAATCGTTTGGAGCATGATAAGTAAGGTTGGGAGGGTGATGCATGGTGAGGGCTAAGGCGAAGGTCGTGAAGATAGATGTTGATAAATACCTGTGCAAGGGGTGCTACATATGTGTTGATAAATGCCCAACAAAGGTCTTCGAGGTATCCAACGTAATTGGTGATTACGGAGCCTTCCTACCCGAGGCAAGGCACATAGAGAAATGCATCGATTGTGGAATATGCGAACTATACTGCCCAGACTACGCAATAACCATTGTGAGGGGTGATGGGGAGTGAGGCTTGAGGTGCGATTCGCAGGGTTTGGAGGGCAGGGCGTGATTACGGCAGGAAGGTTACTGGCATTAATTGTCATTGAGTCGGACCCAAGCATGTACGTGATCTACAGCCCATCCTACGGCTTCCAAACCAGGGGAGGTGATGCGATTTCCGACGTCATAATAAGCGATGAGGAGATTGACTACCCAAAGGCCAGAACCCTAGACCTAGCCCTTATCCTGAGTCAGCAGGCCTATAATAAGTACTGTAAATACGTTAAGGATGATGGCACATTAATAATTGATAAGTACGTGAATAAACAAAACAACTGCCAGGGTAAGAGGCATTACGAACTTGACATCCTAGCTAACGCTAGGAAGCTAGGTGGGGATGTGTACTCATCAATGATAGCCCTTGGCTCAGCAATAGCACTACTAAGTACGAATTCGTTATTGAGGGATAAATTAACAATTGATATAGCAAAACACGTAGTGATCAATTACTTCAGAGAATCCCTAATAGGAAGGAAAATCAACATAGAGGATGTGATAAACAAAAACATATACGCATTAAATTTGGGTTATGACTTTATAATGAGTATGAATAAATAATTTTAATTTAAATAAATATATTACATACCTAATATTCTTCGTAGTTCCTTCTTATCTATCTTACCCGTACTTGTTAAGGGTATATTGCTAGTAAACACGATGTCATCGGGTATCCACCACTTTGGTATTCTTCCTGAAGCCACCTCCCTATTTAACGCATCATATATCATTTCCTTAGTTAGGTTGTAACCCTCCCTAGGCTTAACTACTGCTATAGGCCTCTCACCCCATTTTTCATGTGGCTTACCAATTACAGCTACAAGCTCAACCCCAGGTATGTTCGATATTATTGACTCGAGTATACTTGTTGGTATCCACTCACCACCGCTCTTAATAACATCCTTCAACCTATCAAATACTCTTAATCCACCGTCGCTAGTGACCATACCGACATCACCCGTCCTGAACCAACTACCGACATAGCTCTCCTTGGTCTTATCAGGGTCTTTGTAGTACTCATACGGTAACCAGGGTGCCCTTATCCAAACTTCACCCACTTGGTTGGGTCCAACATCCTTACCAGTACTTGGGTCAACAATCCTTATTTCAACAAAGGGAACAGGGTGTGTCGTTAATCGTAGATAGTCAAGGTATTCATCTACTGTATTGTACTTATTGGGGGCGATTGATATTGATGTTGCAAGCATATCTGTACCTCCATATATTGATGAGAACCTAATGCCCAATTCATGCATTCTTTTAGCAAGACCGCTACTTATGGGCATGCCGCCAACTAGGGCCTTTAGGTTCCTTAATATACCTAGTTTGCCCAGTTTCTCTGCCGCTTCTATTAACATGTAGACCATGGTGGGTACAGCATTTATCCAGGTGACCTTCTCCCTCTCAATCAATGTCAATACATTGTCTGGGGTGAACCTACCCATCAATACGTATTTATTGCATAGATACGGTGCATGTATAAAACTACCCCAGGAGTGGATGTGATAAAATGGTATCAATGGCATTATAACATCGCCTTGATGTAAACTAGCTGGTGTGTTGTAAAGACCAAGTTGATACACTATTGCTAATGCACCGTGGATTATTTTCTCGTGTGTATACCTGACGGCCTTCGGAAGCCCTGTTGTGCCGGAAGTAAATAATATCGAGAAGTAATCATTACCTGAAACCTCAACCTCAGGTTCCTTAGACTCCCTATTCTTAACTAAGTCATCATAGCAATACCTAGCGTTGCATGTCGATCCTAAACTCACGGTCTTATCCTTACTTACTAATTTACTTAATGCGGCAAAATCCTCCGAGTAAAATAACCACTCCACCTCAGCGACTTTAATCGTATACGCTATTTGATCCGGCGGTAACCTTATATTGACCGGATATACTACGGCACCGATCATTGCTGCTGCGTAGTGTATTTCGAACATTGGTAAGGTATTCCAGTCTGCAACGCCTATTACCGTCCCTTTACGTATGCCCAACGATAACAATGAATTGGCTAATGAAATGACGCGCCTATACACATCGCCATAACCAAGCTCACCCTTTCCCCAAATAACCTCAACATCTGGGCATAATGTAGCGGCCCTTCTTATTACATGGTGGACTGTAAAACCTAGTTCATTAGGCATATGATACCACCTCTTCCTTAAGATCCACAATTTTCTTACCAAGGCCTAAGGAACCAACCCTATAACCACCCCTCAAGTACCTATCCAGGTATAACCTAGCAATTACTGCGTATCTCTCCAGGCTAAGCTTATCAGCCATGTCTGTCAATACGATCACTGATATCGCATGCCCAAGTGTAGTTAGGATATCCTTGGCCCTAAACTCAGTCTCCACAGGGCTTAATGATGTAATGTCCTGCAATGCAGTCCTCACAATATTCATTGCAGACTCAGCAATATTATGATAATCCTTCTCCTTTATGGAGGCTACGATGTTTTCCAGGTCATTAATTAATACAACATGTGCATTTTTCTTGCTCATTGCCTCGAGCATGTCTAATGCCTGTATATTACTCGTCCCCTCCCAAATAGGTGTTATCAAAGCCTCTCTATGCCACCTCTCAATAGGGTACTCGCTTAGGAATCCAATGCCTCCGTGAAGTTCCATAGCCAACCTAGTTATGCATGCTGCGGCGTCAGCAGTAACATTCTTAGCAATATGCGTTAGTAATCTCGCATAGTGATAACGCTCACTGTATGGTGGATTATCATGCCATGACTTATCAAACTCATCAATGGCCTTGAATGTCAATGCCATGGCACCCTCAAGTGTTACTTCCATATCCATTAAGTCCCTAATAACAAGTGGATGCTCAATCAATAATTTACCAAAAGCCCTTCTCTTATTCGCATACTCATACGCCTCAAGATAAGCCTTCCTAGCAATGCCTATCGCACCTACGGCATTCGCTAATCTTGATACCATCAAATCCTCCATTATGTAGTAAATACCATTGGGCAAATCACCAACTATGTATGCCTCAGAACCGTGAAACTCAACCTCACCTGTCGGTACCGAGTTTGTACCGCTTTTATCCTTCAACCTCCTAACAATGAAGTTAAGGTTACCTCTTGAGTCTACACGAGGCACCGCAAACAATGCCAAACCCTTTGCACCAGGTTTACTACCCTCAGGCCTTGCAGATACTAACGCTATATCCGCCAAACCAACACCGCTGGCGAAATACTTCTCACCGTATAATCTCCATACACCACCCTCCATTCTCGCCATAGTTGTGTTAGCACCCAAGTCACTACCTCCCTGAACCTCTGTGAACCAGGTAGCGCCAAAATAGGGAGGTTTATCCTCACCAATAAGCCTAGGTACGTACTTCTTTAAATCATCACTACCGTATTTGTAGAGGGCATAGGCCGTTTGATTAGTTATCGTGATTATACAGTAAAGGCCGGGGTCGGATACGAGGAAGCCCATGGCATAATGCTCATGCCAACTACCACCCCTATACGGAGGCTTATTTATACCAAAATCATAGATCAACCTCTCAAGAACATACCTCTCGGCAGGATTTAACCAAACCCTATCAACCCTATTACCATTTATATCCCACATGATGTGCTTAGGCCTCGATAATTTATCCACATAATCCGTAACCTCAAGCAATTCTCGACCAGCAAATAACCCCAACTCATTTAGCTTCGGAACTCTACTAAGGAAATACTGCAACACCCTCTGAAACGGCTTATCGACACCATAAATATCCATGCCACAGATATTAGATAAGAAAGTATATACATCCAGGTTATCTACTGTTTGAGATTGCATATATCGTAAATATTAGATACTCTTAAAAACATTATATATTTATAGTTTATATAGATTATGGACTTAATATTCTCTCAAGTATTTTATTAACCTCATCAACAACATATCTAGGGACCTTACTATTTACCCACAGTATATACCTTTTTGCGATAAAGTCCGCAATGCCCATTAACACGAAAGATAGCACTTCAGGGTCGTATTTCGCTATTTCGCCTCTATTCATCGCATCCAATAATTTTTGAGAATATCTTTCAGATAATTTCATGTAATGCCATTTATATAATTCCAGGTTGTTGGACTCTGCCTCGATTAAAATCTTATAAAGGTACTGATTATAGTACATCCAATCAAAAAACGCCTCAAATCCCCTCTTCTCTATTGTCACCCTATTTGAAAGACCTGAAGTACTTAAGGTTAAATGATGCCTCATGTCCCTATTTATACGTCTAACAAGTTCCTCTAGCAATTCATCCTTATTTTTGAAATAAAAGTAAAAAAGACCATGAGATACCCCTGCCCTAGACGTTATTTCACTTATTGATGCATTGTTAAATCCTTTCTCAGCGATGACCGCTATTGCAGCATTGAGTATCTTATTTAACGATTCTTCACCCCTCCTTGTTTTAGGAAGGTATTTCATATCTACGTCAGTGTGAAAATAAAATTAATTAATTTTAATGTTATAACTTACTTAATACGACGAAGTACTGTAGCACCCCAGGTCCATCCTGTGCCCGCCGCCACCAAAACAATAATACTACCCTTACTAACCTTTCCACTTTGTTCTGCTAACCATAGTGAAAGGAATGGATCCACAGCCTGCATATGACCATAATTTTCCAGGTATATCGATTTATCGGGCGATAATCCAAGCTCTCTAATTATTTTATCATGAAATGAACGCTTCATATGCAGTATTGCCAAGTAATCAATATCCTTTATTGTAAGACCACTTCTTTCTAAGGCGTTCTTTATTACAAATATGAAATTCCTAAGTGACACTTCCTCAAAGCCTTTGCTAAACTCTTCTGTTCTATTTACCTCCAATAAGTAATCCTGTTCCATAACACTATTGCCATAAAAACGTTCACCTAATCTTTGATAAACAATATTAGAAAATCTGCCATCAGTTAATATGGAGCTTTCCAGTATTTCATATTTACCATCAATATTACTTAAGAGTACGGCTACTGCACCATCAGAAAAATCGTACATAAATGAGGAGTTCCTATCTTTGTAGTTAACAATGAGGCTTTGTTTAGTGGACGCGATAATTAATGCATAAAGATCGTCACTACTTGCTTGCAGCTTAGACTTTAATAGATCAAGAGCGACTATACTACTTACGCACTGCATTGACACGTCAAATCCGTAGGCATTTTTTATATTTAAACGTCCCATGACATTTGGTGCAACATTCCATACATACTTGTCCTTAAAGTCAGAGCCAGCATAGGCTACTATTCCAATCCTTACATTGTTATAATGGCTCAATAATTTCTTGGTTGCCAATTCAGCCATATCAGAAACTGAAAGTATCCTTTCAACGGGTTTCCTAACAATACCCATTTTATCCTTTATAACCCAATCAGGTAGTCCTGTGATTCTTGCTAATTCTTCATAATCAATAAATGTACCTGGTATGTACAATTCATAGCCAACTATATATGCACTCCTCATATTAAATCACGATTGATCAAGAATACTTCTAAAGCCATCACTAAGGTATCTCTCACGTAAATACCTCTTCGATATTTTACCAATTTCGGTCTTTGGTATTTCCTTAACAAATATTATATGTTTAGGAACCTTAAAGGATGGCAGGACCTTCTTAAGATCATTCTTTACGTCATCCTCCGTCACTTTATAACCAGCTTTCTTAACAACTACGGCAACTACAGCCTCGCCCCAACGCTCATCAGGGACACCAAACACTGCAGCATCCTCAATGTATGGTAATTGCTTAAGTGCAACTTCGACCTCTGTAGAGTACACATTCTCTCCTCCTGTCTTGATCATATCTTTCTTTCTATCTAAAAATACATAATCCCCCTCATCATCAACCATGAATAGATCTCCTGTCATTAAATAACCATCCTCAGTAAACGGTCTCTCGCTTGGTCTATTCCAATAACCCTTAAATACATGAGGACCCCTTATTAATAATTCGCCATCGTCCGCTAACTTCATCTCAATGAAAAGTAATGGTTTACCAACAGACCTCATCTTATCCTTATATCGCTCAGGTGATATGTAGAAATTATTAGGGCCTGCTTCCGTTAGGCCATAGCCCTGGAAGATTCTATAACCTCTTTTAATAAATCGCTGCGCTACGCTCGGTAATAAGGGTCCACCGCCATTGATAAATAGTACGTGCGATAGATCGTACTTATTAAAAAGTGGTGACTTGCTTATTGCGTCAAGCATTGTTGGTACACCCATATATAGAGTACACCTTTCCTTAGCCAAGGTTTCTATTGTCCAGTCTGGATCGAACTTCTCTGTTTCAGGAAGAACTACACGGCCACCAACTAGCAACAATGGCATTAGGAGTACGTTCCAGCCACCTGTGTGGTAGAGTGGCAATGAAACAAGGGTGCAGTCGTTCTTTGTAAGACCCCAGGATAATACCGTTATTATCGCATTCCAGAGAATTGAGCCTTCATGAATAATGGCACCTTTAGGCGGTCCTGTAGTACCACCAGTATAGAGAATCATTGCTGTTTCATCAAGGTTTATTTTATATTCATACTCATACTTATCGTTAGCCATCTCAAGAACCTTATCTGTGCTCACACCTTCATTATAATAATCATCAATCACAAGGGCTGGTTTAATATCGTTAATGGCAAACTTGAGAAAATCATGACCAAGTCTCGGATTTATAGGCACAAGGGCTGCTCCTAACTTCCTTAATGCAAAAAATATGGCTACATGATACAATGGTGATTTTATAAGCGTAATGACTCTATCGCCACCCCTAACGTTAAGCTTACGTAATGCATAAGCAATCCTATTTGATAAATCCTCAAGTTGTGAGTACGTGTATGCCTTATCACCAACCTTAATAGCTATTGTGTCATCAATTCTAGCCCTATGTTTTAGAAGACTCTCCAACATATTTAAATCACCAGAGGTTCCTTAGATGGCTTAAATAAGCCATTGACGACTTCATATATGAAATTAAGTACCACCTTATTGTAGTCCTCTGCACGCTCAATAATTGCTAAATGACCCGCGCCCCTAAGTATTATTAACTTGCTGTTTGGAATTGATTGGTTCATGATGTATGAGTTCTGTGGATTAACGACATAGTCCTCATCACCAGTTACTATTAGTGTTGGTACCCTTATACTAGGTAATTTATCTTTAAAATCAAACGATAAAACCGCAGCCAGTTGATTATTGTACGCCTTTGGATCTTCCTCAAACCTTATTCTCAAATTAACTAAGTATTCAATCTCATCCCTATGCTTATTAAAGTACTCCCTGGAAAATGCTATCCTCATCCTCTCAATTAGCATTTCTCTTTTATCAAGGTCAGACTTAGGTGGTTGCATTAGTATTTCCAGGGCCTCCTTACTTGGTGGTACCGACTTTATACCAAAGTTTGTTTCCCCGAGTATTAAGCCTCTAACCCTATCTGGGTTTTTATACGTAAAGTACATAGCAATCATGCCGCCCATCGATACACCCCATAGGAATGCTTTGTCAATCGATAAGTAATTTAATAGGTCCTCTAGATCATCTGCGAAGTCGTCCATGGTATATGGCCTATCAGGCTTTGATGAATAACCAACGCCTCTATTATCATAAATTATCAACTTTACGTATTTAGAGAGGGACCTTTGCTTAACCCACATCCAATTGGCGTATCCTAAGCCCTCGATAAGGACTAGGGGGTCTCCTGACCCGTCAACCTCGTAATATATTGATACACCATCCCTAGTTTTAACATAACCACTCTGCATACTTATTCACCCTAGTCAGATACTTGTTCAAGCCTTAATTTAGTTGTTCTAGGTCCCGTAAGCACTATTGATGTGGCGATTATTTCAAATATTCCTAATAATATGAATGTCCAGACACCCGTGGAGATAGGCTTTAATGGATTGAAAACTAGGTAAATTACGAAGGGAACAATCGCACCACCAAGATGACCAACGCCATCAGCTATGGCAAAACCAGTAGCTCTCGCTCTAGTTGGAAATAACTCTGCGGTGTATGTATAGGCGGGTACGGCAAATGCCGTGGCAAATGCACCTAGGAATGCGCCTATTGTCAGTACTATTGGTGAGCGAAGAGCAACAGCTACGGCATACAGAAACACTGCAAGAGTAGCGATACTAAAGGCTGAGGCAACGAGATACTTCCTCTCCCACTGTCAGCTATTGGCGCCATCGATAATGCTCCAACTATGTAACCAACACTACCCAATGCTATGTACCACGTCGCTGTCGTGAATGTAAAACCAGCAGCAACGAATATGTATGGTGCAAATCCTATAACACCGTAAGCAAGCATGTAATCAAAGAACCAAAACGATGTCGCCATTAACAATCTTAGACCATACTTTCTATTAAATAACTCCGCTGTTGGAAACTTGGTAAGTATTTTTTCAGGAAGTGGAACGGGAACTTGCGGTAACGAACCAATCCTTCTTGCAACAAAATCCTCCAGTCTCTTTACAACACTTTCAGCCTCATCTATCTTACCCTTTATCGTTAACCACCTAGGGCTTTCAGGCATTAGGAATCGCAATGGCACTATTGCTATGGCAATTAGTGCCCCTAGCCCAAATAACCATCTCCAACCTATTGGAGACATTGGAATAAGAGCAAATGCTATGAACGGCGTTACCGCAAAACCGATAGCACCAGCTAAATATGTAAGTTGAACCATTTTACCCCTAATATGTGCAGGTGTTATTTCAGATATATATGTATTTATGATTGCTATCTCAGCACCAATACCCATACCCGTTATTAATCTACTCACTATCAAAATCACAGCATTAGTGGCGAAAGCACTACCTAGGGAACCAATTGCAATTAATATTGCGTTGGTTATTAATCCCAATCTACGCCCCCAATAATCACTTATTGTCGCAACAAAGTACGCACCAATAATATAACCAAACAATGAAGCAGAAACAGCCTCACTAAGATCAAGCCTTGAAAGACGCAATTGCTGAACCATAGGAGATATAATCGCAAAGGATAAGGTAAGTATATCATAGAACGCAAAGAAATAACCAAGCCCTATAATAACCATCCACGAAACTGGGTAAGGTCTAATGGGAAGCCTATCAATTCTAGCTCTAAGTTCACCGAGCTTAAGTTCTCTATCTGACACTTGACCCACCTGTCAACTTTTACTTTTTGTACTACTTTTAAACATTACAGTTAAATAATTATAAAAGATCAAAATAATGTAATAAATAACCAATAATATTATCCATTAATTATTCCTAAAAGAATTCAAGAAATAAAGAAAAAAGTCAATCTTACTAAAGATTTTTTTATACATAATCATACATAATCATGGTGATAATTCATATATTTTATAAATATAGTGTTTTTATTAACTCTTTAATTTTGATTGTTTTGTGACTAAGTTTATTTATGTTAAGTTAGGTTTGTCTGTTGTTGGTTTAGTGCTCGTTATTGTTTTGGTGAGTGTTCCTATTAGTGTTATGGCTCCTCTTGGTCAGGTTCTTAATCCGGGAACTGGTGTTTGGGTTAATGTTCCTCCGCCTGGTGTTGGGTGTCATAGTGGTGTTTTGACTGTTAATGGTAGTTCGGCAGCGATTGTCGTCTGTGTAACCCCGGATGGTTTTGTTAGGATAGCATCTAATGAGACTTGGGCAGTGTTTTATGAGCAGGGTTACTTAACTGCTGAGTATAGGTTGGCTCAGATGTATTTTATGGCTATGATGACCATGGGTAACCTCTCATCTATAGTTGGGCCTTCCGTATTACCCAGTGATGAATTCTTTAGGGTGCTTCTCACGCCCCAGGTTACCCAGGAGATTGTGAATTCTCTAAACAAGTCGAGCTTTGTTTATGAGGCTTTATATTACTACACGCTTGGTGTTAATGCGTATATTAGCACACTGAGCCCTAGGAGGATGCCCATAGTGTTTAAGGTGCTTGGATTTAAGCCGCGGCAGTGGACTATGGAGGACACATTCGCAATACAGCAATTACTCACATGGTCCCTGAGCGGAACTGCTGATTCTCTGCCGTTCACCATAGCCCTCCTTAAGATGCCACCCGAGGTTGTTTATGCGTTCTATCCAGCATATCCACCACCCCCGCAATACCCTATCTATCCCATTGAGTGGAATCCATCCATATACAATACAACAGGTAATATGAAATACCTCAACCTCTACTCACTAAATCCATTACCTCCAGGGGTTTCTAAGCAGGAGTTTATTAGTGCCATTGATGAAGCAATAAGGTTTTACCTCGAGGGTGATACGTCATTCAGAAACTCCATAGTCAGCAAAATAATCCCTGGCATAAATCCATTTGAGCACTACGTTATTGGACTAAGTGATGAGGGCAGCAATAACTGGGTTGCACTTTCACCTAATGGCGAAGCCTTTCTGGCAAATGATCCGCACTTAACCACGACTGTGCCATCGATATGGATAGGCTTTCAATTAGTCGGTCCTGGCATGAATGTTGTCGGTGTTGACTTCCCTGGAGTTCCAGGTGTCATACTTGGTCATAACCCATACATTGCGTGGGGTGCCACAGATGCCGAGCCCCAGGTCGTGTATTACTACGTTGAGGTCACAAGCCCGGAGCATCCAGGTGAGTATTATTATGATGGTTCGTGGATACCGTTCAAGGTCATTCACGAGGAAATATACGTGAAGGGTGTTGGTTATGTCCCATTTAATGTGGTCCTTGCCAGGAACGGGGTGGTTATTGCAAACTATAGCGATGTGGTCATAGTCATGAATTGGACGGGACTGTACCCAACTGATGAAGGTGCCACGTTCTTATACTTCGACATAGCCCAAAACCTATCTGGGTTCCTTAAGGGGCTCTCTTACTTCGAGGTTGGGATACAGAACTTTGCCTATGCTGATAGGTATGGTAATATTGGTATTTTTGCCTGGGGGTTATATCCGATAGTGAATGGTGGAAACCCCAGGGCGGTACTCCTCGGTAATGGTTCATACGATTGGGTTGGCTTTATACCCAGGCAATACCAACCATACATCCTTAACCCACCTTCGCACTTCGCCCTCTCCGCTAATGAGATCATAGTGTCTCCAAATTACCCATACTACGTGGGTTGGGTCTTCGAAAGCGGGTTTAGAGCTGATGAAATCTACACATTGTTGTCGGAGTATGAGGCGCAGGGTAACATTACGTACCAATCAATGGAAGCAATACAATTAAATGTACATGATTACACAACGAACCTATTCCTAAAGCCACTACTTAATGCCCTATCGACACGCCTGAATCAACTAACGCAAACTGAGGTTAAGGCATACGAATTGCTTGAGAACTGGGATGGTGATTTCACAGCGGATTCACCAGCAGCTACGATTTATTACTTCTGGTTATTAAACTACCTAAATGACACATTCCTACCCTGGTTCGAGTATTACAACATAACGCCGGCCGACGGGCTCGGTTACTTCTCACTATTCCTAGGCCCTGATGCTATCTATCACGGACCATTAATACTAGACCTAGCCAATTGGACGAATAATTACCCAAACATACAGTGGTTCAATAACCCATTAACTGGACAGAGGAGGAATGCGACTATGGTCATGCTCCTAGCCTTTAACCAAACAATCACAGAACTAACCCATGAATTAGGACCGAACCCATCAACGTGGTATTGGGGCAGGGTTCACAAGAGAATATTGACAAACTTCTTCGGTATTAACCCATTATCAATAGGTCCATTTCCAGCACCTGGGGATGGTAATACGATCAATGCGGCATATGGCTTGTTATCTAACGAAGGCCCGAGCTGGCGCATGGTAATTGATATGGCAGAACCGTTGAGTGCAGTCGGCGTGTACCCAGGCGGTGTTTCCGAGTATTCATTAAGTCCGTTGTACAACGATACAACAGCATACTGGCTTAATGGGCAGTACTATACATTAATACCACCAGGTTTGCCGCAGTATTTCTATTACCTATACACACCAAACGCAACCCTACCGGGTGATTCGTCATGAGGCTCAGTGAGAGAATTTGGTTCTGGGTCCTATTCGTAATTAATCTCGTAATCTCGCTTATACTCTCGATTACTGGTTACTGGCTACTCATTGCTGTGCTTGGTATAGTCATTGGTTACTTACTGAATGCTAGGAGGGCTTTGAATGCATTTGCAGCTACTGGAGTACCTGCATTAATCGCTGTATTAGTAGCCATATTGATGAACCCATACGCACTGGATAATGGGGAGATAACGGCTGCAATAATAGGGTTACCATACAATGTTACTGGTGCAGTGATACTGTTGATGGTGACGGTGTTGATTACCACGGCGATAGGAGGCTTGGGAGGATTGGTAGGGCATTACGTAAGGAAATTAGTGACTAAGTAATTTGTGAGATATCGTATCGGTTTAAAAATCACCCAATCTCTCCATGCCTCCCAAAACCCTGAAGGAATCTCCCAACTCCCTCATGAATCTCCCCTGATTTTATCGATTCAATTCCTCGATTCATCTCAATAACCAAACCGTCATTTAACGGTCTCCCTAAACCCTCATATAGTGCTAACCTATCATTCCTAAGGGTCCTCTGCGGATACTTACTTATTAACTCCGCAATTTCGATTGCCTTATCAAGGGCCTTACCCTCATCAACCAGGTAATTAACGAGACCCCATTGATAGGCCTCCTCAGCAGAGATTAAGCGACCGGTTAGTATCATGTCAAGGGCCCTACCAACCCCAATAATCCTAGCAAGCCTCTGCGTTCCGCCATCGACAAGTGGAACACCAAAACGTCTCTCAAGGAAGCCGAATTTAGCCGTCTTATCAGCAACCCTAATGTCAGCCCAAAGTGCGATCTCCAATCCACCGGCCACACAATAGCCGCTTATAGCCGCAATAACAGGCTTCGATAGAATCATCCTCGTAAATCCCAGCGGACCGTTAGGATTGCTAACCCTCTTAATCATCCTATCTATATCGTAGAGATCAGCCCCAGCTGAGAAATTACCACCTGCCCCCATTATTATCCCCACGTACGAATCATCATCCTCCTCAAAATACCTCCATGCCCTGTACAACTCCTCAGCCGTATCTGCATCAACAGCATTCCTCCTCTCGGGCCTGTTAATAATAACAACGTACACATGACCCCTCCTCTCAACCTTGATGTTCTTGTAATCACCCATACCAAGCTTAGGTAGAGCTGTTAGCTTTTTGCATTTATTCCAGTAACTTGCCTGGATTAAGTATGTTTTTACTGTCAAGGAGCCCCTTAATCAGTTTTAGAATGTTTAATTGCCCTTTCATTTCCTCCTTAACAAACCCTCTCTTTAGTAAACCTGTTCGCCATAAGAAGGCGGTGAATGTGCTATTCATGTGATTTATCAATCAATCTCTCATTTAAATACAAACATTTAAATAGAGTTATGGTACTAACATGCCTTGTATGAATGAAGAATCAAGTAGACCGACGGATAAAGAACCGTTTTACTTCAAATCGTATGATAAGGTAATAGGTATAGCCCACGATATTTACGAATTAAGGAACGAAATAGAACGACTTATGCAGGTAGACGCCAAAGCCCTGGAATACCACCTAAGCGAGGGTCATATTGTACAGTGGCTTAGCTACATTGGTGAAGGGGAATTGGCGAGCAAGTTGATGGGCGTTAAGGACCCTAAGGATGCCTTAGAGATAATCAACACACATCTAAGGCCGAGAAATGTGGCCATGGATAAAGAACCTAATACTGGACGTAGGTCCCGTAGGCAAAGGAGGAGCAGACATAATTAATTGCTTATTATAATTTAAATAACTGTTTATTAAACGTTTAATTAACTATAAATACTCCAAGCCTACAGAATCCACGTGACCGAAACCATAAGCAGGGAACTTAGGAGGAATGCCACGGGCTTCCTCGGCTCGTTGTATAATTCATTGGCTGGGCAGGCGCCGGCGTATAGCATTGCAGGTGGTGCTGCATTCATAATGAGCTATGCATACGCCGCCTCACCGTTGGCAATGCTACTAACATTGCTTGGCGTCTTGGCAATAGTTTACTCGATATTCGTGATGGCGCGCAAATACCCACATGCCGCCAGTTTCTATGCTTATGTAACAAATACGTTGAACTCCAGGGTTGGTTTCTTCAACGGTATTGTTTATACGGTGTTCTACAGCATAATTGGTGTTGGTTCAATAGCCATAGCCTTCGCATACCTCGGCACCGAGGGCATATACGCAATCACCGGCCACCCGATAAACCCATTAATCCTACTACCAATACCCATAGTCCTTGCCCTAGTACCCGCAGTGCTCGGCATAAGACCTACCATTAGGACTGAAATGACACTAACAAGCATTGAGATTGCAATTCTCCTATTATTCGTAGTACTATCCTTTGCGGCAAACATAAATAGGCTCTCCATATTACCGTTCACGGTGCAGGGCACATACCAAACAAGCCCAGGCGGTATCCTAATGGCATTATCGGGTGGGTTGGTCTTTGCCATAACCTACTTCATGGGTTTTGAAGTTAGCACGCAGATTTCCGAGGAGGTTAAGGACACCAGGAGGAGCGTGCCGACAAGCACCCTTTGGGCTACAGTACTCATGGGTGTGCTGTACATACTCGTTACATACGCCATAATACTCAACATTGGTTACTCACAATCATCAATTAATAACTTCGTAAATGAGGCTGAGGGCATGGGGCCAAACCCTGTGTACACACTGATCGGTCACTACCTGGGTGAGGCTGGTCTCATATTGTTTGCAGTAAGTGTGATGCTCAGTGTGTTCGGTTGTTACCTGGCCACACTGAATGCAACGGCTAGGATGCTCTACGGCATGGCCAGGGATGGGTTACTACCCACGTGGCTCGCGGAGACCCATCCAAGGTATAAAAGCCCGCACAAGGCCCTTTACCTAAGCACTGCAATCGCTATCATAACGATAATGCTCGCGTACCTGGCATCATACATAAGCGGTTACTACAAACCAATTGCACTGACCTATAACGCAATGGAATATGCATATGCAATCGACTCGCTATATTACGTACTCAGCCTATTACTAATAGCCGTCGGCGCACTCAGGGTCACAACATGGCGTGGTAGGGTCGCGATAGCCATTGGTGCCGCGCTGCTTGCCATAACATTCTACTACTCAGTAACAGGCATGGCATACCTGTACATATTAATTGCATCCATATTGTTGATAGTTGTTGTTGAATTAACAATATTGAGAAACAAGTTGGATAAAATCAAGATAACCACATGCCCCTACTGTTGATGCAAAAATTTAACTTCGGCATAGTCGATAATAAAATGAATCAAAATGTACGATGCCTATAGCGTAGTCGATATGAGGAACAGGGATGTCGTCGATGTTGGCGCATTCGTAGGAGATACAGCAGTGTACTTCATAAAAAGAGGCGCACACAAGGTTCTCGCAATCGAACCCCCACCCAAGGGCATTCAATGAACTAATCAGAAACATAAGAATTAATGGGCTACAGGGTAGGGTGGTACCAATAAATGCTGCGTTGGGCGGTAGGCAGGGCTTTATCTACGTACTGAGGATTTGGATGTCGGTAATATAATGAGTACGTACTTTGGCTATGAGTACGCGAGGTATGTGCCAGGGTACGTCAAGGTTAGAGTGATGGCGCTAGGCGAGTTGGTTAAGGAGTATGAGTTTAGTCCGGACGTGCTGAAGATGAATTGTGAGGGTTGTGAGTACGACGTGATACTCAACGATTATGGGCACGTCAGGTTATTCAACGAATTAATCTTTGAGTACCACAGGTGGATCACAGGCATACCTGTCGATGCTATACTCTCCATATTGAGTAGGGACTATTATTGCGAACCCATTGGTCTCGCAACGGAGGATTACGGATACGTGCACTGCAGCAAAACAACTTAAAGGTCCCCTAGTAACTACCTCGTTAATGATTGAAACCCACGAGCTAATTAAAGGCTTGGTATACCGAATGAGGATACCCATGGATGTGGAACCTGGTTATGTATACTCATACATTGTTAGGAGTGGTGATGGTTGTGTAATGATTGACGCAGGATATCCAAACAGGGAGTTGGTAAAGCCATTAATTGATTCAATAAGGAAAGTGCCCAACTGTAGGTTGGATGCGTTGATAATAACGCACATGCACATTGACCATTACGGACTCATGAATGAAATACGCAATGCGCTTGGGGCTTATTTGGTAATGCACATCAATGACTACGAACAATTGGTCAAAATGGGTAATACTGAACAATTAATTAGGGAAATGGCAGAGTTGCTTCGTGAATGGGGTGTATTTGGTGAGGAGGAGCAATTGTTGATTAATATCATCGGGAGATTCTCAAGAAGGAGGGCCTCATTGGGCGATTTAAGGCTTGACAAGCTGATTAGGGGTGACGAGGAATCCATCGATGAATTACGCGTGGTACTAACCCCAGGCCACTCCCCTGGCCATGTATCCGTGGTATTTAGCGAGTACAGTGTGGCATTTACTGGGGATCTGATATTACCGACAATAACAACCCACGTGGGGCTCTCACCAATAAATTTGGGAAATCCATTACTTAGCTACATCAAGTCATTAATGAGAATTAGAAGTATGAAGCTGAAATGTGTGCACCCAGGGCATGAGCACGAGGTCTGTAATGTCGATGATAGAATAGGCGAATTAATAAGTCATAGGGTTTCGAGACTTTGCGAGGTAATAAAGATCCTAAGTAATAAACCTAGCACAGTATTTGAGATTGCGAGCACCCTCAGGTGGATGGATAATAGGGAATACTCACTACTAGACCCTATGAATAAGTACTTGGCCATTACCGAAACAGCATCGCTGGTAAAGTATCTCGAGGAGCTAGACGTGATAGGGAGGAACTACGATGGCAGGTACGAGGTTATAAGAGGCATTGAATGCAGCCAACAATTACTAATACCACAACAATAACCTTTTATTAATACCTCTCGAAATAGATAAACCGTGGACACGGAAAGACTTGAGGAATTCATCCTCGAGAGAATGAGGGAGTTCAAGGTACCAGGTATTAGCATAGGCATTGTTAAGGATGGCAGGCTAGTATACGCAAGGGGCTTCGGATTCAGGGACATGGAGGCAGGATTACCCACAACGCCAGGCACCATCTACGGTATAGGGTCCATAACCAAGGCATTCACAGCACTATCAATACTAAAACTAGCCGAGGAGAACAGGCTAAACCTCAACGACCCGGTGGAGAAATACATACCACTGAGACTAAGGCCCTTTGGTGAGCCCGTACTCGTACACCACCTACTAACCCACACAAGCGGAATCCCAGCCCTGGGCTATGCGGAGGCATTCATAAATGGTGTGCTCGGTCTCAAAAGCAATTTATTACCATTAGCCACACCAGACGACGTAATTGCGTTCATGAGGAATGCCGAAGAATGGGCTGTGGCGAGGCCCGGCGAGAGATTCTTCTATCTAAACGAGGGCTACGTACTACTCGGCAAGATAGTGAGTGAGGTCGGTGGCGTTACGTACGAGGATTACGTCATAAAGAATATACTGAAGCCCCTGGGGATGGGCAGATCATACTTCAGAGAGAAGGATATCGAGAGGGATTCCGATGTTGCAGCATCGTACATAGTCGGTAAGGGAGGCGAGCTGATAAGGAGTAGGTTTCCGTTTGGTGTCACATCCGACGGCGGCCTGCTTAGCAATGTTATTGACATGTCACAATTCGTGGACATGCTCATAAATAGGGGATCACTGGGTGACGCTAGGATCATCAGTGAGGATTACCTGGAGCTAGCCGAGAGGAAGTACATCGACGTGCCCTGGAAGGTGATTGGGGATGAGGGTTATGGGTATGGCCTAATAGTGAGTAACGAGTTCTTCGGAAGAAAGCTCATATATCACAGTGGCGACATCCTGGTCCACACAGCATTCATGGGCTACATACCCACCGAAAAACTTGGCGTCATAGTAATGTCAATGACCGAGAACTACCCACCAACCAGGATAGGGCTCTACGCACTATCCCTAATGCTAAATCACGACCCAACCAAGGAACTCAGGGTATTCAGGGAAGAGGAAATAACGAGGAGGCTAGAGGGCATTTACGAAACCTACGGCGGGACCGTGAGGGTAACAATCAAACGCCAGGGCGATTACCTACTCATAATTGACACCACGAGATACACCGAAGAAGTAACAATACTCGTACCGGAGGAGATTAGGTATGACTATGCGCGATACTACGCACTAATCAACGGCACAAGGATCCCCGCAGAATTCTACATAGGTAGTAATAAGGTGTATTTAATCTACGAGAGATTTAAGCTTGAAAGGAAAGGTCCAACATAGCCCTGGTGACGCCCGCTATACTAACCTAGAAAGGTTTTTAAAGAACTACGTGCATCAAAACCCGTATGATACGAACAAAATTCAATATCACGAAGAAAAACAGGAATTACTCGAACGTAAATTACAATGGACATACATATAATAACGATGTTCAAGAATACGCAATATATTATATGTTCATCAAACGAACACCAATGTGAATAATCACTTAAAAACACCAAAAACATTAACAACCCGTGATCGTCAATAACATAAACAACGTACCGATGGAGGACGCTTCAAAACTACTGAAGGGAACACATGGCTTCTACATACAGTGGCTAATAACTAAGGATCATGGAGCGAGGTATGCCGTCAGGAGGTTTATTGTGAAGCCCGGCGGTACAATGCCGCTGCACAACCATAAGTACACGGAGGCAGTCATAATACTAAAGGGCAGGTTAAGAGTCAGAACCAAGGAAGGCACCTATGAATTAGGTCCCGGGGACTACTTCTTCACAGCCCAATACGAACCACACGCTATCGAGAACGTAGGCAATGAGGATGCAGAATTCATATGCGTAATATCGTATGAGGACGATATGACACTGAAACCATTGGAGTAATTGTACATTTCCTAAAATTATTCCCAAATTCTCCTGGAATTCCTGTAAATTATATAGTGATAATTAGGTTAATGTAGATTATTTGTTAAGAAATAGTTATTAGGAGGTCGCTATTTAATTTGCGCGATGTATCCAATTAACGATTATCTAAAGGATTCTGTGAGGGAATTACAGGGCGAGAAGGCATTCGCATACCTGGCAAGGGCACGCGAGGTTGCTGAGAGGAGGGGCATTAAGGTTGTATCCTTCGGCATCGGCCAACCAGACCTACCAACCTTCGAGAATATAGTAAACGCAGCAAAGACGGCACTTGATGCTAGGTTCACGGGGTACACCGAGACGGAGGGCATAAGGGAGCTCAGGGAAGCCATAGCCGACTACCTGAACTACAGGTACCACGCAGGTGTTAGGCCGGACGAGGTAATCGTGACCACAGGGACAAAAACCGCAATATTCCTCGCAATAGCCTCATACGTAAGACCCGGCGATGAGGTAATAATACCAGACCCAACATACCCAGCCTACCCAGAATTAACAAAATTCTTTGGTGGTAAACCAATATACGTACCAATGAGGTTCAACCAAGACAGAGGATTCACACTTGACCTAGAGACCATTGAGAATTCAATAACACAGAGAACAAGGGCCATAGTGATAAACAACCCACACAACCCAACCGGCGCTGTATTTAGGCCTGATGAGGTTTCGAAACTGTTGGAGATAGCCAAGGATCACAGGTTGTTGGTGATTGTTGATGAGATATACGACAACTTCGTGTATGAGGATAACGCGTTCAAGGGCGTACTTGAGCTGGAGCCTGAGTGGAGGAGGTACATAATATACACCAATGGCTTCAGCAAAACCTTCTCAATGACAGGCTGGAGGCTAGGCTACCTAGTAGCCAGCAGGGAAGTAATAGAACCACTCAAGAAACTAGCAGCAAACACCTACAGCTGCCCACCAAGCATAGCCCAAAAGGCTGGAGTCGAAGCATTAAGGAGTGAGGCGTCTTGGAAGGCATCGAAGGCAATGATAGAGCTATTCAGGAGAAGGAGGGATGTGATGTACGAGGAGTTACGAAAAATACCAGGCATTGAAGTCTGGAAGAGTACGGGGGCTTTCTACATGTACCCAAGAATCAAGGGGGTACTCGATAGGTTAGGCATGGACGTAGAGCAATTCACAGATTGGCTACTGGAGAACCACGGGGTTGTGGTACTACCCGGAACCGCATTCTCCGAAACCCACATGGGCAAGGAATACGTA
>JC3454_103968_pt1 | contig 24479 bp, 25 predicted proteins | sample YNP_Site_4_FD_21673 | JGI IMG/M metagenome (IMG submission 21673) | reverse complement strand
GATGCAAGGCTCTCATCATTAAATCCTGATGAGCTCGAGGAGTTACTTAATCAATACGCCTCAATAATACCATTAATGCTACTCCTAAACCTAATACCGCTCGAACTATTGATGCTTATGGGCCTTGACTTATTAATGCTGGGGCCTGTCGTGGTGCATGATTATTAATCATGGACAAGTCAAATGAGTGCAATGATGTATATTGCATATCCAACAAGCCCTATTAACCCAACGTCCCAGGTTAACCTACCCCTTAATACGTGATACAGCATTGCCACTGAGACCGCCTCCACCGTAATGACGCTTATGATTGCCTCGTATGTCAGGGACCAACTAGTTAGTACTAGGGCTAGGGCTGGGTAGATTGTTGAGTACAATACCTTCTCGCCAATGAGGGCAGCCACAGCCATAGTATCCCTATTGCCCAGGGTCCATATTATGGCGGTTATTGATTCGGGGAGCACGGTTGCGGTAGGTACAATAATTATTGATAAACCCATAGTATCTATAGACAACATTCTTGATAAATCAACAACCCCCGAAACCAGGTATTTAGATCCCACATATAGTAGTAATACGGAAGTTATTACCTGAAGCGCCAATGCCACATTCTCGTTAAACCTGGCAAGTTTAATGAACCGTAATTCCTCCACATCCTCAATCACAACTCCCTCCTTGCCCCTCATAAGCCCTACATAGACTAGGTATGCAATGAATAGGGCGGTTGCAATTACGTACCTAATAACGCCAATACCCAATAGAGCCGGTAATAGTACCGTGGGATATAGGGTTATGACCACGATGAACGGTAGAATCAACTCCCTACCAACTTCAAGAACGAGGTCGTTTCTCGAACCCCTACGAAAGCCTATGATGGCTACAAGGAATATTATTGGGTAGATTATCGTGGAAACTACGAATGGCTCACCAATGACCGTACCCACGGCAACCTCCTCACCGGAAACCCCGCCGTAGACTAGCAGGGCGACTAGAAACACAATAAGTTCAGGGAGTGATGTGAGTACTGGAGATATGACGGCGCCCACGAAGGAGCCGCCGAGCCTATACCTATGGCTAATGTGCTCCATGGAGTTCGTGAACAACCACCCACCGATAAGTACGGCGGTGAATCCTCCGGCAATACTAAGTATAATTGAAAGCATTTAAGTACTTCAAATTAAATTGTTTTGAGGGCAATATTTAATAATTATGGCGCGATTACGATGCCGATGAGCCTACCAACAACCCTGTTTAAGAGGTACGAATTACCACCACTACCGTACTCAATAAACGCACTTGAGCCACACATAAGTGGGCAGGTTATTGATGTGCACTACAACGGACACCATAAGGGTTATGTAAACGGTGCAAATGCCACGATAGAGAGGCTTGAGAAGATAATAAAGGGTGATGTGACAAGTTATGACATACAGGGACTGCTCAGGAACCTCTTCTTCAATGTTAATGGTCACAAACTCCATACACTGTATTGGTACTCAATGGCGCCAGCTGGGAAGGGTGGAGGCACACCAGGCGGTTACTTAGGCGATTTAATAGCTAAGCAGTTCGGTAGCTTCGATAGGTTTAAGGCATTGTTTACGGAGGTCATGAGATCACTGCCGGGGTGTGGATGGACAGTCCTCTACTACGACCCTGAAACGGGGAACCTGGAATTCACAACATTCGAGAACCACTACAACCAACACATAGCCGAACTACCAGTATTACTCATTGTTGATGAATTTGAACACGCCTACTACCTGCAGTATAAGAATAATAGGAACGGTTATATAGACGCCATCTGGAACGTGATAAATTGGGAGGAGGCTGAAAACAGATTGAGGAAATATATGAAGTAGGTTGGTAAGCCCAATATGGAGAAATAACATGGTAATAAAAACACCATGATTTATTCCCCTTTCATAAACACGTGAATTCAATTACGTAACCCATATTGCGTTTAATAGTAGTGCTGATGCCAACATGCTTGTTGCGTCGTTAATATCAAAGGGTGGTGTTACCTCAACAACATCGAATATCCTGGGCCTAAGTCTCTTGGTTACGTCACGGGCAATCCTTATGATCTCCCTAGACGTGAACCCACCTGGAGATGGGCTATTAACACCAGGGGCGAAGGCCGGATCCACAACATCTAGGTTAATGCTCACATGGGCAACCCTATCCTTAATATTTTCAGCTAATTCATTGATTACGCTCTCTATTCCGTACGAATCAACATAGTCGATGGTATACACTTGAACATTCAACTTCTTAGCCTCATCAAATAGGTATGGCGCATTTGAATGAGGTCTAACACCTACTATGGCTATGAAAGCCTTGGGGTCAACCTCCCTAACCCACCTAACCACCTGCCCACTCGTTAAACCCTCACTAACAACCCTAACATCTGGATGCGCATCAAAAAGTACGTAGGCCAATCCATCACCACCAACTCTCCTCAAACCCCTAAAGGCTGCGTACGACGTGGTACTATCACCACCAATAACGAGCAATTCCCTAACCAAGCCTAGGGCCTCGGCAACGGTATTCTCAACCCTAAGCCAAGTTTCCTTGTGATCACCAACAACCACATCAACATCGCCAAGATCCACAATACTCAATCCACTATATATCATAGGTGAGGTGCACAACCAAGACCTAATACGGGCTGGTGCCAGTCGAGAACCTGGTCTTGTACCTACCGCGCCATCCCAAGGGACACCAAGGATGCCCACATCACCCTTAACCCAACCCCTCCTAATCACCTCACCAACCCTAACATCTCCCGGATCCTTAATGAACTTGTACATAGATTTTCTAACAAAGGGCATAACCGAGAACCAGTATAGTGGTGCTAAAAAGCTTACTAATGATTGCATTGAGCAGTCTCTCTGGAGGTGGTTTTCCACAGTCTCCTTCTCGACGGTCTTCCCGAGCCCCTCACCGCGGTGGTTCGCCGCTAGTCGCCTAGGGTTCACGGCTCCACGGGTCTTGGAAACTCAAGGGTACAACTAATGTTCTTGGGTTGGTTCCTAAAACCTAACTTACGATGCATCAGTATTAGTCATCAATAGAAATAAGCACTACAAATAACTATGAAAACTGAAACTGCCTCAGACACCCTAACGTTAAGTCTCTCCGTTATATTAAAGGTGAGCAAAGAGCTACCCGGCTACGAAGTCAGGTTAGAGGTGAAGCTTATTATATTGCTTTAAATCTATTAGCATTGCGTCTCGTAACGTAGTCACCATAGACATTCCCTAAGATCTTTATTGAATTATATAAACTATAAAGGTTGATTGAAGCGATGATGGTACTAGATCTTGCCTACTACGTACATTTCCGTTAATCTATGAGAGGGTGACGTGAATACCTCCTCTGTAGGCCCCCACTCAATGAGTCTACCATTGTAGAGGAAGGCTACGTAGTTTGCAACTCTTCTCGCTTGCTGTGGGTTGTGGGTTACTAGGACTATTGTTATGTCCTTACTTAACTCAATAATTAATCGCTCAATCCTAGTTGCATTCACGACATCAACCATGGAAGTTGGTTCATCCATTAAAAGGACCTCCGGTCTTAATGCCAATGCCCTAGCAATAACTAACCTCTGTTGTTGCCCACCAGAGAGTTTCCCGGCTGGTGAGTTTAACCTATACTTAACCTCATCCCAAAGCCCCACCTGCTCAAGCACCGACCCAACCACCTCCCTCAGCCTGGATTTGTCCTTAACAATACCATGAGCCCTCAACGCGTAGGCTATATTGTCGTAAATGCTCATGTGCGGGAATGGGTTGGGTTGTTGGAAAACCATGCCAACCCTCCTCCTCAATACCACGGGGTCCATGGAGAATATATCCTCACCATTAAGGGTGACCCTACCCTCAACCCTGGCCTCCTTACTCAACTCTATTATCCTATTAAACGTCTTGAGCAGTGTGGTCTTACCCGAACCAGAAGGACCCATTATGGCGAAGACGCTGTTTTTAGGTATTGCTAACCCCCTAATGTCCTTAAGTACATGCACCCTACCAAGCCATACATTAAGTCTCTCCACCTCAATAACCGCTGGTCTTGAGTTACCGGAGTCACGCATATCGACCACCCCTGCCCAGGGATACCCTGGCGGCTAGGTATATACTAAGCACGATTAAGGAAAGGAGCAGTGATGCGCCCCACGCAACCTCATGCCAATTGGTATAGGGGCTGAAGGCATAGACGAATATGAGCACGGGCACCGCGGAGACCGGAGATAACGGACTGTTAGCGAATATGTCAAATGACGTAGCGGTTGTGAAGAGGAGTGGTGCGGTCTCCCCGAATATCTTAGCCATCCCAACCAGGACCCCCGTAACAACCCCTCCCCTCCCCTCAATAAGGAGTATTTTAGCAATGTGGCCTTCCCTCAGTCCAAGCGCTGCGGCAGCCTCGTACACCACACTCTTAGGGATCCTCATAGCCTCTACCGCCTGTATTGTGGTGTACGGTATCATTATCACGGCTAAGGCTATCGAGGCGACCAAGGCGTTCAACCCCAAGCCCAGTGCCAACCCGAAAATTAGGAATACTGATATGCCCACAACTATTGTTGGGAATTCAACCATTAAGTCAAGTAGTGTCCTACCCAATCTGGCAATCAGTGAGTCCTCATGGAGTACGATGTATATGGCTGATAGCAGGGAGAGTGGCGCTGCAATTACTGTCGCCATACCCACTATCAATAGGCTACCCTCCAGGACAGTGACTATGCCGCCTAAGTCGTTGGTGCCCGGTAGCGGTGGTATGTTAAGTAGGAAACCAAGCCCTGCCTTAGCTAGCACGGACACGCCTTTGTATATTATGGTTCCGAGTATCCAGAAAAACGGTGCGAACGTAAGCACCGTCGCCACCAATGTTAGGGATAGGGCTAGGACCTCGCGAGCCCTCACCTCGCACCACCCCTTAGCAGGACTAACTTAGCCATCGTTATGAAGGTTAACCCTATTATGAAGAGTAATAGTGCCAAGGAGAGCAACGCAGACTGTTCAATCTGTGTATATGCACTACCGAATTGATTGGCTATGAGGGATGGTATTGTTATCCCAGGTGACAATAGGCTTAGGGACACATTGAGCGCGCCACCCACGGTCAATGCCACAGCCACGGTTTCACCAATCCCCCTACCAAGGGCTAGGCTTAATGCGCCAAGTAAGGACTTAGCTATGTAAGACAGCTTTATCCTAATCGCATCCCACTTAGTGAGCCCTAGCGCATAGATGCCCTCAACCATAATCCTAGGCACCCCCACATAAACCTCCCTAACCAGTGATGAGGCGAATGGCGTTATCATTATGGCGAGGACCGTGGCGGCAAGCAGGTAAGAGCCACCGATGGGTTTTGTGGAGAAGATTGGCAAGAAGCTTAGGTTATCATGAAGCCAGGTAAATAACGTTGGGTTAAGCATCGGTCCAAACACGTACAACCCCCAGAACCCATATATCACAGTTGGGAGGCCAGCCATCACGTCATTAATGGCTATTAAGAACCCCCTTAATTTATCTGGGGCGAACTCATTTATGAATATTGCCGAGCCTACCGCAAGCGGCATGGCTATGGTTATGGCGGCGAGGGAGACTATGAATGTGCCGTAAACAGCGGCGAAGCCACCAAAGAAGTTTGCATTTGGGTTCCACCTGTTGGTCGTGTATACCGACAGACCCTCCCTCATGAGCGCAGGTAATGAGTAATAAATCAGGGCTACAAGCATGGCGCCGACTAACGCGGCAACAATGAGGATGCTGAGTGATGAAAGAGGCCAATGCCTGTTTTTAATGATTTTAACCCCATACTTCATCTTTATCACCCCCCAATTAAGCTAGTTACAGGCTTGCCATTGCATGTTATGTCATTACTGAGTTCGTTAACGAGTTTCTGCGCCACCGCGCTGGGTAATGGTACGTAACCCGTAAGTAGCTCATGCTGTCCCTGGGTTAGTATGTACTTGAGAAATAGGTATATGGCAACAGCCTTATTGCAGTCAGTGTAATTAGCTGGCGCGTGCAGGTAGGAACCGCCGACTATTGGGTACGCTCCATGTGCCTTTATATTCATGAATATGCCAGCGTATGGGTACCAGTTATCAAGCACCGTGGGTAGTCGGGATAGGTCCACGGAGTTTAGGGCATTGAGTGTACTATTGAGGCTTGGGATTACGAATTCCCCAGTGGCTGGGTTCTGAACAGCGGCGACGCTTAGGTTATTGACTATGGCGTAGTTAAGCTCCACGTAACCTATAGACCACGGGTTCTGCTTGACATAGGCAGTAACACCGGCGCTACCCTTACCACCAAGCCCGGTACCCAACTGATCCACTGGCCAGTTAACCACGTAACCATAACCCACACCACTACTCCTCCAAACCTCTGAGGATTTCTGGAGCCATAAGGTTAACGTGAAGGTGGTTCCACTCCCATCACTCCTGTGGACAGCTATTATCCTCTCGTGCGGGAAATGGAAGCCAGGGTTTATCGCAGTTATGTTTGGGTCATCCCAGTACTGTATCTTCCCCGTGTAAATGCCGGCTATTATATCTGCCGTGAGGTTTAAGGTGCCCTTAAAGCCGGGTATATTGTAGATGAATGCCTCGGCACCTATAGAGTCAGGTATAGTAACCACTTTGCCGTAAATCTTCGTGGCATTTTCATAAAGCTGCGTTGGCATGGGTACGTCGGAGGCCCCTATATCGTAAACACCCTGTAGCAGCCTAGTTACACCCGCCCCACTACCGACGCCATCATAAGTAATCGAGATGCCGGGATACATAGAACTAAAGCTGCGTATCCACACCTCCATCTGGGGCTGTATCCACGTTGAACCACCGGCCTTAATCGTAACACTCAACTTCGCGGGATTAATTAAACCAGCACCTGCCCCATGTGTACCAAGGCCTCCATACACTAGTAAGTACGTAGCAGCTGAGACTATCGCGATTGCCACCACGATCCCCAACACCACCAGCCTACTCACCATGTAAGACCACCGCCTACATCATAACCGCACCCCTTAAATGCATAGTGTCAGTAAAGTATTAACACTATATATTAATATATATCATATGTACCATTCGAATTCACGAGAGATGAGCACCTTGGCTATTTCTCAATAAATAATGTTGATAATTGATTTCCTAATTATTGTCTTATATTCATTTTAATATTAATGAATAATATAAACCATATATAATTTAAAAGTAATAATTCTTTTTACCTTTTTAAATTTTATTTCTCGTCATATAGCATCGCGAAGTGCAATAAGTCTTATTTTTGACATTATGAAGTTAGCACGATCAACCATGGCTACCCAGACCTCGGTTAAGGTTGATTGGTCGTCGCTGTGGAAGAAGGAGGATTGGTGGGCCCTCTGGATAGGACTCTTGATATTCTTCCTGTCACTGCCAGGTTATTACGGTATCTACTTACTTGGTTGGGTTCCGAGAGTCGCTGCTCCATGGATTAATCCATCGAAGAGTGTTGTAGTTGTTGGGCAAGCCTTAACCATGACTAAGGCATATTTAGGGCTTAATCCGGTTCTGAGCATATTATTTTTCTATCTATTTCTGTTGGCGATATTAACTATTGCTGCTAAGGCCATGGGGCATAGCGCCAGGAGGTTTGCAGCTGGCTTTACAATAATGTTTATACTAACCTTCGGTTTCTGGTGGTTGTTTGGTTATGCCTACTTCAATGCTACCCCTGACCAATACGCAAAGTTGCACATTACCTGGTCAATACCTGTGGGTGCGGATGGTATATTAATATACATCTTAATAATCGGCCTTATAATATCGAACCTAATATTTTACAAGAGGAAACTACCCGCTGTGTTGGAGACCGGTGCGAGAACTGAGTGGTACATAAAGACGGCCGTAGTATTGCTCGGCGCCTTAGTGGGCGCTGCGTCGCTTAGGTATATATCGTTAGCCGTGACGCTTGTGGAGAGATCCTTAATAGCCATAGTGGCTGCCTACCTAATATATTGGCCTATTTCCTACGTAATATCGTACAAGCTATTTAAGTTAGACATCAAGTGGGCGGCAACACTTGCATCGGGTGTCAGCATATGTGGCGTGTCTGCCGCAATAGCCACGGCTGCGGCAATAGGTGCGCCAAGCATTGTCCCGGCAACCGTGGCGTCCATAATCGTGCTATTCGCGGCAATTGAGCTGGTAATATTACCGTTCATAGCGGCCACGTTCCTTAAGTGGGCGCCATATGCCGCGGGTGCCTGGATGGGGCTTTCCGTTAAGACTGATGGTGCAGCCGCCGCGAGTGGTGCGTTGACTGATGCCTTAATTAGTGCCCAGCCCGGGCTCGCTGCCTATAAGACCTGGGTCATGAGTACGGCAGTTATGAACAAGGTATTTATCGATATATGGATTGGTTTGTGGGCGTTCATACTGGCTGTGATTTGGGTTACGAGGGTCGAGAGGAAGCCTGGCGAGAGGGTTCCGGCCATACAGATTTGGTTTAGGTTCCCTAAGTTCGTGCTGGGCTATCTAGGGACCTGGCTAATACTGTGGGGCATTGGCTTCACGGTCGGTGCTGCTATGGCTGCTAAGTTCATGGTTGGTGGAGTAACGCCGCAGACGGAGTTGTTTAGGTTCTTCTTCTTTGCATTAACGTTTATGTCCATAGGTCTAACCACTAGGTTCGGTACCTTCGCTGAAATAAAGGCTGGGCGTATGATAGCGGCTTACGTGGTGTCTCTAATCATAATAATACTGATAGCCCTTGGACTATCCATAGCCTTCTTCGCAGGGTTACCACCGCCTAAGTAAGGGTAGAGATTAATGCCCATACTCGTTAAAAACCACAATATTTCAACTCCAAAAATCCTACAGGTGGAGATATCGAGCGCATGCAATGCTAATTGCATTTACTGCCCAAGGACGGTGCTGAGGGATAGGTGGGTTTCCGCTTTCATGGATCCTGGGCTATTTCGTAAAGTAATCAGGGAGGCCCTCGAGATTGGGTCCATAGAGTACGTGCATTTGCAGGGGTGGGGTGAACCAACGCTTCATCCAAACTTGGTGGATTTGATGAATGAGGTGAGCGGTAGAGTAAGTTTTGGGTTCACAACAAACGCTACCCTACTAGATGGCAATAATGCGGAGAAAATACTGAGTAAAGGCGTTAATGTCATCGCGATAACATTCGCAGGGACCCGCGCAATCACCCATAACTCGATAAGGAAGGGTTGTGACTTCGATAAGGTGATTAGGAACGTGAAGAACCTTCTTAATGTCAAGAGAAGGCTGGGTAGTGATGTTAGGGTCATTGCTAGCTACGTAATGCTCTCCATGAACGTTCATGAAGTACCTGAATTCATTGAGTTATGCGGTGATTTGGGTATTGAGGAGGTGGTCCTAGATAACCTATCGTACATACTAAATAGGGGCATGGTCGCTTGGAAGGCCTTCTCTGACCCATACGAGGCCAGGCCCAGGCGTGTTGAGCGTATTGTGAGGATGGCTGTGGACAGGGCTAGGGAGCTCGGTATTAAGGTCTTCAATTACTCATTGACCTGCTGGGAATTAACAGAGTGCCCGGAGAAGCCTACGGAGTCCCTGTTCATAAACGTGAATGGTGAGGTAGCACTATGCGTCTTCCTAAACCTCCCCATTAGGGACCAGGACATGCCCAGGTGCTTCATGGGCAGGTGCTTTAAGGTGAGGAGGTTGAGTTTTGGCAATGTTGCTGATAAATCGTTGCTCGAAATATGGCTTGACAAGAAGTACGCAGACTTTAGGTCTAGGTTCATTAGAAGAAGAGCACTAGGTGACTCGGTGAACATCACGGAGCACTCGTTAATCGAGTACCTGCCACCATCACCATGCCTTTCATGCTATAGGCTGTATGGCGTATAAACCAACTCACCAATACTGCGGCTTATAACTCCTCCTAACCCTATTACTCCCATCGGAGCGTAGGCGCCATAGACCCTCCCTGAAATCCTCAACGGCAATCCCCAATAGACCAGCTAGGTAATCGCTGATCAAGACCTCCCTCTCTACTTCAGAAATTACGGAATCTGATAATACAGGCTCCGTCTCCACATCATCCTCAACAATCGAGACGTAAAGCGAGCTCGGGAGTACGTACAACCTCGTTGGCCCAGCCACAGTGCCGAAGAGTTGAGAGCTGCCCTCAATCAAAACCCTACCCCAAAGACCGAGTCTCTGGCTAACGATATTGGGATGAGTATTTGAGGTCTATCACTCTCGAAACCACTATTCACCAACGCCACGGTCAACTCCTCTCTTCCCTCCTTCGTCCTTAACCTCACTCTCACCCTCACCGCCAAGGTTAACCACCCATGGGTGTAGATAGGCAGGGTACAGCCTACCAATCCTGCCGTGCGTACTCACGGGCTCCCTAAGCACGTACAGCCTACCGATCCTACCCACATTTATTGTTACCCATATAGGAATAAAAACCTTAGGATAGGTTCTACCTAGGCATGTATGACTTAAATGATGTGGAGAATGTAGCGAAGGAATTAATTGAGAGAGGGGTTGATGTACTTGACGTATTGCTGAGTGTGTTGGAGAAGGAGGATCCTCATGAGGCGATTAGGGAGAGAATTAACCTAGCCGAGAAGTACTTAAAGGAGTGCCATGAGTATCTCGATAAGGGCGACCCAGTGCAGGCTTCGGAGAAGGCGTATAAGGCTGCCGAGGAGGTTGTGAAGGCCCTCGCCGCGAAATTCAGAACTGCGGAATACAATGAGACGTTGAGGGAGGGTAGGTGGTACACCTACCTACTGAGTAGGGCTAGTAAGACATTAACTTCGCAATTGGGGGATTGGGTCTCGGATGGATGGAACGCGGCTTATGACCTACATGTCTGGGGCTTTCATGAGGGAAAATTATCGGTAGACCACGTTAAGGTGGGTATCAAGAAAATAGAAAGAATGCTAGAAGAGGCAAAAAAGATAATTTCTGCCTGATATCGTGAAATAGTGATTTTTAGAGTTAATAACATGATTTAACAATCCCTAAATTATTTACTAATGTTTTTGATTAAGGCCACGAAGGCGTAAATACGAGACCGTGCGCATAACTCCGGTCGAGTATTGAGTTATATTACATTAGCTAGATGTTCGTAATTTCAATTTCACTGCCACTATATAATCTACTTCGCATTATTTATAAACTTTAATTAAATACTTATTTAATTATTAATTCAATATAATGATGTAATGCTTTTTAACTATACGTATTGATTGATATAGTATATCTGTTCCATAGAGGTATATGAGTAGGTTCATTAAGGAGTTATTGTCGGCGGGCTAATGTTTAATAACACTATTAAGTAGACCAAGACTAAACTTAACCTTAATGAATTGTAGATCAAGCTTAGCACAATATAGAATGCTGCATATTGTCAAATGGTTCACCGATAAAGGCGCTTAATACATTATTATCCCTTAAATCCCTGATAAATGGTAATCTCGCAAACGTGATCCATTGCGAGAATCTGGGAACTTAAGTACATCCATGGATACCAGGGCCACTACCGAGAGTTTAATTCATGAATTTCACATAGGTTTTGTTAAATGATTAAGTTTTATCATTCAGTTCACAGGTACTTATATGAGAAATGTCGTGTTTTCTTCCCTCCCGCTAATACTCCAATAATGATAAAGTGTTCATTGTTCCTAGTGGTGTCGGGAGTATTGTTTCCCTTTACTTGAAAAACTATTGGTGTTGTTTGAATTTAATAAGACCTTAAGAATGTTCCTATCGATCACTTAGATTGCTTAGCGGCTATTATAGATAATGCAAAGCTTATAATCATCAGTACCGCTCCTATCGCCGTATTTATAGTTATTGACGGTAACCATGGTTGAGGCTTTGTGGATGCTCCAGCCATTAGTGTGGTTACTATGGCAGCCCAGGCTGCCAGCCATGTTCCACCATTATAGGTTAAGCCGGCTCCCGTAGATCTAACATTCGTTGGTAGTAGATCCCATATATAGACTTGCATTACTCCAACTGGTAGTACGGCTATGAAGTCCCATAGGAGGACTACCCAACCGTTGCCGCCGATTAGGATCCAGTACATGGTTGGGTATATTAAGGCCAGTAGTATTATTGAAACCGCGAGTAGCGCATTCCTGGAGCTCCTCAACCAATCCACCAGAACGCCACCAAACACACTACCAATCGCGTCACTGGCTGATAGGACTGTTAATATTAGGCCCGCTAGGGCTGCTGAGTAGCCTAGAATATTCTGTAGTACGAATGGGGATAGTTCAAGCATTACGTAGTACTCGTACAGGAATCCCATTGTGGCCAACAGTATAGTTAACGTCGGTAGCCAATACCTTGCAAATAAGACCCTATATGGGCTCTTAACCTTCTCTGAAGCCTCCCACTCAGGGGACTCCGTGAGGAATCTCCTCCTGAACACGAAGGCAAGTATTGTGGTCACTATGCCACTCCAGAAGACAATCCTCCAGCCAATTGTGTACATGGCGTTAGGTAGGTAAGTGGCAACCACCGTGTACGTGAAGGTGACGCCGAATATCCCTATGTCGAACCCAGCCTGCATAATGCCACTGGCTAATCCCCTCCACTTTGTCACACTCTCCACGCTCATGATACCACTTGATGAGTACTCACCACCCAGGAAGAAACCCACCGCGAATCTCAGTAGAAGCAGCAGTATTATAGCCGCCAACCCAGCTTGGGCATAGGTTGGTAGGAAACCCATTAGGAAGCTTGATATGCCAGCCCCAAGCATTGTTATGTAAAGCACGTAGCGCCTACCGATTTTATCAGATAAATTACCGAAGTATACGCCGCCAATTGGCCTAACCACCAGTGATAAGCTGAATGTTGCCAATGTAGCCAGCATAGACCCCAATGAACCAAGTTGGCTAAAGAATAGATCCCTAATTATAGGGGCCACGAAGGCATAGGCTACAAAGTCGTACGCATCCATGCCCCAACCAAGCATTGATCCGATTACATTACGCCAGTTAAACAGGGTTACAGTCTTGGTCTCATCGTTCACTATATAGCCTCTACGGTATTATTTATAAGCTTTACCGTCTTATCAATATACATCATTAAATGCTCGTTAAATTATTGAATCAATATAGTAATGTAATGCTTTTTAACTTCATGACTAGGTTAACGCAATATGTCTGTTCCGCAGAGGTATAGGGGTAGGCCTATTGAAGAATTGATATCGGCCGGTTACTATGATCCTGAGACGAGGACTGTTAGGGCTATTAAGGGACCTGAGCTTCATGTTCATAGTAGGGATTGGCAGTTGGAGGGTCCTCTTCGGATGCTGTTCCATGTTCTCGATCCCATGGTTGCTAAGGATCCGAAGAACTTAATCGTTTATGGTGGTACCGGTAAGGCTGCCCGTAATTGGGATGATTTTGAGGCTATTGTTGATTCATTACTGACTATGGATAGTGAGGATACGTTAGTTATACAGAGCGGTGAGCCTGTGGCCATTTGGAGGCTTGGTAGGCATGCACCGAGGGTGTTGATGAGTAATGCGATGCTCGTGCCTAAGTGGGCTGATTGGAAAATATTCTGGGATCTTGAGGCCAAGGGCTTAATAAGTTTCCACCAAATGACCGCGGGATGTTGGGCTTATATCGGAACCCAAGGCATACTCCAGGGTACGTACGAGACCATTGGAGCGGCTGCTGATAGGCATTTCGGTGGTTCCCTGGAGGGTAGGTTAGTTGTTAGTGCCGGTCTTGGTAACATGGGTGGTGCCCAACCCCTAGCCATCAAGATGCTTGGTGGGGTTGCCTTGATTGCCGATGTAGATGTTAGGATGATTAGGAGGATGATTGACACTGGTTACCTCGATACCTGGACGGATAGTATCGATAAGGCTATCGACATGGCACTTGATGCCAAGGAGAGGAGGCAAGCCACAAGCATTGGCGTACTCGCCAATGCAGTGGATTTACTTGAGAGGTTGGTTAGGGATAACATAGTACCCGATATACTCACAGACCAAACCCCAGCCCATGACCCGCTGTCCTACGTACCACAGGGGCTGACGATAGAGCAGGCCGAGCAATTGAGGAAGAATGACCCGGATAAGTACATACTCATGGCTAAGGAAAGCATGAAGAAACATGTTCAATTAATGCTGGAGCTCCAGAGGCGTGGTGCGGTGACCTTTGAGTACGGAAATAATCTGAGGAAGCAGGCATATGATGCTGGGGTGGAGGACGCGTTCAAAATACCTGGGCAGATGGAGTACATGAGACCGTTGTTTGAGGAGGGTCGTGGACCCTTCAGGTGGACATCTTTGGTTGGGGATCCCAATGATATTTATAAGCTCGATGATGTATTATTGACCCTATTCGAGAGGAATGCGAGGTTGGTTAGGTGGATTAAGAATGCTCACCAATACGTCAAGTTCCAGGGATTACCCGCTAGGGTCGTTTACCTGGGCTATGGGGAGAGGGCGTTGTTTGGTAAGGTCGTTAGTGAGATGGTTAGGAAGGGCGAGTTAAGTGGGCCAATATGGTTCGGTAGGGATCACCTGGACAGCGGTTCGGTGGCCTCGCCCTTCAGGGAGACCGAGGGCATGCTGGATGGTTCAGATGCAATTGGTGACTGGCCAGTACTTAACTATGCGTTGAATACGGCAGCTGGAGCGACATGGACGTGCTTCCACCACGGTGGTGGGGTTGGCATTGGGTATGCCATACACGCTGGGTTTGGCATGGTTGTTGATGGCACGGAATTGGCTGAGGAGAAGGCGCTCAGGGTCTTCACCGTGGACCCAGGCAGTGGTGTTGTTAGGCACGCACACGCTGGCTATCCCAAGTCACTGATGGTTGCTAGAGAGAAGGGCATTAGGATACCAATCATTGATAAGCTTGAGAATAAGAGCGCCAGGGTTATCGAGGAGGCATACAGGGAGGGTAGGATCAGTAAGTTCACGTACGACAGGGTTAAGAAGGACCTACAGGAGTATGAGGAGAGGAAGAAGAACTATAGAACGCCATTCAACACATAATGAGCGATTCTGTTTTCAATTATTAATCATGCCATGTAATAACAAGCAAGGTAACCTTATTAATTGGTCTTCAAATCCGCAATAGTTATCTTGGGCTTCTAAAAGCCGTGGGTTATGAAATCGGCGACAAGTGCGGAACCATCAAGCGAAGAGATCTAGGGCGGTTGTTAAGAAGTAAACGGTAATTGAATTGCCATTTGTAGAGAGCGGTTAAGGTAAGAATTGGTTTATAAAATGTAATCATATTCTTGAGTAGTAAGGGTAAAGAAAAGGAGTTACCAAAACTTGAGATTAGGGGATTCGTAGGGTACATAAGATATATAGCATACCTAGGAACATATGAGGAGTACATGAGGCAAATAAGGAGGGGTTTACGAAATGACGGTTTGGTTAAAGATAAAGATAAGGAGCGGAAGCAGTGAAGTGGTTACCTGCGCGATGGCAAGCACGGGCTTTGAGGGACTCGGTGCAGATATAATGTTACCCATGGACCTAGTTAAACGCCTTGGATTATGGCCACCTGAAAATGCTGACATATACGCTGTGAGGACGGCATCTGGCGTGGCACCAATATATAGGTTGAGGGATTATGTCGAAGTGGAGGTCATGGTTAAATAGAAGTGTGTCGCCCGTGAAGTTGACACCCATAATATCTGATACAATGGAGTATGTATTACTTAGCGATAAGGCATTAACTGCATTGGGCATTATAATAATAAGTGCTGGGGAGGGACTTTGGTGCCTAAAGGATGAGTTAGGCAGCGCGATTAGGGCCTCCTGTCAGCCACCTTGATAATCACGTTATTGCGATATGAAGTACATCATGCGCTATCGTGCCTATCGCGTACGTAGCGGCCGCAGCACCTAGGGATAGGGCTATGTTCATGGCAATGGTTCTCGTAATTTTACCACTACCTGATATTGCGGTTAATAATCCACTAATGGCTTGGGCAATGGCTACCAATACTATTGATATGTAGAGTGAGCCGACATTACCAATGATATGACCAAGTAGTGGGAATGGGGCTATAACAAGTAAGGCGCCAATTAGGTAAAATAACCCCGTGTATAACGCTGACCGACCTGGGCTCTCAAGTGCTTCCTTTGAAAAACCGACTTCGCCGACCTCGACAACCTTCTTGCTAACGTCTACACTATCTGATAAACTCAATGCCGCAATACTTGCCCTATCTTCATCAACACCAAACTTCGTTAACGTCTCCTTAACCCTCTTGACTCTATCCTCCACATTAAGGTTCTCAAGTTCCATATCTATCTTTGATAACTTCGTTTCCCTAATATCCCTCTGGGCCTTTGTTGACATGTAGGCTCCGACAGCCATGGATAACGTGCCTGCTGTACCGACTATCAAACCTGCGAGTGTTATTAGTATTGGGTCAATGACAACGGGGGCGAGACCCGCGACGGCGGCTAGCACTTCCACGAGTCCGTCGCTCATTCCGTACATGGCGTCTCTAATGTTGTCAATAAATGCCTCAAACCTGGACGCCTCGTCTCTGAACACTTCCTCGTGAGCCACCTCATCAAGCAGTATCTCCCTGAGCCTATCCGTGTAAGGTCCAAGGGCTCTTTTCCTAACTAGGTTTCCATACCTCCTTATAGCCTCAATCTCCGCACTTTCCCTGAGCTTTACGAGGAAGCCAAGACCAAATAATCTCCTAACTAATATTGAGAATAAGACTGAGGTTCTTGACGGTTTAACACTGCCTACGTCAATACCAACCTCCTCAGCAATTGATTTCCAGAACTTGGCGTGCTCAACCTCATACTGCGATAGTTTAAGCAGTTCATTCCTTAATTTCTCGTTTCTTTCAACTCCTGCTAAAGCCGCGTATATCTCCGCATCTGTTAACTCATCCCTATAATTATCAATAATCTCATCCCTACCAACACTAATGCTCATCAGAACCCCAATACCACAAGTACTATTAAAACTATATTCAGAGACAACTTGTGAGCTACCCCGTCCTTAGGGGCGGGGCTTCCTGCTTCATTGCTCCGCCTTGCCCGTGGGCACAAGCAAGACTTATAACTTCATTGCCCAGTACATGGGTACCTTGTCTCTTGGTGCTTTGAATCCGCAGTTCGTGCAAACCATGATTCTGCCCGGTAATTGGGTTAATCCATGCCCACATATTGGGCATATTGTGCTTGGTAGTCTCTTGAACTCATATGGCACGCCGTACCACCGTAACTGCGTGATCAACAACTTAACGAACCTCCTTGTCTCGGCTAGGTAGATCTTCCTCAAGCCCCTTGGTATCTTCTCCTCGATTAACTCCCTCCTCGACTCCTCAATCATGTCGTCAATGATGACCAACGCCCTATGCTTAAGGGCTTTCCTAACAAGCCTATGCACAAGCTTTTGGGCATAATCCCTCAACTTCGCATAAATTTTCCTCCGAACCTTCTTTATATTTCGCCAAAGTCTCCTACCCTCCACTGTCTTGTGGAGACCAAGTCTCTTCAACCTACCATACTTCCTACCTAGCCTTACGGAAATATTGTAGAGACCCTCAATCTCACTAAGCCTTGGCCTCTCCGGCTTCCACCTAATGATACTTCCGTCCCTGATCAAGCCCCATGCCACGCCATTACTCCAGGCATTGACGTCAATCACGAGCATGTACTCACTGGGTTTATAGGGCTCAACCACACGCTCAGCGACCAAAGCTAGGTAGGGCTCATCATCCCTGAGCCCAATCATTGCGAACTTAATAACACCGCCTTCCTTAACCCTCTCAATGACCCAAATGGGCATTGGGGCTTCAATAGAATAACCAGACTCGTTCCTACAGACCTGGCGCAACTTGATGGCATTGCCCCTGAAATCTAGAACCACCGGTGCGTTCCTATCACCCTTCATAGAACCATCACCATAAACCCTCAACGTCTTCAGCGGAACCCACGCCCTAGTAAACCACCTCTTTGGCACTGTACCCAACACTAGGCTATCCTTGAAGTTTTTGAAGGATCCATAAAGCTGATACTGTATGTTTTTGAGTAAATCTGGTACCCAAACTTCATACCTTCTATAGGCTAGGTTCGTTAGAGCCATCAACCTCCTTATGTACTCAGCATCACACTCATCCCTAGGCAACCTAATGAGTATCGCCCTCCTCACCCTCATCCTTTATCACCAACATGCCCTCGACCTCCCTACCGATATATTTCACGAGCTCCTCACCGCCGTAGTCCATGTAGACGTAAATCCTAACGTAGGTCTTACCATGACTACTCGATGCCTGTATCCTGCCTCTAAATGTGAGTACTTTCACAAGACAACACCTGGACAACATACTTATAAATATTTTGTCAGCAAAAGACTTAAATTCTGGACAAAATAGGATTAATTAGCCCCGTGGCGCGAGGCAACCGTGAGCGCACGGGACCCCGGCCCCGTGGGAGACTGACCAATGATGCCCCAAGAATGGGGGGCACAGTCCCGACAGGAGATGAGCAGTGATTAGGGACAACGGGATGCGGGAAACGGGGCGCAGAGGATGGCGTTTGGTCAGTACCTTGCTGGTTTCGAGGCTATTCAGTTCACGCTTGTTGAGATGATGGCTGAGTTGATGACCGCTAGATACCTGACGTACTTAGCTGCGTACCTGGCCGATCAGGGTAGGGAGGAGTTCAAGTACGTGGCCAGCCTGGCCAAGTTCTACGCTACGGAGGCTGCGGAGAAGATTGTGTCCAAGGCCATAGATGTGCACGGTGGCGTTGGTGTGATTCATGAAACCGGTATTGAGAGGTTTCTCAGGGATGTTAAGATAACGGAGATATACGAGGGCGCAAACAACATACAAAGGGTTGTGGCGTTTAGGCAATTATTGAGGACGCTATCTAGGAAGGGGTTGATAAGCCCTGAGGTGGTTAGGGCCATCACCTAGATTTCGCCACAACAACCTTAACGCTCCTGATGCTACCGCTCATTAAGTCATCTAGGTAACCCCTCCTAGTCCTCGCATAATCAATTTCATAGTGATCCAGGGTCACGTTAAATAAACCCTCAACGCCAAGGTTTACCGTGAGTACGTAATCACCGTTTGGTGATGCCACAAAACTGCCGCCCAGAACCTCACGCCCATCTGGGTACTTATACCCCGTACCCATGGATGCCACGAAGTACGCGGAATTCTCAAAGGCCCTAACTAGTCCAAGGCTTCTCCATAACGATACCCTATCCGCACTTATACTGCTTGGGTTTGCAATAATATCGACATTATTGACCGCTAAGGTCCTTGTGATTTCTGGGTACATGGCGTCGACACACACCACACACCCAATCCTCCAGCCCTCAAAATCGACAACCCCAAGCCTCTCACCACCACTCACGCTATTCCTCTCGCCGGTAGCCCTGGAAGGCCTAATCTTCTCTGAATAATTAATCAATCCCTCACCACTAACGATAGGGCAAACACTAACGACCCTACCATCAAGATTCACGTACGCACTACCACCAATTATTAAGGCACCCAACTCACCAGCCAGATCCCTGAGCAAACCAACATACTCCTCAAACTCACCACGACTCAGTACCCTAACACCAACCCAATTCTCAGGGAGAACCATCAAGTCCATCAATAAACCCTTAGTACTCCTCCTTAACCAATCAATACCATCAAAATAATCGCTAAACCTCCTAACCTGGGCAACACTAACCCTAAACACCCCATTCACACTAAGCCAATCCCATACCTCCTTAAAAGTAATCAGTACGATCTAAAGACGTGAAGAATGTGCTAAGGGTTTATCCTGGATCGTTTCATGGCAAAATTTTGCCATGAAACGAAAAACAAAATAATACTCTAGTATATGCCATACTCAATTAGTAAATCTTCCAACCTCCTAGCCCCCCTCCTCAACTGCCTAATCCAGGTCGTTGGCGGTTCATTCCACTCCCTCTCTGTATATATAAAGAACTCGACACCCGGCTCCAGAAGATCGATCAGCAGTTCCCTCCTCCTTAGCTGGTTTAACCCCTCAACATCATTACTTATGATTACGAGGTCTATGTCGCTGTCATTCCTGTAATCGCCTCTAGCCCTTGAGTCGACGACGTAGACCTCAAGAACCCTAATTCTGCCTCTAACCCTATTCATGAATTCCAGGGCTCTCTTCAGCATTTTCAACTGGCTTTCTATCGCAGATTTTGCCTTACTCATTCGATCACCCTGCCAGCCCTCTCGATGGTATTCTTGGCATCTGCCCTGGTGTGGATTTCGAATGGTGTGGCATTGGCGATGTCGGGGTATTTACTCGTTACGTAATGCATAGTTAATGCCCTTAGGTCATCATAATATGTCCGGCCAAGTTCATCCCTAATTAAGTAACCCAGCTCCACTAGGTCGTGGCCTCTGTAGGGCTTGCCTCGATACAGTAACAAAGCCTTCAATGCCTTCTCAGCTGCCTGTTGTGCCCAGAACGCGCTTGCGTAATAATTGCCTGATTGATACGAATTTCTCGCGGTCTCTAAATTCCTAATTGCTTGCATGAGCCATTTCTCATGCTCTGCCATCCTTAATCAAACTTTACCTCTGAACTTAAAATACTCACCTACAACATTGCACCCATGTGATGAGTTCTTAATTCGTTACCAGGTAATCGACTGCGGCGTTTTGCTCACTCTCCATGTTCATGCCTGTGTCGTCCAGTATTGATTTTCTCAGGTCCTTGAACATGTAGAAGCTACCTGGGTACTTCCTATAGCCGAGCCTTCTATAGTACTCCCTAACCCCAACCCCCGATATTACAAACATCCTGTGGGCATCGAATTCCTCAAGGGCTATGTGCTCAGCCTCAGCCATCAACGCCCGCCCAATACCCCTATGCTGCCACCAGAATGGGTCGCTGGTCTTACTGCCTATCGGTAGTTCGGGTCCGTAGACGTGCAACTCCCTGATTAGCGCGGCCCTACCAAGCCTGATCTCGGGCCTATGGGCGTTACTGCTTGGTATCCTCAACCTCAGTATTCCATAGAGCGTGTCCTCATCATCTATAACCTCCAGGAAAACCTCATGACCGCCAGACGCCTTGTAATCAATCCTACTTATCATCAAGCGCCTGGGCGTTGGTATTAACCCCCTCTTTACGTACTTATGCCCAACCTCACGGCACCTAATCTCAACGCACTCCAAACCTGCCTTACCCATTTCATTCAGTACAACCTCCCTCATATTCCCCATCTTCGGTCCATCAACAACCCAATGTAGCGGTATGTCTCTACCGAACCTCATAACCCTAACCCACCTGGGTACCGAAGCCATGATCCTAGCCAGTAACCAACGCCACGTCTCCTCATCATAACTCCTATATAGACCCCTCAACCACTCCTCATATAACTCGGTACCCCTAACCACAAACGTTGGGTATACCTTGACACAATCCGGCATGAAGCCTGGGTCATTAAATATGGTCTTGACCATCTCCAAATCCCGATCTGGGTCAGAACCAGGTAGTCCGGGCATTATGTGGTAACAAACCTTGTAGGCCGCATCCTTTAGGTACTGCGTGGCCTCTATCACCTCTTTAACTCCATGGCCCCTCCTAACCCTCCTCAACACATCATCATATATTGATTGAACACCAACCTCAACCCTCGTGAAGCCAAGCCTAAGCATTAGGTCTATGTGCCTTGGTCTCGCGAAATCCGGCCTAGTCTCTAGTTCGAGCGCAACAACCCTAATCTTAGCCCTCTCATTGCGTCTATGCTCAATCTCGATGTCGACATTGTCCGAAGATCCCTGCCCAGTGAATGGGTAATCATTGAGGGCCTTGAACGCATTGCCAATGAACCACTCGAGGTAATCCTCGGGTAGTGACGTCACGGTGCCGCCCATCACTATCAGCTCAACCTTAGATACTGGGTGGTGGAGCGCTTCGTACTGCCTAACCCTAGCGATTACCTGTCTATATGGGTCATAATTTAGTGGGGCTGCCCTAAGGACCACGGGTGAGTCGGGTAGGTACGATTTTGGGGTTCCCATGCTCTTATCTCCTGGGCAGTATGTGCAGTTGAATGGGCAAGCCACTGGAGCAACCATGATGGCGATGGGGACGACGCCGGATATGGTCCTCGTAGGCTTTAACCTGCCTAGTCCAATATTCGTAACACTCATTACCTTATTCACATCGCATCATGAGTTTATAAACGCTTTACTACAATTATAGGTGAAGCCCATGGAATTAATAAGCCATGAAGTCAATTCGGAGATTGTGAAGAACCGCTTTTTAAATTAGGGCGTTACTATTACCTTGGCATTTAATGTCTGGTGTCGCATCGCTATTACGGAAGTACTTCCCCTATGAGGAATATAGGAAACACCAGTTGGAGATTGCTGAGGCTATATATGATGCTTTATTTAGCAATAGGATAGCCCTGATTGAGGCCCCCACAGGTGTTGGCAAGACCTCTAGCGCCCTGGCTGCCTCACTCGCGTATTCTGAGGAGAGTGGTTATAAGGTTCTATTCCTAATTAGAACAAGGAATGAAGCTCAAGCCCCAATTAGGGAGTTGCGTAGGTTGAGGGGTAGGGGTGTTGATGTTGATTATGTAATCATAAGGAATAGACCAGACATGTGCTGCATGGTGAGCACGCGAAAATTACCGTATGAGGAATTCCTCGAGGAATGCAGGTTTCTCAGGTCAAGTGGTGAATGCCCCTACTATATAAACACGAAGAAGGTGGACATCAGCAATATAATGCTTAATGTGTTAGAAGACGCTGATAATGTCAATGAGTACGTACAATCACTCTGCTCACTCAATGTTTGCCCATACGAGATTTCTAAGGACTACCTGGCGAGGGCTAGGGTTGGTATAATGACCTACTATTACATATTTAGTATTAATAAGCCTGAAACGTTGAACGTCAATATCGAGGATAGCATCTTAATAATTGATGAGGCCCATAACCTGCCGGATGCCATTAGCAGTATAAACACTGTTAATTTACCTCTCACGTCGATTATGGCATCTATTGCCGAGGTTAGGAGGCTTGTTGATTATGAGGAATTGAAGAATAGAGCATTGAGAATATTGAAGAACTTGCATGCGTACATGGTTAAGTTGGGTAAGGTGCTTGAGGAGGAGACCATGGCATCTCTCGAGCTTGGTGACGTGCTTCAATTCTTCGAGGACTTCCAAGCAATTGTTGACTCCTACTATGAAATACTTAGAAAGAAAAGAGGCGCGGGCGTTCCAATACCTTATACCCCATTATCTAAGGTCATTGAGTTCCATAAGGCAATACTAAGTAAGGTGAGTGGTTTCGGGATGTTCCTGGTTAGGGATGAGCAGGGGGTTTCATTATCTTATAGGTGTGTTGATCCGTCAGTAATCAGTGCACCAATATTAAATGGAGCTGGTGGTGTCGTGTTAATGAGTGGCACGTTGCCGCCTAAGGACTACATGGTAAGCATGCTCGGCATCAATAAAGGCGTGAGTGAGTATAGGATTAGGTTTAGGGACTATATTAAGCCTGAGAATTACGAGGTTTTCGTCTATGACGGCGTCACGACTAGGTATGTGGAGAGGGATGAGGAGGAGTACGCCAAGATAGCCAGTGTGTTAAGTAAGATATACCAGGCTTACCAAGTTGATAAGGCCATTCTCTCCATATTCCCATCATACTCCGTACTCAAGGCCGTTAGGAAGTACCTAGACCCAGGTGTTAAGTACATAATGGAGTTGGGAAGTACATCAATTGATGATTTAACCAGGGATTTGCGTAGGGATCGTAAGAAGTTGATAATGGCTGTGGCTGGTGGTAAGCTTGTTGAGGGTGTTGAGTATAGGCTTGGTACGGAAAACCTACTGGGCCTTGTTGTAATCGTTGGTGTTCCATACCCCGAACCAAATGATTACCTTGAGGATGTAATGGAGATACTAACAGCCAGATTGGGTGATAGGGGATTGGCTTGGGAGTTGACGTATCAATGGCCAGCCATAGTTAGGGTTAAGCAGGCTGTGGGTAGGGCGTTTAGGTCTGAGAGTGATAGGGCTGTGGTAGTGCTTATGGATCGTAGATTCCGTGAGGACAGGCTCTCCAGGGTTTTCAGGGATTACTTCGGTAAGTACGTAATTGTTGATGAAGGAGGGCTAATTAGTGAATTGACAAATACTACTCCTCGCTAATCCCCTCCTCCTCGCCTACCTGCTGCTCCGTGGTTTCCGCCTCACCAACAACCTGAGGTTGTTGTGACAGTTGTTGCGGTTTTACCTGTGCCTGCCTTGGTGGCGGCGCCAGTATTCTCTCCTGTGTTGGTTGTTGATATTGAGGTACATATTGAGGCGGTGGAACTGCTGGTTGTTGTATCGTTGTTTGCGCCGTGGTTGTCTGCTGCCTTAATGACCTAATTATATACTCGAACCTCTTATCAAGCCCTATGGCTATTTGATACATGGCTATA
>JC3454_104322_pt1 | contig 94356 bp, 102 predicted proteins | sample YNP_Site_4_FD_21673 | JGI IMG/M metagenome (IMG submission 21673) | reverse complement strand
GGGCTCCCTCATTATGTTCCTGAGGCCGTGGAGGACGTCGTTGAGGTTCCTCTCAGCCTCGTCGAGCAACATGTCGTTAGCGCCCCTTATCAGTATGGTCACGCTCCTCGGGTTCTTGGCGCCCTCTATGAAGACCATCTTGTCATTGCCCACCTTCCTCTCCTCCACGAGGTCAGCGTAGCCCAGGCTCTCAGGCTTGAGGTCCCTGATGCTTGTCACTATCTTTGCGCCAGTGGCCCTGGCTAGCTTCTCTACGTCGCTCCTCTTGACCCTCCTCACGGCAAGTATGCCCTTCTTGGCCAGGAAGTGCTGGGCGACATCGTCAATTCCCTTCTGGGTTATTACAACGTTGGCGCCCGTCGCGGCTATCTGCTCAACCATGTCCTTAAGGATCTTGGTCTCCTCCTCCAGGAACGAGTCAAGCTGCTCAACGTCGGTGACTCTTATCTTGGTGGTTATGTCGGGCTTCTGTATCTCAAGGGGCGCGTCTAGGACAGCTATCTTGGCGTTGGTCACCCTCTTCGGCATACCAGGGTGTACGACCTCCTTGTCAAGGACTATGCCCCTCACCAGCATTGAGTCCATAAGGCCTCCTCCCTTCTTCTTCTCTATCTTGACGTTATCGAGGTCAACGTTGTAGCCCCCCTCAGGCTTGGGCTCAGCTATTATCTTGATGGCGTTAACCGCGAGCTCTACAAGCTTCTCCCTCTCAGGTCCCTGGCCAGAGTACTTGCTGCCTATGGTAGTGGTGGCTATCTTCCTGAGGTTCTCATCATTGTTTACGTCAACAGGGACCGCTATCTTGTCAAGCAGCTCAAGGGCCTTGTTCATGGCCTTGGTATAGCCCTCTATGATGAGCGTTGGGTGTATATTCTGCTCGAGCAGGGCCTCAGCCTTGTCGAGCAGGGCCCCAGCAAGCACGACAACGCTCGTCGTGCCGTCGCCGACCTCGGCATCCTGGGCCTTGGCTATCTCAACCAGGAGCTTCGCGGCAGGGTGCTGAACCTCCATCTCCTTAACTATGGTGGCTCCATCGTTTGTCACCGTTACGTCGCCAAAGGAGTCTATTAACATCTTGTCAAGGCCGCGGGGTCCAAGGCTTGTCTTAAGCATCTCAGCCAGAACTTTAGCCGCCAGTATGTTATTCCTTAGGGCCTCCCTTCCGTAAGACCTCTGCGTGCCCTCCTTCAATATGAGCACAGGTATGCCTCCACCAGATGCCATTCTTTACACCCTCCTTGAGTCTCCTTATCCATAAGGGCCTGGTAGGACTGCCTCTATAAAAGTCTTACTAACGATTTCCTCCTTGGACTTTAGCACCCTTGCGGTAAGTCCTATGCTCGCCTACCGACCTTATGAGCTCCTCGTTAGGTTCGACAGTCCTCCTCCTAAGCGGGACCCTCTGGACCCCTTCCCCGCAGACGAGCCCCCTTCCCTCAAGGAGGGCCCTGCAGAAAGGACACACGGCGGCCAGCCTGCCATTGAGCCTGCAGGTTGTCGTAGCGACCCTCCTCTGACATATGTCACAGATCTCCCAAGAGAGCGTTGACCGCACGGCGCCTCTCCCCTATGTGATGCGGCCAGGGCCTTAAATGGGGGAGCGGCCGCCCTTCTTCTCCTCCTTAATTGCGTAGATGCCTATTACCCTCTTAGGCCCTCCGCCTGGACACTGGCCGCTTACGAGCCCTACGTAGTCGCCCTCCCTGTAGTCCCTCGTCGTGGTTTTCCCGTCGCACTCCTCTACGGTAACGACCCTTGGCCTCTTCCTCAGCTCCTGCAACCTCCTGATCTCGTTCATCTGCTTCATGGTCATAGCCGTGGTCGCTACGAGCATCACTACGAGCAACAGGAGGAGGTAAAGCTGGTACGTGTTCATCACTGCCCCACCCCGACAGTGTTACCAACACCTATAACGACAACTGTGTCGCCCTCGCGGCTCTCCGACCTTATTATCTGCTTCACCCTCTCAACAGCGTTCTCGACTCCCTTGTAGATGTGTTGATTCATGGCGAGTATAGCCTCATCCATGCCCATCTTCACGATGACCGCCCTCAGCGGTATGTTGTACTCCGTCGCAACCCTCTCGAACCTTATCTTCTCAGGGCCTGGGTCGCCTATGGCGGCGCCGACGCCTTCTGCTACATCACCTGTATCCTCACCCTCGAGCTTCAGGGCCGCATCAACAGTTATCATGAGTGAGACCCTCCTCCCTTGGGCTATGGCCTCCCTGATCACCTTTTCAGCCGCCTCGCCGGGCCTGCCGACCGTTGAGCCGGGCCCCTTGGCCTTGATTATCAGCAGCCTCCTTCCCTCGAACTCGCTCTCCGCTACTACAGTGTCCTCCGTTACCTCCCTCCACTTGGCCCCGAAACCGGCCAGCCTGAGGGCTACGAGGGGCCCAGCCCCATCGCCTACGGGCACCTTGTAGAGGAAATCGTCAAGGGCCTTCCTGTACATCTGGGCTATCTGAATTATCTGCGGCATGAAGATCGCAAGCTGCAAAATGAGGTACCAGTTCTTGGTCTTCTCAGCAAAGAGCAGGACGTGCCTCACGTACTTGTATATGAAGTTAAGGGCTGAAGCTATTTCGGCGGCTGTCGAGGCCACGCTCCTCGTAACTTCGTCGCTGTCAGACATGGCCTGATTAAAGACGTCCTTAAACCTGGCATCACGGATGTTTATGAGGTGCCTCAGCCTGTTGATGATATCCGTGGGCTCTATTTCGACCGGCTCTATTACGAAGAAGTCAAGTAGCCTGTTTAACAGTGACGAGGCGTCCTTGGCCTTGTTCCTGTTCATGTAGTCAAGGGTCTCCTTCCTCGCCTCGTCGGCCAATCCCCCCAGTATGGCAAGCTTAGAGCGTATGTCAGCTCTATACCAGTACACCTGTATCCAGTTACCTAGGCCTGTGAGCCAAAGGAGCAGCAGCGCTATCCATAGTATGTTGACTATCAGCGTCGCCAGCGTTGATATTTCTGAGCCTGACGTCATTCTGGCCTTCTCTCCAATAGGGTTCAGCCTTAAGGCGAGCTTTTAAATTATAAATCTGAATACGTGATAAAGGCCACAAGGGCGTTAACGCTCGGCCCTCGTGGTAACTATTACCTTATCCTTGTCTACGAAGAATGTGTGCTCAAACTGGGCCACCGGAGCGCCTGAGGCCTCTACTAGGACTGGGTACTTGACGAGCGCCTTAAGCCTCGTCAGCTCATCAAGGGCCCTACTTATCTCGCTCTCCTTCCACTCAGGGTAAAGCCACCTCACTGCGAAGGGGAGCGTGTTGAACCTCTTAAGTATGTAATCCAGCAATGACCTCGAGGCCTCCGAGGCTCCCTTGGGCTCTCTTCCCGTAGCTGAGTAGATGAACGCCCTAGGGGCGTCCACGACAAGTCCTCTCCCGCTTGTGCTGAAGGGCTCTACGGCCACAAGAACCGGGGGCCTGAGCCTGCGGTAGAACGTAGACCTGTCCGCGAAGTTAGGTATGGACTCACCCGCGTGAAGCAGGTAGCGGGACATCGTGTGTCCTGTGAGGTTCTTGACGGGGCGGAAGCCCCTGCCCGCTACGGCCCTCTCTATAGCCTTACCTATGTCATAAATCCTCACGTTTGGAGCCATTATGGCTATGACCGCGTCCAGGGCCTCCTTGGCGGACTCCGCTAGCGCCCTCAGCCTCTCATCATCGCCTACTACGACGCTTACCGCAGTGTCGGCGAGGTAGCCGTCGACCGAGGCGCCTACGTCAACCTTGACTATGGCCTTGTCAGGCACCCTCACGTCATCCGAGATGCCAGGAGTGTAGTGAGCCGCTACCTCGTTTATTGAGAAGTTGCAGGGGAAGGCAGGCCTCGCCCCCCTCTTTACGATCAGGGACTCCACTTCCTCACAGACCTCCCTAGCGCTGGCGCCCGGCTTCACCAGCGAGGCGCCGTAGTCCCTGGCCTCCGCGGCTATGGCACCAGCGGTCAGGGTCTTCTTCAGCTCCTCCTCGCTCATGGGCTTCCCGCTCCTTAGCACAGGCAGGCTTGAAACAAATTTGTAAATATAGATATGTGATTATGGTCGTGAAAAGGCGTTATATATGACTTCCTGACTAGACTGCTGGGAAGGGCCTATGGGCTACCTTGTGTATTATGGGCACTCGGCCTTTGAGCTCAACATCTCAGGCAGGAAGGTCCTTATAGACCCCTGGCTGAGCAACCCTCTGTCACCCGTTAAGCCTGAGGCGGTCACAGGCGTTGACTATGTACTGGTGACCCACGACCACGACGATCACCTGGGCGACGCCGTTGAGATAATGAAGAGGAACCCCAAGGCCAAGCTCGTGGCGACCTTCGAGCTAGCTAACTACGTCGGGGAGCTGATAAGGGACGAGAGCCGCGTGATAGGCGGCAACATGGGAGGCCCCATAGTTCTGGAGCCTGGCCTTCGCGTGGCGCTGGTCCCGGCGAATCACACCAGCTCGAGGGGAGCGCCGACGGGCGTTGTAGTCATGTCAAACGAGGGCGTCGTGTACCATGCGGGCGACACTGGCATAACGGCGGAGATGGCGCTCATAGGTGAGATCTACAGGCCTGACATAGCCCTGCTGCCGATAGGAGGCCACTTCACCATGGATCACAACGAGGCGGCCAAGGCTGTGGAGCTCCTGAGGCCTCGCGCCGCGATACCGATGCATTATGGCACGTTCCCCGTCCTCTACGGCGACCCCAACGAGTTCGCGAGGATCGTGACGTCAAGGGGTCTTCCCACAAAGGTCGTCATACTGAGGCCCGGCGAGAGGTTCGAGTTCAAGTTTTAAGCCCTCTTTTTAGGCTATGGCCTAAGGGCCCAGGAGCACTTGGTAAGGGTAGCAGTAATAGACGACGACCTGTGCAAGCCCAAGCGATGCAGCTACCAGTGCATATCGGTCTGCCCTGTCAACAAGAGCAAGAAGGGCGTAGCCATAGAGGCCGACACGAAGGCCCGCGCTAAGCCAGTGATCTACGAGGACGTCTGTATAGGGTGCGGGATATGCGTGAAGGCCTGCCCGTTTGACGCGATCTCAATAGTCAACCTGCCTGAGGAGCTCAACGAGGAGGCCGTTCACAGGTACAGCGTCAACGGCTTCAAGCTCTTCAGGCTCCCGATACCGAGGGAGGGGCAGGTCGTCGGCGTAATAGGCAAGAACGGCGCAGGCAAGACCACTGCCATCAGGATCCTGGCAGGGGAGCTGAAACCTAACCTAGGCAACCCCGACAGGCCGGCGGAGGTTGACGCCGTCCTGAGGCACTTCAGGGGAAGCGAGCTTCAGACGTACCTTGAGAGGCTCTACGACGGGAAGCTGAGGGCAGCCCATAAGATCCAGTACATAGACCTCGTGCCTAGGTACCTCAAGGGGACTGTGGGAGAGCTACTGAAGAAGGCGGACGAGACAGGCTCCTCGAGGGACCTGGCCCAGCAGGTGGGCCTCGACAGGGTCTGGGATAGGGACGTGAGTAGCCTGAGCGGCGGCGAGCTGCAGAAGCTGTTGATAGTGGCCACCCTAAGTAAGGATGCCTCCGTCTACATATTTGATGAGCCCAGCAGCTACCTCGACGTCAGGGAGAGGGTGAGGGTCTCAAGACTCATAAGGTCCCAGGTCAAGGCCTCAAGGTACTTCATAGTGGTAGAGCATGACCTGGCGATGCTTGACTACCTCAGCGACCACGTTCACGTGATCTACGGGGAGCCAGGGGTATATGGGATAGTGTCGCAGCCCTACGGCGTGAGGGTCGGCATAAACGCGTTCCTTGACGGCTACCTGCAGGGCGAGAACGTGAGGATAAGGGGCACCCCCATAGCTTTCTCGAAGTCTCTCTCAGGCCAGCAGGCGGAGGCCGAGTTCAAGTACCTCGAGTGGTCAAGGGCCAGGGTCAGGCTTGACGGCTTCACCCTTGACGTGGAGCCGGGCTACATAAACGGAGGCGAGGTGGTGACAATAGTGGGCCCCAACGCCATAGGTAAGACGACGTTCATAAGGTTCCTCGCAGGCGAGGTCAAGGCTGAGGAGGGGGGACCGTTCACTTACAGGGAGCTCAAGGTCAGCTACAAGCCCCAGTACGTGGGGCCTGAGTTCTTCCCTGAGGGGATGACAGTGGCTGACGTCCTGAGGGCCTCCAACCCAGAGGCTGTCACGCCCGGCACCTGGCTCTACGTGGAGCTCACTGAGAAGCTCGGCCTCGTCAAGCTCTTCGACCGAGTAGCCAGGGAGCTGAGCGGGGGCGAGATGCAGAAGCTGGCCATAGCTTCAGCGTTAAGCCGTGAAGCTGACCTCTACCTGCTCGACGAGCCCTCCGCCCACCTGGACGTTGAGGAGAGGCTGGCCGTGGGCAGGATAGTGAAGAGGCTCACCGAGAACAGGAAGGCCGCCGCCTTCGTGGCTGAGCATGACGTGATGATGATAGCGATGATAAGCGACCGCACCATGGTCTTCTCGGGTGAGCCGGGCCTCCACGGAGTAGCTGGAGGCCCCAAGAGGGTCAGGGAGGCGATGAACGACCTCCTGGCGGAGCTCGGGATAACCATGAGGCAGGACAAGGAGTCAGGCAGGCCCAGGATCAACAAGGAGGGCTCTTACCTGGACCGCCTTCAGAAGGCTAAGGGGGTCTTCTTCGAGGTTTAGGCCCTTACTAGCCTCTTTCGGTACAGGTCTTCAGCAGCTCTATTCGTCTGACCGAAGACACGAGGTCATAGAGAGGCAATAACAGAGCCTTTGGCCTAGCCTGGCGTTGATAGCGTGAGGAGAGGCTGTAGATAGGGGTCTCGTTCCATTGGCCTGAGAGCCGCCCGCGACGCCGTGGGGCGCGGGCCTCTATGACAGGAGGCTGAAGTCCCTAAGCGTAATGAGCACGAATAATGGAAATGAGCGTCTAGGAACGAGCTGCACTAACTAGGTTCTGCCAACAGCTCCTCAGCCCTTCCCTTGCAGCCAAGGGTTGCGCAGGCCCTGCTGAGGACCCTCAGGACTGTTGAGGCCTCAGCTGAGGAGGCCCTTGAGACGAGCTTCCTGAAGGCCAGGCCAACCTCCTCGCTTGGGCCCCTGGACAGGTGCTCGTAGAGGGCCCGGGCGTAGGCCTCCGTCAGCCTGACGACGTCCTTGGACGGCGGCTCCGCCAGCCGCCTCTGCGACCTCGCGGCCTTGTAGAGCTCATATAACACTATAGCGGCGGCGTTGCTTACGTTAAGGGCCGTGTACCTGGGCGACGCAGGTATTGTGCAGAGGAGGTCGCAGAGGGACAGCTCATCCCTGGTCAGGCCGACGCTCTCCCTCCCGAGGACCACTGCGACCCTTCCCCTCCTGGCGGCCTCCGCGGCTGCCTCCTCGGGCGTCACGGCCGTCCTGAGTACGTCCCTTGCCGAGCTCTCGTCAGAGGTGCATATGGAGAGGTCCACGTCCTTCAGCGCCTCGGAGAGGGAGGGGTACACGGCTACCTCGAGGAGCCTTGAGGAGCCTCTCGCCGCCCACCTGAGAGACTCGGCTATGCTGGCCTGCGGGGAGACCAGGGCCAGCTCGTCAACCTCGAAGTTCTCCGCCAGCCTCGCCACGTAGCCCAGGTTTACTGGCCCCTCGGGGCCCACCATAATGAGCCTCAGCCACATCAGCCTCTCCCTAAAGCTCTATGTTGGCGTGCCTGTTCCTCATCTCGTCCTCTGTCACGTTAAGTCTCATCATCAGGTAGTAGATCACGCCGTCCAGGAGCAGCATGGCAGTGTCTTCGAACAGCGTTCCCAGGGGGGCGAGGGGCTCGTGAAGGCCAAGTATCTGCCTGGCGAAGTAGTCGTCCATCTTGCTGACCTTGGACCTGCCCGGGACCATCACGACCAGGTCTGCGAGCTGCCCAAGAGGGCTCTCGGGGTAGGTGGTTATGGCTATGACGTAGGCCCCTACCTTCTTGGCGGCGTCAGCGGCCTCAACTATGAGGCCTGTCCTGCCTGAGCCGGATATCGCGACTGCCACGTCGCCCCTTGATATGCTGGGGACTATGGTCTCTCCGAGCACGTATGAGTTGAAGCCAAGGTGCAGGAGCCGCATGGCAAAAGCCTTGCCGACGAGGCCGCTCCTCCCGGCGCCCATGACGAGGACCTTCCCCTTCCTGTGATACAGGTCCACGAGGACCTCGGCCATACGATCGACCTGGCCCGCGTTGATGAGCTCTGAGGCCTTGGCGGCGAACTCCGCTATCTCCCTCATGGCCCTGAGGGCAGGATGCTCGGCCTCCAACTAGAGCTCCTATACCGACCTTTGGGAGCCCGAAACTTAAAGCTTATCCGCCCTCATGATGGAAAAGGTTTTCCCCTCGCCCAGGACTATAATCAAGGCCCCGCCAGTCTCACGTTGTCCGAGACCCCTGAGGGGGATGAAGATGAAGGACAAACGGTAAGGCGGGGCACATAAAAGGAGGGTTGCCTAGGGTCAGTTGGAGGGCGCGTGAAGTGAAGGGCAACGAGCCCCCAGGGCCGCCCCAAGGGCTTATAGAGATCGAGGGCCTCGCCATGAACGGGCTGCTGGAGTCCTTTGAGCTGAAGGACTGCAAGAAGCCCAAGGGGTACAAGTACATAGAGGCCAGGTCGAAGGGCGGTCGAACCCTTAGGACCGGCTGCATGAGTGATGAGGAGGCGAGGAGGCAGGCAGCCGTGCTTAACCTATATATTCGCCAATGGAGCTCCCTTATCGTCCAGGGCGGCGAGGGCCAGTGATGACTGGTATTACCACTGAGGGGTGAGGAGACTTGTCCCCCCCTGAGGCCCCTCAGTGCGATGGCGCTTCAGGAGGCTCCCCGGAGGTTGTCCTGGCCTCAAGGCTGATAAGGGGCATCAGGTCAGGGCTTGAGGCCTTCATCCTCGACAAGAGGGAGGACAGCTATGACGCCCTGACGAGGGTCCTCAACGCGTCAGGGGTCAGGGGGCTCCTTTTGGTCAAGGACCTAGGCCCCTACGTAGTGGTTTACCTGGACAGGGGAGCCCTCGAGAGGAGGTGCATGTATGAGAGGTGCTCAACGGCTCAGAACTCCTATGAGAGGAAGCTGTGCGCTAGGAAGTGCGTAACGGAGCTGCTCCCTGATGTAATTAACGAGGTCAGCAGGAGCCTGTGCGAGGCCGCGCGTTCAATAGGGTCGTCCGTTGGCGGAGCCAGCTAAGGACTCTAGGCACTTGGCCAGGACGCTCGGAGCGCCATCGGTCCTCTGCAGGTCAATCAAGAGCTCACTTCCTAGGAGGTTAGCTATGGAAGGGTCCTTGGCAATAACGCTCAACAGATAGCCTCTCAGCGCCTCCCTTATTATGGAACTCTTAGACAGGCGGCACAGCGACGAAAGCCTTTCCAGGGCGAGGAACTCCAGCGGGGATATCTTGGCGCTCACGGTTACTATCTTAGAGCCCTTTAGGTCTATGGTCATCAGCTCGTTGATAGCGTTGCTGGTCTCTTCGTTTTCGAGCACCGTGAAGACCCGCTGTGCTTTGACATAGGGGGTTAAATAAATCTAAACAGTCGTACGTGAGGCCTAAGACCTTATATCTCCAACCTTAGGCCGCCCTGCGCCACAGCTCTGCCCAGATCCTTTCAAACATGAAGGCCCTGTTAGACAATGTCGCTACCTTTGAGAAGCCCATCGAACTTAGACAGCTGTCCACGTCAAGTGTCGAGAGGGAGGACCTGACTATGACTACCCAGCTGCCAAGGTCCCCGGCTGCTCGACAAAGGACCTCGTGGCCGGCCTCCTCAGACCACGCCATGTCTAAGAGCCCCTCGCAGGCCTTAACCCCGTTAGCCCCTGCAGGAAGGTAAGGTGGGTTTAAGATGACTAGGTCCCAGCGACCTCTCAGGCACCTCCCCCCGTTGCACTGCGCCACCAGCACGTCAGACCCCAGCGTGAGCCTTGTAGCCCTGGCTGCGTAGGGCGAGAGGTCAACAGCGGCCACCAGGGAGGGGTTGAAAAGGGCCCTTGCGACGGCCGCCAGGACGCCTGTCCCTGAGCCCAGGTCCAACACGCTCTTGAACCTGTAGCCGAGGGCCTCAAGCCTCTCGAGCGCCTCCACGGCGATCCATGTGTCGTCAGAGGGCTCGTATACGCAGGGGTCGCAGGCGAACCTCACTGGGCCCCCAGAGGTCAGGACCTCGCGCCAGCCCTCGCGGCAAGCCATTTTGACGCCTCCACCAGCTCGTCAGGCGTCAGGTCCCTGACCCTTCTATTATTGCTGGCCGCCAGCAGGGCCGGCCCCTCGTCGCCGATGCACCTCTTAGCTACCTTAGCTAACAGCCTGTTCTTCTGGGAGAAGAGGCACCTGGTCAGGCCTTCAAGGGCTTCTCCTTCAGGCCCCCACTCCCTCCTCCTCTCCATGAGCACCAGGGCGGCGTTGACCTTCGGCCTGGGCCTGAACCACTCGGCAGGCATGTAGCCCTTAATTGTTGCCAAGAAGTAAGCCTGCGATATCACGCTCAGCCTGCCGTACTCCTCGCTTCCGGGCCTCGCGACTATCCTCTCGGCGACCTCCTTCTGGCACCCCAGGACTAGCCACCTTACGTTGTTGTTCCTGGCGGCCGCCGCTATCATTCTTCCTACCAGGTAAAATGGGGCGTTTGAGAACACCACAGGGGTCCTCACTGAGGCCACGAAGAGGGCCCCGTCACCTATCACCACGGAGGAGTTCAGGGGGAGCCTGGAGCTGAGCTTCTTGGCCAACGACCCGTCAATTTCAACGGCCACAAGCCTCCCTGCCAGTTCTGAGGCCCTTAGCGTAAGCGCCCCTAGCCCTGGGCCAACCTCAAGGAAGTCGAGGCCCTTGAACCTCTCTAAAACCCCTGTGAACAGCTTCACTCCTCCTTCGTCAACGAGGAAGTGCTGACCCAGCCTCCTTCGCCTGCTCACCTCTGACGCCCTGCAGGCCTCAGCACAGACAGGTAATCAAGGAAGGGGACTGAAGGGCTCTCAGGCTCGATGAAGAGGTTATATGTTGACTGGCCGCTGAGCTCCTCTACGACCTTGTCAGCGAGCACGTCAACAGGGTCGTCCTTGAGGAGCTTCTTTATCTCGTCAAAGCTCTGGAAAGGCTTCCTCTCCCTCGCGTCAAGGATAGCCTTAAGGGTCTTCTTGCCGACCCCCCTCAGGAGCTCGATTGCGTGGAGCCTGATGTTGATGGGGGCTGCCTTATTGAAGAACTCAACGAACTCCTTCTCCCGCGACCTTACTATGATCTTGACAGCATCCTTGAGGTTCCTCTTGGCGAGCTCCGTCAGGTCAGAGAACTTCAGGGGGCTCTTAGGCGCCGCCAGCAGCTTAGGGGGCAAGCCCTTTGACTCCGCCGTCTTGCTGAGCTCAGCCGGGGAGCCGAGCAGCTCCACCTCATCCCCTAGGGCTATCCTAAGCAGGTCAAGGACCCTCTGCTCAACGTGTTGAAGGGGCGTACAGGTCTTCTTGCCGATCTCCTCAAGGCATACGAGGGAGACCTCCAGCTTCCTGGTCCTCCTCCCGGTCGGGTCAAGCGGCTCCTCTATTGGCATCAGGGACTCCTTAACCACCGTTACCTCCTCTAAGGGCTCCACCCTCTGAAGAGGGATACCATCAAGCAGGGTGAACCTGTTAAAGCCTATCGCCTGGGCGACAGTCCTGCTTCTGTGCCATCTATGGGGGTCGAGGTAATAGCCCCCCTCTATGTAGTCAAGCACTATGGCCCTTCTCTCGACAGCGGTGACGTCTATTGGCTCCCTCCTCGGGGGACCTCTGCTTGCCATGTTAGCTCTCTCCTACCTTTTTGAGACTTCTTCGCGGCCTAAATTTAGTACTGCCTCCGCAGGGGGACCCTAACACCATCAGGCCAAGGCAGTAGTAAGACAGATAAATTCTCAAGAGATATTGGTCCTAGAGCGCTAAATGAGCGAGCAGCAAAGCGGAAGAAGACGTATGGAGCTGCCGAAGAAGAAGGAGGACCTAGAGAAGATAGTTGAGGAGGTAGAGGAGAGGGAGCACGAACACTATCACGAGCACGAGCACTATCATGAACACGTCCATGAGGAGATAGAGGACGTGGTCTCTGTTCTCGAGCTGCTGGTGGACTCCCTTAACGCTAACTACAAGTCATTAGAGTCTACGGTCAAGGTACACTCCGATGAGATAGTGAGGCTCTACAAGGTCCTAGCCAAGGTAGTTGAGGCCTGCGGGGCCTCTAGCGAGGAGGAGAAGGTCAAGGCCTTAAGGGAGGCCCTCTCAATAATATCCGCGAGCTGACTCAAAACGTGTTATAGCCTCTTGTCTATCACCGTGAACTCCCTGCTCCTGATCTTCATTATGCCGTAGAGGAACCCAAGGCCCTCTATTAGCCAGAACGCCGGTATTGTAAATATGTAAATTAGTTTCTTAGACTTGAGGGCCCCGTAGGCGTAGACTCCCCAGTATACAATGCCTGTCACCAGGCCAACGATGAGTATCAGGACGGAGTTCGTCAGGGGCAAGAGGGCCCAGAGAGCTACCAGGCCCAGGGTCCTCATGAAGGACTTAACTAACGTAGCAACCCTCATGCTGACTGGGACCCTTGGCAGGCTCTCTAGTATGCCTGAGTGCCACCTCCCTCTCTGCTTAACGAGGTCCCTTAGGGAGTTAGGGCTTAGTACGCTGACCCTTGTCCTGCTCTGCCAGGTCCTCCCTCTCGCCCTGACGATCTTTGAGGCCAAGACGTAGTCCTCGACCTTGCTTGGCTCGTTGAAGGCATCTATCTTCAGGAGGAGGTCCCCTTTGACTCCGAGGAGCTCGCCGTGCATGCCGACAAGCGGCCTCTTAAGGAGCCCCGTGAAGAACCTGAAGAACGACAGGTCGTCGATGAGCCTAGCGAGGTCAATTATGTAGGCTAGGTGTGAACGGCCTCTCCTTGGCACCAGGACCGGGTTAAAGGCCACGTAACCCCTTTGCTCATAATAAGGTATTTCATAGAGGAAGTGGTCGTCAAGGACCAGGTTATCGTCATCAAGGAAGACATACCACATATCAGGCCTTTTTGCGACATAGTTTTCAACAAAGTACCTCAGGGCCCTTCCCTTGCCAAAAAGGTCAGGGCGATATTTCCTGGGAACAACTACAAGTCTCACCCAGTTCAGTTTTTCGAGCTCCCGCTGAAGGGGCGCCCCTTCATCAATTACTAAGTAAATGGGCACTCCCAGGAACCTGTTGTGGTGAAGCGCCGCGAACAACGACTCTCTGACTTTCTCGTTGGCCACGGAGGGTATCACAAGGACTACGTTAGAGGCCTTCCTCGGGGACCTCTTAGTGTTATATGCTGCAACGGCGACAACTAAAACGAACAGGTAAATGCTTAGGATCGTCCAGTCAGTTACGGCAGCGGCCTCTGTATATCCGCTGTGCGGAAGTGCTAGGGTCTCTTGAAGGCCCGTCAGCTGTAACGGAACCTCGCCCAAGTAACCCCCCAGGTAGTTAGCGTTAGTACTATAATAAGCTGAAAAGGCCTTAGGTTACTAAAGGGGTAGAACGTCGGTCTTCACGTCCCCTTAGGCGTACTCCCTCCACGTATATCCGCACTTTGTACACCTGTAGAACCTTGTTGGGGGCTCATCGGCTGCCCTCGTCTGCATCATCCAGGCAAGGACCTCATCGTTGCCGCACCTTGGACATCTGACGCTCCCCTTCAGCACCTGGGCGGTAGGCGGCGGGGCCGTAGTGTCCACGACCACGATCTTCTCCTTAGGCGTGTGGAGGACCCTGTGGGTGTGACTCAGCTCATTCTTGGATTGGGGCTGTAGCTCCTCCCTGTAGCCGCACTTAGGGCATTCGAGGTAAGCCTTGCCATTTATGACCCTTGGTCTCAACAGCGTCCCGCACCTTGGGCAGAACTTTGGCCTCTGGGCCAAGCCCTCTACACCTTTAGCTTCCATATGGTTTTTGTCACGGGTTAAATACCTTCTTAACGTATAGGAAGCTCACTTCAGCTCAAGGGAGGCCCTCCTCAGGGCGTCCTCAAGATCCTTAATGTTGACGCCCGCCTTAAGCCTACCCGAAGCTATGTTCTCATGTCCTCCTACGTCCTCTATCACACCCATCGTGTAAAGCTTCTCCATCAACTTTATGGCATTGCCCTGGGACCCCCTAACTATGAGTATCGAGGACCCATCCTCCTTCGTGATAAGAAGGGCTGTAGTCATCTTAGTCATCTTGTAAATTGAGGAAGCCAGGGCTGAGGCGCCGCTCTTATTCCACTTACCCCTTGCGTCAACGAACTTGACAAAGCCCACGGTCCTGGCCTCCATGGCCAGTTCCCTCGCCACGTCCTTTATCTCGGCATCGCTCTCCCTGGACACCTGGAGGCCGTGGGTCACTATGTCCTCGCCTTGACCTATAGGGGACTGCTCAAAGGGGAGGATGCTGGAGGCCCACCTGACGTACCTTCTCCACAGGTCTGGGTCCTTGCTCTGATTGGTGTTCTTAGATATAGATGCGGCGACCTTTATCATGCCCTCAGAGGGGCTTCTGTCCTTCCTGGCGAGCCAGCCGCTGCCGCCCTCAAGGACGGCGACGCTTGCCACTAGCTCCTTCAGCCTTGGCGTGAGCCTGACCCCAATGCTCTCTAGGAAGGCCTTGACAAGGGACGACGTAGGGGACAGTCCAACGAACGCCTCAACATTGAACTTCTCCTCCAGGTACGAGGCTTTGTCAAGCGTTGACTTGTGGTGATCAAAGTAGTAGATCTTAGGCTTGCAAGGCCCTTTAAGTAACGTCTCAAGGCCCGTCTCAACGTCCTGGGTGAAAGGTATGTCAAGGATTATGACATAGTCCCAGCAGCCATTTGAAACGACAGAGCTGAACGTCCTGGGCCCCGCAGGCCTGAGCTCTATTGCGGCCTTGCCCTTCACAGGGAAGGCGCCCAGTACCTCCTGGGCGTAAACTATCTCAGCAGACGCAACGACGCCGTCTGCGTCCCAGTCACCTACTATCAGCACCTTTGCCGCGTTGCCTTGCTGCATGGGGTCCTTAGGCTCCTTCTTTATCATAGGTCTACGCCACTTAATAGTTTTTTATCAACATATGTCAAAGACCTCTGTTACAGATGGGCTTGAGCAGGTACACCTCCCCATCGCTGGCCCTGACGCTCATGACAAGCCCTTCGTCATACGCCATGGCAACGATGGCCGCTATAAGGGAGTCCACCTCGTCCTTTACCCTAGGCTTCTCATGTATGGTGATGCCGAGGGCTTCAGCCAGGTCGGCGTAGCCACTGCAACGGCTTGACTTCAGGGCTGACAGCGGGTGCGTCTCGATGACCTTGGCGCCGGCCTCTGAGAGCCTGGAGGAGATAACTAGGGCCCTCCTGTAGAGGGCCTTCATTGACGGCCAGGCGGCCGGGAACACCTTATACCCCATCCTAAGGAGGGTCCTATCCACGTCCCTGTGCCATCCATGTCTAGGCTGGCTGAGGGGTGAGTCTATGGCCACTATTGAGGCGCCCTTCAACGCACCGAGGATCTCGTCGTCAGTCCTGTAGAGGCCTGTCGTGATGGCGCTTGAAGCTATGACCGTGACTGCGCTGGCCCTGTTGGGGCTCGCGGTGAGGTCAAGGCCCCCGTAGGGCCCGCTCAAGGCACCAGCCTCTCGGGGTCCCTCGGCAGCAGCCTGGCCTCCCTAACGTTCTCCAGTCCTAGGAACTGCTTCACTATCCTCTCCAGGCCCAGGCCGGCCCCTCCGTGAGGTGGAGCGCCGTGCTTGAAGAAGTTGAGGTAGAACTGGAACTTGCTGGGGTCCAGCCCCTTGTCCCTCAGGTTCTTCAGAAGGTGGTCGTACCTGTGCTCCCTCTGGCTCCCAGTAGCTATCTCGAGCCCTCTGAACAACAGGTCAAAGCCGTAGGTCCAGTCCTCATCCCCTTCCTTCCTCATCGTGTAGAACGGCCTGACCTTCCAGGGGTACTCCGTCACAAAGACGAAGTCGCTGTCGTACTCCTCGCGTGCGTAGTCGCCCAGGAGCCTCTCCGCCTGAGGGTCCAGGTCCTCGCCGGGCGGGAGCTCCTTCTTGTACCGCTCGCGGAGGATCTCGTAGGCCTGCCTTATGGTGATCCTCGGGACTTTGCCGGGCACCCTGACCGAGAGGTCGAAGAATTCCCTAACAGCCCTCAGCTCCTCAGCTGCCTGGGCCTCGGAGGAGAGCCTCCTGAAGAACCCTTCAAGCTCGCCCATGACGTCCTCGGGGCCCTCTATGAAGCCCATCTCTATGTCGAGGCCGTGGAACTCGGTAAGGTGCTTCACAGTATGGTGAGCCTCGGCCCTGAAAACGGGGCCTACCTCAAAGACCCTCTCAAGGCCCGCTATCACGGCCATCTGCTTATAGAACTGAGGGCTCTGGGCCAGGTACGCCTCTCTTCCAAAGTATATGACTGGGAAGACCTCAGCCCCTCCCTCGGTGCCCGCTGCGACTATTTTGGGCGTGAACACCTCGACAAAGCCCCTTCCCCTGAAGTGCTCCCTGAACATGTGGGCTACCCATGACTCAAAGACGAAGATCGCTGAGACCTTCCTGTTCCTCACGTCGAGCCATCTGTAGTCAAGCCTTACGTTGAGCTGGGCGTCCAGGCTCGTGGCGGGCTCGAGCGGTATCGGTTCGACAGGCTTAGATAAAGGCTGGACCTTAGTGGCGTGAAGTTCATACTTGAGCTTGCTCGGCCCCTCTGACAGCGTGCCCTCAAAGCAGGCCACGCTCTCCTTTACTAACTGGTACGAGGCGTCTATGGCGTCCTGGGGCGTAAGCCCCTTCTTCACGACTACCTGCATGACGCCTGTCCTGTCCCTGACCAGGACGAACCTCACGCCCCCGAGGTCCCTTATGTTGTCAACCCAGCCGCACACTCTGACCTGGCTGCCAATGAGCTTACCGGCTTCACCGTAGATGTCAGCTATGAACCTGTCCTTAAGCAATGGAGGCCCCTGGCTCTGCTGGGGACGGGACTTTAAAACGCTGGGCCCCCATAGACTAGCGTTGAGTGTAGGATTTTTATAGTAGGACATAATGAAAAGGTAGGGGGCTGGTAATGCCTTCCTCCAAGCTCATGAAAGTACCCGAAGCTATTGAGCTGGTTAAGGACGGCGATGAGCTGACCATAAGCGGCATGACTTTCTTTAGGAACCCCATGATGTTTATAGCGGCGCTCCTGAAGGGAGGCCGCAAGGGGCTTTCCTTTGTTGACAGGGAGCCCGGCTTTGGGCTTGACGTCTTAGTGGCAGGGGGCGCCTTATCAAGGGTCAGGGCTGCCATGGCTACGTTTGAGCACTACGGTCTCTCGCCGAGCGTCAGAAGGGCCGCCGAGAAGGGCGAGGTGGAGTACATAGAGGACACCTGCGGGGCTATCATAGCTGGCCTGAGGGCTGGAGCGCAGGGGGTTCCCTTCATGCCCGTGAGGGGGATAATAGGATCTGACCTGCTGCCGCTTCATGAGAAGCGGGGCAACTGGAAGGTAATAAAGGACCCATTTAGCGGCGAGGACTTAGTTGTCGTTAAGGCCATAGAGCCTGACGTCGCGGTCATACACGTCCAGGTCAGCGACGAGTACGGCAACGCGCTGATAAGGGGACCAAGATATGAGGACGAGCTTAAGATAAGGGCCTCAAAAAGGGTCGTAATCACCGCAGAGAAGGTAGTCCCCAGCGACGTTATGAGGGAGATAGCGAAGAACGAGGGCGCGACCTTATCAGCGTCCTCTGTTCACGTGACGGCCGTCGTTGAGGCCCCTGGGGGCGCCTGGCCGACGGGTGTCTACGGGCTTTACGAGCCTGACTATGCAGCCATAAAGGAGTACTACGAGATGGCCAAGGCAGGGAGGGCCTACGAGTGGATAGCCTCAAGGCTCCTGACGAGGTGGCCTTTATGACGTCATCAAGGCCCACCGACCTGATGATAAAGTGCATGGCGTCATTCGTTGAAGACGGTGACTACGTCTATCACGGCCTTGATAGCGCCCTCCCCGTGTTGGCTATGGTCTATGCAGCAAGGTACCTGAGGAGGGACTTCACGTGGCATAGCGTCGCTGAGCCCTTCACGCCTGACCCGTCAAGGGTCGTCCTCAGGCCGTCAACGGGCGACCCATCCCTAGAGCCTGAGTCCCTTGGCTTCCTGACGACCATAGATGCCTTTGACGTAGCGGCAAAGGGCCGTATGGACCTCATGTTCTTTGGGGCCGCCCAGGTTGACGAGGAGGGCAACATAAACCTAACTGCTATAGGCAGCTACGAGAGGCCTAAGGTAAAACTTCCAGGCGGCGCCGCGACGGCCTACCTGTTCCCGCTGGTGAGGAAAATAGTCGTGTGGGCAAGGCACGAGAGGAGGGTCCTAGTGCCAAGGGTCGACTTCGTCACGGGCAGCGGCAGGGCGAGAATAGAGAGGGGGCTTAAGCACTACCTATGCACTAACAGGGCGCTCATAGAGTTCACCAGGGAAGGGCCAGTCCTCAGGGCCGTTCTATCGGGCTTCACAATAGATGACGTTCTGCAGGGCTCATCGATGAGGATCATCGTGCCAGGCCACGTGGACACCATAACCCCCTTGTCTGATGAGGAGCTCAGGGTTATAGAGCAGGCGGACCCTGAGGGGCTCAGGTACGAGGAGGGCTACGGCTAGGCGTAAAGGCGACCTCAAAGGAGAACTCTCTGGTCTCGTGTGGCCTAATTATTACAAGGCCTAGGCCGTTATGGAAGGCGTCAGGTGCCCCGCTCATGGGCTCCACCGCGACAGCTCCCTTGACTCCAGTGTAGACCTGGAAGAACTTCATGTTATCACTCTTGATTGACGTGACCCCAAGCTTGCTCTTGAGCTCAACGTGACCGCTCTGTATAAGGAAGCAGTCATCGTATTCGCCGTCCTCGCCGAAGGAGTAGGGCACGAGCCTGCCCGTTGGTATTTTGTTCTCACTTTCGCAGCGAAGGGCTGTCCCCTCAGGGATAAGCCTCCATTGTCCAACCACTGCGAAGTATGGATGCCAGCCCACGACGAGGGGGGCATTTCTCTTGCCGACATTTGTGAAAGCAGCCGTAGCCCTAAGCGAGCCCACGACCTCGTACTTGACCTTAACCAGGAGCTCTGTGGGGTACCCCGTGTGCCTTAACGTGGTCCTGAGGACTACGCGTCTCTCGTCCATGTCCTCGACCTCAAAGGGCTCTGTTAGGAGGAGCCCATGAATGGCGTGTCCCTCGCTGTTCCTTGGCAGCTCATACCTGACGCCCTCGAACTCGTAGGACGCTCCCCTGACCCTGTTTGCGTAGGGCGCCAGGAAGGCCATCCCTGCCTTTGTTGGCCTTGAGGGGTCCCCTTTGACTACCCATTCAACGCCCGTGATGTCATAGACGACGGCAACGTAAGCGCCCGCTTCATGCACCTCAACGACGAGGTTTCCGTCGGACAGGGCTATCAAGTCGGGTCAGGGTTTTTACCCTGGCAGAGAATAAAAGCAGGGCGATGAGGAAAACTTACCCGTCTTAGCCTTGGTGCTGAGGGGACAGGGTTTCCGAGCCCTCCTTTAAGGCTATAGCCTTCCTCCTGAGTAAGGTCACGGGTTGAAGCCCGCAAGGGTACTGATAGTTGACGGCTATAACGACGAGCCCGGGGGCCTCGGAGTCCCTCCCTACATTGACGTATATCCGCGCTACATAGCTGGGGCCGCCTGGGCCGCGAGAAAGGACATCACCGTTCATTACGTCACGGTCGACGAGTACAGGTCAAGTCCGCTGTGGCTAATGAGGAGCACGACCTATGACGTCGTGGTCTTCATAGCAGGCGTCGTCGTTCCAGGCAAGTACATAGGGGGCAGGCCGGCAGAGGCCCCCGAGCTGGCCCGGTGGGCCTCAGCTATAGAGGGCCCCCTCAAGGTGTTGGTGGGCCCAGCTGCCAGGTGGGGCATGGGCCCCCTTGGCGGCACGAGCGGCTTCCCTCCGTCGTTCTTCAAGGGGAGGGGCTTTGACGTACTAGTCGCCGGCGACCCAGAGGAGTACGTCTATGAGCTGGTCCTTGAGGGCGAGGAGAGGGCTGACCCAAGGAGGGTGAGGGAGGACTACACTAAGGTTGACAGGTTTGCGGTGCTAGGGGCCAGGATAGTGCGATATCATCCTAACTACGGGAAGAACCTGATAGCCGAGATTGAGACCTATAGGGGGTGTGCCAGGTGGATCACAGGCGGCTGCTCGTTCTGTGTGGAGCCCCTGAGGGGGAGGCCTATACAGAGGGACCCGGCCTCTATAGCCCGCGAGGTGGAGGCCCTTTTCAATAATGGCGTCAGGAACTTCAGGCTTGGAAGGCAGGCCGACATACTTGTTTACGGCTCGCCCGACCTAGGCCTTGAGGAGTGGCCAAGGCCTAGCGCTGAGGCGTTAGAGAAGCTCTTCATGGGAATAAGGTCAGTGGCCCCCACGCTTGAGGTGCTTCACATAGATAACGTGAACCCAGGCACGATATCAAGGTACCCTGCGGAGTCCGAGAAGGCGCTAAAGGTGATAGTGAACTACCACACGCCTGGCGACGTGGCGGCGTTAGGCATAGAGACCGTGGACCCCAAGGTCGTCAAGGTGAACAACCTCAAGGTGACGTCAGAGGAGGCGCTGAGGGCCGTTGAGGTAATCAACAAGGTCGGGGCCTCGCGGGGCCATAACGGCATGCCGGAGCTCCTCCCAGGCATCAACTTCATCCTGGGTCTGCCTGGCGAGACCGCTGAGACCTATCGGTTGAACAGGGAGTTCCTCGAGGAGATACTTAGGAGGAACCTCATGGTGAGGAGGGTTAACGTGAGGAAGCTCCTGGCCCTCGAGTCCACGAGGGTCTTCAGGATGGACTGGGGAATAAAGAAGAGGCACGAAGGACACGCCAAGGCCTTTATGCACTTCGTGCGTCAGGTCTTTGACTTCAAGATGCTGCAGAGGATAACGCCTTCGGGGACCGTTCTTAGGGGCCTGTGGGCTGAGGAGTGCAGCGAGGGCCTCTGCTACGCGAGGCAGGCCGGAAGCTACCCCCTCATGGTGGTCCTAAAGGGGCCACTACCAAGGCTTCAGTACCTGCCAGAGGTAAGGGTCACAGGCGTTCACTCGTCAAGGTCATTAAGAGGGGAGGTAATAGGGGAGGTCCCCATAGGCGCCTGAGGGCAACCTATATTAGGTCTAATTAGTCTATATAGATAGGGCCTTGACTTGTCAAGCCATAACGATAATATGCCGCTGCTGGTCAAGCGAAGGGTTCAGGTGACGGGAGGCTCTACTTACATAATTTCAATACCAAAGGAGTGGGCTAAGCTCCTTAACATCAACAGGGGGTCAGAGGTCGTCCTGGAGCTCTCAAAGGAGGGTTGGATAAGGATAACCTCGGCCACCACAGGCAGGAGAGGGCAGAGGGCCATTGATATAGAGTTGAACGAAGGCCTGAGCGAGGCCGCCTCTCTGATGCAGATAATAGCGGCCTACCTGGCAGGCTATGACGTAATTAGGGTCAGATTCAGTCCCTTGCTGTCAGAGGCGGCGGAGAGAGTCGTAAGCCAGGTCAGGTCTAAGGTGCTAGGTCTTGAGCTCCTTGAGGAGTCGGGCGAGCAGATGACGCTAAGGAACGTGGTGGACCTAACGTCAATGACTGTGGAGTCCGTCATCGACGACTTAGTCAGGGTGGTGGGCGGCATGATTAAGGAAGTTGTAGACGTTGTGAGCGGGCTGAAGGGCCGTGAGGTCTTGGAGGGGGTTATAAGAAGAGATGACATAGTTGATAAGCTTTACCTCTACATATTCAAGCAGCTCAACCTAGCGCTCCAGGGCCTGATGAGCCCTGGGGAGCTCGGGATGAAGGGCCTCGCGGAGGTCATAGGCCTGTACACAATGGTTAAGAGCCTTGAGAGGATAGCTGACCAGGTGGTCTCTATAGCTCAGGGCCTCTCCCTGTCGCTGGGAGGGATGAACCCGGAGCTCAGGGACCTCTTCAAGGAGGTCAGTGAGTCTGTCGGCAGGGTTCTCGGCTTGGTCAGAAGCCGCAACAGAGGCGCGATACTGACGTCCTATGAGGAGCTTCACTTGCTAGCCGTTAAGCTCTCTAACTACACCAAGGCGAGGTCAGTTGCCTGTGAAGGGGCGTGCTATTTAGTGATGGATGGGCTGAAGAGGATAGTGGCACAGGGCATCGACTTACTTGAGGCCCTGATGGGCCTTGAGTTCCTTAAGCAGCTGGAGACGCAAGGGTAGCCTGTGCACGCTTATAAGCTGGGCCTTTAGACCTTCCTTCGGCAAGGGAGGGCAGAGGCCTTGGGGAACAGGTAGGGTCTTGCACGGGTGAGGAGCTCGAGCAGCTCCTGCGGCTCGTAAGGCTCTCCAGGTTGTCCTTCTCTGATAAGGAGCTCTCAAGGCTCTGCGTAGAGGTCAGGAGCGTCAGGCAGCTGCTATCGAGGGTCTCCAAGTTTAAGGACGCCTCCATTCAGCCCCTTTACAACGTGTGGGACGAAACCCTTGACCCCCCTCACAGGGTTGATGAGGGCGACAGAGGGGTCTCCCTGTCATGGCTGCCTGGGGACAGGGTAAGCGAAGGAAGGGTGAGAGTGCCTTGGCGCGGGGGCTAGCTAGGCAGGCCGTCGAGACGCTGAGGCTCATAAGCGAGGGCTCCCTGACGCCAACAGAGCACGTAAGCGAGGTTCTTGAAGTAGTTAGGGACCACGAGCCCCAGGTGAGGGCATACATAACCTTAAGGTCGCCAGAAAGGCTTGAGGCTGAGGCAAAGGAGGTTGAGAGGAGGCTGAGACAGGGCGAGAGGCTCAGGCTTGCAGGGCTGCTGGTCGCCGTTAAGGACAACATATCGACCTCCTTCATGCCTACGACAGCAGGCTCAAGGATCCTTAGCGACTACGTCCCGCCCTACAACGCCACCGTGGTCGAGAGGGTCATCAGGGAGGGAGGCATAGTGATTGGGAAGACCAACATGGACGAGTTCGCCATGGGGAGCACGACAGAGCTCAGCGCCTACTGGCCTACGAGGAACCCGTGGGACCTCACTAGGGTCCCAGGGGGCAGCAGCGGGGGCTCAGCGGCAGCGTTGGCATACGGAGGGGCTGACCTGGCGCTCGGGAGCGACACAGGGGGCTCCGTGAGGCTCCCGGCAGCCTACACCGCCACCGTGGGCCTCAAGCCGACTTATGGCCTAGTCAGCCGCTACGGCCTGATACCCTACGCGAACAGCCTGGAGCAGATAAGCCCTATGGCCCGCTCCGTGGAGGACCTGGCCCTGCTACTTGACGTTATAAGCGGTCATGACGCCCGGGACGCCACCAGCCTAAGCGTGAAGCCTGACGGCATTTACCCTCCCTCGGAGCCTGACCTGCGCAGGCTCAGGGTCTGCCTCCTAAGGGAGATGTTAGAGGGCTCCGAGGAGCCCATAAGGGACGCAATAGAGAGGACCCTCGACAGGCTGAGCTCGCAGGGGGTCGAAGTAGACTATGACGCATCAATCCCGTCGCTCTCGGAGGCGCTCCCCATCTACTACACCATAGCCCTGGCCGAGGCTGCGAGCAACCTGGCCAGGTATGACGGCAAGCTCTACCCGTTCATAGTGGGCGGGCCAACGTACACGGAGACGGCGTCAGGGACCAGGGCCCAGGGCTTCGGGTGGGAGGTAAAGAGAAGGATAGTGCTTGGCGTCATGGCTCTGAGCGAGGGCTACAGGGACGAGTATTACTTGGCGGCCGCGAGGGGCAGGAGGATAATAAGAGACGAGATACTTAAGCTCACCTCAAGGTGCTTTATAGCTGGCTCGGTGAGCCCCGTCCTGCCTCCAAGGCTTGGCGAGAGGATCACGGACCCCCTGAAGCTCTACGCCCTTGACATCTATACCGTGGTGGCTAACCTGGCAGGGGTGCCCTCGCTAGCGCTCCCTGTAGGGTTCCACGAAGGGCTACCAATAGGCATGCAGGTCATGGGACCCCCTCTCAGCGAGCCCCAGCTGCTCTCGCTTGGCCTTCTCATTGAGGAGGTCACAGGCCTCAGGGGGCTGGTAGCGCCATGACGAAGTTCAAGATAGGCCTAGAGATCCACGTGCAGCTGACTGAGGCCGGCACGAAGTTGTTCTGCGACTGCAAGTCAAACTACAGGGGCATGAGGCCTAACACCAACGTGTGCCCCGTCTGCCTGGGCCTCCCTGGCGCATTGCCCGTGCCTAAGAGGCGCCCCCTCGTGCTGGCCATGGCGGCAGCGCTCGTGATGGACTGCGAGGTGCCAGATTCCCTGGTGTTCACTCGAAAGCACTACTTCTACCCTGACCTGCCGAAGAACTACCAGATAACCCAGTACCAGGGTGGAGGCGGGGCCCCCGTATGCCTCAGGGGCAGGCTTAGGTACTACGTGCCTGACGCAGATGAGTGGAGGGAGGTGAGGATAAGGAGAATTAACGTAGAGGAGGACCCCGGCAGGACGGAGTATGACGGCACTATATATTCAAGCGAGTACGCCTATGTTGACTACAACAGGAGCGGTGTCCCTCTGATAGAGGTCGTGACGGAGCCCGAGGTCAGGGGGCCGAGGGACGCCAGGAGGCTTGTCGAGTACCTTCTCCTCACGCTGTACTATATAGGGGCTACGGACCCAAGGCTTGAGGGTTCCTTCAGGGTTGACGCAAACATAAGCGTGGCGGGCGGTGAGAGGGTCGAAGTGAAGAACATAGGCAGCACCCTTGACCTGGAGAGGGCGCTCTCCTACGAGGCCTTCAGGCAGGGGAAGCTGACATCACAGGGAGGCGAGGTGAGGAGGGAGACGAGGGGCTGGGACCCCGTGAGGAAGGTAACGAAGCCCCTTAGGGGTAAGGAGACGGAGGAGGAGTACCTGTACTTCCCGGACCCCGACATACCCCCAGTACCCACGAAGCCCCTCATCAGGGAGGCCTTGCCCTTGACACTTCTGACCCCAGACAAGCAGATGGCGAAGGTCGAGGGCTATGGGGTGTCGAGGAGGACCGCCTGGTCCCTCGTGACCGTGAGGCCTGCCCTAACGCTCTTCCTCAGCTCAGCATTAGAGGGCGCAGAGCCGCAGATCGCTGCCCGCGTGCTAGCGATTGACTTGAAGGGGCTCCTGAGGAAGCTCGGCAAGGACATCCATTCGCAGAGCTCATGGCCGCCACCCTACACGATAAAGGTTATCTCAGAAATGGTCAAGGAGGGCGTCTACACCTATGACGAAGTTAAGTACAATATCTTGCCTAGGCTCGCGGAGGACCCCAACGTGAACATTAATGTAATTATGCCGAGAAGGGCCTCAAACATTGAGGAGACGGTTTCAGCGGTCCTATCACGCGAGAAGAAGGCGGTGGCCGACTTCCTTAGCGGCAAGGAGAAGGCGCTGGACTACCTGGTTGGAGCTGTCCTCAAGGTCAGAAGAGGTGAGGCCGTGGACCCAAAGAGCGTGAGGGAGCTAATACTTAAGGTCCTTGCCTCTACAACAGGCGATCCTTCGAATCGGTTAAAAAGGTCCTAGCTAAGCTGGCCTGGGCAAGAAGCTTGACCCAGGACCTAAACGCAGGAGGCTTTGTGCTGCCTGACTACTCGTCAGAGCGCTCGCTCTACGCCATCTCGTGCGGGCTCGCCTCGTTCTTCGGCGTCAAGAGGTCCTGCCTAGGGCGTCAGTTTCCGGTAAGCGGCAGGAGGCTCGTCTTCATATACCTGGACGCCCTTGGGTGGGACCTCTTTCAGGAGGCCAAGGCAGAGGTAGGAGGCCTCGTAGAGAGGGGCGTGACCGTCTTTCCCTCAACAACTTCGACCGCGCTCTCAACGCTTATGAGTGCCCAGACGCCAGGCGAGCACGGCCTCCTGGGCTACATGATTTACAATAAGGTGTTAGGAGGCGTCATAAATGGCATAAAGTACTCCTACATGGGCGAGGCCGGCTCAGGCACCATTCTGAGGAGGCTCACCCAGGCCTTCCCTGTAAGGCCCTGGCTTGCTGAGACGGAGGCTAAGGTCCTCGCGCTTATGTCATCAGATGCCGCAAGCGGTGAGCTTACTAGGGCCTACATGATGAACAGGCCGGCCCAGAACCTTACTACAACCAGGTCCCACGCCACGCCTTACGAGCTTGTGGCCTCCCTTGTCGAAGCCCTGCAGGGCGACCCCTATGACATGATCTACGTATACTATAACAACCCTGATCACTTCGGTCACGTCTACGGGCTGGCTGGCAGTTACAGGGAGATAGCGATAGCTGAGCTTAGGACCCTGCTGAGCTACATAAATGACCTCGCCATGAGGTACAGGGGAAAGTATTCCTTCCTGTTAACGTCGGATCACGGCCAGGTCACCATTTCAAAGGTATACCTCTTTAATGAAGACCAGGAGCTGCTCTCGCTGCTTGAGGTCCCGCCCTACGGTGACTCCAGGGCTGTCTGGTTCAGGTCAAGAAGCGACGTGAGGCAGCTGCTCAAGGAGAGGTACCACATGATAGTGATGGATAAGGCTGAGGTGGAGGCGACAGGCCTGCTTGGGAGGGTGGAGCAGTTCGTGAGGGATAACGTCATGGGTGACTATCTCGGCGTGGCCCCAGACCCTTTAACTAAATACCATTACGCCTACAGGGAGGACGATCCGTCACTGAAGCTGCGCGGGCACCACAGCGGGCTGACGCCTCAGGAGATGCTCATACCCATAGTCTACTGGGAGTAAGAGCCCGCTACTTTTTAAGGTCCTAATGTTGACCATGAGAGACCGAGGGTCAACGCTTGGTACCGATGACTAACACTAGCTCAGCCCCTTTAGTCAATAGTCTGCACGTACCCCAAATTCAGTACCTCCTGTTGGCTATTGCGGTAGGCGCGGTAGTAGGCCTGGTCAACGAGTACAGGAAGATAACGGGGGCCAGGATCTTCCTCGGCCTCAGGACGTCTATCTTCACATCAATGTTGGGCTTCGTCTTTGCGGTTCTGTATGAGCTAGGAGGAGGCTACCTAGTGTTTGTAACAGCATTCATCGTTATAACGATCATAGCAGCGACCATCTATGTAGAAAGGGCCAGGGTCCTGAAGAGCCTGGGCGCCACCACGTACATCAGCATGCTCCTGGTGTTTGCCTCGGGTATGTTGGTAGGGCTCGGCCTATACCTCTATGGCGTCGTTATATCTGTGATCGTGGCTGTGCTCAGCTTCTACAAGACGCAGCTCCTCAATGCGATATCGAGGATAAGGCGCGAGGAGCTCTTAGCCCTGCTCAATCTGCTGCTCATATCGGCCGTGATCCTGCCGCTCCTGCCCAATAGGTTCATAGGGCCCTACGATTTCTTTAATCCGTTCGAGTTCTGGCTCACTGTCGTTATAGTCTCACTGATATTCTTTGCCCAGTACGTGGCCCTGAGGGTCTCGAGAAGGGGTCTGTTAGCCTTTACTATAATTGGAGGGCTGGTCTCAAGCACGACGGTCACCTTGAGCATAATAGACCTAAGCAACAGGAGCACTAAGGAGCATCAGAGGCCTCTGGCCATAAACGTTCTGTTGTCAAACGTGCCCCTCGCCCTAGTTCAGGTCGGGGCAGCCCTCTACATAACGGCTGAGTCGGCGGCCCCGCTGGCCTACCTCTGGCTCCCCCTGACCGTGATCACGCTCTCCCTGGCGGTGCTTGCAGTAATAGAGAGGGGAAGGGTCAGTCCAGCAGGGCTTGAGCCTCCCTCAACGCCTTTGCCCTTCCGCAGGATCCTGGAGTTCGCAACGCTTCTCTTCTTGATAACGGCCATAGCTAAGGTTGTAAGCGTGGCAGCCCCCTCGTACCTGCCCCTCACGATAGGGGTCGGCGCCCTTGGCAACGCGTTAAGCGCTGTCATAGCGGTTGGCCTGCTCTATGCCAGGCACCTGATAACTGCGCAGGCCGCCGGCCAGCTGTCGGCGCTGTCGCTTGCCGTGGGCATTGTAGAGAAGGCCCCCCTCTCATTAATGTCAAGGGACAGCGAGTTCCGGAAGATCGTCAGCGTCGGCTCACTAGCATTAGCTGCCGCCGCTATCTTGCTCACGGCGGTCCCGCTTTAGGTCCGGTGTCCCCTTTGGTCATTCGGCCAGGGGAGAGGATCCTATAGGTAATAATAACGAGCAGCAGATAGGGCGTTAGGGTCCTCAGCGACCTTGCTTGAGGATATAGGTTCCGCAGCAACTAGGAACCAGGGAGCGAGTGTGGCGCAGGAGAACCGTAAGCCTAAGGACATAACTGAGCTGCCAGGGGTCGGCCCGACTACGGCAGAGAAGCTTGTAGAGAGCGGCTTCTCGACAATAGAGGCCATAGCGGTGGCGACGCCTCAGGAGATAGCCCAGGCGGCAGGCATACCGCTGCAGACGGCCCAGAAGATAGTTGAGGCAGCCAGGCAGGCCCTTGACATACGGTTCAAGACGGCCCTTGAGCTTAAGAAGGAGAGGATGACCATAAGGAAGATAACCACGGGAAGCAAGGCCCTGGACGACCTCCTGGGCGGAGGGGTGGAGACAAAGCAGATCACGGAGTTCTTCGGCGAGTACGGCACAGGCAAGACGCAGGTGTGCCACCAGCTGGCCGTCAACGTGCAGCTGCCTGAGGACAAGGGAGGGCTGGGCGCTAAGGCCGTCTACATAGACACAGAGGGCACGTTCAGGTGGGAGAGGATAGACCAGATGGCGAGGGGGCTCGGGCTCGACCCAGATAAGGTCATGGATAACATCTACTGGATAAGGGCCATCAACAGCCACCACCAGATGGCCATAGTGGACTCCCTCTTTGACCTGCTCAGCAAGGACAACGTTAAGCTTGTGGTCGTGGACTCCCTGACAAGCCACTTCAGGGCCGAGTTCCCAGGGAGGGAGAACCTGGCCGCCAGGCAGCAGCTGCTGAACAGGCACCTGCACCAGCTCATGAGGCTGGCCGAGGTCTACGACGCGGCCGTGGTGGTGACGAACCAGGTGATGTCAAGGCCTGACGTGTTCTACGGCGACCCCACGGCTGCCGTGGGAGGTAACGTCGTCGCTCATGCCCCAGGGATAAGGGTTCAGCTCAAGAAGAGCAGGGGCAACAAGAGGATAGCCAGGATCGTTGACGCGCCTCACCTGCCTGAGGGGGAGACAGTATTCGCTATAACTGAGTACGGCGTAAGGGACGCAGAGGAGGAGTAATGGGGTCTCAGGGCTGGGTCCTCGCCCTCCCCTGGCTTGTAGCTGTGGCTATGACCATATGGCCAACCGTGCTTGACATAAAGTACAGGGAGGTGCCGGAGCACTTCTGGGTCATAGGGTCAAAGCTCGGGCTCGCCGTCTCCCTCGTGACTTACCTTGAGCTTTACCCGCCACGTCTCCTGGCAGCCTACTACGGCCTGAGCCTCCTAGGGGCTGGCGTGGTAGGCCTCGCCTCACTCCTTGGCCTCATGGGTCCAGGGGACTTCTGGGCTGCTTTAGCGCTGTCGTTAACGCTGCCCGCGCCCCTGCCAGGCTCCCTCGTTATTCCGCCCATATACATAGTGTTGTTCGTGGCCTCCCTCGCCGAGCTTGCGTCAAGGGCTATAATATCATACAGGATCTGCGGGTCGCTGAGCTGTCTTGACGGGGCAGTGGTGCCCTGCAGTATGCTGCTGAGGGAGCTGAAGTGGTGGTTCCCAGTCACGTCAAGGGCGGTCTCAGACGTGCCCAGCGAGGCTGTCATAAGGGCGTGCCCTAATGCCAACGGTCAGGTCAAGGCGAGGCCGGGGCTCCCCTACGTCGCATTTATTCTACTCGCCTTACCTGCGTCGCTGGCCGTAGAGGCCCTCGCGAGGGTGCCCTGAATGGACTGGCCAAGGCCGTGGTACTCAATACTGTGGGCCCCATGGAGGATGAGCTATATCACAAACGTCGTTGAGAAGAAGGAGGGGGGCTGCTTTCTCTGCGAGTCCCCCAAGATGGGCGACGACAGGAAGGCGCTGATAGTTTACCGCGGGAGGCAGGCATTCATTATACTTAACAGGTACCCATATAACACCGGCCACCTCATGGTGGCGCCCTATAGGCACGTATCAAGCCTTGAAGACCTGACGGACGAAGAGCTCCTTGAGATGATAAGGCTCGTGAAGGCCTCCATGGAGGCCCTGAGGCAGGCCTATAGGCCGGAGGGCTTCAACATAGGCGTAAACATAGGCGACGTGGCTGGCGCTGGGGTCCCAGGACACGTCCACATACACGTGGTGCCGAGGTGGAAGGGGGACGCGAACTACATAACTGTGATAGGCGGGACCAAGGTCATTTCACAGGCCCTTGAGGAGACTTATGACTTACTTAGGCCAAAGCTTGAGGAGGTCGCGAGGAGGTATGGGCTCAGCTAGCCAGAGGCTAATACTTATAGCCCACAACGACCTCGATGGCGAGGCCTCGGCAGCGGCCTACCTTAGGATAGCCTCAGCGGACCTGGCAGGCTCGTTAGTTTTCTTCGCGGAGCCCTATAACCTTCACGAGACAATGGAGGAGGTGAGGGGCGCGGCCTCTAAGGGCGATAAAGTAGTCATAATGGACATAGGCTTCAACAACGACTCAACCCCGAAGGCGTTGTCCATACTGTCAGAGCTCGTGAGTAGGGGCGTAGCCGTGGAGTGGTACGACCACCACGTTTGGGACAAGGAAGAGGTCGAGCTGGTGACCAAGAGCGGGGTGAAGCTCTTCGTTGACAGAAGCACGTGCGGGGCTGGCGTCGTTGTTCACTACGCTTCAAAGGTCTATGGAGTCCAACCGGACGACTTCCTCTTAAGGCTTGAGAGCGCTGTGTGCTCAGCTGACCTGTGGACTTGGCAGGACCCCCTTGCCCCAAAGCTGGTCAGGGCCGCAAACAGTATGGCTGAGCCCACGAGGCAGCCCTGGAGGCTGAGGCTAATAGAGAAGCTCCGCTCGGGCGTCCTATGGGACGAGGAGCTTGAGAGCAGGCTTAAGACATATCTCGCGGCCGAGCTGAGGAACTCTGCTGGCGACCTGTCCACGATGAGCGTCTTCGAGGAGGGGGGCTGCAGGGTCGCTGCCGTATTAAGGCGGCTTGAACCCCCATCGGATAGCATAATTGGCTCCATGGTTACGTCAAGGTCTGACGCCAACGTGTCTGTCATGGTTAAGAGGAGGGGCTTCGGAAGGGTTTCGCTCTCCCTGAGGAGCAGAGGGTCGGCGAACGTCCAGGTCATAGCTAAAAGCCTTGGAGGCGGGGGTCATCCGAAGGCCTCTGGGGCCTCGCTGAGGGTGAACACACTCATTTATTTGCTGAGCTACCTGGCACCAAGGCTTTTGACTGGGTACGTTTCAAGAAAGGTCGCAGAGATCGCCATAAGGCTTGGCGCCTGTAAGGGAGACCAAGGCGTTGGTCCTGAGGAGGTTTACACTTACTGAGGTGGTTTAGAGGCCTCCCCTTCGGGCTTAGCCTCCTGCTGAGGCTGTTGAGCTGCTTGCTGGGCCTGGGCGGGCTTCTCTTCAGCCTTCTCCTTGGCCGCTCTCCTGGCCTCAGCCCTCTCCTTCTTACGCTTGGCCACCTCGGCGTCAACGTCTACTACATTTTTACAGCCCAGCTTTGAGACAACGTCATCGACCTGGGACGGGTCGACCTTAAGGGTATAAAGGTATCTCTTAGTCCTGAGCTTTACCTTCGCTTTGCCATCTCTTGTGGTCCTCTTCACGCGACACTCTATAGCCTTCGGCGCTACCTTAAGGGCCTCGTCCAGGCTGTAAAGCTCGACAGGCATCGCGGACCCGGCTTTACGCCTCTAAGAGGGGTTTTTAAGTTATGGGCCCCGCTCGCTGAACGTCTTCATCTTTAGAATAGAGAACCTGACCTTGTCACCCTCCTTTGGCTTAAAGTTCGAGAACCCCCTTATCTCCTCACCCTTAAAGTCAATATGCACTAGGTACTTGCCCATTATGAACTCAACTCCCTCAACCGTGCCTTCGTAAGGCCCCTCACCGATTGCCACGTCCTCCGCCCTAAGGCCCACGTACCCATCCACGCTGAAGACCTTGCCGTTTACTATGGCCATTGGCGGGTCGCCAACAAACGATGCGACGTACTTGTTCGCCGGGTCATTGTAAAGTTCTTCAGGGCTCCCAACCTGTAAGATCTTGCCGTCCATCATCACGGCCATACGGTCAGCCTCAGCCATGGCCTCTATCTGGTCATGGGTCACGTAGATGGTCGTTATTCTCTCCCTCCGCTGAAGGTCCTTGATGAACCTCCTCGCGGCTATCCTCTGGGGCGCGTCAATGTTGCTCAGCGGCTCGTCAAGGAGCAGCACACGAGGCCTCTTGACCAGGGCCCTGGCCAGGGCGACCCTCTGCTGCTGTCCGCCAGACAGCTGTGAGGGCAGCCTGTTAAGCAGGTCCTTTATGCCAAGCTCCTCGGCGATATCAAGGACCCTCTTCCTTGCGTCTGGCTCCCTCTCTATGGGCATCAATATGTTCTCGAATACTGTCTTGTGAGGGTAAAGGACGTAGTTCTGGAAAAGCATAGAAACGGACCTCTTAGCTGGAGGCAGGTCAGTCACGTCAACACCGTCTATATAGATCCTGCCTGAGTCGACCTTCTCAAGCCCCGCTATGCAACGGAGTAGCGTGGTCTTGCCAGAGCCTGAGTAGCCGAGTATAACGAAGAGCTCGCCGTCCTTTATCTCGAGATTTACCCCTTTCAGGACCAGATGACTGCCATAGCTCTTGTACAGATCCTTGATCAGTACGCCCAAAGTTACCCCTTTGGACGACACAGAAGAGGGTTTTTTAGTGCTTATCAACACCTAAGGCGTCTTCAGAAGCATTCGCGGAACGCACTAGCGCCCGGCCCCGGCTTGGAGGGGCCTGCGAGGCCTTTCGGACCTCACTGGCCCCTCCAACGCGGCCGGCTTAACTTCCGGGTTCGAAATGAGTCCGGGTGTTGCCCGACCGCTATGGCCGGGCCGGGCATGAATGTGAGTTTAGTCTGACGGTAAATAAGCGTTTATGGCGCTTAGCCCTTGACCTCCACGTGCGCCCTTCTAGCGGCCTCAAGGAACTCGTCATAGGTCAGCGGCAGCCACTTCCTCAGCTCTTCGTAGAGGTCCCTCGTTACGTAGCTTCTCCCCTTCTCTCTAAGCTCCCTTGTTATCTCCCTGTAGGCCCTCGCGACCCTGTCCTTCTTAGTCATAGTAGTTATTATGGCCCTCTCAATGTCACCATTGTAGACATACCTTGACTTGAGGATGACCTCTATGATCCTGTTTATCCTCTCGGGCACCCCAATAACGGACCCCCTCAGCTCTATTTTCCTTGGAACCCCCCACGGCACAAGGCTGTCAAGCATCCTGCTGAGGCCCGGCCTCGGGATCTTGTCGACTATGCCGCCTATCAAGAAGGCGTCAGCGGTATTGACGTCCTCAGGCCTCAGGGGCGTTGTGGCGTCAGGCCTCAGTATTATTACCTTATCCGCGTCGTAGCCCCACAGGATCTCGCTGGGCCTCGCGTTGACTATAGAGACCTTGTTGACTCCCATTACCTCATTTAGCCACCTCGCGGTCTCCTCATCAGCCCCCGTTATTGAGAGGTGGGCGTCCCATAGATACTCCCTTATCACGGACAGCGCCACCGCCAGCTGAAGCCTCAGCTTTGACAGCTCCTCCGGCGTGTGAAGGAACTTCATGCTGAGGTCAACAACTAAGAGTGGTAAGGGCGGCTGAGGGAGATAATCAAGGAGTCCCCTCCAGGGAATCGTCCTCTCGGTAGGCTCAGGCTTCTTGATGAGGACAACGTCAGACTTGACGTCACCTTTTCCGTAGACTATCGACTTTTTGGAGCCCTTCCACTCGACCTCAAATACCTTCTTTCCTCTCCAGTCCTCCTCAGCCAGGAAGTACTCCCGTACTAGCGTCTCGACCGCCACGTACTGAAAGCCTAGCCTGTAGAGCTTGTCACCTTCAAGCCACTCCCTGGAGCCAAGCACATTGTACCCATAGTTGTCCATTAGCCTGAGGAGGGCCTCGGACGGCCTTGTCCCGACCTGCCCCTTATCGCCCGTGCTTGGCACCCCTATACCATGAAGTCCTCAAGTGTCTTACGGGGTCTTTTAACCTTCTTCACAAAGGCCTCTGTTCCCTCTAACGTGGACCAGGAGTACCTAATTATTGGAAGCCTGAGCCCCTTGTTCAGGACCTCCATGACCCAGCTCACGGTCTCGGGGTCCGCTGGGTACCCGCTTCCCCTGACGCCATACATTAACCTCAGCACGTCAAGCCTTCGGTCCCTGATCACCTTAGCGATTATGCTAGCGGCCGACACGACGGCGTACTTAGAGTCAGCCTTAGGCTCAACCACCACGTTGCCCCTGTAGCCAAGGTCCCGTAACCTCCTGGGCAGCTCCCTGAGCTCGCCAAACTTATCAATGTAAATAGCCTTTACGGCCCTGGGCCCCTTCAGCCTGTTGAATATTATCTTGAGGAGGTCACTGGCCCTCCTCTCCTCAAGCCTGTTTATGTTCTCAGAGTCTATCTCCTTCGGGGGTATGGGCAGGACGGCGAAGACCCCTATCTTAATGAGCTCGCTGTAGAGCTCCTCACGCTGACCCCTGCTGAGCTCCTTGCTGTCCCTCACGCCCATCTTCTTAAGCAGGGACTCCTTAGAGTCCTCGATAGCGAAGGCGGCTATCATGAGCTCTCCAACTAGGCTACCCCTGCCAGCCTCATCTATTCCCACTACCCACAAAGCGGCCACTGCCTTCAGGCCCGCTGTAGGAAGCGAAGTTCAAGAGCCCTGCGCCTGGCCCTCGCTCGAAGTCTCCTGGTACTGCTCGCTCATCCTCTTCTTCCACTCCTCCACCACGTCATAGCCGTAGAGCTCCTTTAGAGCCTCTCTCCCCACCTCGCTGACCATGTCAGGGCTCCATGGGGGGTCAAAGGTGACCTCTATCTCAAGGTTCTCCTCGCTTAGCCCTGCTATCTTATCAAGCAGGGCCTGCTCAACATAGGCGAGTATGGACCCCGTGACTGGGCACCCAATGGCGGTAAGCGTCATCAATATCGCCACCTTTGGCTTTCCATTGACTCTCCTAGCGTCTATCGCGTAGATCAACCCAAGGTCATAAACATTAACGGGTATCTCGGGGTCGTAGACCTCCCTGAGGGCTTCCTCGGCTAGCCGTATCAGGTCCTCGTCGCCGCTCACCTTAAGGAACGGCGGCCTCTTGGCAGTGCTCAACCTGCTCACCTTCACCTGCGTTATAGTCTAGAACTAAGGATTATAACGCTTGGTTACTTACGCCTTCTTGTCCTCGTCTTCCTCGTCATAGGTTAGGACCTTTTCCCTGTAGAGCTTAAGCACGATAACGTATGAGATCCAGGGGGAGGCAAGCATTACGGCCGAGCCCACCCAGAGGAGGACACGTCCTAGCCTTGGGCTCAGACCAACGAGGACTCCCCCAATTAAGGCGATCGTAAACGTGATTATCAGCTTATTCCTGACAGCCTTCCTCAGTAATCTCTCCACTGAGCGACCTTGCCCCACCCTTTACCACCTCAAGGGCCCTGAGCGCGAGCTCCCTCGCCTCGTCCCTCGTGCGTGCTGAGGCAAGCACCCTTATCTCAAGCACGGGCCCCCTTATCTCGTGGCCCTTGGGGTGACTCTTGACGTAACAGCCGGGGTTCTTCCGCTCAGCCTCCTCAACGTAGGGGGCAAGGGACGACTCAGGCACCCCCACCACTATGAAGCCGCAGTCGATGACCTCAAGGGGCGGGGCCAGCTGCTTAAGCCTCGGCATAAGCTCCTCGAACATGGCCTGCATTTCAGCTGGGACGCCGGGGAGCGACGCTATGAGCGCCTCGCCAGCCGCGACGAGGGACCCCGGCGCCGTCCCGACAGGGTTCCGTATAGGCTCAGCCCCCTCGGGCAGGTAGGCCATCTTCTCCCTCTCCTTGGTCATCTGCATGCCGCCGCTCTCGTACTTCTGCCTCACCCACTGCAGGGCCTGCTCATTAAGCCTGAGGGGCCTGTTGATGGCCCGGGCCACGGCCTCAAGGGTCCTGTCGTCATATGTTGGCCCAAGACCCCCTGTCGTTATTATGACCTTTACGTCGTCCCTTGAGAGGGCCCTCCTTATCTCCTCCGCCACCTCGGCCGGCTCGTCAGGGGTAACTATTATCCTCTCGACGCTGAAGCCCAGGAAGGTCAGCCTTCTGGCAAGCCATGAGGCATTGGTGTTAACGATCCTCCCTATCAGTAACTCATTACCTATTGTGAGGATCCACGCCTTAGGCTTCCCCATTATGGCCAACTTAAACACCATGGCTGAAGGGCTGCGGGCGCTTTAAGGTATTACTGGCTTGGCCCCCCTTACACGTTCCCAGGACTAATAGGGCGCAGGGATCAGAGGTGACCCTTGAAGCTATACAGCAGGCGGTTAGCCAGCTGTTCGGTCACATAGGGCCTACGAACTTCACGGGCGTAGGCTATGCCTTAGTTTTGACGGGCCTCGCGCTGCTGCTCGGCATTATAGTGATAGGGTCTGCAGTACTCATAGCCAGGGGCATTAAGGCCATGGGCAACATGACCCCTAGCAGGTTCGTCGCTGCGCTCATAGCTGTGGCGGTGGTCTTCATTATTGCTGGGGCGCTCTTCCCGTAGCCGCCACGACCTTTTCTTCCTCGGCCGCAGCAAGCCTTCTTTTAAGGTGCTTCAACCTCACGAAGTCCTCCCTAGCCCTCTCATCAAGCACCATAGATATGAACTTGAGGGCCTTCTCATAGCTTGGCAGTATGACGTAGTCCAGCGCATTTATCAGCCTCTGGGTGTCCTTGAGCTCCTCTATCAGCCTCTTCACGGTCTCCTCGTACTGGGCGAGCCTGAGGATGGCCGGCAGCTCCTCCCTTAGCATTACAAAGCCCTCAACTAGATCGGGGGAGGCGCCTGGAGGTATGGCAGGGCTGGCGAGGGACTCGGGCACCAGCTGGAACACCGGGGTCTTGACAGAGAACAGCACCATGGTTGACGCCCTGACCCTCACGCTCTCCCTGGCGGCCTCGGCTATGGCCCACGTCCTGTCGATGCCCTCTGCGGCCTCCCCCCTGTAAAAGGTCGTGAACAGCTCCTCAAGCACTCCGTAGACCTCCTTCTGATAACGGTTATACTCCTCGGCCACGCTCCTTATGTAGTGAAGGAGTACCTCCCTCTTCTCCTCCATAACCCTCCTTATCCTTCTTATCGTCGCGTACTCCCTTCTCAGCCTTATCAGGTTTATCTTCGTTGGCAGCGTTGACCTGACGTCTATGGCCAAGCGGGCTCCCGTGGGCGCGGGGCAGGGCTAGCTTAAAGCTCTAGCAGGCCCAGCTACGCGTGAGCGATGGAGCTAAGGGTGCTGGACTCTAAGAAGAGGACAATACAGGTCGTGCCGAGGAGCGAGGAGGACCTCTGGACTTTAGCAATGTATATCAGGGAGGGCGATAGGGTCAGGACCGTCGTGCTCAGGGACGTGGCGGGGAGGGATGCCAAGCAGAAGGAGAGGAGGCCTATTAAGGTAACCCTTCGGGTCGAGTCCGTCGAGTTCCAGCCGTTCTCAGGCTCCCTGAGGGTCTTCGGTGTAATAGAGGAGGGCCCTGAGAGGTTCGGGGTCAGGGGCAGGCACCAGTCGGCTTACATAACGCTCAACCAGCCCATAGTCCTGATAAGGGATGAGGGCTGGAGCGATAAGGTCCTGAAGAAGTTTATGGAGAGCGGGCCAAGAGGGCGGGCCGTCCTGGTGGCTGTAGACTATGAAAGCGCTGCCGTGGCCATCATGACCTCAACTGGCTTCAGGACCGTGCTCGAGCAGGACTTCTCGCTGGGCCCTAAGGACGACCCCACAAGGGAGAGGAGGCTTGAGGAGGCCTTGGCCCAGCTCGCCGAGGCCTCGGTTAAGGAGGCCTCGCAGGCTGGCGCCTCGGTAATAGTTATAGCCAGCCCGGGCCAGATCAGGGAGGTCCTGGCCGAGAAGGTCAGGTCCTTAGCTCCACACCTGCATATAATCACCGATAGCGTCTCAGGCGGCGGCCTCGAGGGGATACACGAGGTTGTGAGGAGGGACTCGGTACTGAAGGCCCTGAGGGAGATGGATTCCGTCGCGGCACAGGAGGTCGTCGAGGAGTTTCTGAGGAGGGTTTCGAGCGACCCGTCGTTGGTGGCCTACACCTTAGATGACGTGACTTTCGCTGCTGAGGCCGGCGCCGTGGAGAGGGCCGTAATCATTGACGAATACCTCTACGCCAGTGATGACGAGCAGAGGGAGAGGTTCAGGAGGCTGATGGAGATCATAGAGCAGAAGGGGGGCAGAGTGATAATAATAACCCGCGACTCGCCAGCGGCCTCAATGGTATTCAACATGGGAGGCGTCGTAGCCATCCTAAGGTATCGGCTCCAGAGGACAAGCGGTTAGGAGAGGGCCCTGAGGACAAGGTTTAGGTCGCCTTCATGCGCCACTATCAGGTCACCTAGGGGCCTCACATCGGATATCTCAACGTCGACGTCATTACCACTGGCGTCGACGGCCCTGGCGCCGCACTCCCTTGCAAGACCTATGGCGGCAGCGGCGTCGACGTTCCTCAGCTTCTTCCTGAGGTCTACGTAGGCGAGCCCTCGCCCTAGGCCCACCATGGCTATCTCGAGCGCGGCGCTCCCGAGGCTCCTTAACTTAAGGCCCTTTATCGAGTTGAACAGCCTCGCTACCCTTATTGCGTCCTCCAGGGACTCAACGTAGGTGAACACTACATTCCTGGGCTGGGGCCTCGGGCTGACCCTCTCATCATTTACATAACAACCCTGTCCTCTGGCGAAGGAGAGCGTGGGCCCGCCAAGCTGGGATATCGCGCCTGCCACCACCTCGCTTAACCTACTGGAGCCCGGCCTCGCTATGGCCACTGAGACGGAGGACCACGGTATGCAGTGTTCATAATTTAGGCTTCCGTCGAGGGGGTCCACCACAAATACATAGCCGCCCGAGCCCGTGCGGCCGCTCTCCTCAGAGACCAGGGTGTACTCCTTGAGCCTTGACCTAAGCCTCTCAGCTATTATCTCTTCAGCCTTCAGGTCAGCCCTAATGGTATCACCCTTAACCACCTCCGTTAGCTCGCTACACCACATGCTTATGAGAAACCTGGAGGCCTCCTCGGCCAGCTCAACAGCCAACTCCCTGAGCTCCTCTGGCTCCACTTAACGTCCCTCTAGTAGGCTGATCCATCGCTATTTCAGCTTAAGCGTATGACGCGATCATTGAAGCCAGGGCCAAGGGAACGGCCACCACGTAGAGGGCTTCAAGCCCCCAGCCGGTTATGACTAGCCCAGCGAGCATGGGTGACAGGACTTCAGCCGCGCCTGATGAGAGGGAGAAGACGTAGTTAGCCTTGACCTCTGACCGTGAGGATGTCATGGCCTGATAGAGCGTCGTAGGGTACACCAGGGCGTGAGGCACGGAGAACAGAAGCAGGCCTATTACGCTCAGTATCTCACTTCTGGTAGCCAGCAGGGCCACCGAGATCACAAGTGCCATCACGGCCAGCTTCTGCGACCCTTCAACGCTTCTGAGGCCCATCGAGAGTCCCCTTATAGTGCCTGACACGAGGAACAGCGCGGAGAGGAGGGCAAAGGAGGTAGCGACAGGCAGGTAAATCACCTTGGAGGAGTAAAGGGGCCAATAGGAAAGGACTAGAGGCAATATCAGGGAGTAGGCGAAGTTTGAGGTGAAGGCCTTCGCGAACGGCTTCACTTTGAACATCATAACTGCGTCGTCTATAGAGGGCAGCTCAACCCTCACACGGGGCAGCTCAACCCTGTAGGCTACAAGGAAGACCGCTATCGACACGGAGACGACCGCAGCGCCCAGGAAGGCCATTGTGAGGCCTCTAAGCGACAGGATTGACGTAAAGGCCATGGCTGCGACCAGGCCTATAGAGAGGGCCAGCGAGTAGCTCGCAACCCCCTCAAAGGGTCTTTCGACAGATGACATTTTGTGAAGCAGCGGTGCGAGAACGGAGCTAGCTATGCCGGACCCTATGCCAGAGAGGGGTACAGCTAACATTGCGGCGGAGGGGGATATGTAAAGTAGCAGAAGGCCTATGCCCAGCAGGACTAGCCCTGCGAAACCAACGTATCTCGGCTCCCTGATCAGGGCAGCCACTATGGACCCCACCGTGATTGAGGCCCATAGGATGATGGTGAACAGGGCCACATTGGCCAGCTTGAACCCAGTTAGGGCTAGGAAGAGCGGTGTGACCGCCTGAAGTATGGCCGTTGAGAACCTTATGGAGGCCGTTGAGGCGGTTAAGGCCAGGGCCTCCTTCCTCAAGAGGCTTTAGTCCTCCTCAAGCGCCTTCCTGTAGACCTCTAAAAGCCTGTAACCGATAGTCTCAGGGTTGTGCCTCTCCTTCACTATCTCTACTGCTCTCCTCGACAGTTTGCCCCTCAGCTTGTCATCAAGTATGAGGGCTTCAAGGGACTTCGTGACCGAGCTGACGTCGTCAATTTCCGTCACGAAGCCGCTGTCGGAGACCAGCTCAGGTAGGCCTCCGGCGCTAGAAACCACTGGAACGGCGCCATGTGCCATGGCCTCAAGGACCGTGAGGTTGTAGGCATCAGAGCGGCTTGGCGCTAAGACTATGTCTATAGTCGGCATTATTGTGTCATGAAGTACATCGTCCTCGACACGCGTCAGAACCCTCACGCTCCTGGGCAGGCCTAGAGACTTAAGTGGGCCTATTACTGTCAGCCTGGCGTCCTCTACGCCCCTTGAGGCCTTCATGAAGGCCTCTAAAGCTATGTCAAGGCCCTTCCTGTAGGGGTCCCTTGCAACGATGAGCACGTTAACGCCCCTGTGACCCTTTGCAGCCATGGCCTCAAGCGGAGGGGGCACCACGTATACTCTTGACCTGTCAAACCCGTCGGCTATGAAGCCCTTGGCGGCCCATGAAGTCCACGTAATTACCGCCTTACAGGTGCTAAGCTTCACCTTGATAAGCTCTGACAGCAGCTTCCTGGCCGCGCCGTCGACCTTGAGGTAGCCCTCTAGGTATTGTCCTGGGCTTTGGTCAGCCTCGTGGACGCATGGTATTGCAAACCTTGTGAAGTCCACAAAGAACGTGTGGGCTAGGTCTAGGCCCTTTCCGATGGGCTCTCTTAGAAGACGGGCTGCCTGCCTTACAAGGGCCCTGAGGCTGTCCAGCGGTGATAAGGCCTCATAGCTGGGGGGCGCCATGTAAAGCCTCGTTATGTTGTTAGGGAGGTAGTACTTCACGGTCGCAGGGGCGTACTTGACTCTGAGCTGTGGCCCCCTCCTGAGGCCCCTGATCCTAGGATCAACCTCGGCTACCAGCAGGACCTTAAGGTGTCCGTCAAGGCCTTGGCCAACTGACAAGCTCAGCTCGTCACGCGTTGGTTCTCGCTCGGCCTCGCTTCGTAGTCCTACAAGGGTCAATTGTCTTCAGTTTGACATAAATAAGGTTAAAGTTATTTTAAGACGTGTGGACTCGCGGTCCATGCTTAACGAGCTAGGCCTCTACAACCTCTCCTGGGGTGCACCTGTTCACGTAATCTGAGTCTACAGAGAGATCTGACTTTATCAGGCCTGCGTAGTAAGCGACGGTTGATGACATAAAGGCCTTGAAGTAACCTCTGCTGAAGGAGAACATAGCATAATATTTTTCATTGACCTGTGGGTGCTCCTCAAGGCATGCAAGGGAGACGCTAGCCGACCTGGGGTCGACGACCATTGCCAGGAGGTTCAGGGCGCCCTTCGCCGCGTTGGCCTTCATAACGATCTCCCTCAGCCTCTCGACAAGCTCGGCGGCGCTGCTGAAGTCAACCTTAGAGGCCGCGAGCGCCAGTAGCTCGGAGTCTGTGACGTAGCTCAGGTCAACTCTAAACCCCAGCCATTCAGCCAGCCTCGCCTTGTTGACGCTTCCGTTATGGGCCAGCGCTACATACCTTTCATTAACCTGCACAAGGAATGGCTGCGAGAACAGCGGGCTCCCCTTGGGCTCGCCTCTCGAGGCCATCCTCGCGTGCACTATCATCGCCTTGAAGCTGCCTGCTGTCTTAGCTATGAGGGCGTAGGTGGGGTCCTCCCACGCAGGGGTCAGGGACCTGTAGTGAAGCGCCCCTTGGTCGCCTATGGCGTAAACACCCCAGCCGTCGGCGTGAGAGCTCATGTTGTCGAAGACGTCATGTTGAGCGGCCTTGGCCAGGGCCTCAAGTAATAAACTTACTTCCTCCGGGCCATCACGCTTTATGGCTAACATCCTGCACAAGGCAGCTCCTAGAGGGAGAGTCCAAAGCCCCTTAAGAAGTAATCCATCCTCTTGAGCTCCCTCAGGAAGTCCCTTCCCTGTTCTGTCAGGACCAGGTAGTTGCCGTCCTCGCTCCTCTCCTCAATCACGAGCCCCCTCTCCTCAAGCTCGGCTAGGTAGGCCAGGAACCTCTCGTAGGGCACGTTCGACTCAGACAGCACGTGGGAGAACCTGGCCCTTCCGCCCTCCTTCTCTATGCTCCTGAGCACGTCAAAGTATATCCTAAGCCTGCTTCTTGGAGGCGCTCTACTCAACCCTGTACCACCTTATCAGGAACGCCAGCAAGAGTAAGAACGACGCGAACTGCACCAGCTCGCCAACTATATAGTAAAACGGAGTCATGGTGGCCGAGGCGTAGAGCATCGTCACGTGAGCTAACAGCAGTACGGTGAAGGCCAGGAGGACCAGCCTTGAGAACGAGCTGCCAGACCTTGTAGAGAGCAGGAAGCCCTCGAACAGAATTATCATGAGGAGGAGTATAGAGAGGACCTGAGAGGCGTCAAAGACGAGGTGACCCAAGAGGAAGTACCTCCTCAGCTGACTTGGCGTTATTATTATGAGCGGCGCAAGGGACGAGGCCCCCCTCCAGAAGGTCTCGCGGGTGTAGCCGATGACTAGTAGCAGGTAGGCCAGGTTCTCCACCATGAGGTACGTAATGCCCATGAAGTACATCAGCCTGGCGTCCTCATAGACGTTACCGAGCCTGAGCCCCAGTATTAGGCTCATAGCGCCCTGTAGCATAAGGCCGACCCCGAGGAACGTGAAGCTGAGGCTTAGGTAGGTGAGCAGGCCCACGTCTCCGATCTTAAGGTAGCGGTAGGCCGCGAAGCTCACGGCTAAGGCTATTAGGCCGCTGACTACACTGAGAGTGCCGCCGACCGCTATGAAGCCCAAGGAAGCCAAGGGCCTTATACCACCTTTGTCAAGTCAGCCTTGGCTTAAAAAGGCTCGCGACCTCAGGGTCGCCGCCTCCTCGACGATCTTCATGAAGAGCTCCTGTGAGGCCTCGTAGGCTTCCTCAAGGGCCAGGCCCTCAGCTATGTAGTAATGCGACACCAGCGCCGTTATGATGTCACCAGCCCCTGTCCTGTCCTTAAGTCTTGGCCCTCTGGCAGGCATCGCCGTGGCCACGCCGCCAGAGAAGAGCACTGCCCCTCCGGGGCCCAGCGTGTACATCACCGCCTCAAACCTCTGGGAGAGCCTCCTCGCGACTGGCAGGGGACCATCGTCATCGGACATGTGAACAAGCCTGGCCGACCCCGGCGGTATCCTGTTCCACCAGCCCTCGCCCAGCGACCTGGCGTAGCCCTGGATGTCAAGGACGGTGATCAGGGGTGAGCCTATAACGCTGAGCGCCTCAAGGGGTACCTCGTCAAAGTTCGGCGAGACTAAGACCAGGTCGGGTCTACACCTAAGGACAGCTGACCTTACCTCCTCGGCAGCGAGCGGGGAGGCCCTGGAGGCCACCTTTGTCCTCCTTTCACCGCTGGCCGCATACGTGTGGTGCATCACGTAGCCCTCGTCAGGTCTCTCGCAGCAGACACGGGTTATGCCGAGGGACTGCTCAAACAGGACGGTGTCCTTGACCCTCAGTCCGAAGGGGCCAACACAGCAGACTTCGTAGCCCAGCCTTCTCAGCGCGAGCCCAGCAAACAGGGCAGGCCCTCCTGGCAGCTTGACCGTTCTCCTCTCGACCTCGAACTCTATCTCGTCGAGCGTCGGAGCAGATACGATGAGGGCCCTCAATTATGTACACCCCCTTGAGCGCAGCCCCTCGGCATGGGGAGGAGCTTGGGGTCGTCCAGTATAATCCTGTAGAGCCCAAGCCTTGAGGCCAGCGTCTGACTGTCGGAGACTACTACGTGCTCTACGCCATGCTTTTCAGGCCTATATATGACATCTGGCATGTCGGTGGGTGTTGCCGCATATCCGCTCACGCGTGAGACCCTCCGCCGGCCCTTGAGTCTGTAACATTTTTACGTAACTACTCGTTATTTTTAATCACTTCTAACCCCCTTAACGCTATTAAGCAGGCTGAGGCGTACGCCTAATCAACTTCTATAAGCTTTTACGCTGACGTTAAGTCGGAGGGCGCCACCGTGAAGCCTATGAGCAGTCGCGAGGCGGAGGAGGCGCCCAATGAAACTCCCCATGTCGTGGCTGGGAGCCCATGCTCCCTAACCTAGGCGTGGGGAGGGGAGGAGTGATGAGGCCAAGTAAGTAATGGTCACGATGAAGGCCGAACTCTTCCTTATTTTACCTATTCTGAGAGCCGCAGAGCTGCTGCGGGTCCCTGATCACGAACTCCTCTAGGACCCTTCCGTCACGGTCAAATCTTATTCCCTCCTCCTTCAGCAGGGCCCTCTTGACCTCAGGCCCCCCGGGCGTGTAGCCCCCTATGCTCCTGTCTGACCTGATCACCCTGTGGCAAGGTATCTCAATAGGCCTCGGGTTCCTCTTGAGGGCCATGGCCACGACGCGGGGGTGCGTACCCACGCAGGAGGCTATGACAGCATACGTGGTTACCTTACCCCTGGGTATGCAGGAGACCACTTCGTAGACTTCCTCAAATATCTTAGCCTCCTTCATGATGCTCAGGAATTAATATTGGTCCTAGGCCTTAAAGCAAATGGGGATCCCAGGCTTGTCAGCGGGATCAGGGGAGAGCCGTGGGGAGCTGGAGGAGGCCGCAAGGGCCCTCGGAGTCTCAATAGGCGTCTTCATAGCGTCGCTCATTGAGGCCATGCCTCAGGTCCTCAAGGCCCTCTCAGCACAGGGCAGCGAAGTTCCCTACTCAAAGCTCGTTGACTGGATGAACAGGACTATGCAGGCGGTCAGCGACACGATAGTGAAGGAGCTGCCCCCTGAGGAGGTTGCAAGGATGACAGAGGACGCCATTAGGTCACTTAAGGGCATCGCTGCAGTAGCGCTAGAGGTCTCAAAGGCCCTCGGGGATCCGCAGATCCTTGACATCATAAAGAAGACCGCAGAGGGGTTCAGGAAGGGGCTTCAGGCAGCCACGTCACCCAACGTCTCTGACCTCATGAGGGCCATGTCAGACCCTGACGTAATATACGCGGGCGTCGTGCTTCTGACCCTGCTTAAGGCCCTCGGCGAGGCCGTGAAGGCCTCCTCAGCTGCCTCCCGAGGAAGCGCTGAAACGAAGCCGTAACGCCCTCGCGTAGTTAACTGTAGCCCTTTGTCGTAGTGATATGAAAGTTAGACTACGTACCTGCAGCGGCCATGAGAGGCCTGATAAGTGCCGCCGAGGCCCTCCTGGCGAAGAACATGGTAGCGCCGAAGATAACAGCCACTATGGGTACAATGCTTAGTATTGTGGCCTGGTAGCCGGCGGCGGTGACCATAGCTCCAAGGGCGGCCGGCAGCCCAGAGCCGATAATCATCATTATCGAGAAGAAGTAGCTGTTAGCGGCGTTGAGGCTCCTTAGGTCGAAGGTCCTAGATATTGATATGACGCTCAGCGTGTACGTAAGCCCGTGCGGAATTCCAAGGATGAGCAGGGCAACCATGTAAACCAGTATGGTAGGCGAGGCCCAGGCGGCTACGAGGCCTATCAGCGTGAGGGTCGAGGAGAGCGTCATGAGCCTCACTATGTTGTAGGGCGGCCTTATGGCTAGTACGAGCCTGCCTAAGAACGAGGTTGAGTAGAAAAGCGAGTACAGCAGAAGCGCCAAGGAGCTGCTTACGTGGAACCTGTACTCAGCATAGAGGCCAGCGAAGCTCGTTATGAAGGCGAAGGGAACAGAGTACGTAAGGTTGTTAAGCGAGGCGGCGATGAACCCGTTGTTGGTAAGTATTGAGGTCACCTTGGGCCTGGCCGAGCCATCGGTAGGGCGCCCTTCCTCGGGGAACCTGACCAGAGGCGCAGTGGCGGCAACGAGGGCTGCTATGGGCTCAAAGAAGATAAAGGAGGCCTTGAGTCCAACGTATTTAACTATTACAGAGTCTATGGCAGGGCCTATGAGGAGGGAGGTGCTGAGGGCAAGGGTGTATATTGTGAGCAGCCTCTCCCTCTGCCTTGGGTCGCTGATCGCGCCTGCCGATGTCATTATATTAGGCATTATCGGCCCAAGCACGGCCCCTGCGGCCACGGCCAGCGCCCATATCGTAATTGGGTTGGACTTTGAGTAGAACGGAAAGAGGACGGCGTAGGCCATAGCTGATGCTATGAAGAACCTCCTCCTGCTTCTCGCGGGCAGCCTTGCGTTTATGAAGCTGGTTGATATGAAGGTGCTGCCCATGAACGCCATGGCGAGTAGCCCTACCTCGAGGCCGTTGAAGTTGAAGAGGTGATGTGCCAGAAGGGGCATGGTCGTCGCTATCATGTTGTTCGAGGCCCTGGCCCCAAAGGTGGCCATGGTCACCACTGCAGCCATCACTGCAAACGACGTTGACTTCTTGGCCGCGCTCACGTATCTCACCCACTTATTAGCTAACTACCTTATTAGTTAACGGTCTTACATATTATTGAGCGCAGATCATAAACTTTTATCTATGCTTGGTCCTAGTGATGTGCTCCTTCAGCGACCTGTTCAACTTCTTAAACCTCATGCCCTCAGGCTTCAGGAGCCCCCTCTTCACCTCAGGCTCACTGAAGGGTAGCCGCCTAGCCTGCTGTTAACGTTATGACCCTATGACACGGCTCTCTATCAGCCTTGGGTTCTCGCTAGGCGCCCTGGCCACAGCCATGGGCGATATGCTGAGGGCCTTGGCTATGGCCCCGTAGGTGGTGACCCTGACTGCCATCTCTTAAGGCCCTCGGCGTTGCGGTCAGAGTCTTGTCAGAGGGGACCCTAAGCGGGGGACTCAGGGCAGAGAGGCAAGCCCTCAGGCGCTATAAAACACGTCATTAGTTCATGATAAGCAGGTCAGCTGTGGCGATTTATGGGTTAGCTTTAGGAGAGCTGTCTTAGTGTGACCCCTTAGAACCCTGATAGTGAATTATCTGGGTCGGGCAGCTGTTAGCGGCCGCCTCAATGCAGTCCTCATACTCATCGGGCGGGTCGCCCTCGCTTCTGCTTCCCTGCTGCTTGTTGTCGGGGTCAGCCCTCCACTTGGGGACTATCTCGGCCTTGCCGTCAAGCTCGTTCATCTCGAACACGTCGGGGCATAGGCTGACGCACACCATGTCAGCTATGCAGTTCTCGCGGGGTTCAATCCAGACCTTTACTGTCACTTTCCCACCTCACGTTTGAGGCTTCCAGAAGAAAGCTATAAAGTCCCGTAAATATGTAGAAAAAAGGAAGTTTCAGGTTCAAAGTATGAACTTGGGCGCGTTGAGCGCCTTCTGGTACCTGGCCTCCACGTCGTCCCAGTTGACTAGGCTCCACCAGCTGTCAACGTACTTGGCCCTGTCGTTCCTGTAGTCTATGTAGTAGGCGTGCTCAAAGACGTCGACTGTTAGGAGCGGTATCAGGTTCGTCGTGACGACGTTGTTGTGCTTCTCCACCTGGAGTATCCTCAGCTCGCCGGTGATGGGGTCGTAGGCCAGTATGGCCCACCCAACGCCCTCAACGTTCTTGGCCGCGTCGCCGAAGAGCTTCTGGAACTTCTCGAAGCCGCCGAAGTACTTATTTATGGCATCTGCTATGGCGCCGCCAGGCTTCCCCCCGCCCTTCCCCCTGGGGGCCATGTTAAGCCAGTAGAGCGTGTGAAGCAGGTGCCCCCCGTAGTTGAACTCGAAGTCCCTTAGGACGGCCCTGACGTCAAGGCTTTCGACCTGCCCGTTCAGGTACTTCTCGAGCTTGTCAAGGGCTGCGTTGGCGCCGTTCACGTAGCCCAGGTGGTGCTTATCATGGTGATAGGTCAGGGTCTCCTTGCTTATCACAGGCTCCAACGCGTCGTAGGGGTAAGGCAAGGGAGGAAGCTCATACCTCTTGAAAGACACCATTCCAGGTCCCAAGGGGCTGTTGCAGAAACCCTTTATAAGCTTAGGTACGTTTCAAAGAGAACGGCTTACGCAGAACGCTTCCCTAAGCCTCCAGCAGAGTCTTTGCATCAACGCCGTAGGCCTTGCTGAGGGCCTCCACGAGTCCCTCCCCGGGCTGGCCGGCGAACGTAACGACGCCCCTGCTGAGGACCAGCACCCTGTCGGCTTGGCCTGCGCGCCTAACGTCGTGCGTTGCAATTATCACCAGGGCGCCTTTGTTGACCAGCCCCCTGAAAAGCGCAAAGACCTTAGCGCGGTTGCTGACGTCAAGGAACTCCGTTGGTTCATCAGCTATTATCACGTCACCTCCCCTCGAAAGCGCCGCCGCTATGGTGGCCAGCCTCTGCTCGCCGCTGCTCAGCGTGCTGAACCTCCTCTCGGCGGCCCACTCTATCCCAAGGGTTGACAGGTACTCCCTTAGGCGCTTACGCCATGACCCGTCCTTGCCGTAGTTAATGGCCTCGGCTAGGTCAACGACTCTAGTCATGGGGTCCAGGGAAAGCTGGGCAGGCACATATGAGATGCGGGCCCTGACCTTGTCTGGAGGCGCGCCGTCAATGAGCACGGAACCTTGCGTGGGCCTGAGGACGCCGGCGAAGAGCCTCAACAGCGTGGTCTTGCCAGCGCCGTTGGGACCCAGCACTACATTAAGGCCCCCGCACAGCTCGGCTGATAAGTCCTTAACTATCACCTTACCCTTGACCTTAAATGTGAGCTCTTTTGCCGCTATGCACGGCAAGCTACTCCCCTCTTGACTTAATCAAAATGTAGACCAGCAGAGGGGCCCCGAAGACGCTCGTGACGGCCGTCAGTGGGGCCTCGGATGGGAACAGGACGAGCCTGGCAATCACATCACTTAGGACGGCTATCTCGGCCCCCATGGCAGCCGAGGCCCAGAGAACTGTTGAGAACCTGACGCCGAAGGACCTCTTGGCAAGCCACGGCGCCACCAGGCCTATGAAGCCCACGGGCCCCGCCATTGAGACCAGGGCTGCTGTTATCAGCGAGGCGAGCGCGAAGGAGCTGAGCCTCACGAGCCTCACCCTGACGCCTATGGCCCTCGCTACCTCATCACCTAAGAGCAGGGAGTTAAGGGGGCGTGACAGCGCGGCCAGCGCAGCCGCTGCGGGGACCAAGATGACGAGGGTCCTCTCAACAAGGGGCAGCGTCATGAATGCCACGCTGCCGAACATCCAGTAGAGCGCTCCTGGCAGCCTGGGCCCAAGCATTATCATGAAGAACATCGTGAGTCCGCTCAGCACATATGAGAAGGCCACCCCGACCACGAGAAGGGTGACCGCGCCCCCGCCCGCCAGGCCCGATATCGTGATCACGGCCGAGAGGGTCAGGAGGCCCCCAGCTATGGCGGCAGCGTAGAGGTCCCAGAACGAGGCCCTCCCCCAGAGGAGCGCCAGGGTTACCCCGAGGAGCGAGCCGCTGGCCACTCCTGCCAGGTATGGGTCAGCGAGGGGGTTCCGGAGCGTGAACTGAAGCGTCGAGCCTGAGACTGCGAGGCCAGCGCCCAGGACGCCGGCCGCCAGGGTCCTGACGGCCCTGTAGGTAAGGACGTCAAGGCTGAGCCTGCTAACCGGCAGGCCCACGAGGGCGGCTACGACCACAGGGAAGTCGACCGACCTGTACGGGCCTATAGATAAAGAAAGCAGGACTGAGAGGGGCAAGGAAATAGCGATCAGCGTTAGCGTGAGGCGCTCAGCCCTCAAAGCCTACCCCTGGTTTGTGAGGAGCGATGGGCTGAGGGTTGAAGGCGTTATCAGCTGAGGAACTGACGTCAGGTTGAAGGCCTGCGGGTGAAGTATAATTGCCAGGAGCTTAACAGCCATGGGGGTCAGCACGGCGGGCTCACTCATCACGCTCTCGTACCAGCCCCCTATAACGTAGACCCTGCCGTACTTGATCGCCGCTATGTTGACGTAGGCTGGCCCTATGGTTGAGTTAAGCCACTGGTAGAGCGAGCTGGCGTTGAAGAGGCCTCCGTTGCTCACGAGTATTATGACGCTGGGGTTCGCCTGAAGCAGGTCCTCAGAGCTTATGACTGGCCAGCCGCTGAGGTTCTGGAACACGTTGACTCCCCCGGCCAGCGTCATCATGTCATTTATGAACGTGCCTCCCCCAGCTACATAGGTGGGGTTTATCCAGAGGATCACGGTAACGTTGACGTAGCTTACGTTCTCAAGGGATCTCTCGACAGCTGTTATCTGAGCCGACATGGACTCGACGAGCTTTACCGCGTTGTTAACGTGACCCGTCGCCTCGCCGACCATTATCACGGCCCTGTACACGTCCTCAAGGGACTCAGAGGACGGGAGGAGCAGTACAGGTATTCCGTAGCTGGCCAGGGTTGACGCTATGTAGTTGTTGTAGCCCCACCCCGCGGTGCCGATGACAAGGTCAGGGCTGAGGGCCATTATCTGCTCAATGTCAGGGGAGGAGTACGTGCTGCTGATGACCTTCAGGGAGCCGTTGGCCACCATCTCGTGAACTGTGTCGTTAAACGGGGGCGGCAGGTACAGGACGCTGTCATTGTCAACGGCTACAAGCTGGCCGCCGGCCCCCACTGCTAAGGTTATCTCGGTCGCGGCGGGGTCTAGGGTAACTATCCTCATGGGCATTGAGGGTATCACCACGGTCCTGTTAAGGGCGTCAACTATGGTGACAGGGAACCTAACTTCACTCTCAAGTTGCGTCAGCTGGCTCTCCAGCGAGGCTATGCGGCCTGACAGGGTCGCGTTAAGCTCGGAGAGCTCCGAGCCAAGGGCTGAGGCCACCTCCGACAGCCTATTGACATTAGCTATGGAGCCCTGGATAGTGGAATTTAGTGAGCTAACCCTTGAGCTGACGCCCTGAATCGTGGAGTTTAACGAGCCTACACTTGAGCTGACACTCCTCACCTGCCTCTCAAGCTGGGCGAGCTGAACGGTATTGTAAGCAGAGAGCAAAATAGCTACTACTAAAAGCACCACAAGGGCTGCCGACAGGCCCCTTTGAACAGAGCTCAAAGCCGATCCCTGGATACGGTATCCAGGTCCGTTATTTAAAGGTTCTTGAGGTCCTTAGCCTGTAAAGGGCCTTTGAAATGACCTTCTGCTTAACGCAGTTATAGACCTTAATGTAACTTATCTTGGGGGGACCTTGCTCGAGTCTGTTAACGAGGCCGTGGCTCTTGTCTCCAGGGAACAGGTAAGGGGGGCCTCCTGGTCAGCCGAGACACTGGCCAAGGCGGTGATCGATGACGCTAGGTCAGGGAGGGCCAGCTGTGAGCAAATCTACGAGCTAGAGGGGGTCCTGATGAGCGCCAATCCAACGATGGGAAGCATAGCCAGCCTTGTCTGGACTCTGAAGGAGGCGTGCATGCGGGACGTCCCCCTTGACGTGGCGGCTGAGGCTTTCATCGAGTACATGAGGGTCTCGAAGTCCGAGGTGGCCTCCCACGCCAGGGACCTAGCGAAGGACGCGCCGATAACGGTCATGACGCTTAGCTACAGCACGAACGTGATCAACGTCCTCCTGTCCCTGGGCCCCATGCTCAAGAAGGTCTACGTCCTTGAGAGCCTGCCTGGCGGCGAGGGGAGGCAAGCCGCCGCTGAACTGAGGTCAAGGAGGGTCGACGTGGAGCTCCTCCCTGACACCGCGGCCAGCGGCGTGATAGGCCTTGTTGACGCCGTCCTGATAGGCGCTGATAACGTTACCCTGGACGGGTGTGTTTACAATAAGTTGGGCTCAAAGAACCTCGCCATACTTGCCGGCTACTTCGGCAAGCCGGTCGTGGCGGCCTTCGAGCCCTACAAGATATCGCCTGAGGCCAGATGCGGGGGCGTCAGGCTACTTGAGAGGAGCTACCAGGCTGAGCCCTGGGGCGAGGTCACCTATAAGGTCTTTGACGAGCTGACGAGGGACCTCGTTGATGCGGTCCTAAGCGTGAGGGGACTTGGTGATAACACCCAGCCCAACCTGATGGCCCTGAGAAAGGAATTTGAGGAGTGGATGACGAGAAGGCTCGCTGGCGGGAGGTCGGCTTGACTCTCGTCATGAAGTTGGCCAGGCGAAGGACTGCCAGGGGAAGGGATGTAGAGTCGGAGGTGCTGGGGGTAAGGCAGCTGCTCGCTGGGTTCATCGTGAAGCCGCCCCTTATTCCTCTGCTTGGGGCCCATGGGCTCTCAAGGCTTCGCGAGGCCCTCCAGGACAAGCTGGTGGTACTTGACCTAAAGGTTGACGATGACCCTGAGGATCTTGAGGGGCTGGCCGACCTGGCAGGCTACGCTAACGCTGTCACAATCTCGTGGAGGGCGATCGCCAGCCCTAGGCGTGACCAGCTCGTTAAGGTCTTCGAGAGGTCAGGCGTGAGGCCCGTGATAGCGGTGACCAATAGCGACGTGACACTCATGGGGCTGGATGAGCTGAGGGGGACCCTCATCCCAGCCGTTAAGGGCCTTACGTCCCCCATGATATTGCTTCCTGGCTCAGCAAAGGGGGTAGTGAAGGACCTAGTATCGACTATCCCGGGGGCTCTGGTGCTAATTGATGGAGTGAGGCCAGGCGAGGGCCTCTGCGCCGGGGCCAGGTATGAGGTGATTGGACAGAACGTCCTTGACGCAGAGGACCCTGTGGGCCACATCAGGATGACCATTTATGCGCAAAAGAGGGCAGCCGAGGAGTGCGGCGTCAGAATATCATAACTCTCCTGCCTTGAAGCCAGCGGCCACCTAACTCTTCTTACGCAGACCTTGCCTCTAAGTCCTTCGCTGGGTAACCGGGCTTCACGAGCCTTAGGAGGTCCTTAACTAACACAACCTTGTCCTCAGGCACGCCGTGCCTTCTTAAGGCGTCCTCCAGGCTAACACCTCTGCTGACCTCCTCAGAGACGGCGGTAGCCAGGTCGTAACCTAAGAGAGGCGAGAAGACCGTTATTAGAGCCTGGCTTGACTCGGCGAGCCTCCTCATCCTCTCAGCGTTGGCCTTAAGCCTCCTGACGACCATCGTCTCGACCTTCCTGAGGGCCTCAGATATCAGGGACGCCTCTAGCTGAACGTCATAGCCCACCAGCGGTATGCCCATGTTCAGCTCCAGCTCGCCGAGCGAGGAGGCCCAGGAGACGGCGGCGTCAAGACCTATGACCTGGGCTATCGCCTGCATGGCCGCCTCCAGCGTCACGGGGTTCTTCTTGCCCGGCATTATGCTGCTCCCCGCTACCTCAGTTGGTATCTCTACCTCGCCGAGGCCCGTGTTGGGGCCTGAGCTCAGGAGCCTGAGGTCCTGGCTCAGCCTGTACAGGTCAAGCGCCAGCGACCTTATGGCGCCGCTCAGGGCTACTAGGTCGGTGAGGCTCCTCATGGCCCTCATCCTGTTGGCCTGCCTCAGCTGAAGGCCAGTAAGCGATGAGAGCTCTCTGATGACGACCTCCACGAACCTGGGATGAGCGTTAAGGCCTGTGCCCACGGCCGTGCCTCCGAGCGGGACCTCCAGGAGCCTCTCTGAGGCCTGCTCTATCATTGTGGCGTCGCCCTCTAGGGCGTCAGCGTAGGCCTCAAGCTCCATGCCGAAGGTCACTGGCAGGGCATCCCTCAGGTGCGTCCTCCCTGGCTTGACAAGTTCCATGTACTCTGAGGCCCTGGCCCTGAGCGACGAGGCCATAGATCTGGCCGCTGGGATGACGAGGTTGGAGACGGCCTTATAGGCTGCCACCCTAATGGCCGTTGGCACAACGTCGTTGCTTGACTGCCCCATGTTGACGTGGTCGTTTGGGTGGACCTCCCTATTGCACCTCTTCCTGGCATGAGAAGCTATGACATCATTGACGTTCATGTTTAGGCCCGTCCCAGACCCCGTCTGGAAGACGTCAACAGTCACCTCATCGTCATAGAGCCCCTGGGACAGCCTCAGGGCCTCCTCATATATGCATGAGGCCAACCCCTCGTCAAGGAGGCCCAGCTTGGCATTGGCCCTCGCTGCAGAGGCCTTCACGAGGCCTATGGCCCAGATTATGAGCCTTGGGAACCTGGTGCCCGTCTCAAGGTAATACTCCCTGGACCTCTCGGCGTAGCTCAAGGCTGTCACTGTCAGAAGAGTGTGGGACAGAGGTATTAGGGAAAGGTATTGAGGGCCTTCCTCAAAGTCACGGCAGGATATTACCTTATGAGGTAGGCTTAGGGGCGGCCTCCAAGCTCCTCTTGATGTGCACAGACCTCTGGATTACTGTAACCGCGGAGAGGACAGCTATAGTGAGCACAATGATGTTACAGGCTAGGAGGCTGCCGGCCGCCGCGGCTATTGAGGCGAGGAGGAGCAGTATCGCCCTCTCGCCCCTCTCCATGAGGCCCACGCCCTCCATCTTGACGCCCAGCAGCTCCCCCTTCGACCTGGCGTAGCTGACCAGGAAGGAGAACATGAGGGTTACAAGGGAGAGGTAGGCGTTAGCGCCGAGAACGGCTATGGCGGTTATGAACATGGCGTCAGAGGCCCTGTCGGTCACGGAGTCCAGGTAGGAGCCGAAGGGCGTGGTCCTGCCCGAGGCCCTGGCCACAGCGCCATCTATCACATCCATAAGGCTTGAGAGCGCCACGAGGACTGGCACCGCCCAGCCCTCCCTTAGGGCCGCGACGACAGGGGCCAGGGCGGCTAGGGCCAGGCCCGCGTAAGTTATGTAGTCAGCCTTGACGCCTCGTCTGGCGAGCGCCTTGCCTATAGTTGACGGGGCCACCTTGTTGACCAGCTCCCTAAGCCTCCCCATCACCACACCTGATCACCAGGCCTCTGGCCTCCCTGATCGTAATGACGTCATACCCTCGTTCCACGTAGGCCTTCACTATGTTCTTAAGCTTTAGGTAGAGGCCGGGACCTGTCCACAGCCAGATGTCAGGCCTCCAGTGCCTAAGCTTGACGAACTCCCAGGGGTGGGCGAACAACACGATGTAGCTGTTCCTTAGGGTCAGCCTAAGCAGCTCATGGGAGTGGGGGACCCTGAGGACGCTGCTGGTCACCGACACCGGTACCCTGAGGAGGCCCCCGTAGCAGAAGGGCTGCCTGACAAAGGGGGGCTTATACGAGGCCACGCTTGAGTCGACCTCTACCCCTAGGGTGACCAGGTCCTTCAGCAGTGGCCAGGGAAGCTTGAGGTTAGGCGCCCTGAACGAGACGACTTCAGAGAACCGCCTGAGGGTCCTCAGGGACCTGTCAATAAGGCTCAGCGCCTCCTCCCTGCTGACCCTGTCAAGCCTAACATGCCCGTACCCGTGGCTGCCGAGCTCGTGGCCTCTGTCAACGACCTCCTTGGCGAGCCTTTCCCTCCCCTCGGCGACCTTCGCGTCGAAGAAGAAGGTTGCCCTGACCCTCAGTTCGTCAAGGAGGTCGAGCAGCCTAGGAAGGCCCTCGTCAACACCCCTGAGGGTGTTCAGGTAAGGGGGCGCGTCAGGCTCTACGTCGAATGACAGGGACAAGGCCCTCCTTGGCCCTTTCATGATACCTCCACTTCCTCTCACTACACCACTCGCCCGGCCTCACAGGGTCTCCTACTAGGCGGCGATATAGCCTGTAAACTAGGAACCTCCTGTCATTCTGAGAGCAGGAATTCAAGGCCTCCCTGTAGACAGGTAGGACATAGCTGTCTATCACGGCCTGGCAGTCGAAGAGCCTGGCCCTCTCCACTGACGCCCTTGAGGCAGAGCGGAACAGGGCCTGGTCCTCGTAGGCGTTGGCTATGGCCTCAGTCATGGAGGTCGCGTCATCAGCTACGAAGCCGCTTTGTCCGTCCTCTACTAGGTCAAGTACGCCGGGTGACCTGTACACTACGGGGACTAAGCCCAGGGCCATCGCCTCAAGGACCGCCAGCCCAAAGGACTCTCTGTAACTGGTTAGGGCAAAGAAGTCAGCGCCCGACAGCATTTTAGCAACCTCATGCCTGGGTCTTGTACCGAGGAGCCTTACGTGGCCTTCTAGTCCTCTGCTGGCTATGAGCTTCCTCAGGTCTGCCGAGAGGACTCCGTCCCCTATGACGTAGAACACCGCCCTGGGTAGTCTCCTGAGGACCAGCTCAGCGACCCTAGCTATCTCAAGGGGGTTCTTCCTCCTCGAGAGCCTGGACGTTATTATGACGGCCGGGTCCCCCTCAAGCTTTTGAGAGGAGGCGGCCTCGCGCCACTTATTGACGTCTATGCAGTTAGGCGTCAGCCTTGAATTTCTCCCACTGATGACCTCGACGTCGTGCGAGGCGGCCCTCGAGACGCCAGTAAGCACTGTTGGCCACTTAAGCCCGTACTTGAGCAGCCTCCTCACGCCAGGTGGCAGGTCATTAGATATCAGGGAGTGATTCGTCAGGACGCTGGGCACGCCGATGCCGCCGCTCGCGACCATACTTGTCATAAGGCTCAGCGTAGAGGAGATCCCGTGTGAGTGCACTAGGTCAAAGGCGTTACGCTTAATGAACAGAACAGACCTCGCGACAGCTAATGGGTCCAGGGTCACGTCATCCTTTACGTTAATAGGTGAGGGGGCCCTGTAGACAATATAGTGGTCTCCATCCTCAAGGACATGCGAGCTCTTTGTAGTCGTGTAGCTGTGCGTGACGACAAATACCTCATGCCCTCTCATGCCGAGCGCGCGGGCTAGCTCATGTATGCTTACCTCGACGCCCCCGACTCGGGGGAGGAACCAGTCAGAAACCATGGCTATCCTAAGGCTTTCCAACCCTTCTCCTCCTCGCGGTCTCCAAAATTCTTAGGCCGCCTGAGGTGGCGAGGACCGCAGCGCCGACGCCAGCGGGCAGAAGGGTGTCAACGACCCTTATCGCAACTAAGTAGACGGTAGAGATCTCCGCTGGGCAGCCCATGGCAGTAAGTACAGCTATGACCGTTAGGTCGAAGACGCCAGCGCTGGCGGGCGTCGGGGCCAGCGAGGATAGCCTTAGGGCCGTGTATAGCGCTATTAGCTCGGCCAGGCTCAAGTTGAAGCCCAGGACCTCCAACATGTAGCCCACTTTAAAGATATCCAGTGCCAGTATGGCGGCGCTGACGCTAATATAGATGGCTAGCATCTCCTTGTCCGAGGCCAACGCCTTAAGGCCGCCGATGAAGTCATTAAGGGCCTTCCTCGCCTTGGCGCTGACGCCGCTCTCCTGCAGCTCCACAAGGTAAAGGCTTGCGGGCAGGAGGGTCAGGTACCTGGCATACCTGAACACCAGGAGGCCAAGGACGAAGGCCCCGAGCACGACCCCCTCGCTCACCCACTCTAACGTAGTCGCGGATATGACCTTGGCCCTGTGCTCGTTCGGCACCCTGAGGTACGCAATCCTGAACGCCTCCTGCGACGCCTTGTTGCCTGGCAGGAAGACGCCTATTGGGAAGCTTGATGCTATGGCCTCAAGGGCCCTTACGTATGAGACCTGAAGGCCAAGGCGCCTCAGGCCGCTCCTCCACCTCAGCCCCCAGAGGAGGGTCAGAACAAGGTTTATGGCAGAGCCTAGAGCGATGGCATAGCCTGCCAGCTTAAAGTAGTGTGCTAAGTTCAACATGTCTGTTAAGGGCGTCACTGCGGCTACAAGGCTGAGGTCTTCGCTTAAAAGCATTAAACAGTTTAGGCGTCACTGAGCTACGTATAACGTCCTCCGTTTATGTTTAGCACGTGCCCAGTTATGTTACCTGCTGTGACCGGGTTGGCGAGGAAGTAAATGGCCTCAGCCACGTCCTCAGGCCTAGCTATCCTGTTCAGCGGGTGCAACGACAAGATCTGAGCCCTCCTGGCCTGGTCTGAGAGGACCGAGGCGGTCATGTCAGTCTCTACGAAGCTGGGCGCCACAGCGTTCACCCTGATCCCGTACTTGGCCAGCTCTATGGCGAGCTTCTTGGTGAGGCCTATGAGGCCCGCCTTGGCGGTGGCATAGGCAACGCCGGCCACAACGTTGCCGGTCTCGCCGGATATGCTGGCCACGTTAACTATGGCTGCCCAGGGGGCCTTCTTGAGCAGCGGTAGCAGGTGCTTTATGACGTAGAACTGGCCTGAGAGGTCCACCTTTATTACCTCGTCCCACCTCTCAGGGGTCAGCTCCTCTGCTGTGTAGTAGTCTATGATGCCAGCGTTGTTAACTAATACGTTGACGTAAGGCAGAGCTGATGAGAGGGCCTGGGAGAACGCCTTAACGGAGGCGAGGTCTGAGACGTCAAGCTGGTAGTACATGGCTGAGGGGGAGCCTGCCGAGAGAGCATCATTAATGGTCTGCTCAGCGGCCTCCCTATTCGACCTGTACGTTATGACGACCATGTAGCCCTCCCTGGCGAACCTAAGGGCTGTGGCCTTGCCGATGCCCCTGTCGCCACCCGTTATTACCACGACCTTATCCTCGCCCTTCAAGGCGAACCCAAAGGGGTTACCTGGCGGTCCCGTTATTTTTAGGTTAGAGGTGGAGCACGCGGAAGATCATGTAGATGCCAACTAGCACTATGATGATGCCGTAGGCCCTCTGGAGGGTCTTCTTGGGCGCCTTCACGGCGAGGCCTGTGCCTACGTAGCCGCCCGCGACGCCGCCTATTAAGTAAAGGGCCGATATGAGGAACAGGGTGTCGCCGTATACAGCGTACTCAAGCCCGCTCGCCACTCCGAAGGTGCCCACGCTTATCAGCGAGGTGCCTATGGCCCTAGCTATGCACAGCCCTGACGAGAACATGAGGGCCGGCACTATGAGGAAGCCGCCCCCTATGCCAAAGTAGCCGCTTATCAGCCCGACCAAGAAGCCAGAGGCCGCGACGATGGTAGCAACCCTTTTCGTCAGCCTTGGGCACCTTGAGGCGGCCTCAAGGACCCTGTCAACTTCCTCCCTGGAGCCTGCCGAGGCCGAGTGCCTGAAGAAGCCTATGTAGACGCCCAGGACTATCATGGCTATGGCGAAGTAGAGGAGGAGGCTCTCGCCAGGAGTTATGTGGCCCAGGTAGGTGCCGAGGAGGGCCCCTATGAGGCCGACGCCAGCGAACAGCGCTCCGACCCTTGGCGCAACGTTCTTCTTCCTCAGGTGCATGTAGGAGTTTATGTAAGCGTTGATTCCCACAGCCAGCGCCGTAGTGCCAAGGGCTACATGGGCGGCGTTAGGAATTGAGCTAATGCCCACAAGGTAAAGTAACAGGGGGACGGCAAGTATAGAGCCCCCGCCGCCTATGAGGCCCAGGGAGAACCCAACTATCACACCTGAGACCACGGAGAGGCCATACTGCAGTGGAGTCAGGTACATTCTTTCACCTGGACAGTCCTTTTGGCAGGTTAAATATGATCAAGAGGTTTTACGCAATGTATCTAATAATTAGATATATAGATTTACTAACGTTAAGCTATGTCGAGGGCCCTGAGCTCCTTGAGCAGGTCATAGTAGGCAACTATCCTGCTCACGTTCTTGGTCCCCCTCGGGCCGGGCATCTTCATGAAGAACCTGTTAGTTGGAGCGTGCGTGCCGCGGACGCCCCTGTCGATCAGGGCCTTTGATATCGGTATAGCAGACGCCATCAGCCCAGCCAGGTTAGACTTATCGTTAATCCTGGCGTTGACTATTATCTCGTCCCTGAACCCGCCGAACCCTATGTACTCTATGTGCATAGAGACGAACTTCCTGTCCCCAAGGGGCTCAAGGTAGCCCGTGGGCTTTATGTAGTGCGGCGCGTCATAGCCCAGTATGTCATCGACTATGCTGCTCTTCGTTATCTCCTTTGAGTGGTTCCTCTCAGGCTCTGTCAGGCTCAGGAAGTCCGTGTTGCCCCCTATGTTGAACTGGGCTATCGAAGTCACCCTGCGCCCCCTCTCAGCTATGTGCTCCAGCAGGTCAGCCGTCAGCGGCGTGGCCCCCGTAGCAGCGTCGTCTCCGAGGACCAGGGCGCCCACCCTGTCGAAGTAGCTGACCACCCCTGGGCTGTTGGCGGCAGGCGGCGGCGTGAAGTTGACGAAGGCCACCTTATGCCCGCTCCTCCTGCTGTACTCCGCGGCGGCGTAGGCGTAGGCCATAGTGGCCCCCAGTTTGCACCTTGGGGCTAGCTTGATGAAGTCAAGCTCGCTCTCGGCGTAGCTGTAGGGCTCTGTGGTTATGACGTTAACTATTACGTCAGGCTGAAGCTTCTGAAGGGTGTTAACGACCTGCTCCACGGCGGCCATTGAGTCGCCTAGAAGGTCATCAAGGCCCAGCGCTGTCACGGGCAGGCCCCTCAGGCTGCCGCAGTGGACGCCTCGCTCAACCACTATGTCCTTAAGCGCCCTCGGGATCTGTCCATAGGGGACGAGCTTGCTGGCTATCTCATACATGTCCTTGCCGACCTTAGAGGCGTCAACGTCGAGGACCCCTACGACCTTAACGTCCTCAGGCCTGTAGGCCTTCAGGTGGTTCAGGAAGGGTATGCCCAGGGGCTCCACCTCCTTGGACTTTATCTTCTCAAGGCCTGCGAGGAAGTACGAAGTGCCCGCCCCTGCGCCTATCAGCAACACCCTCACGGAGTTCATCGGCAACACTTCCAGCATTGTTGGCAGGGCTGGCGTTATTTATACTTTCACTTCTTGAAAGTAGTTCCTAGATTACTTCAGCTCCACTTCAGGCGCCGCTACCTCTGGCGTGAAGCTGATGTACTGGATCATACTGCCGCGTATCAGGACCTTCCCGAGCTTGGCCACCACCTGCCTGCCGTCCTTGACCTCAACGGAGTTCTCAAGCAGGAGGTTCATAGTGGAGTCAGTGACCTTGAGCTGGCCTATGTACTCCGTTCCATCCTTCAGCTTGACGTATACGTTGGTATTAACGGCCTCCCTCAGGTACCTCAGGGGGTTCATGACCTTATGCGACTGGTTGCTTGACACCACGGACCCCTCACGTTGTTCGTTTCATGCTGAGGGCTTTAGGACTTTAAAAGGTTAGCCTGAGGCCCTTAGAGGGACCAAAGGTGTCAGCTGAGCTTGCTAGCGTGAGGTACGGAGACGGTATAGTAGTGGCCAGTGTCAAGAAGGGCAGTCTGTATCTGCTCAGGGACCCCAAGGGGGACCCGATAACGCCCTCACGGCTGTTCGAGGGGTTACCTAACTCGATTAGGCTGCTGGAGGGCGCTCAGGCCTCAGAGCCTATAGGGGACTTAAAGCATCAGCTTGAGCCCCCCGTGCCCAGTCCCTCAAAGATAATTGGCATAGGGAAGAACTTCAGGGAACATGCAATCGAGATGAAGTCGGAGGCGAGGCCCGTCTACTTCATGAAGGCCCCCAGCGCCTTGGTAGGACACCTCCACGTAATTGACGTGCCTGCCTTCGTTCAGAAGCCCGACTACGAGGGCGAGGTGGTCATAGTTATAGGCAGGAAGGTTAAGCTGGCCGGAGTTAAGGAGGCCAAGGAGTCAATACTGGGCTTCATGGCTGGAAATGACGTTACTGCCAGGGACCTTCAGTACGACGTGTGCATGCCCTGGTGCCTCTCGAAGAGCCTTGACACGTTCTCCCCGACAGGGCCTTACCTGAGGCTGATAAGCGACTACTCGGAGCTGGAGGGCCTCTGCGTAGAGACCTACCTCAACGGGGAGAGGGTCCAGAGGGGCTGCGCTAGCGACATGTCGCTCAGCTTCGCCGAGATAGTGGCTGACCTCTCGAGGTACATGACGCTTCTCCCCAGGGACCTGATATTCACAGGCACGCCGCCAGGCGTCGGCCACCCAAGGGGGCGTTACCTGAGGGACGGGGACCTGCTAGAGGTAGCTGTAAGCGGCCTCGACAGGCTCGTTAACCCAGTAAGGAGGGCTAGTCCCTGACTGTGACGCTTATTTAAAAGGCCCACGCCGCAGACAAGGCCTGGTGCCAAAGTTGGAGTACGTAAAGCTTGGGAAGACAGAAGAAAGGGTCTCAAGGGTCGGGCTCGGCGCCTGGCAGTTCAGCGACGCGTGGGGCCTGACCGACTACGAGAGGGCCAAGGAGGTCATCAGGAAGGCCTATGAGCTAGGGATGACGCTCATCGACACTGCTATGGTCTACGGGATGGGGATGAGCGAGAGGTTCATAGGTCAGGCCCTCAGGGACCTCCAGATAAAGAGGGACGAGGTGTTCATAGTGACGAAGATACCTGGGGAGTACCTTAACAGGGACGACGTATTCAGGGCTGTCAGGGGGTCCCTGTCAAGGCTTCAGTCAGACCACATAGACGCGCTCCTGGCCCACTGGCCGCCGGCCTGGCATAACTACCCGACCTGTGAGTACGCCAAGGCCTTTGAGGCCCTGGCCAGGATGGGCAAGATCAGGTACATAGGCCTGAGCAACTTCCCCATAGCGCTGGTAGAGGAGTTCAGGTCATGCCTGGCGAAGCACGACATAGAGATCTTTGAGATAAGGTACAACATCGTTGAGAGGAAGGCTGAGGAAGAGCACATACCGTACGCGGAGGCCAACGGGATAACTGTCCTCGCTTGGAGCCCTCTGGCCCAGGGCGCGGTCCTAGGCAAGTACAGGCCTGAGGACGTGAGCAAGCTGCAGGACGTAAGAAGGGGCAACCCCCTCTTCAGGCCTGAGAACTACAGTCAGATAGTGAAGCTTGTTGAGGCTATGAAGGAGATAGCTGAGAAGAGGGGGAAGACGCTGTCTCAGGTGGCCCTCAACTTCATCATGATGGCGAGCCCTGTGGTCGTTCCGATACCCGGCGCTAAGAGCCCACAGCAGGTAGAGGAGAACGCAGGGGCCGCCGGCTGGTCACTGACCTATGAGGAGTGGTCGAGGCTTGACGAGATAAGCAGGTCGCTCAGGATAAGCTACGTTACTATACCGGACTGACCTCCTTAAGCCCTGAAGTGGAGGCTTTACCCTCTTAGGTCCTACTGTGCATGTGACGTGCTAGAGCTTTATAACTTGGACGTATCGTCTTCTAGTGGGTGTTTGATTGTCTAGGCAAGTTCCGCTCTACGACGTTCATAAGGAGCTTGGCGCGACCTTTGGCGAGTTCGCTGGTTGGACAGTGCCTATGTCGTATACTTCCACCATAGAGGAGCACATGGCTGTCAGGCAGTCTGCGGGCATCTTCGACATAAGTCACATGGGGAGGCTGAGGCTAAGGGGACCTGACACTGCCCAGCTGCTGGATTACGCCTTCACAAAGGTGGTCTCAGCTACTAAGGAGGGCTTCATGAGCGGCCCCACCCTAGCCCTAAACGAGCACGCCAGGGTCATAGACGACGAGATGTGGTACAGGCTGCCCTCAGGCGAGTGGTTGGCAGTGCCAAACGCCGCCGCGAGGGAGAGGATGAAGTCGCACCTCTCCTGGCTCGCGGACCTCAAGGGGCTCAAGGTAGAGATAGAGGACCTCACCGAGGCCTTCTCCATGCTTGCCCTGCAGGGCCCTAAGGCCGTTGAGGTCATGAGGGCCCTGGGGGCTGACTGGGCCGCCTCCCTCAGGCCCCTGGAGTTCAGGCTCAACGTAACCCTAGCTGGAGCTAAGGCCTTCCTCGTGAGCAGGAGCGGGTGGACCGGCGAGGATGGCTTCGAGGTGTGGGCTGAGCACGCTGACGCCGAGAAGGTGCTCAGGGCTGCCATAGCTGCTGGGGCTAAGCCGGCCGGCATAGCGGCAAGGGACACCCTGAGGATAGAGATGGGCTTCGTCCTGGGGGGCAACGAGTACGGCGAGGACCCTGTCAAGTACCCCTGCGCCCTCAGCCTCAGGTACGGCATGGGCGCCATAGACTGGTCTAAGAGGAGCTTCTACGGGGAGGAGGCCCTGAGGGCTTGTCGCCGCGAGGGGCTGAGGTGGGTCAGGGTAGGGATCGAGATGAAGAAGTCACACGCCAGGTTCGTGCCAAGGGGCGGCTATAAGGTGCTCGTTGACGACGTTGAGGTTGGGTGGGTCACAAGCGGCACCTTCAGCCCAGTCCTGGGCAGGGGCATAGGTCAGGCCTACGTTGACACCAGGTACGCGATATTCGGGGAGACCGTGACGGTAGTTGATGAGAGGGGCAGGGCTGGTGAAGGGAAACTCGTGGACTTCCCGTTCATAAAGAAGTGAGCTAAGGCGGTCCAAATGGCGCAGGAGGTGAAGGTCAGGGCCTTCTTCGGCAACCTCTACCTCAGCTACCAGCCCCTGGTGAAGGCTGGCGCCCTCCTCTCCGTCAGCGGCCTAGTAGTCATGGCCGGCGAGTCCAAGGCCATCGAGGGGGCCTGCAAGGCCCTCAGCGGCTGTGAGGAGGTAGACCTCCCAGGGCGGGCGGCGGGGCTGGCTTCATAGACTCGCACCTTCACCTCACGGGCCTGGGCCTTCAGCTGAACACCCTTGACCTGAGGGGCGTGAGGAGCATAGCCGAGCTGAGGGACAAGGTCAGGGCGTTCCTGCAGGAGAGGAACCCCCCTGTGCTCATCGCGAGGGGCTGGGACCATGAGAGGATGGCGGAGAAGAGGTTCGTCACTAGGTTTGACGTAGACGACCTGGTCCTGAGAGGCCCGCTGTACTCGTCAGGATATGTGGCCACGTGGGGACCCTCAACACATATGCCATGAGGCAGCTCGGGATAGATCGCCTGAAGGGCTCCCCAGACGTAGTCGTTGACAAGAGGGGCGAACTAACGGGCGTCGTCAGGGAGGACGTGCTCCTTAAGGCGCTGAGGGCTCTCGAGCCTCCCCCCGAGCAGTACATGAGCTACGTGGCAGACGCCGCGAGGCTATTGCTCTCCCAGGGGGTCACGACGGTGGGCTTCATGAACGTGCCCCTGAGGCTCCTCAAGGACCTGCTTTCCGAGGCCAGGAGGATGATGCTGAGGATGAGGCTATACCTCGACGTTGACGCCCTTGGCCTGCTGGAGGGGCTTGGCCTGGCGGGCGGCTTCGGCAACGAGTGGGTGAAGGTGATGGGCGTGAAGGTGTTCGCCGACGGCTCCCTTGGGGCCAGGACGGCGCTACTCTCGGAGCCCTACGAGGACGCGCCCGGCGAGAGAGGGAAGCAGAACGTGAGCGTTGAGGAGCTGAGCGAGATAATGTCCAGGGCCAGCAGGCTAGGGCTGGACGTCGCTGTCCACGCCATAGGTGACGGCGCCCTTGACGTCTTCCTTGCGGCCAGGGCAGCCTCGGGCGCTGACGCAAGGGTTGAGCACGCCTCGCTGGTCAGGGACGACCAGCTTCCAGGGCTCAGGGGAGTCAGGGTGAGCGTTCAGCCCATGTTCGTAATTGAGGACAGGGGCTGGCTCAAGGGCAGGCTCGGGGCCAGGAGGCTAGGGCTGGCTTACAGGTTCCGCTCAATCGTGGCCTCCGGCGCCGTCGTTGGGCTCTCAACTGATGCGCCTGTCGAGCCCACAGACCCCTGGCTGACAGTCTACGCTGCTGTCACAAGGGGTCAGGGGGAGGGCTGTGAGCTGGCCAAGGTCACGCCCGAGGAGAGGCTCACAGTCCCCGAGGCGCTGCACCTCTACACTGCTGGCTCCGCGGCGGTGCTGAAGGACCCACTCATAGGGTCGCTGACGCCGGGGCACCTGGCCGACATCGCTGTCTTCTCCCAGGACCCCCTCGAGGTCTCAGAGCCAGCTGACTTAAGGACGATAAGGAACGTCGCGACCTTCGTTGGCGGCGAGAGGGCCTTCTGACCTCAGGGCCTTGAGGAGAGGATGACCCCAAGGCTGATCATAGCTATGAGGGCTACCTGGGGCAGAGTGAGGCCTTGACCGAACACCAGGTAGGCCAACACCGAGGCGCCCGCGGGCTCGGCGGCCATCGCGACGGTCGCGGCCAGGACCTTGTTGCGGCCGAGCAGGTAGTTCATGGTCGTATGGCCTCCTATCATGGGCACAATCGCCAGCGCTATCGTGAAGCCCCATGCCGTGAGGCCGGTTGGCATGAGGAGGGCCCTCGTAGTGGTTAGGGCCAGGAGGTTCACGAGGGCCCCTGAGGAGTAAGCGACGGCCGTGTAGGCGCTTGTCGACCACCTGGACCTGATTAACCTGCCCAGCAGCACGTAACCCACCATGGCCGCCATGCCGCCCAGGCTGAGGGCCACGCCCTCCAGGCCTCCTGGCGGGTCAAGCTCTGTTAGCGCGAGGCTGACCACGCCGGCTGTCGTCAGGAGGGCCCCGGTCACCTCGGCTGCTGTGTACCTTTCGCCGAAGAGCGCGGCCCCCAGGGCCCAGATGAAAGCGGGGTAGGAGTCAACTATGGCGACGCTTACGCCGACGGGCATCAGGTACAGGCTAGTCATCCAGAGGTCAAAGTGGGCCGCGAGGAGCGCCCCGCTTGCCAAGGCAAGGCCTAACGTGGCCCTGTCTGACAGGCTCCTGCCCAGCTCTCTGCCATCGCTCAACGCGAAGGCCCACGTTATGGCAGCGCTGAGTAGGAGTCTCCAGGTGGCGGCGGAGGGACCGGGCAGGCCGCTAAGTAGCACAAGTATAGACGCTGACGAGAAGCTCACAGCCATCAGCAGCACAAGGAGGTACGTCTTGGCCTTCTCGGCCGTAGCCGTTTGTGACCAGCGCATTTTTACCTGGGACCTCTTGTTCAGAGGGGGAACATATTTGGCTGAGGTCAGGGTGATAGACGTAAGCCCCTATGACCTGAGGGGCTACATATCTTCATTCGTCATAATAGACGAGAAGATCGCCGTGGTGGACCCTGGGCCAGAGAGCTCGTACAGTAAGCTCAAGGAGGGCCTGGAAGGGCTTGGCGTCAGGCCTGACCTGATCTTTGTAACTCACATACACCTAGACCATGCCGGCGCCGCGGCCCACCTCCTGGCTGACTACAGTAAATCGTTAGTTTACGTTCACCCAAGGGGCGTACCCCACGTAGTTGACCCAAGCAAGCTTTACTCGGCAGCCCTTGAGCTGACGCCGCTCCTCCCTCAGGCTACGGGAGGCCCCTCAACGCTGACCCGAGGAGGGTAATCCAGGCCGAGGACGGGCTGGTCGTGAGCCTTGGCTCATCCTCAATTAGGGTGCTTCACACCCCTGGCCATGCAAGCCATCACATGAGCCTGGTCCTGGAGCCCGAGGGCATTCTCTTCACGGGGGACTCAGCAGGCGTCATCTTCAACTTCGGGGGACTTGAGGTGCCTATGCCCACGAGCCCTCCGCCATTCAAGCCGAAGATGTACCTTGAGAGCGTGGCAAAGATGGAGCGGCTGAGCCCCCGCAGGTTCGCACCAACGCACTTCGGGCTCCACGACGATGCTCCCAGATGGCTTAAGCTGGCGACGGAGCAGGTGGTGAGGTGGCTTGAGGCGATAAGATCCGCCGGACCCTCAAGCGACATACAGACGCTCGAAAACGTGATAGGGTCCGTAGAGCCGTCTGTGGCCCAGTTGCTGAAGAGCAGCGAGACCTTTGCCGTGAGGGGATTCCTTGACACTACCATCATGGGCCTCAAGGACGCCCTTGAGAGAGGGGAGTGGCCTTAAGGCGCGGAGGACAACAGGTTAAGCAGTCCCTTCCTCAGGCCCTCAGCGAACTCCCTGTCCTTAACGACGACAGCTATTGCGTCACCTCCGTACGGGACGCCTATTATCACTGTGTCGCAGGCCACCATGAGGTCCAGGAAGGCCGCGTCGGACTCGACGACCCTGAGGCCGTAGCCGCTGAGCTCCTCGGCCTCCTGGCGGTACCTCTCAAGGTACCCCTTTGGGACCGCCACAAGGGTTCCTGGCCCTGAGGACCTTACGAGCTCCTTCAGCGCGGAGAGGAGGACGTTCAGCCTCTCAAAGACCTTGCGGGCGAGGAAGACAGGCCTCTCGTTACAGCTGGAGGCTGTGGCCAGGGCGGCCCCCATTACCGAGTCAAGCCCCCTTACCAGGGTGACCTCAGCTGGCCTGGCTCCAGGGGCGCTGCTGGAGAGATCCTTGGCCAGGGCGTCGATGTCGCTCGCCCTCTCCAGGGCCCTCGCCACCTCTCTCTTGGCCAAAGCCCCGAGGGATTGTAGCGGGTCCACGGCCTCAAAGACCCCCTCCCTCTCAACGACGAGCCCCATCTCCTGCAGCGACCTAAGCGTGTCATAGATCCTCTGCACGGGAACCCCTGCCTGCTTAGCCACCTCCTGCGGCCTCATGGGGCCGGCCTTGAGGAGGACCAGGTAGGCGGAGGCCTGGTACTTGTTAAGGCCAAGTAAGGACCTCAGCCTCTGCTCCAGGTCCGCTGACAAGCCCTTCCTCTTACCTCATAGATCCCTTAACCTTAAAGCGTTACGGCTGCTGGCCACCCTTTGCCGCCTGGGCCTCCCTGACCGCCCTCACGGCCCTCATGACGGCCTTTATGACCTCGCTTCTGGCTGGCTCCTCCTTGATCGTCTTGCAGGCGGCGTCTACAGCTATAACATAGGTCGTCTGGGAGGTATCAATGATCTGAACGGTGGGCTCCCTGACCACTAAGTCCAGCTTGGAGACCTCCTCTTTGACCTTCTTGATCACCAGGTCAGGGTCGAGGTCCTTCGGGACCTCATATTTTGTCCTCACCACCCTGTACTCGGCGTCGGAGTGGACGAAGATCGCCGCCTGGGCCATGACGCTGTTTGGCACCTTCATCGGGACATTGTCATCAGTTCGTATGATGGTATACATGAGCGTGATCTCCGTCACCACGCCCGTGTGGCCCGGCACCAGGAAGTCCTGGGAGAAAAACTTAGGTGGGTAGGCAGGGGCCAGCAGGCCGTACTGCCACGTCGTGAACGTTATCCTGTCGCCGACCCTGTAGGGCTTCGTGACGATTATTGTGATGCCCCCTATGATGTTTGATAGCACGAACTGCGACGCCAGCCCTAGGACTAGGCCCGTGAAGCCGCCTGCCGCCAAGGCCTCAGCTACGCTCACCCTGACTATGGCGAGGAACCCTATGATCACAATGATATACCCCACGAGCCTCGCAACAAAGGCGACGGAGGAGGCGTTAGCGGCCCCTATAGTTGGGGCCAGCGAAGCCCTGATCCTTGAGCTAACTATGTGCGTGACGAGGACGCCGGCGACCAGCCAGACGACGCCGTATAGATATTTCTCATAGGTCCCAGGTATCAGCTTGTATTCGACAAGGAAGTAGGTGACCAGGACGGCCAGCGCAATAACGATAGCCGACGTTAAGAGCGACCCGACGTAAGAGGGCCTTCTCAGTGCCATAGGTCTTCACCGCTGTGGCGCAAAGGGTTGACGGCTTTATAGGTAACAAGGGGGTCGCCGCGGCTAGACCAGGAGAGCAGGCAGCGTAGCGCCAGCAAGCCTTTTACCTTGCGACCCCGTTAAGCACAGGGCCGATGAGGGAAGTAGCCATCGCCTGAGAGGCGTGATGTGCCACGCAGGCCCCGAGGCCGGCTTAACTTAAAAATGTAATGCTCACCGCCCCAGAGGGGTAGGACCTTGTCCGCGGGAAGGCCTCTGGTCCTCTACGACGGGCTCATATTTGACGGAACTGGGAGGCAGCCCTTCAGGGGCACGGTTGTGGTCAAGGGGAGCGAGATAAGCGACGTTGGCACAAGGGGCGAGGTCAGCGTCCCAGCGGAGGCCGAGGTCATAGACCTAAGGGGCAAGTTCCTCATGCCTGGCCTCATAGACGCTCACCTTCACCTGACGGGGTCAAGGAGCGGCAGGATAGAGGAGGACCTCTTGACGCCCATAGGGGTGTTCTTCGCCAGGGCCGTCAGGGACCTGGAGGCCCTGGCCAGGAGCGGCTTCACGACTGTTGTTGACGCGGGCAGCATAGTAGGGCTTCACCTGAGGGACGCGGTCAAGGAGGGGACTATAGTCGGCCCGAGGGTTGTGGCGGCAGGCCCTGTCCTCAGCCAGACCTTCGGGCACGGGGACGTCCACTACCTCCCCGTCGAGTGGGTTGACTACAGGACCACGAGGAAGATCACGCCGTTTGCGTCCCTGATATGCGACGGCCCTGACGAGTGCAGGAAGGCCGCCAGGTACGCCATGAGGGAGGGGGCCGACTTCATAAAGGTCATGGCGTCAGGGGGCGTGCTGAGCCAGAGGGACAGGCCAGAGTACAGGCAGTTCACCCTCGAGGAGCTTGGCGCCATAGTTGACGAGGCCAGGGCGGCGGGCAGGTGGGTTCACGCCCACGCTGAGGGCAAGGCGGGCATAATCAACGCGGCCAGGGCTGGGGTTAAGGTCATAGCCCACTGCGACCTGATGGATGAGGAGGCGGCCCAGGAGGTGATCAGGGCAGGCGCCCTCTGCGTCCCCACGTTCGCCATTGACTACAGGCTTCTCCAGGAGGGCCAGAGGCTGGGGGTCCCGGAGTGGGGCTTGAGGAAGATAGCTGAGCTGTCGGACATACACCTTGAGAACATCAAGAGGGCCTACAGGATGGGCGTTAAGATGGCCACCGGGACCGACTTCTCGGGCGGCGTCGGCAGGCATGGCGAGAACGCTGAGGAGATAGAGATATTCGTTGAGAAAGTCGGCATGGCGCCTGTGGAGGCCCTGATAGCGGCGACCAGGAACGCGGCCACAGCGGCTGGCCTGGAGGGCAGGGCGGGCGTGATAGACAAGGGCTACCTGGCGGACCTAATAGTGGTTGACGGGAACCCGCTAGATGACATCAAGGTCCTGAGGGACCAGTCAAAGATGGTCCTCGTCCTGAGGGAAGGCACGGTACTGAAGGACCTGTTGGGCGTCAAGAGCGGTTAGTAGAGGTCGAGAGACAAAGTTGTTGAGCGGTCGCGGCCTCTATAACACCTGTTTGCAGAGGCCTAGGAACGCCTGGGCATCGTCCTTCATGTAGACGTTGTTGAACATGACATAGGCGTCACCTCTGGCCGCGGGCTCGCGAACCTTCTCGCACAGGGCCCTCAGGTCCTCCTCCTTGTACTTGTACCTGTAGTTGACCTCCCCTCGCCCAATTCCGTGAAGCCTGAAGTATGTCACAGCGGCCTCCTTGACTGGGCTGGCCCTGAAGGGGTCAACCACGTGGATGACGCTGTCTATGTCCCCTATGACCTTCAGGACCTCCTCGGGCCTCTCCCTCCACGTGCCCCTGGGCTCCCAGCCGATGACGAAGTCCCTTGAGGCAACAGTCCTGAAGAACTCCCTTGCCTGCCTGGCGTTCTCCTCGCTGAAGCCGAAGCCAGGGGAGGTCTGGACGACTACGACCTTGGCCCCCAGCGCCCTCGCAGCCTTGACCACTACGTCCCAGGCCTCGAGGTTCTCCTTTGTGGTTCTCAGGTTGCCGTATCTGTCAGCTAGCTCGGCTGGCGGCCTCCACTTGGACCTCCTCCAGGTGGGCGAGCTGAGCGGGTGGGTTATGGCCTGCCAGGCCTTCATGGTGAAGGCGAAGCCCTCAGGGGCCTCGGACCTAAGCTTTGAGAGCCTCTCAGGATCAGGCCTGTCGTAAAAGGTGTCCTGGAGCTCAACGGCGTTGAAGGCCCTGTAGTAGGAGGACCTGCCCATGCACCATCCACAGCAGCCAGCCCTGAGCACGGGGGTCCCAGTGACCGTAGCCAGGCCGAGCTTATAGTGGAGAGAGCGGGTTACCAAGCAAAGGCCTGAAGCAACGTTCAGGACCGCGAGCCGCTAAGGCAAGGAGAGCCTAACAGGCATGGCGAGCCAGGGCGCCAGGAGCCTGAAAACAGCTACTATGATAACGGCCGTGAGGGGGACGGTCACGTTATCATCTATTGCCCTGAGCCTCTCCACGAGCGACGAGGCCACAGCTGAGGCCAGCCCTGCGGCCCCGGCCCCCGCCAGGCCAAGGACTGAGCAGACGGCCAGCATGGCAAGAGTGCCATCCCACATCTTCTCCCTCCTCCCATGGCGAGACCTGACCACGCCGGTAACGCCGTCACCTAACGACATGTAGAGGGCCGCTATGGACCCCGCTATGAGGTTCCCTGTAAGGAGCCAGGAGAGCAGCATAGCGACCCCCCACATGGCTGAGAACGTTACCTCGTTTCTGTTGCCGGGCTCCTGGAACCACCTCATTGGCCTAAGCCTCCTCCTGAGGGCCACGTAGGCCGTCGCCAGGGCTGCCATCGAGACCGGGTACACCGGGCTGTTGAAGAGCAGGGGCGTCAGGGCGGCGGGCACGCCGCCGGCCAGTATGTGAACGAGTTTCCTTGTGAGGTACCTAGCCATGCCCTCGTCCTTCACGGCCCTTAGCGCCGACTCGTAGTACCTCCTGGAGATGCCTGAGGTTACGTAGTAGACCCAGAGCGTTAACAGCGCAGCAGCGCTCAGCTGAACAGCAAGGTTCGGTTGAGTCAAGCTCTGCGCTGCTTCGGTGAAGGCTCTTTGGCTTTAAAAGTTACCTAGTGGCCGCTATCAGGAGGCCGGCGGCCGCGGCCGTTACAGCCAGGGGGAGACCCCAGAAGGCGTAAGGTCCTGCCAACAGGGCCGGCCCGCCCAGGAATGAGCCCATCATGGAGCCCAGCTCCTTGAGGACAGCGTATGTGTAAACTTTATACCCGAGGCCGTAGCTTAGGAAGAGCTTGTAGAGGGTCAGCTCTATGGACGCGAAGAGCACCAGCGAGACCACGATATAGAGGGCTAGGGCCGCCAGTCCCTTTACAAAATACAGCGCAAAGGCCATCCACAGCCCCCTCGTGACTATGAGCGTCGCAACTATGGCAGCGCTAGCGCTGTAGGCCTCGGCTAGGACCATGAGGGCGGCGGCCGCGAGGCCCGCAACGCCAAAGGCCATGGCGTACTGGCTGAAGGTCATGCTCTCCGAGCGAAGGTAAAGGGGGAGCGCTGTCATGTAGTAGTCGCCAACGAAGGCCGCAAGGGCCGCCGAGGCCGCGATCGTGACGGGCGAGGCCCTGGCCTTCCTCGCGGCTGAGGAGGCCTCGTAAATTATGCCGTATCTGCCCCCTATCAGCGCCGCCACGGAGGCGTTGTAGAGGCCCAGGCCTGACAGGCTTGTGAAGACCCTCTGAAGCCTCCTCTCAAGCAACGTCACTGAGGGGGGCAGGCTTGAGACGAACGCGAGCCCCAGCGCTGTCGCCGCGGCCAACACCGCTATGATCGGCCCGTACTCGCCAATGAGTGGCGTCAGGATCGCTATGACGAGCAGCGAGAGGCCCCTGATTACCTGAAGCCCCACCCTCTGCTCAGCGGACCTAAGGCTCCATGAGTGGCCTGGCGTGAGCTCAAGTATGCTTGTTGAAAACGCGAGGTTAGCGGAGGCTGAAGAGACTGCGTGAACGAGGTAGGCAAGCCCTATGATTAAGACTGACCCGTGGAAGAGGCCGAAGAGGAGCAGGGCAACGGAGATGCTGATGGCCGAGATCATCGCCAGCCCCCTGTGGTCGCCGCGATCGGCTAACCTGCCCAGCAGCCCGTTAGAGAGTATGAAGACGACGCTCCAGAGGCCGCTTATTACTGAGAACTCTACGTCGCTAACCCTTGGGTTGAAGCCCAGGTAGTTGAACATAGCGAAGTCAGCGAGCGAGATAGCGGCGAGGTAAACCACGCCAATGCTGAACCACAAGGCAGACCCCTAACACAGCTGATGATGGGCAGGGGAAGTTAAGGGGGGAGGCCCTTGGCCAGGTCGCGTGCGCCGCTGCCTTGGACGGACCTTCCAGGGTTCTAGTAGGGGTGGCGTCACATAAGGTTGTGAGGCTCACGGCCTTAACAGCTGGCAGCGACTTCGCCTTGGCGTGACAAATACTCAGAATATTGTTATAAAGGAGGCCTATACTATCCAGAAGGGGAGTCGGCTTGTCCCAGGTTGTCAGCGGGGTCTACAGGGTCCTGATACCTGAGACCTATGGCAACGCCTACGTTGTCGTGAGGGGAGGAAGGGCTGTAATAGTTGACACCGGGATACCTGGCAAGGCCCAGGCCATCCTTAACTCCCTTCAAAGCGCAGGGCTCTCACCTTCATCGGTTGACGCTATAGTCCTAACGCACTTCCACTTGGACCACTCTGGGAGCGCCAAGGAGCTGAGGGCCGCCACTGGGGCTAAGGTATACGTTCACGAGGCCGACGCGCCTTACCTCCAGGGCCTCCAGCCCCCGCCCTTCCCAAAGGAGGCGCCGAGGGAGGCGTTAGAGGCCTATAGGTTCTTCAAGCCCGTGAGGCCTGACTTCCTCCTGAAGGACGGGGACGAGGTAGCGGGCCTCAGGGTCATCCATATACCGGGCCACACACCGGGCTCTATAGCACTCTACGACGGGGCCCTGCTCTTCTCGGGTGACACGCTTAACGTCCGCGAGGGGAGGGTTCAGGGCCCGCCGCCCCAGTACACAGCCGACGTGAGGCAGGCCATAGCGTCGGTGAGGAAGCTTCTCTCGCTTAAGTTTGACGTCCTTTTGCCAGGCCACGGGGACCCAGTAGTTGGGAGGGCCAGCGAAAAAGCCCTTCAGGACCTGGCTGACCTACTTAAGGGCTAGCGCGGCCAGCCTCGGCCGTCGCCAGCGAGGCCCCGAACCCGAGGGCCCACGCGAGGTTAGGGTAGACTATGAGTCTCTCCATGCCTCCCCAGCCGAGGCCCGCGTAGTAGCCCATCACAAAGAGGACCAGGGCTATGAGGCCTATGGTCCCGAGGATCCCCCAGAGCGGACTGCCTCCCCTCCTCCTCACCGAGGCCGGGTAGGACGAGAGCGAGGCGAAGAGGAACGTTATGAGGGAGAATACGGTGTGCAGGTGGTACGGCGAGCCCTCAGGGAAGAGGCCGACGCCAAGGGCTCCGAGGCCCGCTAGGAAGACCATGGCGCCGAGGACCTTGTCAAGCCTCGGCCTCAGCGTCAGGAAGAGGGCCCCAGCTACCATCAGTAGCACGCCAAGGAGGCCGACCGAGCTGTTGAAGATAGCGGCGTGAGGCGTCGTAGGCTCGTAGCTAGGGTTACCCAGGTCGCTTATGTAGTTATGGGAGACGCTGTAGCCTGGGTATATCGCCTCGGCGACTATAAGCAACAGGAGGAACTGAACCACACCTATGGTAGTCAGGTAGCCCGCCAGACGCTCCTTATTCACGGTCTTTCCCGTGCACTCTGTAAGCGCCGGCATAATTTTAAATTTTTATTTAGCAAAGCATTGTATAGCGTAATAGAAAGCTCTAATTTGTATACCTTTGTTGAGGTAGTGATAAGTAGGCCAAGTTAATCAAATAGGTCCTTCAGGCCTTTCAACTGCCTCTCAGGCCGAAAATGGGCGTGAGTCCGCTTTTATAGCGATGGGCCCAGGGAGAGCGCGCCGGCTGGGTGGGCACGATAGCCCCTAGGGTTAGGCTTGTGAGGCTTGGACCCATTAGGTCGACGCCAAGGAGTCTGCTCGTGCTTAGAGTAGGAGACCTTGACCCTAGGGGCTTCAGGAGGGGGCTTGTGGTCCTCACGGGCGACGGAAGGAGGGTCGGGACGACCTATGACGTGATTGGGGGCGTCAGGTCACCATATGTTGTGGTTAGGCTTGACCCAGGCGTTGAGGTCCGTGGGGACGAAGAGCTGTACGTGGCCCTTAGGCCCAGCCCGCCCAGCCGAGGTAGACGCAGGAGGTGAGCTCTCTTGACCAGGTGTCCGCGGTGCGGAGCCGAGATGATCGAGGACGATGGCAGGCTGGTCTGTCCCGTCTGCGCTTACGTAATGGAGGACTCGCTAATATCAGATGGCCCTGAGTGGAGGTTCTTCTCAGGAAGCGGCGTGAAGGGGCTTGAGAGGGCGAGCCTGACCAATGACCCCCTAATGCATGACTACGGGGTTGGCGTCCACAGGTTCGTGATGAACAGGGGCAGGTCCGTGCTTAACAGGATCAGGCCAATTAGGACGAGGTTCTCAGGGCCTCACCCGATAATGAAGGGCGAGAACGCGGCCGTCGAGCTGTTCGTCAGGGCAAACGAGGTCGCCAGCCACTTTGAGCTGCCTCAGAGCGCCCAGAACCTGCTCGGGACCATCCTGCACAGGTACACTGAAAAGGTCAAGAGGTTCAGCGGGCGCGAGAAGACCCAGGTTCTGGCGGCAGCTCTGGAGAAGGTCGTGGAGGTCCTGAACCTGGGCATATCTAAGGGTGAGATAAAGGCGTACTTTGAGATCGACGATAATGACCTCTGGGAAGGGATGAGGAAGCTTAACGAGACAGGGGCGCTCGACGTACTGAAGTACGTTGAGGCCGACAAGTACCGCAACTCCACTGACAGGGTCCTGGAGAGAACCTTAACCTACACGCTCAGGATACTCTCAGCCCTCAACCTGCCTCAGAGCCTTAGCACGCAAGCCCTTGACTTCGTCAGGAAGTCGCTTGGCGTGGCTGGGAAGACACCGTACGGCAAGAAGCCTGAGGCGCTAGCGGCGGCCGCCGTCTACCTGGTGGCGAGGCTCAACGGCTATGAGGTCAGCCAGACTGACGTGGCCAACGTCGTCAACCTGAAGGAGTCAACGGTCAGGAAGCTCTACAGGTTTCTCATGGACGGAATGGTCGTAGTTGTTGACGTTTAGCGGCTGATCCTCCTGCCCTGAAGGGCGAGGATTTTTCCCTTAGGGCCCTTTGTGTAACTTTCGCCCTTCTCCCCCCTTAATAATTGGCCTTTGACATTAAACTGGGGCCCGGGACGGAAGGACGAGAGGTCAGAGGCAAGGTTGGCGAGAGGCTCAGGACGGCAGTGGCCAGGCTCTCGCTGACGCTGATGAAGGGCCTCGGCGTCACTCCTGAGGGGCTATTGTCTTACGCCCTGAGGCGGCAGGTGCGGCCTACCGAAATATCTTCGTTGGTCAGGTCCCTCAGGTCATGCCCTAGGGACTCCGTGAGTATGTCACAGGAGCTGGCCGGCTTAGGCCTCTACGAGGACGTAATTTACATGGCCCACGTGCTGAGGTGCCCGGTCTCAACGGAGGCGGTGGTCAGGTCAAGGGCTGGCCTCCTGGCCCTGGGCGAGCCGAAGTGGGAGGCCAGGGCGGCGGCGCTGTTGGGTGAGGCGCCCAGGCTGTCAAGGTCATCCCTTGTCATGTCGGCGTTCTGCGCAGGCGACGAGGCGGAGGTCTACGTCGACGGCGTTGTAGTCAGGATGCCCCCTCCCGAGGCCAGGTGGAGGTCACCCCCCGTACACGAGCTTCTCGAGAGGATAGCTTCGCTGAGCGGCGCCGAGGTCCTATTGTCGTGGGGCTGCGGCCTAAGGGGGTTCATAGACGTAAAGGCCCTGGCAGAGGTGGCGTTCCCTGACGTAGAGCCGACGTTACCGGCCCTTATGTACGCGCTTGGCGTCAGCCCCTCGGCGAGCCCGCCCGAGGCCGTGCTTGCCATAGCTAAGGTCGCTGCGGACGTCCTAGCGAGGGCCAGGGTGGAGTGGAGGAGGCTCCCTGAGACCGTCAGGGAGGCGTGGGCCCTGGCCCTCGTACACGAGTTGCCAGGGCTGTCTAGCGCACCCAGGGCCATATTGGTCACTGACAGGCCCAGGGCCCTGGCCAGGCTCTGGAGGTCCTTCAGGTTAGACCTGAGCAAGGCGCTTGACAGCGCTGCGGACTACGTGACCGTGGCCTCGCTTACGTCGCTGGCCCTCAGAGGGGGAGACCCGTTAAGGGTCCTGAGGCAGGCCCCGAGCTTAGCTCACGGAAGGCAGCTGGAGACGGCCGTGAGGTCCTCTATTGTAGTTAACCCTGAGCCGCCCTCCCCAGGGGACCAGGTCGAGCCGTGGGACCTAAGGTGTCTCCCAGGGCCCGTGGACGTTAATGAGGTCGAGGTGGACTGCGTCAGGCCCGTCAAGGAGTGCCTCTCATCAGGGCCTCCGGCTGACGAAGTCAAGCTGCTCAAGTCCCTTGGCGTCACCTGCGAGGCCTCACGTGACGGAGCTTACGAGGGCCTTGCGTCGAAGGCCGCGGCGCCCAAGGGTAAGGTCAAGACGATACCCCTTGGGGCTGAGGGGGGCCTGGAGGCCCTGAGGTCCATCGCGTGGACCGTCAAAGCGTTGTCACAGGGCAGGAGGCTTCTCGTCATAACCCCCAACCGGCTCTTGGCCAAGGTCCTCTCGAGGGGCGGTGGAAGCCTTAGCGCAGGGCAAGAGCTAGACTCATGGCTGCTCAGGGGAGGCCCCCTGGTCTTAAGCCTTGACGAGGCCTATGAGAGGCCTGGGGTCGTAGCTGCCGCCGAAGCAGTGCTGCTGCTTATGCCCGAGAGGTACAGGTCGTCCTCCCTAGACCCCGACGCAAACCTTGAGGAGCTGAAGTCCATAGCTGCTGAGAGGGCCCTGAGGCTTGGCGCCTACGTCCTCACGAGGGCCTGGGACCCCGCGGATGCCGTGGCGGAGCCGTTCCTGGTGCCCTCAGGTCGGTCAGAGGTTCACGTAACGCCTGATGACCTCATGGAGTACGCTGTGGAGCTCTTCAGGTCCTCGTGGGGCGGCTCCAGGCTCAGGCCGTATCAGGAGACCTCCTTGAGGCTCCTCTTCGAGATGGCCGTAAGGGGGCCTCCCTCAGTTGAGTTCGTGATACTGCCCACGGGGGCCGGTAAGAGCGCGATATTCCAGCTCGCCGCGAGGGCGCTCGCTGACGCTGGGCTCGGGTCCTCAGCCCTTGTCGTCAGTCCCCTCAGAGCGCTGATGCATGACCAGGTAAGGGGCGCTAGGGGGAGGGGCTTCCTCACGTCGTTCATCGACTCCACGGTCCCTGAGAAGAGGAGAGAGGAGGACGTAGAGAAGGCCAGGAGGGGCTTCCTGGACCTCATCTACGTGACGCCTGAGGCCGCCAGCTCAGGCGCCGCCAGCCCGCTGCTCGACAACGAGAGGGGGTTAGCCCTGGTGGTCCTCGACGAGGCCCACGCGGTCTCCAGGTGGGGCCTCAGCTTCAGGCCCAGCTACCTGAGGCTCGCTGAGGCCGTCAGGAACTCGAGGGGGAAGGACGGCTGGCCCCCCATCATAGCGCTGACAGCCTCAGCGCCAAAGGACGTCGTGAGTGACGTGTTGAGGGCGCTGGGCTTTGAGGGGTTTGAGGAGGTCAAGGTGGACCTCTCGCACAGGAGGCTTGAGGGCATAAGTTACAGGGGAGCGCCAGTGGTCCTGAGGGCCCCTGCACTTAGGCCTGAGATAGAGGTTGATATCGTCCCTGCGCCGGCTGGAAGGGAGAGGCTCAGGGCCGTCGAGGACCTCGTTAAGGAGCTGTCGAGCTGGGCCGACAGGGTTGGACGCCCATGGATAGGCATAGTGTTCGTGCCGTTCGTTGAGAGCAGGGAGGCGCCTTGGCTGAACGCCGACTACGTCGCCAGGTACCTCTCCTCAAGGCTCGGCGTGAGGGTCGCGAGGTACCACGGGAAGCTAGGCGACAGGGAGAGGAGACTAATTGAGGAGGCCGTGATAAGGGCCTCAAGGGGCTCCGCCAGGGACCCAAACATAGTGGTCGCCACCAAGGCCTTTGGGATGGGCGTTGACATACCTAACGTGAGGTGGACCCTGCACGTTATGCCCAGCGCGAGCGTTGAGGACCTCTACCAGGAGATAGGCAGGGCGGGCAGGGACGGCAGGCCCTCAAGGGCCGTCGTACTCTACAACCCCTCCGACGTGGACTTCCTGCTGGGGCTCGCCAGGCATAACGTGGTCAGGCCCTCAGAGGTTATGTCGCTTCTGAGGTCGCTCAGGGCCCTGTCAAGGCTCTTCCCAAAGGGGTCCCCCGTGCCCGTGCCGCTGTCAAGGGATGGCTCAGGGACTGTTGACATAAGGCACCTTGACGTCCTCAGGGTCTCAGGGCTCCTTGACTATGAGGTGGCTGAGGGCCCTCTGACGTTCGTTGACGATAAGGGGGCCTGCAGGGGGGAGGGATGGCATATACCCCTGCGAGGCGGGGGCTGCATGGTAAGGGCTGATGAGGGGGAGCCGGCGACCGTCTGCATAAGGGAGGACAAGGCCTCTTTAGGGCCTGCCAACGGCGGTCAGTGCGAGGCCCTCTGGGCGTACCGGGGTCCTGTGGCCCTAGTCTACCTCGAGGAAGCGCCTGACGACGAAGTCCTGCCGCCTGAGGCCTTCGCGGCCTCGCTGTGGCTCTCAAGGCGCGAGGTCAAGAAGGTGACCGAGGTCAAGGAGGTCATAGAGGAGGCCCTGGCGGCCAGGTCAAGGGCTGGGCCCTTCGCGGCAAGCGAGGTCATAAAGAGGCTGATGGACTCCAGGCTGGCCCAGAGCTTCGACATGCCCAGGCTGGCCCCAAGGCTTGGCGACGTCAGGACCTGCAGCTCCCTGCAGGAGTGCCTTGACCTAGCAGTTGACGAGGTCCACAGGCTGGCGGAGGCCTTCGGTTACGACTTCGTTACGCTCGCGGCCACGGACTCCCTGGTCAAGGCCTTCGTGGCCAAGTACGTCAGGCTCTACGGCCGCGTGCCGCAGGCCTCCGCCAGGGCCTACTCGAGGTTCCTGAGGTACCTGAGGGAGGGCGACGTTGATAGGCTCATGGACATGGGCTACCTTATAGTGCTCGCCAGGAGGAGGGCGGAGCTCGAGAGGCTGCTGAGGAGGCTGAGGGACTACCCATATTATGTCGCATTCCTCTACGAAGGCGGCGGAAAGGCCCGTGAGCGTAAGGGCTCTTAGGTTCCTTGGCATAGCGGCCGCGGTCCTGGCCTGGGCAGTCATAGCCATGAGCGTTGCTATCAACAGGTGGTTCTCGCCAATGGCGAACCCCTTCAGCGACCTCGGGGGGCCGAGGGCCACTGACCCCTGGGTCTACAACTACGGCATGATATCGGTGGGGGCGTTGATAATTGCCTTCGGCAGCTACGTAATTTACATCACGGAGGAGAAGCTGTTACACATGGCCGCCTCATTCATGTTCGTGGCGGGCCTGTTCCTGGCCCTCGTAGGGGTTTTCCATGAAGGCACCTACCCTCACGTCTTCGTGTCCCAGTGGTTCTTCGCCCAGATGGACATGACGGCCCTCGCCTGGGGGCTCGGCTCTCTCGTGAAGGGCAGGGCCAAAACGGGCCTGGCAGAGCTTGCCATAGGCGTCGTCGGCCCCCTGGGAGCCGTGCTGGTGAGGTGGCCACCAGGCGCCCTGATAGAGGCCTACAGCGTAATCCTCATAGACGCCTTCGTGGCCCTGGCGACGGCAGATATCTCAAGGCATTAGCTCACTCAGTGATGTAACCCGCCGAGGCCAGGTACCTCTCGGTCAGGTCTACGACGTCCCTTGAGGTGATTATGCCCACCAGGCGCCCCTCGCTGTCAACCACTGGGAGGTGCCTTACCTTCTTCTCGGCCATGAGCTCTATGGCCTTTGAGAGGGACTCCGTTGACTTTACTGTGACGGGGTTCCTCGTCATGACCGACCCAACCTGGGTCTCATGCGGCAGCCCCTCAGCGACGACGCGAGTCAGGTCCCTCTCGGTGAAGATCCCTATCACTGTCCTCTCAGGCGTTATCACCACGACGCTGCCCGTGCCCGTCCTATACATGAGGTCGGCCGCCTCCTTCACTGTCTGGTTAGGAAAAACGGTAGCGACGTCCTTCCGGGCCACATCACCTACCTGGGCCGTCCAGGCCGACAAACTCTCACCGGTAGTTCTAGGGTGGGAGTTTTTAATAAATGTTAGCCTATAGAGCTCGCGCTTCACGCCCTTAAAGGGCCCCGCTTCACCTCTTGCAGACGCGAGCTATCTCGCCCTCAGCCCTCGCGAAAGCCCTGTGGGGCGCCCTCTCGTAGTTCCACTCCCTCTTGGTGTACTTCTCATTATAGAGGACGTTGGCGATCTCCAGCTCCTCAGGGGTCAGGAGGGAGAGCCTGTAGGAGTTGTAGCCCAGGAGCTTAGAGAACGACTCGGCCAGGCGCCCAACAATGTCGTCAACTGTGACGCGGCCGAGCTCGGAGAGGTTCGTGACCCTGTACTTAACGCTTGAGACCCCCTTGTCTATAAGCTTCTTGGCTGGCACCTTAAGGACTGACGCCAGCCTGGCGAGGTCTGTCGAGACTAACATCGCGCCGTGGAAGAAGACGGAGCCCCACGAGATGGTCGCGGCCGTCCCGCTGACCTTACGGCCTGAGACCACTACGTCATTTACGTTCTGCACCTCGGCGCTGAAGCCGAGCGACCTGAGGGCCTCGACGGGCCCCCTCAGCAGCTCGCTGAAGACGTAGTCGAGGCTTGCTGGCCTTCCTGAGGCTGACAGTGAGAGCGCGTAGTTGAGGTTGCCTAGGTCATGGTAGACGGCGCCCCCGCCCGTGAACCTCCTCACTACGGCCGCCCCCATGGCCTCAGCTACGTCAAGGTTCACCTCCTCCTCGGCCCTCTGGAAGTAGCCTATTATCACGGCGTTGGCGTTCCTCCAGAGCCTCAGCGTGTCGCCAACTATGTCGCAGCCCCTGGCCCTCGGTATGGCCTCCTCCGCGGCCATGTTGAAGTGGGGGTCCTCGGGCTCCTCGAAGGTCACGACGCGGAGGCTCACCCCTTCTCGCCCCTTACGGCGCACATGACGGCGTTGACGAAGTCGTCAACTGTAACGCCGGTCATGCTGGCCCCTGAGAGCGCCGAGGCGAGGGCGGCCCTGACCTCGCTCTCTGTCGCCCTGACGCCTATGAGCCTTGACTCGGCCTCAAAGACGGAGTCCTCAGGCAGGACCATGAAGTCACCCGTTATTGAGACATTAACTATCCTGTCCTCGTCAACGACTACCTTGACCCTTATGAGGCCCTTCCTGGCCTTCACTTCACAGACAGACAAGGCTACGCCCTGATAGCCTTAAGGAGCTCCTTTTTAATGTTCATGCGCCTGTGGCCGAATATCCTCTCGTCCATCTGCTCAGGCTCCCTCCTCATGATTGGGCTGAACTCCATCTTGGCCAGGACGTCCTTCTCTAGGTCGACGCCAGGCGCCACCTCTAGGAGCTCAGGGCCCTCGGGCGTTAGCCTGAAGACCGCCCTCTCAGTTATGTAAAGGACCCTCTTGCCCTGCTCGAGCATGACCTTTGAGGAGCAGCCCACCTTGTCGACCTTCTTGACGAACTTTACTATTTCACCGTCGCTGACTATCTTGAGCCTCCCATTCCCTATTTCATACTTTGCGCCCTTCCCTGCCGTGAAGAGGCCCGCATAGTAGATCTCGGGGGCGCCTGAGGCTATGGCTGGGAAGCCTCCAGGCCCTGGTATCCTGTCCTTAGCGTAGAAGGAGTTCACGTTGCCCTGGGCGTCGATCTGCAGGAACCCTAGCGAGGCCGCATCTATGACGCCTCCCTCGTACATGGTGAACTGGTCAGGGACTGAGATCACCGCGAAGGCGCCGAACGAGACGCCAAAGTCAGGCCCGTAGAGGGGCCTGCCGCCCCACGTGCCCGACTCGACGGTGATCGTTATGAGATCCTCTACCTCCTCCTCAGCCACCACCTCGCCCACCATGGCGGGTATGCCGACGCCTAGGTTGACCACTATAGGTCTGCCGTGCTTAATTACCAGGTTAGCCAGCTCAAGCGTTACCCTCCTGGCCACGACCTTCCTCTCGGTGAGCGGCATCTCTGACGTAGGTCTCTCCATAGGAGGTATGACCCTGCCAGCCACTATCGGGTCGTAGTCGTAGTTGTGTGACTGCCTGTGGTACTCACGAGGCGCTACAATTATGTAATCAACGAGGGGTCCTGGGACCACAACCGACTTGGGGTTCAGGGAGCCGTAGCGGGCAACCCTCAGGACCTGGGCCACGACGGTTCCCTTCTCGGGCATGGCCTTCACGGCCTGGGCGATGTTGAGCACGGTGCCGTAGGCGGCCTCGTCCTCAAGCGACAGGTTCCCTATCTCGTCAGCCGTGCTGCCCCTTATGAGGGCGAACCTCGGCTTAGGGGCCGTGTACAGGAGGTACTCCTTGCCGTCTATCTCAATGAGGTGAACCTTAACAGTCCTTCTCCCCTTGGCGGTCTCGTTCAGCGCCGTGCCGTCCTGGCGCGGGTCAGCGGTAGTCCCTACCCCGACCCTTGTAAGGACGCCAGGCCTCCCGCTCCCGACCTCCCTGAACCAGTACGCGAGTATCCCGATGCTCCAGGCGTAGGCCTCGAACCACTCCTCCCTTATCATCTTCTGAAGGGACTCGCTCCAGCCATAGAAGGCCATCAGTACGCCCCTTATGAAGTCCCTGTCGCCCCTCTCGTACATCATCTGCGCTACCCTGTCAAGGCCCCTGCCCGGCGACCCCGGGAAGGTGTCGCTTACCAGGAAGAGCTGCCTGGGGTGCCCCGTCTTTACGTAGAGCCTGTAGAGCCTCTCGATAAGGTAGTCAGGGGACGTTATCTCGTTGAAGCCTGATATGGCCACCACGTCGCCATCCTTGATCTGTGAGAGCACGAAGTCAGGGTCGCTAACGACCTTTTTTCTGGCCAGCAGCTCCACTGTTTCGTTCATTTGTTACATCACCAAGTAAATGATAGTCAAACGGATTTAATAACCTTTTAAAGAGAAGCGTCGTTGGTGGCCGGGCTGTTCAGGGCCATAGCCGCGGACATAGACGGTACGCTGACCCTGAGGAGGGGCGACGTCAGGTTAAGCGTTAACGCGATAAAGGGTGTAAGGGAGGCCGAGAGGGCAGGGGTCAAGGTCATCCTCGTCTCTGGGAACAGCCTGCCCGTCACGCTGGGCCTGAGGACGTACCTTGGGGCCAGCGGGCCCGCGGTTGCTGAGAACGGGTGCCTAGTATTTCACGAGGGACAGGTCATACATGTCTGTGAGGGGAGGGTCCCTCAGGAGCTCGTTGACGAGGCTAAGTCGCTGGGACTCATAGAGAGCTGGCAGAACCCCTACAGGGTTCACGACGTGGCCTTCCACGTGCCGAGGGGCCTGAGGTCGCTGGACATGGTCATAGCTGAGCTGAGGGAGTCCGCCAGCAGGCGAGGGATGAGCGTCCTCTGGAGCGGCTACGCCGTCCACATAAACGCGGGCAGGGGAAAGGCTGTCGGCGTGGCTAAGGCCATAGAGCTGCTTGGCCTAGGCCCTGAGGAGGTGGCCGCCATAGGCGACGGCGAGAACGACCTTGACATGCTGAGGCTCGCGGCCTTCTCAGGCTGTCCCTCGGACGCGGCTGACGTGGTGAGGGCCAGCGTCAAGTTCGTCGCGACAAGGCCCGGGGGCTCAGGGTTCCTGGAGTTCGTGAGGGAGGTGCTCAGGAGGAACAGGGAGTTCATTTAAGCGTCAGAGAGTGTCCCCTCTCTTCATCGCGTGAGCTCAGCACTCGGCAAACACATCATCAGGACCTGTGAGGACGCCAGGCCTATTATAGGTGTTGGGCCCTGAGGGGCCGTTGAGCTCAGCCCAGCTCTATCACGTCGCCGTTCTGGGGCACGATCACGTCCACGCCCAGCTCCTCCCTTATCCTGTTGGCCAGGAGGACCTGTCCGTCAGGCTCGCCGTGAACCAGGACGACCCTCTGAAGCCCTGACACCTGCCTCAGCGTCTGGATAACGCCCTTCCAGTCGGTGTGACTTGAGAAGTCGAAGAGCTGGAGCCTCGCCTTAACGGGCGCCTTCCTCTCGCCGTCGAAGAAGACTCCCTCCTCAAGGGCAAGCCTGCCCGGGGTGTTGGGGGCCTGGTAGCTTACGAGGAAGACCGCGTCCCTCTCATTGCCTACCATCCTGGCGTAGTAGTAGAGGCTTGGCCCTCCCTTTAACATTCCCGCGCTCGCTATTATCACACCAGGCTCCTTCAGGGCCCGCTTCCTCTCGCTCCACCCCTTGACGACCTTCTGGTTCTCGGCGGCCCTCGCCAGGAGCCTGGGGTCCCTCAGGAAGCTGCTGTGAGCTAAGTAAAGGTCAAGCACGTTCCTTATCATGCCGTCAACCCACACAGGCCAGCTGAACTGCCTCTCCTCAAGCACGCTCATTATCTCCTGGCCCCTCGCGACGCTGAAGGCGGGCACCAGGACCTTCCCGCCCCTCTTAACGACGTCCTGGGCCGCCTCGACGAACTCCTTCTCAGTTAACGACCTGTCGGGGTGGGTCACGTTCGAGTACGTCGACTCTATTATAACTGTGTCGGCCTTGACGCCGGCGAGCCTGTGTGACGGGGTCAGCTTGGTCTCGATGGTGTTCATGTCGCTGGTGTACAGTATCTTGTGGTCCCCTACGTCGACCAGCACCGAGGCCGAGCCCGGTATGTGGCCGCTGTTGGCGAGGGTCAGCGTGAAGTCCCCCGCCTCAACAGGCCTCTCATAGTCGACGCTCTCGGCCACCGCGAGCATTTCGTCAACGGTCCTCGTGTCGAATATCAGGTTAGGCCCGTTGAGCTTTATCATGTCATAGAGCAGCACCCTCGACACGTCGAAAGTCAGCGAGGTGCCCAGCAGCCTTGGCTTCACAGAGATGTAAAGGCTGGGCGCGGCCCCTATGTGATCCAGGTGGCTGTGGGTCAGCACTAATGCCTCCACGTCCTTCGGCCTGACGTGAAGGGGGTATATTGGCTGATCGTTCTCGTCGAAGTTAAAGCCGTAGTCGAGGAGCACGAGCCTTTCCCTGTGCTCAATTGCTATGGCAGCCCTTCCTACCTCCCTGCCGCTGCCAAGTACCCTTACCCTGACGTCCTTGCTCTCACCCTTTACGCTCAACTACCTGTTCTCCTCCTCTGCCTTCACCGGTTGAAGCGAGTCAACAGGTTATATAACTAAAAACGTAACGGTAAAGTACATGAGGGAGGCCCCTTGATGGGACTGAACCCAAGGGAGCTGAGAAGGGCCCTCAAGAGGATGGGCATAGAGGCGGAGGAGCTTAACGCCGTAAAGGTCTCAATAGAGACCTCCGACGGGAAGACGCTAGAGGTGGGGTCCCCTCAGGTTATGATAATAAGGGCGAAGGGCCAGCCAACAATGATATACGTCGTGGGTGAGCCGAGGGAGGTCAAGAGGGAGGTCAAGGAGGAGGCGAAAGTGACGATAAGCGATGACGACGTAAGGCTCGTCGCCGAGCAGGCGGGGGTTGACCTGGAGACCGCCAGGAGAGCGCTTGAGGAGGCCAAGGGCGATATAGCTGAGGCCATACTTAGGCTCAGGGGGTCACCTTGAGCTCGTCCTTGACCTGAGCCTGGCCACCAGCTCGTCAACGCTCGGCAGGGTGCTGAGGACCAGGGGGACCCTGTCGAGCCTCGCCAGCTCTATTGACAGGAAGTCAACACGGGTCCTCGGGCCGTGGAGCACTATTACGCTCGGCTTGACGAGGGACACCCTGACCGCCACCATGGGGCTCCTCCCGGCCGTCACCCTGGTAAAGACCACGGCCCTCTCGGGCACTGAGCCGAGGAGGGCGTAGAACTGCATGCTTGAGAGCTCGAGTATGGCCTTTATGCTGTCAATCACCGTGTAGCCATACGCCACGACCCCCTTGGGGTAGTCAGGGTAGAGCAGTATGCCGTCCACGGCGAGTATGAGGTCCTCAAGCGTCATAGGCTCCTTGAACTCCTGCATGTCAATTACGGCCGTCATGGGTATGCCCAGGGCCCTGCTCAGGTTCTCAACCTTTCTTGAGCCCCTCTCAGCGTCTATCTTGAGCAGCGCCCTGACGAACCTCCTAACGAAGCCTGCCCCAGGGGTCCTCCTGCCCTTCTCGTAGTCGCTGAGGACGCTTGGGGACACGCCCATGGACCTCGCGGCCTCCTGCTGGCTCACCTCAAAGTACTCCCTCCACTTCCTCATGGCAGCCCCTGGCGAGTCGCTGAGCACTATGTCGCCGGCTATTCTGATGGCCACGGCCTTCGCCGCGAAGCTCTCATAGCTCTCGTATTCGCTCACAGCTAGCCCCCAGGAGTCCTGCCCACGTTGAGGAGGAGTCTGTTATTTAAGTGGCGCTACCCAACAGCATTACTTGCCTCTTTAGTTTAATAATTATAAAATCTATTGTTTTTGGAACAAGCTTTTAAACTAAATATGAGGAGAGAGCTCTGAGGGGCTAAAATGCTGCACCTGCCAATAGCAGAGTTCTTCAGCCTTGTGGTCGCGGCCAGCGTTATATCAGGGTTCCTGGGAGCCCTAGTAGGCCTCGGGGGCGGGACGTTCCTGGTCCCCATATACACGCTCTTCCTGGGGATCCCGATAGCCTACGCCACCGGCGCCTCGCTCATATCGACTATTGCCACCTCCAGCGGCTCCGCGAGCGCCTACGTTAGGGACAGGATAACCAACGTGAGGATAGGCATGGGGCTCGAGATAGCGACCACGACAGGCTCCATAATAGGGTCCCTCACGGCAGCCTGGGTCTACGCCCATCGCCTTGAATACATAATATACATAGTCTTCGGCCTGGTCCTGCTCTCGCAGGTGTACATTCAGCTCGAGAGGTCAAAGTTCGAGCTCCCAAAGCCCATGAAGCCTGACTGGACCACGAGAGTCTTCCAGCTTCACGGCGAGTACTATGACGAGGCCCTGGGCCAGGTCGTCAGGTACTACGGCGTCAGGTGGTGGCTTGGGGAGTCAATAATGTTCGGCGCCGGCTTCATATCAGGCCTCCTCGGTATAGGCAGCGGGGCCCTCAAGGTCCTCGGCATGGACTGGGCCATGAACCTGCCCATGAAGGTTAGCACCACCACGAGCAACTTCATGATAGGCGTCACTGCGGCCACGGGAAGCGCCATTTACTGGACCTTCGGGCTCATTCAGCCCGTGCTGGCGGGGTTCACGGCACTCGGCGTCCTGGCCGGGTCGATGATAGCGTCGAAGATACTGCCGAGGATAACCAACAGGTCCATCAGGTACATATTTACGGCCATACTGGCGTTCCTGGGCATCGAGATGGTGCTGAGAGGATTAGGGGTAATACACTGAGGTGAGAGCCTTGCCCAGGAGGGTGGAGTTCGAGGACATAATTGGGTGGTCGCTCAGGGTGGGGGTCCTGATCTCCGCGGCGCTGATAGTCTTTGGGCTTGCGCTTATCTTCTACAGCCATGGTGCCGGCACCTTTAAACTAGGGGAGCTCATAGCGGCCCGCTCGCCCGTCAACACGTCAATGCTCCCCGTCAGCTACGTTAACGCCTCCAACCTAGCCAACCTCAACGGGCTCACCTTCACACTCCTGGGCCTGATAGTACTTATGGCCACACCGGTACTGAGGGTCGCCATAGGGATAGCGCAGTTCGCCCATGAGAGGAACTGGCTCTACACGTTCATAACTCTGGTCGTGTTCATGAACTTGATGCTGGCAATCTTTGTGATACCCGCCCTGGTAGCTAGGTGAGCTTAGGTGGCCTGTATACTCTCTAGCTCCCTTGACATGCTCTATGAGCTTCCTCGTCTCCTCGAAGGCAGCCTGGTCGTCAAGGGCTGAGGAGCCCCAGCAGCCCCTGCCTGAGGCGGCCCTGAGGATCGCCTTAAAACCTTCCCGCTCCTGCCCTTGGGCGGCTTCCTGACGAATATGACCCTGTCCATAACGAGGCCGGTGCTCCTGGCGTAGTCCTTTCATGTCGCTAGTTGACTGGCCTGAGGCTGTAGCCCGACCTCAGCACGACAAGGCTTGATCAGCGGTACCTCCTCCTGATGGCCTCAACGTCCTCGGGCGAGAGGGCCCATCCCACTGCCCCGAGGAGCTCGTCTATGTGCTCCTTCGTTGAGGCCTTTGGTATAGGGATAGAGTTCGGGAGGAGGTAGTTCAGCGCTACCTGAATCGCCGTCTTGCCGTACTTCCTGCCTATCTCGGCCAGAAAGCGGTCCCTGGCCGCCTGGCCTCTGCCGAGGGGCGAGTAGGCTATTATCGTGACGCCCGCCCTCCTGGCGAAGGGTATCAGCTCTGCCTCAGGCTCCCTGCGGTAGACGCTGTACTCGACCTCGTCGGCCACGACCTCGTACTTCCTGGCGGCCCCCATGGCCTCCTGGAGGAGCCTGACGTCAAAGTTGCTGACCCCCATGCACCTTATGACGCCCCTGTCTATGAGGTCCTCCAAGGCCCTTATGGACTCGCCTATCGGCACCTCAGGGTTGGGCCAGTGGATGAGGTAGAGGTCTATTGACCTGACCCCAAGCCTCCTCCTGCTGGCCTCGGCCGACCTCACCAGGTCGTCGTACCTCAGGTGGTTCGGCCAGACCTTGGACACTATTACAACGTCTTCCTGGAACTCCCTGAGGGCCTGACCAACGAGCTCCTCCGAGTGGCCGCCCCCGTACATCTCGGCCGTGTCGAAGACCCTCACGCCCCTCTCGTAGGCGTACCTCAGCGCGCTGACATACCTTTCATCGTCGGAGTAGTCGGGGGCCCAGAAGCCCCCGCCCATGCCCCAGGTCCCCAGGCCTATCGGGGAGACCTCCTTGTCGCACAGCCTCATAAGCTGGCCCACGGTTTGCGGTGACCAACCCTTTTTATGTCCTGGCATTAGCGCTTGGCCAGGCGATGATGACCCAGCTATCACTGACTGGTGAGGATCGTGGCCTTTGCTGAGCCATACTGTTGAGCTCATGGAGTCTTTGCAGGGCGAGAGGCCCGGCGGGCTGCCGGGTAGAGGCTATTTGCTCGCCTGCACGCCTGCGCCTAGGTAAAGCTTTTTCCATGAACCGGGCCGGGATGGATGAGATCATGGTAAGGCTGACGTCCCAGGCGCTTGAGCACAGGACGTTGCTTGTGCTAGCCGTCTCCTTCAGGGGGATAAGGCCCGTGGCCTGGTCACCTGCCGGGGACCTCAGCTACAGGTTCCTCTATGATGACAAGAGGCAGAACCTCTACATGGTCGTCACGTCAAGGTATGCCCCAGCCCTCGTGAGGCTTGACGGCAGGCCCTACTACGAGATCGACTCACAGCACGTCCAGGTGCCTTTGCCCCCTGGAGCGCACGAGGTTCTCATAGAGCTAACGACCTATGGGGACTTCGGCGAGCCCGTTCAGCCGCTCCCTCCCAAGGCATTCATTGCGGAGAGGGACCCGACGGGCTACGAGCTCTTCCTCTACGCCTCCTCTGCGCTTGAGCTGGCCCAGGCTACTAAGGACGAGCAGCTCAAGGACGACATCCTATCGGTGCTCTCAGAGGCGCTCTCCCGCGTAAGGGTGAGCTCCGTGTCGCCGACGCAGCTGCTCCTCGCCTCCGCGATCTACAGGACGTCCTATGACGTCAACAGGCTGCTCGCCTCGATAGACAGGGGCCTAGCCGAGGGCGTTTACGTTGAGCAGGGAGGCCTCGGCATCCCGGAGGCCCTGGAGCGGCTCAAGGAGGGGCTCAGGTCCCTTGAGGGGAAGTACGGGAGACCTGGCGTCATGTACGCCGTTGGGCACGCCCACATAGACGCCGCCTGGCTCTGGCCCTTCAGCGAGTCCAGGAGGAAGGTCCTGAGGACCGTAGCCACGGTGATCAGCCTCATGGAGAGGTTCAGGGACATGAAGTACGTGCAGTCCTCATCGCTGTACTACGAGTGGCTCTCCCAGGACGCCCCTGAGCTCCTGGCCAAGGTGGCGGAGCTCGTCAAGGAGGGCAGGTGGGAGCTGGGGGCGGGCTACGTCGAGTTTGAGCCCAACGTTACCTCAGGCGAGGCTATGGCGAGGCAGCTGCTCTACTCCCAGAGGTTCTTCGAGAGGACCTTTGGCAGGAGGGCAGAGGTGCTCTGGCTGCCCGACAGCTTTGGCTTCCAGGCGACCCTTGCCCAGATAGCGAGGCTGTCCGGCGTAAGGTACTTCGTGACGCACAAGCTGACGTGGAACGACACGAACAGGTTCCCCTACGGCCCGTTCCTCTGGGACGGAGGGGACGGAGTCCCGTTGCCAGCCGTGGTCTACGGCTTCGGCGGCGGAGGTTACAACAGCCCCCTCACGGCCTCATCGGTGCTTGCGCAGTGGAGCGGCTGGCCCGCCAAGAGGTACCCGGCCCTGCTCTCGTACGGCTATGGCGACGGGGGAGGGGGACCCAACGAGGACATGGAGCTAAGGTTTAACGTAATAAATGAGCTGCCAGGGCTCCCGAGGCTCGTCCACGCTACGCCCTCGGAGTACTTCAAGGCGATAGACGTCAATGGCCTTGAGAGGTGGAGGGGAAGGCTCTACGTTGAGACCCACAGGGGCAGTTTCATTGTTGGTGATTGATAGTTAAGTTTATAAGCTCTGGTTTTGTTCATTATTATAGGTGTTAGCCGTTTCAGGGCCCTCAGAGAGGCTGCTGAGGCCTAAGGAGGTCTGCCAGAGGCTCGGCATCAGCTACCCAACCCTGGCCAGGTGGGTCAGGGAGGGCAAGATCAGGGCGGTCAGGACCGCCGGCGGCAAGTACAGGATACCTGAGAGCGAGGTCAGGAGGATAGCCGAAGGGGCGCCCGTCAGCAAGGAGGTCAGGGCAGTCATATACGCCCGTGTGAGCTCCCCAGAACAGAAAAGCGACCTGGAGGGGCAGGTCCAGTACCTGACCCAGTACTGCTCCTCCAGGGGCTACAAAGTCGTTGACGTGCTGAGCGATATTGCGAGCGGGCTGAGGGCCAACAGAGAGGGACTGCTGAAGCTCTTCGAATATGCCACCAACAGGCAGGTCGACGTGGTCGTGGTGGCCTACAGGGACAGGTTAACGAGGTTCGGCCTTGAGTACCTGGAGTACTTCTTCAGGCAGTACGGGGTCAGGGTTGAGGCAGTCCTTGGCGAGGAGCCTAAGGACGCCCGCCAGGAGCTCGTTGAGGACCTGATAGAGATCGTGAACTCCTTCGCTGGGAAGCTCTACGGGCTGAGGAGCCGCAGAAAAAGGACGCTGGTCGAGGGGTTCAGGAAATTACTGGAGGAGGTTGGGGGGCACGAGTGAGGTTACAAGGACTGTTGTCGTAAGGTCTGCGCCGTTGCCCAGGAGAGCGTTCAGGATCTTTGTTGAGCTCGAGGGCATGTACAGGAACATTGTTGAGCTGCTGGTCCTCTACGCCGTGAATAACGGCATAACTAAGTTCACTAGGCTAAAGGCGGAGAAATATCGTGAGTTAAGGTCCCTCTACCCCCAACTACCTTCTCATTACATCTACACGGCCTGCCAGGACGCAGCGGAGAGGGCCCACTCGTTCCTTAGGCTCAAGAAAATGGGAAGGGCCAGGAAGGCGTACCCTGAGGTCAGGAGCGTTAGCATTTGGCTTGACGACCACCTGTGGAGGGCCGAGGAGCTGACATTGATAAGCATAGCAACTCACAGGGGCAGAGTCAACGTTTCCATTGAGCTCAATAAGCACCTTCTGAGGTACGTGAACAGGGGCTGGAGGCTCGCAACGGAAGCCAAGGTCAAGCTGGATCACAGGGAGAGGAGGCTGGTATTCTACCTCACGTTCAAGAAGGAGGTCAGCGAGTACAGGCCAAAGAACTACATAACGGTCGATGTGAATGAGGACGCTGAGGCCGTCCTCATTGACGGAATTGTCTACCTCCTTGAGACCGACCTTAGTGAGGTAACCCTGGGCTATTATTATAGGAGGAAGAGAGTCCAGGAGAAATATGACAGGGTTTACGGCCCAGGCAGCAGGCCCGCGAGGAGGATATTCAGGAGGCTGGGCAACAACGAGAGGGCCCTCAAGAGGGAGATAAGGTGGAAGCTGGCCACGCTAATTGTAAGGGAGGCCGCCAAGAGGCAGGCCGCCATAGTCCTTGAGAGGTTAGGAAAGGGGCCTGCTAATCACATGATCGAGCACATCAAGAACCCCCAGCTCAGGCACAGGGTATTCCAGGCCGCCTTCAAAGGAATGCAGAAAGCCATAGAGGAGAAGGCAAGGGAATATGGGGTGCCAGTGATATATGTTGACCCCAGGAACACGTCAAAGGTATGCCCTATACACAGGGCTGAGATAGTCTACGGTAAGGACAGGCACGGCACCTGCTCAAGGGGAGGTGAGACCTGGCACAGGGATGTAGCTGCCTGCTACAACCTCCTTCTGAGGGCCCTGGGCGGCGATGGGGGCTGTGCCCCAAGCCGCGTGAGGGCCACGATCCCCGTAGATGGGGGCCCCGTGCCGTTGGGCCCGACGGCCGCCCATGAGCCCACGCCGATAGCCCGTGGGGCGTGGGCGAGGTGGAAGTCCCTGGGTGCGACGAGTGATCGTAAACTGATGAGAGTGAGCACCTAGGGACAAACGGTCCGGAGCAGCGTGAGCCCAACCCTGTTGCCTATGACGCTGGCCCCGTACTTCTTCGGCGAGAGCAGCGCGACGCCTCAAGGACGAGGTTCTCGGGCGAAAGCTCCATGAGGGAGGCCTCCTTGCCCCCGTTGCTGACGGTCAGCGGGAAGGCGTACTCGTAGGCAATCCTCGGCACCTTCGCATGCCTCCAGTCCCCCAGGTGCGGCATCATGGCGTAGGTGAACTGCTGGGGGCCGTCAAGGCGCCAGAGGACGGCGAGGGCTTGGTAGTCAGGGTCTTCGAGGCCTACAACTCGTCAGGCGTCGGAACCCTCAAGGCGCCCTTCAGGGTGGCAGAGGCCGTGAGCCTTGACATACTAG
>JC3454_100722_pt1 | contig 142358 bp, 134 predicted proteins | sample YNP_Site_4_FD_21673 | JGI IMG/M metagenome (IMG submission 21673) | reverse complement strand
TCATACTGAACGGCGTCGCCACGGTAGGGAGCTCACTATGCGTCTGTCTCAGCTTGCTGTCATGTCTCTTAATGAGACTACGCAGGCAACTGACTACGCCATAGGCCTCGCCGGGGCCTCGGCGAAGGCCGCTTACTCCATTTACAGCTACTCAAAGGCCCTGAACGGCACGCCGAGCCTGCCTGGGCTGAACGTCACGCTCGCCTCAGCAGCTCAGGACGCCGCCGCCATAGCTGAGGCTTTCGTCGCTGTCCCAGGGCAGTTCACGAGCTCACAGGCCTCGGTTAGGCAGCTTGGGTCGTGGGCCTCAGAAGTCATGGAGTACTGGGGCAACGTAAGCAGGGCCCTCCAGCTCGACTCGCTCTCGGCCATGGAGGCTGGGGAGGGCAACTTCACGGCGGCCATGAGCTACGCTAAGAAGGCGGAGTCATACGTCGCCGGCGTCAAGGCCTCTGGCCCCCAGCCGGTGCTCGTGGTGACCTCACTTGCGTCACCCGTCTATAACCTGAGCGCTGCCCTTGCCTCAGCCGCTGGGAGCCTTGAGGCCCTCCAGGCCGAGGTCAGGGGAACCCTGGGGGAGAAGGAGGCAGCAGTCCTTGAGGTCCTCCTCAAGCTCCAGGCATCGATTACGTACCTGAAGGAGGCGGCCCTGGCCCTCCTGCAGGGCTACCAGGGGCTCAGCTACGCCGAGAAGGCGCTTAACCTCTCCGAGGCGGCGGCCGCCCTTGCGAGCGAGTACAACCTAACTGACTTCGAGGCGCCAGCCGAGCTCATGGTGTCAACGGCTGCTGCCCTCGTTAACGCCTTCGTCAAGGTAAACGCGACGAGGGTCATAACCGCATGGGTCGTGGCCTGCGCCGAGCTGAACTCAACGTCATACCTGGCGATCCTGAACGTCAGCGGCCAGTACTACCTGGCCCTCTCGCCCTCACCCCTCTCGGGCGAGGTGAGCATTGAGGTAACTGGCAGGCTGGGCGTGATCATCATCGTGACCCCTAAGGTCACTCAGGCGTAATTATAGTCAGCTTAGGGCAAAAAAAGGACATCTGACGTCCTCAGCGAGCCCGTGGTAAAGGGCTCTGTTACGGAGCTTAGCCCAGCTGACGGCCCAGGGCGGCCATCGGGTCCCCACGCTAGACCACGAAGCCTCTTCGCTAATGGGAACGGAGGGCGTTACAGACCGCCCTGGGCCCTTTGGAGCCCCTTTACCTCAAGGCCCACGATGACCTTTGACGCTGTCCTCGGCACGGCCGACCTCCAGTCCTCGCCCATGGCTAGGAGGGAGAGGACCGCGACGACCTTCGCCCCTCCTAGGAAGGTGAGCTCGGAGAGGGCCCTCAGCGTCCTCCCGGAGCGGAGGAGGTCATCTACTATGAGGACCCTGTCCCCCCTGCTCAGCGCGAAGGACGGCAGGTAGAGGTGTGCGTACCTCGGCGGGTCCGGGGCGAAGTACCTGACCTCGATGTAGCTCTCGGCGCTGGCGTCCTGGTCTTGCCTTGCCACGCACAGGCCAGCCCCGAGGGCGTGGGCCACCAGGGTCCCCAGGGGCACGCCGTTAACGGCTGCCGTGAGGACCTTGTCAACCCCTACGTCCTCAAGCTCCGCGTACGCCCTGGCGGCCGCGAGGCCCAGCACGGCCATGTCGTGGGCGACGGCGGCTATGTTGACGACCCCCCTCTCGTCGATGGTAAGCTTCCTCTGCAGGGCCAGGCCCAGCGCGTTGGCCCTCGCCAGGGCCCTCAGGATCTCGAGGGACCGCTCAGGGCTGGGCAGGACGGAGCCGTTCACGTAGCGGCTCAGGTCTACCTGCGTGACCCTCAGCCCCTCCCTTTCCAGGAGCTCGATTACCTCCCTCCCGCCCATGAACCTCCTCAGCCCCCTGAGGGCCTCGACGGCCAGGAGCTGCAGCCTCGCGCTCCCAAGCTTCCTCATTTTCACATTCATGTTAAGTCCCAAGGTTGATAGGGCGGAGACTTTATAAGTGTTTTAGCGTAAGCATTGCATGAGGAGACATGGCGGGCAAGGCACAGCCTGGGGAGGTCCCCAGGAGGAGGGTTACGTGGATGCACATTGTGACCTTCGCCTTCGCCACCGCCATAGCCTACGTGCTGGGGGTCGTCTCCAGCCTGATATTCCCAGTGCTGGGCGCCCCGGGCGTCTCAGGCCTCTACGTGGCCGCGGCCATCTACGTGCCCCTGGGCGTCTGGATGGGCATGTGGGGCGCCCTGGCGGGCTACATAAGCTGCTTCTTCCTGGGCCTCTACCCCAGCGGCTACTCGCCCCTCCAGTCGTTCGTCTGGTCCTGGGCCGACTTCATAGAGGCCCTGGTGCCCCTGCTCATATTCAAGGCCTTCAGGGCAGAGCCAGACTTCACCGTCAGGAGGCCCCGCGCCGCCAGGCTGATGGTCCTCCTCATAACCGTGGGGAGCGTCCTCCTGCTGATAGGCATAGTCGTCCAGGTGCTCTGGGGAAGGTACGGCGCGCCCTTCACAACTTTCTACGCGGCCTCGGTGTACACGGGAACGGCGCTGGCGCTGGCGGGCGTAGTCTCCGGGCTCCTCGCGGGGAGGCCCAGGCCGTGGCTGGCGCTCGTGCTGAGCGTGCTCATCGCCAGCCCGCTCAGCGGCCTCTGGGGCTCCTGGACGCTGACACGCTTCAACTTCCCGCCGCCGCTCCCCGCCGGGGCCTTCTGGCCCGTGTTCGTGGGCTGGGTCATAGGGGACCTCATAGTGCTCTACGTGTTCTCAACGGCCCTCTTCGTAGCCCTTACGCCGGTGTTCAGGAGGACCGGGCTGCTGGTCAGGGGCTGGTGGGCCTGAGGCATGCCAACGATACTGGGCGAGCTGGTGGGGGCAGAGGCAAGGTCCAGGGGCTACATGAACCTGCACGTGCTTTCTAAGGTCTTTCTCCCCCTCTTCATCTCCCTCTCCCTCCCGTTCGCCAGGCAGCCCCTGCAGGCCCTGGCCGCGGCCCTGGTGTCGGTGGCGGCCTGCGTCGCGGCCGGCGTGCCCCTGTCCGCCATGAAGAGGTACCTGGCCGTCATAATCAGCCTCGTCGCGTTCATAGTTCTGGCCTTCTCCCTGTTCGCCCAGGTCCCCGGCAGGGTCCTCTACGAGGTCACGCTGGTCAGCATACACGCCCAGAGGGGGGTCGTGGAGTGGAAGCTGGTCATAACTGACACGGGGCTCTGGTACTCGGCTGCCTTCATACTCAGGGTGTTCGCAATGGTCCTCTCGGCCGTACTTCTCCTTGCCAGCGTCACGGACAGGGACCTGGTGTGGGGCCTCCTCTCGCTCAGGGCCCCCTTCGGCGCCAGCGTGGCGGCCTCCCTCTTCTTCAGGGGCATCCACTTCTTCGTCTCGGACTTCTACACTGTGAGGGAGGCTATGATGGCGAGGGGCGTCGACTTCGAGAGGTCATCGCTCGCCAGGCGGTTCAGGCTCTACTCCAACGCCCTGATCCCCCTCCTCTCGCTCATGGTCACCCGCAGCTACGAGGTATCGCTTGCCCTGGAGTCAAGGGGGATAGCGCCGGGGAGCAGGTCAGCCTCGGGCTACCACGTGTACAGGCTGAGGCCGGCCGACTACGCTGTCCTGGCCGTTGGGGCCTCAGTCCTCGCGGCGTTCATAGCGTGGGGGTGGCTGGCTTGAACGTCGCCGTTGTCGAGGACCTCTGGTGGAGGTACGAGGGGAGGGAGGACTACGCCCTCAGGGGGCTCAGCCTTGAGGTCAGGAGGGGCGAGGTGCTTGCGGTCATGGGCCACTCCGGGGCAGGGAAGACCACGCTCGCCCTCGCGATGACGGGCATCATACCCCAGAGGGTGCCGGGCGAGATCAGGGGACATGTTGAGGTCCTCGGGCTCAGCACGCTGAGGGCGGACGTGGCAGAGATAGCGAGGAGGGCCTCCATAGTCTTCGAGGACCCAGAGGTACAGTTCGTCATGAGCACGGTAGAGGACGAGATAGCCCTGGCCCTTGAGCCCCTCCGCCTCAGCAGGGACGAGATGAGGAGGAGGGTGCTGTGGAGCCTTGAGCTGGTGGGCCTTGACAGGGGCTTCCTCAACAGGTCGCCCCTCCAGCTCTCGGGCGGGGAGAAGCAGAGGGTAGCCATAGCGGCTGCAGTCGCGAGGGAGCCAGAGCTCCTAATACTTGACGAGCCAACCTCTGACCTCGACCCCGTCGGCAAGGAGGAGGTGGTGGCCGCCCTGAGGAGGCTCAGGAGGGAGCTCGACATGACTGTCGTCCTGATTGAGCACGAGCCCGAGTACGTGGCCGAGTTCGCTGACAGGGTGGTCGTCCTGAGGGAGGGGAGGGTAGCCATGGAGGGAGGGCCGGGCGAGGTGTTCTCAAGGGTTGACGAGCTGAGGTCCCACGGCGTCAGCCCCCCTGAGGTCTCTGAGCTCGCCGCGAGGCTCGGGCTCGGCCCCGTCTACCGGCTTGAGCAGGCCGTGGAAAGGCTCAGGGGCTCCGTGAGGGCCCTCAGGGCCTTCAGCCCGGGGGACGGAGGGGGCGCAGCGGCTGGCGAGACCATAGTTGAGTGCAGGGAGGTCCGCTACGATTACCCCGGCGGCGTCCAGGCCCTCAGGGGGGCATCGCTTGAGGTGAGGGGCGGCGAGCTGATGGCCCTGGTGGGCCCCAACGGGAGCGGCAAGACGACGCTGGCCAAGGTGATGGCTGGCCTCCTGAGGCCCTCAGCCGGGGAGGTCAGGGTCATGGGGAGGAGAATTGAGGAGTACGACAGGCTAACCCTCTCCTCAACAGTGGCCTACGTCTACCAGAACCCCGACCACCAGATATTCAACAAGACGGTATACGAGGAGGTGGCCTTCGGCCTCAGGCTCAGGGGCCTCCCGGAGGGCGAGGTGAGGGCCAGGGCGCTGAGGGCCCTTGAGCTGTTCGGCCTGAGGGGGCTTGAGGGCGAGCACCCGTTCTTCCTGAGCAAGGGGGAGAAGAGGAGGCTGGCGCTGGCCTCGGTCTACGTGCTCAACCCGAGGGCGCTCATAGTTGATGAGCCCACGACAGGCCAGGACGCCAGGTTCAGCGAGTCCCTCTTCGCCATGCTTAGGGGGCTGGCCCGCGAGGGCAGGGCCGTTGTGGTCGTGACCCACTCGATACCGCTGGCGGCCCGCTACGCCGACAGGTTCGTGGTCATGAAGGGGGGCAGGGTTATAGCCAGCGGCCCGCCGAGGAGGGTCCTGACGTCGCCGGCTGCTGACGAGGGCAGGCTCACGAGGCCCCAGGCGCTCAGGCTCGCCATGGCCCTGGGCATCGACTCGGGCCAGGCGCCCCTCAGCGTCGAGGAGCTCCTCAGGGCCCTCGGGGTGGGCAGCGGGCCTGCGGCCCCCGGCGAACAGGCCTAGGCGGGGCCACGCCTTCTCTTAAGTTAGCAAGGCGAAGGGCCTCACAGCCTGTCCTCTTTCTGCAAATTTGCAGAAAGGCTTAAAGGCCCCGTCGACCCCGCCAGGCCTGGGGCTGGGCTTGGGGGTCCAGGAGGGGGCCGAGGGCAGGGGGCAGGGCCTCGGCGTCTGCCCCAGGTGCGGCAGGCCGATCGACTACGTTGAGAGGCACAGGAGGGGCGACAGGGCCTACATCTACGCCGTCCACTACGAGGGCTACGTCAACGGCAGGCCGAGGCTAGTGAGGCACTACCTGGGCCCAGAGGGCGGCTACAGGTACGTCACGGCGACTCACGCGGACCTGGGCCTTGAGCTCAGGGGCCTCAACGACCCCGACAGGGCGGAGGAGTACGTCAGGGCCCTCGCCGCAGCCCTTGGGCGGGCGGTCGCTGAGGGGAGGCTTAGCGCTGCCCAGGCCAGGGCCATTGCGAAAGCGATAAGGGATCTCTCGCGGCTGGCGGAGAGGCTGGAGGAGTACGCGGGGCAGGGAGCCTAGGCGGTCCGCCAGACCCGTCGGTGCCCGCTGTGCGCACCTAAGGAGAGGTCAAGCCTTGGCGCCAGCCGCAGGCCTTCTTTCCGCAAATTTGCGGAAAGGCTGGCCAGCCTCAACGCGGCCTCGGGCTTGTGGGCAGCGGCCAGGCCTAGTCCCAGGCGGGCTATGAAGAGACCTCAAGGGCTAAGGGCGCCCTGGCCCTCGCTCAGGCCAACGCGCTGGGCGTATCACGTCAGCTGGCCGCTCGGGCCGGGGTCCCGTCAAGACCCACTTCACGGCCTAAGCTCAAAAGCCCTGACCAAAGCGTTAGCGATGCAGGGGGCATGCCGGTCAGGTCGCCCTACAGGCTCGACGTTGAGCTCGGCCTCCTGTACTACACAGTTGACGAGGCCTGGGCCCCCCTCAGCGCGAGGGTCCCGAGGCCGGAGGGCTTCATAGTGATTGAGGAGGTTGACGGGAGGCCGTGCACGGAGTTCAGGGGAGGGGAGGAGGGGGACAGGGCGGTCTACCTGATGGTCAAGAGAGGGGTTGACCACCTGACTGCATCGCTTGAGGCCTCGAGGGCCCTGGGCAGGAGGCTCCACTTCCTGGGCGTTAAGGACGCCAACGCTATCACCTACCAGCTGGCATACATTATGGGCCCCCCTCCCAGGGCCGAGGTCAGGGGGAGAGGGTTCGAGCTGAGGCTTCTAGGGGCACATAGGGGGAGGCTGAGGCACACGGGGAACAGGTTCGAGGTCCTCCTCGAGGGGGCTGACGAGGGGGAGCTGAGGAGGAGGGCCTCGAGGCTCTCCTCCTTAGGTAAGGTGCTGAACTACTTCGGCTACCAGAGGTTCGGGGCCAGGAGGCCCAACAATCACCTGGTAGGCAAGGCCATAGTTAAGGGGGACCTGAGGGGGGCCGTTGACCTGATCATAGGGAGGCCTTACCCGGGGGAGCCTGAGGTCGCCAGGGCGTTCAGGTCCCTCTACGACTCAGGCGACCCGGAGGGGGCCCTGAGGGCCATTCCTAGGAGGGGGTATGAGCTTGAGAGGAGGGTGCTCTCAGAGTACCTGAGGACGGGCGACCCCGCCAGGGCCCTCAGGGCATCACCCCTGCCGCCCTCCTTCTTCGTCGAGGCGTACCAGTCATACCTGTTCAACCTGTGCCTCTCAAGGGCCCTCGAGGGGGGCGAGGTATTACCCAGGCTGAGGGTACCGGCCAGGGCCTCGGAGGCCGAAGGGGTCTGTAAGGAGGTCATGAGGGATGAGGGCGTTGAGGCCCTGTCGGGCCCCCTGGCCAGGGCCAGGCCAATGGTGAGGGCCTCGTGGGCGGAGTTGAGGGGCCCTGAGGTCAGGGGAGGGGGCTGGGTTACCTTCTCGCTGCCAAGGGGCTCCTACGCCACGGTGGTGCTCAGGGAGCTGCTGAGGCAGGACCCGTTTGCCCTTACGCTTTCACCTCAGTCATCTGTTCATCATGATCGAGCGTAGGGGCTTCCGCCTCGCCCACAGGGCCCTTGGGACTCCTGTGGGTGTCATGGGTGGCCGTCGGGCCCAACGGCACGGGGCCCCCATCTAGGGTCGCTCCCCTCATCGCTATCATCTCCCTCGCCCTTGGGGCAGCGCCCCCATCAGGCGAGGGGTCATCCATGAGACCTGTCACAAGTATTACCATAAAAGGTTTTCATTAATGTGGAAAACGATCGAGCCCTTCACCTTCACCTAGCGCATAACCCCCCTTCCCACCCGTGGGAACCTATGCGGCTCAGGGGGCGGGGCTACTCCTTAAATACTTGAAGTATAACTACATCACCCCGAGCCAAGGTGAATGGCTTGAGATCGTATAAGGCGGTGGTGGCGGCTGTAGTCCTGGCCCTGGTCCTGTTGGCGCCGATCCTTGGGCAGATGGCGAAGGCCGCCGCCTACCCGCAGCCCGGAACCGGCATTGTGTACACAAAGCTTGTAAGCGTAGGCGGCGCTGTGACCTTTGACTTCAACCTCACGCCTGCCTACCAGGGAGCCGCGGCCCGCATATACCTCTCGGCCAACGGCCTGCCTAGCGTCTACTACGGTGACGTCCCGATAACCCCAGCATTCTCGACGACAAACGTGACGGCCGTGGTCGGCAGCTGGCCCATAACCGCCACGGCCGTCGCTAACTTCATGAGCGCCCTGAGCACCTATGGCCCGAAAGAGGACGGCCTCTCAAACGGCGCCACCCAGGAGACGACAGTGCTTCACAACCTGACGACGCAGGGCTGGGCCCTCGTGTACCTCAAGTACTCGACCTCGGCCCCCGTTGAGTACGGCGGCTCGGCCCCAGCCATAGCCGCTGGGCCCTTCAACCTGACCATAAGGCCAACCATGAAGGTCACGATAAAGCCCCTGAACAACCTGAGCTATGCTTCGCTCTGCCTGCCGACGTCAAGCGAGGCGTTCCTCAACATAACGGGCACTAACGCCTACACCTCAGGCATAATAAAGGCCTTCGTAAGTGGTATTACCAGCTACAACTTCCAGCTCCTGGGCTCTTACGCTAACTCGACGGTAACAACGGAGCCCGTCGTCATAGCGGCCGGTACATTAACATCGGTTGTTTCAAACATACTCACCTCTGTGCAAGTTAACCACACTGCTACCCCGCCCAGCATAGGCGTCTACGGCTTCCTTGACCCTGCGTTCCCGCCGCCCGCGCTGACTAACTCCGTGCGCTTCAGCTCAGGCGCCGTGGCCTCCTACTTCAACATAAGCAACTTCAATCTCCTCATAAATTCCAGCACCTCAGTGACGGTAGTCCCGGCTAACGGCACGACCTACGTTGAGTTCTTCCCGAGCGGCACCTATGTCTATGGGATTACCACAGGGAAGGCCGCGGCCGTGACCTTCTACCCAATTATCTACAGCCTCAGCAATTACGGCGTCAACCCGTCGACCCTCAAGCCCTACGGCCTCTTCACGCCCAGCCCAGCAGCTGGGACCCTTAACATATTCCCGAGCTTCAAGGTGACCAACGAAAACCCTGGTGTGGCCGGCCCGAGCGACCAGCTTAACCCAGGCGACGAGCTGACCCTCAACTTCTACAACCTGCCGAGTGGCACGAGCTTCATGGCGGTGACGGCCATAGGCAACGGCACCCTCCTGCCCACTAGCCCGTACCTATACCCAGCTGAGGAGAACAGCGAGAGCTACTACACGACCTCAGGCTACTACGTTGCAGGCGTCGGCACCTTCGCCAACAACTCGTTCACCTACATAGTGAGTACGACAGGCGGCGAGGCCATAGTGGACGTCCTGATACCGAACGCGCCCTACTACCCGGTGGCCAAGCTCGGCCTTGAGTACGAGATAACCTACACGCCTAAGCTCGTGTCAGGCACGATAAGCCCGTACGCCTACGTTAGCAACTGCACGCTGTGGTACAGCGGCGCGCCGCTAGTGGTCTACCCGTTCTACCAGGTGTTCACAAGCAACGCTAACGGCATGTTCTACTTCAACGGCACCAGCACCACTCCAGAGGTGCTCCTATTCGGCAACTACCTGCTCGTCAGGGGCTTCGGCTTCAGCACGTCCATAAGCTCTAGCGAGTACCCCGTCATCATGAACAGCACCACGGCGCCTATAGCGGCCACGACCTTGGCGCCCATAACCAGCGTCCAGACAGACGGCTACGGCGACTTCGCCTACATAAGCCAGGTACCCATAAGCGGGTCCTTCTACAACTTCCTGGTCACGAAGATACCGCCGGCCGGCTTCACGAAGGTCCCGGCCTACGTGCCAATGAGCAACGCCAGCAGCGGCTACTCTGTCTACCTGAGCGCTAACCCCAAGTCGGCCATAGTCTACGTCGACCCGATGCCCGTGGTCTACCCGCCGACGCCCATAGTCACCGGCCTGCTCGGCGAGATACAGATGCCTACGACCCTGTTCAAGTACCCGTTCGAGGCGACCCAGTACATGATTAACGGCACTACGTACCTGATACCGGCCTTCAAGGGCATGATACACGAGATAGTGGTAGTCGGCGCCGGCGCCAACGCGAACATAACCACCGGTAAGTACGGCTCCGTGCTGCTCAAGTTCTACATAGAGGGCTACGAGACCGACTACTTCGGCAGCGTCAACGTGTCACAGGTAGCCCCATTCGGCGACAGCGGCTTCAGCGGCAAGTGGGTGCTGGGAGGCTACGGCGTGTTCTACAACGTGCCCGTGCCCGACCTGGCCGGCAACGCGGGCTGGATGCCGAGCGGCAAGTACCCGTACGAGATAGCGATAACTAACGTGACCAGCCTGCCAGGCGCCGGCGAGTCAGGGCCGGCCTACACCACGCTCTACGTGGGCAAGGCCGCTGACCTGCTCATAGGCACCTACTCGCTTGCCTACATGCTGACCAACTCCACGACGGGCGCGGCGGTGTTCTACGTCTCGCCGCTCGTCACCCAGCCCATACTGGTGCTCCCCGGCACGCCGGTCACGGTCTACGTGTTCGGCTCACCCATAAGCAAGCCAACAGGCAAGGCCCTGCCTGTCAACGTTAGCCTGTTGCCGCCGTGCGGCACTAGCAGGGTGGTGCCAGTTGGCTACATAATCAACGGCACCCTGTTTAGCAACTTCACAGGCAAGTACGTGAAGGGCTCCCACCTGACCGCCGGCACGACCCTGCCGCTCTGCTCAGGCCTCAACGTGCTGAGCGGCCAGATAACAGGGCCTTACGTGCCGACAGGAACAACCGTGACCTACTCGTCGACGCCGGTCAGCCTGTACCTGAACTACGTCAGCGTGATCCCGGCTTACCCGGTGCAGTTCACGCTGACGGCCCCAGGCTCCGTGTCAGCCGGCACAGCCCTTGAGGTGCTGGCGTCGAGCCAGGTCTCAGTGATGGGCCTGCCGGCCTACCAGGTGTCGCCGTTCTTCATCGTCTCAGCGCCCACGGTGACGGCCTACGTCGTCACGTCAAGCGGTGTAGTGAAGCAGCTGCCCGTCAGCCTCCTGACCACGGTGAACGGCTACTATGTCTACCTCGTGAGCGTGCCGTCCAACGCGAGCGGCACTCTGATCGTTGAGGCCACGGTGACGGCTACCTACAGGTTCACGGGCCAGCAGTTCGTGGGCCAGCAGGCAGCCGCCGTGGGCATACTATCGCCCATCAACACCACTGCCATAAGCAACATAGTGAGCCGGGCAGTCAAGGAGATAGAGGCCAACGTGACCGGCGAGATAGGCCTGGTCATGTCCAACATGGCTAACTACTACGGCCTGCTGTCGCTGCAGCTGGCGGCCACCCAGCAGAGGCTGGCCTACTATATAGCGGGCAACGCCAGCGCCCTGCAGACGGCCCTGTCGCTCCTCGGCGTGCAGCTGAGCGGCCAGGTAACCACAGCCCAGCAGACCCTCGCCGGCTACATGGCAGGCAACTTCAGCGCTGTGCTCACGTACCTCAGCAACATCAAAAGCACCCTGTCAACGTTCAGCAGCGTCGTCTCGCAGCTCTCAGCCATAGCCAGCAGCCTTGAGGGGGTGGCGTCGCAGCTCAGCAGCATCAACGCCTACATGGCAAGCAACTTCAGCGCGATAGAGTCGTCGCTCTCGAGCATAAGCTCACAGCTCAAGAGCATAAGCTCAGGCATAAGCACCCTGCAGGGCAACCTTGTGGCCCTCGGCGCTGAGGTGGGCTCCATAGGCGCTAACGTGCTCGAGCTGACCAAGAGCGTCAACACCCTGACGAGCTACGGGACGGCGGCCCTCAACTACCTCACCAGCATGAACAGCACCCTCGGCTCGATGAGCTCACAGCTCAGCTCAGTCAGCTCCACGGTGAGCTCAGTCAGCTCAACAGTAAGCTCCATCAGCTCAACGCTGTCAGGCATGTCAAGCAGCCTGGGCACCATAAGCAGTGACCTGAGCACGATAGGCTCTGACCTCAGCTCCATAAGCGGCACGCTGTCAAGCATGTCAGGCACCCTCAGCTCAGTCAGCTCCACGCTCACCTCCATAAGCTCCACGCTCACCTCCATGAGCTCAACTCTCAGCAGCACGAGCTCCACGGCCTCTAACGCCTACAGCGAGGCCACCCACGCGGCCCAGCTGGCCGCCTCGGCTGCCACCTACTCGCTGGCCGCCCTCATAGTGGCCATAATAGCCCTCGCCCTCATAGCCTACGTGGGCCTTCGCCAAGATGTGAGCTTTCCAAACTTAACTTAATTTTTATTTATTTTCTTTTTCCTCTCTTCCCCTCTTTATTAGCCTCCCCTCCCCCCTCAGCTGGGAGCCTTGACCAGGAGGCTGTTCGTGCTGGGCCTCGACTCTCTCCCCCCTTACGTGCTCTACGAGGGGCACGACGGCGGGGGCCTCAGGTTCATAAGGGGCCTCGTCGAGGAGTCAGCGAGGTACGTGCTCAGGACGTGCCACCCTCCCATAACCGTGCCGGCCTGGATGGTCATGTTCACTGGGAGGAGCCCTGGTGAGCTGGGTCTCTACGGCTTCAGGCACAGGAGGCCGGGCTCCTTCGAGTCCTACGTGGTGACCTCCCAGGACGTGAGGGAGCCGGCCATATGGGACGACCTTGGCAGGAAGGGGCTGAGGTTCGGCCTCTTCGGCGTCCCGCCCACGTACCCGCCCAAGCCAATTAACGGCTTCATGGTGACCGACTTCAACACCCCGGGCCCCCAGAGGCCGTACACGTGGCCTCCCTGGCTCAGGGAGGAGCTGGCCTCGGCAGTCGGGGACCCGATATTCGACGTCGTCTTCAGGACAGAGGACAGGGACAGGGCCAGGAGGGACCTGCTCGAGATGGTTGAGAACCACGGGAGGGTAGTGAGGTACCTCGCAGAGAGGAAGGACTGGGACGCCTTCATATACGTCGAGATAGGCATAGACAGGGCCCACCACGCATTCTGGAAGTACTTCGACGAGAGGCACCCGAGGCACACTTACCACGAGGTCTACAGCAGGGCCATACCGGAGGTCTACAGGAAGGTGGACTCATGGCTTGAGGAGATGATGAGGGGGCCGCTGAAGGGCTCTATAATAGTGATAGCCAGCGACCACGGGACCAAGTCGATGCACGGGGCCTTCGCGATAAACCAGTGGCTTGAGGAGGAGGGCTACCTTAAGCTCAGGGAGAGGCCTAAGGCGCCTGGCCAGGACCTGACCTTCGACATGATAGACTGGGACCACACGAGGGTATGGGCATGGGGAGGCTACTACTCGCGCTTCTTCTTCAACGTAAAGGGCAGGGAGCCCAGGGGGGTAGTGGGGAGGGAGGAGCTCGAGGGCCTGGTTAAGGAGGTCAAGCAGGCGGTCTCAAGGATAAGGGGGCCCAACGGAGAGCCATGGAGGAACGAGGCCTATGAGCCCCTCGAGATATACCCCATGGCCAAGGGGGACGCCCCGGACCTCACGGTGTACCTTGACGACCTCAACTGGAGGCCCATAGGAACTGTGGGCTGGCCCTCGGACTACATGGACAGGAACGACAAGGGTCCCGACGACTCCATGCACGACTGGCTTGGCGTCTTCGCGATATATGACCCGGAGGGCACGGTGGGCAAGGGCGACAGGGGGGTCATAGACATAACCCAGGTCAGGGAGGTCCTCGAGGAGCTCCTGACCTCTAGGTCTTAGGCTGCCAGCCCTATGAGGGCTGGGACTGCACGCTTTATCTCACGTCCTGGCCTCTGCGCTCGCGTTAAGCGAAGCCCTCGCTGAGGGCTGTTGCGCTTAACCCCTGGGCGCACGGTTAGCCTAGAAGCGCCCTGGCGGCGTCAGTGGAACGGCGGGCCCACGGGCAACGCTTATTTTCCTCTCCACGAGAGGGGGCTGGCCTGAGGTGAGAGCATAGAGTGGGCTCGAGCCCTGGCGGGGAGAGGTCGGGCTACAGGAGGGAGCTCGGCCTCTGGCACCTAGTATGGCTCGCGGTGGGCGCCATACTGGGGCCCGCGGTAGCCTTCGTGCCTGTTGCCGTCCTTGCAAGCGGCGGGCCCCTCGGGCTCGTGGCTTGGCTTATCGGCTTCGCCGCCCTGATCCCAACCGCCCTGGTCTTCGCGGAGCTGGGCACGATGTGGCCTAGGGCTGGCGGAGTCGCGTACTACCCCGCCAAGAGCCACGGAAGCGTCGTGGGCCTTCTGAACGGCTGGGGCGCCTTCCTGGGCTACACGCTCATAGTGCCGGCCTCGACGGCTGCGGTGGTCGAGACGCTGGCCTACTACTACCCGTCCCTCTACAACGGCGTGACGCTGACCTGGGTTGGCATAGCCCTGGCCATAGTTATAGCGGTTGCAGCCTTCGCAGTAGACGCGCTGAGGGTCATAGTCCTGGGCAACCTGAACACCGCCCTGACGATATTTAAGATAGCCGCGGTGGTCGCGGCCTCGGCTGCCCTCCTGCTCTTCTTCAGGCCCTCCAACTTCACCTCCTACGGAGGCGTTGCGCCGATGGGGGCCAAGGGGCTCTTCGCCGCCACAACGGCCACAATATTCGCGTACCTGGGCTTCAGGCAGCCCGTCGACTACGCCGAGGAGGCCAGGAGGCCTGAGAGGGACATACCTCTGGCCATGACCTTCTCGCTCGTGTTCGCGCTGGTGATATACGTGCTTCAGTCCCTCTCGTTCCTTGGAGTTGTGGACAGGTGGTCCTCCTTTAACATAACGGCTGGGAACTGGACCGCCCTAGCAAACCTGGCCTACCCCTTCCCAGCCGCCGCCTCGGCCGTGGGCCTCCCGGCCATGGCTGACGTCTTTGTGGCAGGGGCCCTGGTGGCCGCGGCAACCGACGCCCTGATATACATGGGAGGGGCCGCTAGGGTCGGCAACGCCCTTGCCAGGCTCGACAACTACTTCCCCGAGTTCTTCGCCAGGCTGAGCCGCCACGGGATACCGTTCAACTCGCTGCTCGTGGTCCTGGCGGTGGGCTTAGCCTACCTGCTCCTGCTTCCGTCATTCTACTCGGTCATGAACGTCTTCACTGACGCCGTCCTCATATCCTACGCCCCGGCCGCCGCCTCGTTGGCCGTCTTCAGGGCCACCCACCCGGTCGAGCGGAGGCCCTTCAGGCTCCCCGCCTACAGGGCCCTCGCCCCGATAGCCTTCGCGGCATCCTCGTTGCTGATATGCTGGTCAGGGCTCCAGGCCGTCGAGGTCACTGTTCTATCGACCCTCGCGTCGCTTCTGCTCCTCCCCTACGTGGCCAGGAGAGGGCTCCTAAGCCGGAAGGACCTGAGGGCGGGCGCCTGGATGATAGCCTGGCTCCTGCTGACCCTCCTCCTCTCGTACCTGGGCGGCTTCGGGGTCGGCATAATACCGTCGCCCTACGACACCCTGCTCTACCTAGCGGTCTCGCTGGCAGTGTTCTACTGGGCCGTGAGGAGCGGCCTTGAGTACAACGGCCTGAGGCCTTAGCCTCTTACCCTTTTTCTTCACTCTGACGCCCTCTTCACGGCCCTGCCCACCTCAGGGCAAAGCGGTATGTCCCCAAGGTAGGTCAGGCGAGGTGGGTCAAAGGAGAACCTGAGGGCCCTCAGCGCCACTCCCCTGTCCAGGGCCTCCAGGAGGGCCTCTGAGAACCCGGGGTCGGTCTCCCAGTTGGGCGAGAAGCATGAGGCGTCCCTCCTCATTACGAGGACCATGATCATGGCCCCGTGGCCCTCCGAGGCCAGCCTGGCCAGCTCCATTATGTGCCTCCTCCCCCTCTCGGTCGGCGCGTCGGGGAACAGGGCGACGCCTCCCTTGGCGAGGGTGCAGCCCTTGACCTCGACGTAGACGTCGTCAACCCTGAAGTCAAGCCTGCTGCCCCCAACCCTGACCTCCCTCTCGGCCTCAGGCGGGAGGAACCTGGCCGCTATGTCGGAGTGGAACCTGCTGTCCGTGAGGACCCAGCCCGCCCCCTCGCCTCCCCAGGCAGCAGTGACGGAGCAGGAAGTCCTGGCCCCCCTCGTGGGCCTAACGAGGACCCTGTTGCCAGGATATATCAGCTCGGGCAGCCTGCCTGGGTCGTGAAGGTGGCATACCAGCCCTCCCCTCAGCTCAACGGCGAACCTGTTAGGCCTCCTGACTACCTCGGCCTCCTGAAGGAGGACCGGGGACCTCAAGGACCGCCTCGCCGGGCCTCAGCCCGTAGCCCAGGAGGTCGGGGAGCCTCGTCATGGCCACCTCGAGGTGACCAGCTGGGTGACCGCTGCCAGCGCCCCGGCGGCCCCTACCCTGGGGCCGACGCCCAGGGCCGCCGAGATGCCCACGGCGACCCCAGCGACTATTGGGATCAGCCAGTGGGGGGCGTCGTAAAGCAGGTGCCTGAGCGGGCTCCTCGATGGGGACGCCCTGTCCCAGTGGACCAGGTAATGGCTGTCGTACTCCCTCACGTGCACGGCCCTCCCGTCAACTACTAGCTCCCAGTCCCCCCTCTGCCCTCTCGGCTCGGCCAGGAGCCTCCTTTTGAAGCCAGCCTCGGAGGGGTGAGGGACGAGCCACTTTGATATCGCCAGGTCCCTGTGGGGCGGCATGGAGAGGACGACCCTAATTACGTCATCCCACCTCAAGGCGCTCCCTCAGCCGCTCCCTGGGAGCGAGTTAAAAGCCGTGAGGGCCGCAGGACGGACGGCTTGAGCTGGGCCAGGCTAGCCAGGGCTGCCAGGAGGGCGCTCGGCAGGAGGCTGACGTGGTGGCTCTCGGACGTAGGGGCGGCCCTGGCAGTGGGCCTCGGCATAGTAAACGCAAGGGCCGAGGGCAGGGAGCCAGGCATATCGGCCATGGTCATAACCTACAACGACCCCGACTGGCTTGACCTGGCCCTGAGGGGCGCCTCGCGGATAGCGGATGAAGTGGTGGTCATAGACTCGTCTGACGACCCTGAGGCCCTCTCGGTACTTGAGGACGCCAAGTCAGGGCTTGGCGTTATCGTGTACAGGCAGTACCCGCCCAGGGGCTACGCTGAGGCCAGGCAGGAGGGGCTGAGGAGGACAACGAGGAGGTTCGTCCTGGTCTGGGACTCTGACTTCGTCCCCTACCCCGAGGCCGCCGGCCTGATAAGGGGCTTCGCCGAGGCCCACTCGGGCAGGGCCTACTACATGGTCTACTGGCCCTACCTCAACCTCTGCGGTGATACTTGGCACAGGTGCAGGGCGGACAGGCTTCACGTGGAGCACTGGATGTTCACGTACTCCAGGAGGCTCAGGTACCTCTGGGACGGCCGCAACGAGTACCTGCTGGCCCCTCCCCACTACTTCAGGGTCATGTTGTCAGAGGAGCCGCTTGGCGTCCACCTTAGCGGCGTCAGGAGGCCTGACAGGAAGGCCTTCAAGGCCCTCGCTGCCAGGGTGGGCTTCTACGCGATAGCAGCCTCGAGGGGCTACGATGAGGCCCTGAGGGCGGTGAGTGAGGAGGCCAGGAGGCTCTACGGGACTGACGACCTGTGGGAGGTGGGGGTGAGGATGATAAGGGAGGAGGTGAGGTCAAGGCCCTGCGCCTCAGGCCTCAGGGTCCCCGAGGAGGTCAGGGAGAGGGCCAGGAGGCTCGGGATACCCGAGGAGCCCTGCTAGGTTTTAAGCCACGGGCCCGCGCACCGCGAGGGCCTCAAGGTGCTTCAGGAGGCTATGATAGCCCTGACGGCCTCAGCCGTCTCCTTCGCCTCAGTCATGGTCATGCTGCCCCCCTGGATCTCCGTGGCCTCCCAGAGGGGCCTGGTAGGGTATGATATGAATAAGCCCGACAGGAGGCCCGTGGCCGAGGCTGGGGGCCTGTGGGTCATAGTGGGCGCCTCCCTTGGGCTCCTCATAATGGAGGCCATAAACACCTTCGTGAACGGCTCCCTCTACAGGCCCGTCCCCGTGTTCTCCCTGGTCTCCCTCCTCATGCTGACTGGCCTCATAGGCCTACTTGACGACATCCTTGGGTGGAAGAAGGGTGTCCCCCAGTGGGTGAGGGTACTCTCAACGATACCGGCAGCGCTGCCACTCATGATAGCCAAGTACAACGGCTACATAGTTCACGTGCCGCTCTACGGGGCCCTCTACCTGGGCCCCCTCTTCCCCCTGGTCGTGGTCCCAATAGGCGTCATGGGCGCCTCCAACGCCTACAACATGGTGGCCGGCTACAACGGCCTTGAGGCAGGCATGGGGGTTGTCCTCCTTGCCTTCACGGCGGCCTTCGCTGCCGCCAAGGGGCTGTGGTTCACCGTCTACGCCTCCCTGGTGATGGCCGCGGCCCTGGCCGCGTTCCTGGTTTACAACTGGTACCCAGCTAAGGCCTTCCCGGGGAACACCATGACGTACGCGGTGGGGGCGTACTACGCGGGCATAGTTGTCCTCGGCGACATAGCGGCGTTCGGCCTCTTCATGTACCTGCTCTACTACGTTGAGCTGGTCCTCTTCATAAGGGGCCTGGCCCACGGCGTCTACAAGGAGAACTTCGGCAGGGTCCAGCCTGACGGCTCCCTCCTCCCGCCCTACGAGAGGAGCTACAGCCTGACCCACCTCATGATAAGGCTTCAGAGGGCCCTTAGGGGGAGGGCCACAGAGAGGGGGGTGACCATAGGCCTCCTGGCGCTTCAGGCCCTCATCGGGGCCATCGCCCTTGCCCTCTTCCTCCACTAGGCTCTCCTGAGCTCGTAGACTATGAGCTCCTCGGCCCCTGAGGAGCGCTCCCTTGAGAGCCTCCTATAGCCCTCGGCGTCCCCCCTGGCGAAGAAGGGGGGATCCGTGTCAAGGAGCAGGAGGCCCCTGCCCCCGTAGGCCTTCCCCCTGTACAGGCCTGAGGGCACCCAGGCCCAGCCGCTCATGACCCCTGGGACCCCCTCGAGGGAGGGGCTGACCTCGGCCAGCCCCAGCTCGGAGGCCATCTCGGCAGCCGCGGCCCTCCTGCCGTCGGAGAAGTAGACCCTGTCCACCTCCCTGAAGCCCAGGGCCAGGGCCAGGGCATTGGAGGGCACATTCCTCGCGCTCGCCATGACCCTGAAAACGCTGCCCCCTGAGGCCTCCATGGCGTAGAGGGCCAGCTGCCTGCCTATGCCCTTCCTCCTTATGTCCTGGCTCACGGCGATGCCCTCCAGCCACACTGCGTCGCCGACCTGCCTAACGTGTATAACTCCTACCGTCGAGCCGTAGGCGTCAACTGCCTTTATGAAGAGGCCCTCTGAAAGCCACCTCTCGAACAGGCCCTGGAGTCCCATAAGCTGAACCTCGGGGGCGGACCTGAGCAGCCTCTCGACGGCCTCCCTGTCCTCGGCCGTCACCCTCTCGAAGCTCACCTTGACCCTGGAGAGCAAGTCGCCGTCCCCTGTATCCCTTCTAGTTCAACTTCCTCCCCTTAGCTATATGTTTTTTATTAACCAAAATTCATATCGTGAAGCCCAGGGCGGCCGCCAGGAGTTAGGCTTATTAGGCTTGTATCGAATAAACGAGTCGGTGAGTCGAATGGGCTGGTGGAGGTGGCGCGGCCCCTGGCCCGGACATGGGCCCTTCTCCTACCTGCCGCCCTGGGAGAGGCCGGGATGGGCGCTGGGAGGGTGGGCCCCGTACTGGCCTGGGCACGCCTACTACGACCCTGAGTCAGAGCGCAGGGCCCTGGAGGCCTACAGGCTTTACCTTGATGACCTCAGGTCATGGGTTGAGGAGGAGATAAAGAGGGTCGATAAGAGGCTCTCCGAGCTCAAGAGCTCTTGACTTTTTTGCTTAGGCCCTAGGCGCCCGCCGGCAGAACGGCGGGGACCGCGGCGACGCGTTTCAAGGCCCAGCACGGGGCTATCCTTTTTTAAACCCCGAAAACCTCCTTAGCGGCGACGGGCACAGCCTTGTCAGCTATACAGGACGGCCAGCTGGTCACGACCTTTCAACAGTACCTCCAGAGCGTTCACATAGCCCTCAACACCTCAGCCGAGAAGGCCGTGATGGTCTATGCGGCCGGCAGCGCGCTGACGGTGGGGGTGGCACTGCTCGTTGAGCTCGTGATAATACTTCAGGGCCTACCAAGGGGCGAGGTCAGGAGGGCCCCAAGGGGCCTCCCAGCCAGGCCATTCATATCCGTCATAGTTCCGACGTACAGGGAGGGCGAGGGGCTCCTGAGGACCCTCAGGTCCCTCCTAAGCCAGGACTACCCAAAGTACCTCTACGAGGTGATAGTGGCCGGCGAGGCCGACGACCCGACCCTGCCACCTGCCCTCGAGGCCCTGGGGCTGAGGGCCGAGGACGGCTATGAGGCGAAGGTCAACGGGGTCACGGTCAGGGTCTCGCTGGGCCAGGCCAGGTCAGGCAAGCCGGCCGCCCTCAACAGGGCCGCCAGGCTTGCCAGGGGTGACGTAATAGGGGTCCTCGACGCTGACGGCGTGGCTCCCCCTGACATGTTGAGCAGGGCAGCGGCTGCCCTCGCCTCCGGCTATGAGGCTGTCCAGCTCCCACGGGAGGTCGAGGTGCCTGAGTGGGCAAGGAAGGGGGTCAGGCTGGCCTACATCAGGGGCCAGGCCGCAGAGATGAGGTTCTATAACAGGGTGTTGGCCCCCGCCCTCATGGGCTTCACGGGCTCTGCCTGGCTCACGGGCACGGGTTACTTCATATGGAGGTGGGCCCTCAGGGAGCTGGGAGGCTGGAACCCATATGCCCCCACAGAGGACCTGGACCTCTCCGTGAGGCTTTTGGCGTCAGGCTGGAGGGTGGCCTTCGTGGGCGGGAGGCCCATAACTGAGGCCCCGCTCACCTCACTTAAGGCCATGGTGAGGCAGAAGGAGAGGTGGGTCAGGGGCTCCCTCCTAGCGACGGCAGCCGCGGTCAGGGGCGTAAGGAGGACGTGGCCTCTCCTCCTGTTCTTCGTTATGCCCGCCTGGGGCTACCTACTGACGCCCTGGGTGGCGCTCCTTGCCCTGGCTGGCCTGAGCCCGGGCCTCGCCTTGTGGACCCTCGCCTGGAGCGCCGCGTGGCTTGTGCCTACGGTGATCTACTACGCGCTGGCCCTCAGGAAGGGCGGGAGGGCCGTCAGGCCCCTGCCCGCCTCTATAGCCATCTACCTCGTGGCAGGCCTCCTGGCCCTCCCCAAGCTTGCGTTCAACAGGTACGAGTGGAGGGGGTCAAGGTCCTGAGCCACTCATAGGTCCTCCTGAGGCCCTCCTCGAGGCTTACCGAGGGGGACCAGCCCAGGGCCTCCCTGGCGAGCCTGACGTCAGCTACGCTCCTCCCTATATCTCCTGGCCTGGGAGGGGCCCTCCTGGGCTCGAGCCTGACGCCGGTGACCCTGGAGACCAGGTCAAGGAGCACCATGACGCTGGTCTCCCTGCCCGTTCCCACGTTGAAGACCCCCGTTGCCCTCCTCTCGGCGGCCCTCAGGAAGGCCTCAGCGACGTCAGCTACGAAGACGAAGTCCCTGGTGGCTGAGCCGTCGCCGTAGACCACAGGGGCCTCGCACCTGAGGGCGGCCGTGAGGAAGTTGTAGACAACGCTGGCGTAGGGGCCGGGCTTCATCCTTGGGCCATACACGTTGAACAGCCTGAGCGCTGAGGCCCTTATGCCGTGCTCGGCAGCCAGCGAGAAGGTCACTTGCTCCGCTGCCAGCTTGGAGACGCCGTAGAGGCTTACGGGCCTAGTGGGCGAGGACTCCTTAAGGGGGAGCTCTGAGGGCTCCCCGTAGACCGCAGCGCTGCTGGCGAGCGCGAAGTAGGCGTCAAGCCTCCTCGCTAACTCAAGGACGTTGGCCGTGCCCACCACGTTGACCTCGAGGGCCCTGGCGGGGGACCTGCTGGCCTCAACAACGCTTGCGACAGCTGCCAGGTGGGCTATGGCCACCTCCTCCCCTCTAGCGAGCTCTATGACCCTGCCCAGCTGCTTAGGCCTAGTTACGTCGGCCACCATTAGCTGGGCCCCCCTGGGCACGTTCATGGGGTCTCCAGAGGACAGGTCGTCAACTACTATTACCCTCTCGCCCCTTGACAGCGCAAGCTCGGCCACATGGCTCCCTATGAAGCCAGCGCCCCCCGTGACTACCAGCAAGGCGATCCCCTAACCCTTGGCCCAGGAGGATATTATCTGCGCCAGCCTCAAGGCCCCGTCCTCGCACTCCCTTGGCCTCATCCTAATGGCCTCCTCAATGGCCTCCAGAAGCCCCTCAGGGCTCACCCTCTTGGGGGGAAGGAAGGAGGCGCCGAGCCTCCTGGCCATCATCTCGGCCTCCCTCATCCTGACAGGGCTCCTCATCCAGACCCACTCAGGGTTGGGCGCCAGGACCGTGGGCTTGCCGTACTTGCAGGCCGCCTCAACGGCCGTCCTCCCGAAGTGGGTCACCACGACCCTGGCGCCGGCTATGAGCCTCTCCAGGTCTGGGTCGAAGCTGAAGGCCCTCCACCCTTTCATCCTGCTGTACGGCCCTGGGTCCACCCTGCCCGTCTGGATAACCACGTCTGTGAGGCCTGAGGCGGCGGCGGCGTCGAAGAGCCTCCTGTAGCCGTAGGTGCCGGCCGTTATCAGGACGTAGCCCTCGTCCCTGGGCTCGTAGGCCCTTCTCCCAAGCAGGGGCCCTACGACAACACCCTTCCTCGCGAAGGCCCTCTGCTCCTCCCACTGGAGGGCGACGAGCCTAGCTATGGGCGAGAGCGCCCTGAGGGCCCTGCTGGGCCCCAGGAACCTCTCGGTCGCCTCAACTATAACTACGTCCGAGCCCTTGGCCCAAGCCGCCAGGGCGGCCGCGACGCTGTGGCTGCTGCCGGTGGCTATAACTACGTCATAGCCCCTTGGCACTCTTGCCAGGGCCCTGAGGAGGGCGGCAGGGGCCCTGAGGAGCCCCACCGCCAGGCCCTCACCTGGCTCAAGGAACTTCGGCGTCCTGGCGATGACGGGGCCCAGCCCCCTGACCTTGCCCTCCGTCCAGCTGTCGCCCTCGGGCACAACGAAGGCCACCTCGACGCCGGCCTCGATGAGCCTCTCCGCCGCGGACACAGCGTGGCCCGTGTGGCCGCCGCCGCTGGCTACGACCAGGGCCCTCAAGGTAACCGTTTGTCCCTATTGTCCCTAGGGGCTCATCCTCATTAATTTACATTTACCCGTTGCGCCTAGGGACTTCCACCTCGCCCACGAGGCCCTATCGGCGTGGGCTCATGGGCAGCTGTCAAGCACAACGGCACGGGCCCCCATCTACGGTTGCTTGGGGGCCTCATCGCTATCATCACCCTCGCCCTTGGGGCAGCGCCCCCATCAGGCGAGGGGTCATCTGTGGGACCTTTTACAGATAGAACATAAAAGGTTTCCGTTGATGTGAAAGGGGGTCTAACCCCAGGCCTCGCTTAACGAGTTCTCAGGGAGGCTCCCGAGCAGTTAACATATTAAACCCCTGTCACCCCTTCCCACAACAGCGTGGTTCGCATGGACTCACGGCTCAGGGCCCTCCTAGTGGGGGGCCTTGGTTATCGCTGTGTCACTGATCGTCCTAGCGCCTCTCTCAGCGCGCGCAGAGCAGGCCATGCAGCCAGTTAGCACGGTGATACTGAAGGGCTACGCGGGCTCGGACTCCGCAGGCATACAGGACTTCAAGGCGGGTCTCATAGCTTTCTACAACTACGCCATACCGCCCGCGAAGGTCGGCGCCCCTCCCCCTGGGAGCGTCGCCTACGAGATGCCCTCGACCTACTATGACGTCCTCCTGAACCCCGTGAAGTACGTGATGAGCCCCACGGGCCAGGTGATGATAAACCCGTTCTACTACCAGAGCGTGAGGTTCGCAATTAACTACATACTTGACAGGGAGTACTTCGTCCAGAGCATACTCAACGGCTACGGCATACCGACCCTCACGGCCTACGGCGGCGAGTACGAGATGCTCACCACGTCAAACGTGACGGCCCAGTTCGCGAACGTAACCTACAACCCATCCTACGCCAACAAGACCATATATAAGACATTGACGGCCCACGGCTTCCAGTACATAAACGGGAAGTGGTACTACAACGGGAGCCCCGTGACGATATACGTCTTCGTCAGGACCGACACGACCGCTAGGTACACCTACGCCACGTTCCTGATAAGCCAGCTCCAGGACCTGGGCTTCACCGTAGTCCCGATCTACGGCGACCTGCTCAAGCAGATAACTATGATATACGGGATGCCGCCGAACGAGACGAGCTGGAGCGTGCTGGTGGAGGCCTGGGGAGCCACGTACGGCTACTTCGACTGGAGCCTGCCCGCCAGCTTCTACGGCGCCTTCTTCGGTAACCTGCCCGCCAGCGACGCCTACGGCACGGCCTGGGGCATCTGGAACACGACAAGCATGCAGGAGCCCCAGCTGACCCAGGAGCTCAACATAATCGATAACCTAAGTATCATACTAGCCTACAGCAACTTCACGAGCGCGGAGCAGTACTACAAGTACGTTAACATAATAACCTACTACGGCATAGTGACGGCCATAAGGCTGGGCCTGGCCCAGGGCCTGGTGCCCATCTTCGTGAACAGCCAGATGGCGCAGGGCCTGATACCCAACTTCATAGAGGGCCTGGTCACGCCGTTCAGCTACCTGACCGCCAAGGCGCCCAACGGGCAGCTGGTCATAGGGGTGAGGCACCTGGCCAGGGGTTCAATGAACCCCGTCGCCGGCTGGGTCGACGCCTATAGCGTGGCCACGGCCTCGGGCGTGTTCCTGCCCATAACCTATAGCATACCTGGCAACGGCTACCCCGTGCCCGTCGGCATAACCTACAAGCTCGTTAACATCAGCGTAAACGCGAGCATACCAGTGCCCACGTCGGCCCTCGTCTTCAACGCCACCTCCATGCAGGTTGGGCACGTGCCCCCTGGCACCTACGCCAAGGTTGACGTTATAGTTAACTTCGCCCCGCTGATGCAGCACGACAGGTTCGTCGACGGCCAGCCCATAACCCTGGCCGACATCATCGAGCAGTACCTGTTGACCTGTAACGTGAGCCTGAACCCGAGCAGCCCGATCTATGACCCGGAGGCGGCCGCTGTCTACGCCCCAGACGTGCAGCTGATACTCGGCTTCAGGATAATCAACAGCACGGCCATAGAGATCTGGAGCAACAACTGGTGGTTCGACCCGAACGTCGCAGCCCTGGGCACTATAGCTGACTTCATTGGGCCCCTCGGCTACGCCCTGCCAGGAGGAGGCATGATGCCGTGGCCGCTCTACGTGGCCATGTCCCAGGTGGTCGCCCACGGCCTTGCTGCCTGGAGCAGGGGCGTGGCCTCAGAGGAGCAGGTCCACTGGCTTGACCTGGTCAACCCGACCGACGTCGGCAACATACTGAAGTTCCTGCAGCAGGACGCTGCCTCGGCCTACATACCTGCGGGACTGCTGCAGGTGCAGCAGCTGAGCGGCGTCCAGCTGGTCAACAGCACGTTTGCGGTCCAGGCCTACCAGGCCGCCATCAACTACATCAACACCTATGGCAACGCAGTCATAGGTGAGGGGCCGTTCATGCTGGTCTCCTACCAGCCGCCTCAGTACGCCAAGCTTGTGAGGAACCCGTACTTCAACGTCTCCGTACCCAGCGTCCTGGCCCTGCCGCCAATTATATACAGCGTGCACCTGAACCTGCCTCTGCTCGGCATGGTGCCGGCGGGCGGCACCCTGACGGGCACGGTCTACGGCACAGTTGACGGCACGAACCAGACCAGCACTCAGAGCGGGGTGTTCGTCATAGCCCAGTTCGTGAGCCCCGAGGGCGCTGTGCTGGCCCAGGAGAACGTAACGAGCGGGGCGGACGGAAGCTTCACCCTGACCGTGCCGAAGTCCCTGACGCCGGGCAGCTACTACGTGGTACTTTACGCCTACACGCCTGACAACATACTCCTTAACCCAGCTAAGTACACTATAACAGTCACACCCGTTACGACCACCACCACACCAACCACGACCACCACCACACCAACCACGACCACCACCACGACCACAACAACGTCGTTGCCTACAGTGCCAACGATATCAATAACCTCCAGCATTCCGACCACCACACCAACCACGACCACCACACCAACCACGACCACCACACCAACCACGACCACCACCACGACCACACCGGCTAAGCCGCCATCTGTTTCAACGACGCTTGTGGTGACGGCCGTAGTTGTAGTAATAGTTATAATAGCTGCCGTGGCCCTCCTGGCCAGGAGAAAGTGAATGGCCAGGGGGGCGGGCTAAATGGGATATGGACGTTTTTTGGTTAAAACTGCAGTTATTTATGTCACTGTGCTCTTTGCAGCTATGTCCATACTTTACGCTTTCTACTACCCTATAGTCCAGAAGCTATATTGGGACTTCGTGAACTACAGCGCCAGTCAGCTTAGGACGCAGCTGATCAGGCAGGCCCACGGAACCGTCAACGTGACCTACGTCAACCAGCTGGTTGACAGGTACAGGGAGTCGCTCATCTCCGCTTATGGCCTCAACAAGCCCGTGATGGTCAAGTACGCCGTTCAGATGTGGAACCTGCTGACCCTCCACTTCGGCGTGACGCCGCCAGGCGTCGAGTACCCCAACTACGGTCAGACCAACAACATAGCGGCGATAATAGCGGTCGCCCTGCCCAGGACCATCATCCTCTTCACGACTGGCACCGTCATAGTTATCGCGGTCGGCATACTGCTCGGCGTCCTGGCTGCCAGGTACCAGGGGTCAGCATATGACAAGTCGATACCGATAATTGCGGTCATACACTCAAGCCTTCCGACCTGGTGGATAGGCTTCCTCCTTATAGCGGGCCTAGCCTATGGGATGCATTGGTTCCCGCCGAACGGCATGGTTGCGCCGGGCCTCACCTTCAGCAAGGAGCCGCTGAGGTACGTAGCCAGCCTGTTAGACCACATGACGCTGCCGCTCCTAGCCTTCTTCATAGTCAACGTTGGCGGCTTCGCCTACATCGTCAGGAGCCTCACGCTGGCCACCACAAAGGAGGACTTCGTCCTGACCGCCAAGGCCAGGGGGCTGCCCGAGAGGAAGATAGTGTACGGGCACGTGTTGAAGACCGCCTCGCCCTCAATAGTGACCCAGGTTATGATAGCGCTGGCGAGCTCGCTTGGAGGAGGTATGACGACAGAGATAGTCTTCGTGTGGCCCGGCATGGGGCTCCTGACCTACGAGGCTGTCATGGAGTCCGACGTGTCGACGGTCATGGCCACAACCTACGTCCTCACCCTCGTGCTGGTGATAGCCCTGTGGCTCAACGAGTTGATAAAGGGCTTCCTCGACCCGAGGATCAGGGCCTCGGCTGAGTGAGGTGAATAGGCTTGGCAGAGGTCGAGACCGGCCTGAGGGTCTACCTGAAGTTCATACTCAAGGACAGGGCCGCCCTGGCGTCCCTCATAGTTATAGCGTTCCTCGTGGGCGTGGCGGCCTACGTGAGCACCTGGCCTAGCTCCGTGGCCTTCAACTACCTGAACAGACTCCAGTACTGGGAGTCCTTGTACCCGGCCGACGCTGCGCCCTCATGGATGGTTTACTTTGAGCCAGCGGCGTACACGCCAACACTCTACCTCAGCCCCTCGTCTGTTATACTAAATTACTCGGCAGGCAATGTCTACATATATAAGCTCACATACTCGTTCAGCTGGCCGAGCCTTAAGGCGCCCACGGACGTCAGCTTCTCCTTCTCAGGCAACGCGACTATATCGCAGATCCTCATAGTCTGGAGGAAGCCCAGCGGCTCAGAGGTCAACATGAGCGTGACCGTTGGAAGCACAACAAGCAACTTCGACCTGGTCGGCGTTCAAAAGGCCCTCCTGAGCTACATATATGAGAGGACGGGCACCATGCCAACCTTCGTCACGAGCGACGTACTGGCCAAGGCGCTGTTCAACAGTCTCTCAAGCTCAGGTATAGGGCCCGCCGAGAGAGGCACCTACACGGTGACCGTTTACCTGGTCACCCAGGGCCCTGAGAAGCTCTCGCAGGCCGAGATAAGGATCCTGGGCAACGCGTACGGCTACATGGGCACGGACTACTACGGCAGGCCAATACTCCTCGGCATACTCCTAGGGCTGCCGAACGCGCTTGAGATGGGCCTTCTGGCCTCGCTGCTTGCCGTGCTGATAGGCGTCCTGGTCGGGGGCTACTCGGGCTACCTGGGCGGCAAGGCGGACTCCTTCATTAACTGGTTCTCCATGGTGGTTCTGGCCCTCCCAGCGCTCCCGTTCCTGGTCGCCCTGGGCCTCTGGCTCAGGTCAAGCCTTTCCCTGTGGGTCGAGGTCCTCCTGATAACGTTCCTGAGCTGGCCCTTCTACGCCATAATAGCGAGGAGCTCCGCCCAGAGCATAAGGACAAGCGCCTTCGTCGAGGCTGACAGGCTGCTCGGGATACCGTCATACAGGACGTTCTTCACCCACTTCATGCCTAGGCTCACGCCGTTCACGGTGGCCTACACAGTGCTCGGCATACCTGGGGTGATACTTCTGGTCCAGTCCCTGGCCTTCATAGGGATAGCGCCGCCGAACCTGGTGACCTGGGGCTACCTGCTGGACCAGGCCTACGCGAACAACGCCGCCCTGAACGGCTGGTGGTGGTGGATACTGTTCCCAGGCCTCATGATAGTGGTCGTGGCCATGCCGTTCGTCATAGTGGGCTTCGCCATAGAGAGGGCGGCCTTCGGCGGAAGGTAAGGACGTAAAGCTATTATTATGTGACCACCTCTCCTGGGACGGCGAGGACCCTTGAGGATAGCCGTCGTTGGCAGCAGGGGCTTTGGCACTGTTCACCTGGCAGCGATGTCAAGGCTTAGGGACGAAGGCCTCGACATAGAGTACTACACCTACAGCTCCTCCGAGCAGGAGGCCAGGTCCCTGGCTGAGAGGTTCGGGGCCGCGGGCTACTTCACCAGCTACGACGAGGTCCTCTCATCAAGGGTTGACGCAGTTGACCTTGTAGTGAGCCACGACGCTCACGCGCCCATGGCGATGAGGGCCTTCAGCGCGGGGAAGCACGTGCTCCTTGAGAAGCCCATGGCGAGGACCCTTGAGGAGGCCCAGGCCATAGTTGAAGCTGCCGAGAGGAGCGGCCTCAGGCTCATGATAGCCGAGAACTACCACTTCGACGAGACGTTCAACGAGCTCTACAGGCGCCTCCCATCGGTAGGCAGGCCACACACGATCATAGTCAGGGACACCCACTACAACCAGCCGAGGGGCTGGAGGAGGGTAAAGGAGCTCATGGGGGGAGGGGCAGTCATAGACGGAGGCATACACATGATCCACGTCATGCTTAACGCCATGGGCGAGTACTCATCGGTCTTCTCCACGGTCTACCGCAGCGGGGCCATCGACATGGAAGGCGAGGACGTCGGGGTCGCCATCTTCAACTTCAGGTCAGGGGCTAAGGGGATATACATATACGGCTGGGCCTTCAGGGGCCCGCCTGCAACGCCCATAATAGAGGTCTACGGTGACAGGGGCTCAATCTACGAGGACCCGAGCTCAAGGCTCTTCATGGAGTCGAGGGGGTTCAGGTACTTCGCCAGGCACGGGGACCTTGTAGTTAACGGGCAGAGGGTCGAGGTCCCTAGGAAGGACATGATAGCCGAGGAGATAAGGGCCTTCGTTGAGTACGTCGACGGGAAGAGGAAGGACAACCCTATGCCCCCGGAGCTCGAGATCAGGGACCTAAGGGCCGTCCTCGACATATATGCCGCGTCATCCAGGTGCTAGGCCTCCTCGAGCCTCAGGCCCTCCAGGGAGGCAAAGGCCCTCAGCCCAGGGACCACGTCATCAAACACAACAGCGTAGTGGGCCCCCATGGGCCTTGAGAGGGTGAGCTCGAGGGCCCTCTCGGAGACCCTGAAGGCCACCTGGGTCCTGCAGGCCCTCGTGAAGGGCCTCCCCAGGGCGACCTCAGCCCTTATGGCCCTAAGGGTCCTGGTCCTGGGGTCATACTTTGCGAGCGTGGCCCTCAGGCCCTCCCTCACGTAGGCCCTAACCCCTACGGGCCTGTCCGTCTCAAAGTGGGTCGTGAGCTCAAAGGATGACGCCTCCGAGAGGGGGAAGGTGCAGTGGGCTATTGCCAGCGTCCCAGCGGGTCCAGGCGTCACGTTGCCCATCCAGGCGGGCCTCCCTGAAAGCTTTGAGAGGATGTACATTGTCAGGAGGCTCGGCACGTCGCCCTCGCAGCCAGCTATGAGGCCCTTTGAGTTGAGGGCTGCCAGGGCCAGGCACGGCGTCACGCCGTATATCCTCAGGAGGTCAAAGCACCTGACGGTGAGGGGGCCCTCGGAAAGCCTCCTCATGGCGCTGGCCAGCCTCAGCGCCCTCTCAACCTGTTCTTCGCTCACCCCCTCAAGCCTTGACGGCTGGCCGGGCATCTGCTCGGGCTCGGCCCCCTCAGCCTCCTTGGCCAGGTCCTCCAGGGGGACCACCTCAACGGAGGCCCCCAGGAGGTCACCCTCCCCAGTGCTGTAGACAAGCCACTCGGACGGGCCCCCGAAGGACGTTATCTTCAAGCCCTCGAGCTCCTCAACTGCCTCGGCAGCCCTGGCGGCCTGGGCCAGCACCTGCCTGGCGGAGCCGAAGTCGTAGAGCTGCACGCTTACGCCCGAGGCCTGGAGGAGGGAGGCCGCCTCGGAGGCGGCGGCCAGGGAGTTATAGGAGTCGTGGTAGAACAGCAGGACTAACTTGGCGCCCTGGGAGGCCTCAAGGATCTTCCTCTCGGTCCCTCCCGTGAGCACGAGCACGGCGGCCAGGTCTACGGGCCCGGGCTCCGCTGAGAACCCGGCAGCCTCTGCCGCCCTCCTGAACTCGGCCTCCATCTCGTCAAGGCCTGGGGAGCCTGAGGACCTGACCGCCGCGTACCTGAGCCTCAGCGCCCTCACCCCAAGGAGGAGGCTTCACCCCTCAGGGCGGGGAGGATATGAGCGTTTATAGGCCTTTGCTATAACATCTGCTCCTGTCGTTGGGCGCGGGCGAGCTTAGCAGGCAGTGAGCCCGTGCCTCCCCGGGGCTGACGGCGGGGCCTGAGGCGGTGATGCCGCGCCCGTGGGGGCCCTGAGAGGTGATGGAGAAGGCCCCAGTGGGCGCAGACCCCTCGCCCTTTAGGGCGGGGGCCGTCAGCTTGGCGGCCAGGGCCTCACAGGGCTAAATTTTGGTGGCCTCACCGGCTGTCAGCGCTGGCCCACTCCCTGGCCCTCCTCACCCTCTCCCTTATGCAGAGGAGGGCCAGGTCATAGGCATACTCAATATCTCTCTGCGTCAGGACCCTGTAGACGCTCCCCTCCCTCAACATGTAGTGCCTCCTGAGCATCTTCGCCACTATGCTGTCTAGGTCAGCTCCGCCCAGTATCATGACACCAACCTCCTTTATCAGCGGGTTGTCGCAGTCCCCCGGCCTGAAGGGCGTAGCCCAGCTCCTGACCTTGACCTGGCCGCTGGCCACGCACCTGGAGGCCTCCTCGTAGAGCCTCTCGAGCTCCTCGTCGCTCAGGTTAACCTTGAAGTCGTAGTGCAGCGTGGCTCTCAGCATGTCCTTAGTCATCCCGAGGGCTATTAGGCCGGCGGCGGCTCTCAGCACCCCCTTGCACTCCAAGGCCCTTCTCCTGACCTAAGCATATAGCTGGGGCCTTTACGCTACTCCTTGCACAGCCTTGGACTGGCAGCACGTTATGGAGGTCCTCTCAAGGGCGCCCTATCACGTCGACTTCTTGGTCTACAAGGACGAGCTTCCTGACCCTGGTTCCGCCTGCCTCGAGCCCTCCTGGGGGAGGCCTAGGGGGCAACTGAGGGACTGGAGGGCCACCCTACCTGACGGGAGCTGCATGCACGTTATCGAGTACAGGAGGCTCTACGTGGTCCACAGGGACAGGGCGAACCTGAACGACAGCGTGGTGAGGCACGTGGCGCTTGACGAGCCAAAGCTGATACTGCCCCTGGCGGTCTGGCTCCCTTTTCTTGGGCTCCTCAGGGTCCTCTACAGGGTCGTCAGGCGGAAGAGGCTGATGACGAGGGGTGACCCCTGCGCTTATAACGGGAGCGACGCCCTGTTGCTGAGGAGGGCAAAGGGACATGACGGGCGAGAAGGCCCAGGTCCTGATAGACAGGGAGCTTTACGAGATGGCTAAGAAGTACGTGGAGCAGCAGGGGACCTTCTCCTCAGTTGACGAGCTGGTAGAGTTCCTCCTCAGGCAGCTGCTGGAGGAGCAGCAGGGGGAGGTAATGAGCAGGGAGGAAGAGGAGGCGGTCAAGGACAGGCTCAGGAGGTTGGGCTACCTCTAGGCGCGGCCCGCCAGCGCCCTCTCTATGGCCTCCACCAGCTTAGCGGCGTTGACCTCGGGCGGGTCATTGGCCGTGTCAAGGACTAGGTCAGGCCTCTCAGGCTCCTCGTAGGGGTCGCTGACCCCTGTGAAGTTCTTTATCTCGCCCGCCAGCGCCCTCCTGTAGAGGCCCTTCGGGTCCCTTTCAATGCAGACCTCCAGCGGGCACCTGGCGTAGACCTCGAGGAAGGCCGCTTCCTCTGACACTATCTTCCTGGCCTCCTCCCTGGCCTCCCTGTAGGGCGAGACGAAGCTGCATATCACTATGACCCCGTTCCTGGCCAGGAGCCTTGCCACCCACGCGACCCTCCTCAGGTGCCTTACCCTCTCCTCCCTGGTGTAGCCCGCTTCTGGGTCTATGTGGGCCCTGAACCAGTCGCCGTCAAGCACCTCTACCCTATAGCCCTTGGACTCCAGCGCCTCCTTGGCCCTGAGGGCGACCGTGGTCTTGCCGCTGCCCGGCAGGCCCGTTATCCAGGCCACCAGGCCCCTCTCAAGGCACCTTGCCCTCATGGTCCCTCCCGCTTGCCCTGGGCCAGGGGGATTTTATCGTGCTGGGGCTTAATTAAGCTTAATTAAGCTTAATAAGCCCTCCTACTCGGGCTGCCCGTAGGCGAGCTGAAGTGGCCAGGAGGCCCTTGAGGGAGGCGAGAGGCAGGTACACGACGGTCTCAATACCCACGCCCCTCTTCGAGAGGATAAAGGTCCTCATAGAGGGGACAGGCTTCACCAGCGTGTCTCAGTTCGTGACGTACGTCCTAAGGGAGGTGGTGAGCGACATGGAGAAGCAGAAGGCCCAGGCGGCCGTCAGCGAGGAGGAGAAGAAGGAGATCATAGAGAGGCTGAGGAGCCTGGGCTACATATGAGGTGATTTCCTTGGTCTCAGCGCCTCACGGCGGCAGGCTCATAGACAGGGTTGCGAGGGGCCTCAGGGCCGAGAGGCTGGCCGAGGAGGCCAACTCAATGCCCACCATCGACCTGAACGCCAGCACGGCGTACGAGGTGGCCAACGTGGCCCACGGCGTCTACAGCCCCCTTGAAGGCTTCATGACCCAGGACGACTATGAGAGCGTCCTCAGGTCGTCAAGGCTTGTCAACGACGTGCCCTGGACCATACCGATAGTGCTTGACGTCAGCGAGCAGGTAGCTAAGCAGGCCCTTAACAACGACGTGGTCCTCTCCTACCAGGGCGTGAGGTTCGCGGTCCTGAGCGTCGAGGACGCCTACAGGTGGGACAGGAGAGCCTTCGCCGAGAGGGTCTATGGGGTCCTTGACCCGGAGCACCCAGGCGTCTCGGCCGCCATGGCCAGGCAGGGCGAGTTCCTCATAGGGGGGATGGTGGAGCTGTTCAGGGAGCTCCCCGAGCCGTTTGGGAGGTACAGGCTGTGGCCCAAGGAGACGAGGGTCCTCTTTGAGCAGCTGGGCTGGAGGACCATAGCGGCCTTCCAGACGCGCAACGCGCCCCACCTGGGCCATGAGTTCGTGATAAAGTCAGCCCTTACCTTCACTGACGGCGTTTTCGTGAACCCGCTCGTGGGCTGGAAGAAGAAGGGGGACTTCACAGATGAGGCCATAGTGAGGTCCTATGAGGCCCTCCTGACCCACTACTTCCCCAAGGGGAGCTACGTGTTCAGCGTCCTGAGGGCGCCCATGTACTACGCCGGCCCCAAGGAGGCCATACACCACGCCATAATGAGGAAGAACTTCGGGGCAACTCACTTCATAGTGGGCAGGGACCACGCTGGCGTCGGCAGGTACTACGGGCCCTACGACGCCTGGAAGGCATTTGAGGAGTTCCCCGACCTGGGGGTCACGCCGCTGTTCCTCAGGGAGTTCTTTTACTGTACCAAGTGCAAGGCGGTCGTCAACGAGAAGATATGTCCACACGACGACAGCGCGAGGGTGAGGATAAGCGGCACCGAGATAAGGAGGATGATCACGCAGGGCCAGAGGCCCCCGGACTACATGATGAGGCCTGAGGTGGCTGACGCGCTCATAGCTATGGGCGAGAGGGCGTTCATTTAGGTAGCCTCGCTACGAAGGCCGAGATCGCTGTCGCGAGGAGGGCCGCGTCGAGGACGTATGAGACCAGGTCATCGTAGGCGTTACGCTGAAGGCTCAGCCTGCTGAGCCTGAGGGGCTGGGCCCTTTGCACGGAGATGTTAACGAGGCTCACGTTAAGCTCCTCAAGGCCCACACTGGTCACGTTAACGGTCACGGGCGGGAGCCTCAGCAGCTTCGGCAGGGCCAGGGCAGGCCTTGATGAGGAGGTCCAGCCCAGCACCTGTCCGCTGGAGCTCAGGTAGCCCTCAGCGGTCCCGTTCACGAAGACCCCCACCTGCTCCTGCACGCCGCCTGGCAGGTAGAGGGTCCCAGTTATCTCGAAGCCTCCCTCAAAGGGGTAAAGGTAGTTGAGGGAGTAAGGGTAGTCAAAGGCCACGGTGACGCCATCCATGGCGCCTGAGCCCGTCAGGAACGCCTGGTAGGACCAGCCTGATGGGGGCCTCACGAAGAGGTCCCAGGTGTTGAGCCTCTTCGCCACGGCCTGGACGTAGCCGGAGGTCGAGAGGGCGTACGTTACGTTCTCCTCCATTATGTAGACGAAGGGCATGTAGCTCTGGTTAAGCGCGTACTGCCCTGCCATGACCCCCTGGCCTACGAAGTACACGCTCACGTAGTCAGGGGCCTTGAGCCTGTAGGCCCCAGACGAGTTGAAGAGTATCACATAGCTGGAGCCGTCTGTGACGTAGCAGCCGCTATCATAGCAGTAGGCGCTAAGCGGGTAGTCGTATATGACGGTGTCGGCCGCTAGTGCCCTCGGCGACGACGGAGAGTAAGCCATGAGGAGGGGCCTGTATGGGGGGCTCAAGAAGGACTCCTCGACGCCTGCCCCGACGACCTGGTCTCCCTTGCAGGATATCGTGGTCAGCGCCCCGTTGACACCTGCCACAAGGGCCTCAGCGCCCCTAGAGGTTACAACTGCGAGGGCTGGTCGATCTTCATAGCTTCCGGCTATGAAGACCTCGTTGCCCTCTGAGCAAGCCGAGTAAAAGGTCACCGGGACCCAGTAGGCCCTGTCGCCCAGCTGGACCAGGGCCGTGCCGTTCTGCGACGTAAAGATTACCTCGCTCAGGTTGAGCGGGTTGAACCAGGCGAGCGTCAGGCTGGTGTTAGAGGCCACACCCCAGGCAGGCGGGGAGGGGTAGGGGGCCAGGGCCATGGCGGCCGCTGAGGACATAAGTATTACGTACACAAGGGCCGCCGCCACCCACCACCTCAAGGCGAGACCCTGGGCTTGTCGGTGGCCAGGGCTTTAAGTAGGGAAAACAAAAGATAACGTCAGTGCCTCCTTGACAGCAGGACGAGGGCTACGAGGATCACTATGGCGGCCGTGGTGCCTCCTATGGTTGCGGCCTTGGCCGTAGAGCTGTAGCCGCTCGGCACTGTTACCGTAACTGAGGTCAGGTTGCCTATGGTCGTCTGCGATGGCTTAACTACGACGCCATTGACGCCCACCAGCGTGACCTCAACATTGTCTATAGAGTGCACCGCCCTGGCCAGCCTCGTTAGGTTGTTCTCCTGGAGTATCTCAGAGGCGTTGTTGACAAGGTATGTTATGGCCGCCAGGCTCTGCTTGGGGTTCTTAGCCCCCGCCTTCTCGAAGAGCGGCGTCGCTATTGAGTAGCTGGTCTCTTCCTGCGACGTAGACACGTTAACGTAGAGCGTTGAGGGCACGACGACCCTGAAGTTCTCCTCTATGTAGGATATGATCTGCGCGCTGGCGTTAGCGAGCTCCTTAAGCCTCTTCAGGCCGTGGTAACCGAAGTCGAAGTTGGGCAGCCCCTGCAGGCCAGTCAGGCCCATCTGGCCGTTGAAGTTGGGCATGCCCTGCTCCGCCAGGGTCTGAAGGGCCTTCAAGGCATCGTTAATGAGGTCGTTTGAGGCGTTGACCTCAAGGTCAAAGGCCACAGTCCTTGAGGTGAAGTTGACGTCAGCGTAGCAGCTCGCGTTGAAGAAGCCAGGCCTGAGGGCAGCGTTCAGGGCTGCCTGTATCATGCCTAGCGTAGTGTTGGGCGGGGCCGGGGTCCCGTTGACCACTATCAGGGCGTAGAGGGAGAGGTAGGTGGAGCTCATGAACACCTTGTACTCCTTGACCTGGACGCCGCTGACGTTGATTGACGTGAACGGGAGAGACGGGAGGGAAGGCTGCTGAAGCGTGAGGCCCTGCTGTAGGGGCGGGTACCAGGAGGCGTTGAGCCATATAGTCACCAGGTACTCAGCTGGGCTAGGGATCACCTCAACGGAGCCCAGGTAGGAAACGTTGAAGCTCCTGGAGAGGGTGCTGTTGTAATAGATCAGGTAGCTGAGGGCCCTGGTGATCTCAAGCCTCCCGTTCGAGGTCCTGTTCAGGTAGCCTACGTGAACGAGGGCGCCACTGAGCTCAGGGGGCTGTTGCTCCTCATTCCACTGCCAGTTGTCATTCCATTGCTGGCCCTCCTCCAGCTTACTTAGGTTAGGCATGAGGCCAGCGTGATGGATGCGGAAGAGGGTCGAGTTCTCATAGAACGTGACGGCTATCGAGGTGTTGCCCGGGACTTCATGGCTAACCTCTGCCGACCCGTTTACGAGGACCCTCACGGCGTTGTTTGGGTAGACATAGATGTAATTGGCGTCATGAGAGAAGGCCTGGGCTGGGAGGACCGCCAGGAACATCAGGGCAACAAGGGCAGTCGCTGCCAATGAGCCCATAACCCTATTGAAGTCGTCCATGTCTAAAGTCCCACCTACCTAATAGCGTCCCAGGCTTTATATACGGTTTCTCATATACCTGGAGGCCCTATACGGCATGATTATATGACACCGGTTAGCCCTTATTATCCTGAAAACCACGTCCTCTGTGGTGCCTAGCTTGCCTGTAAGGCCGAGGCTCACCGTGAGCAGGTACGTGATATTCCTGGACTTCGAGGGCTTCAGGTACAGGGGTCATGAGGCCATAGAGCTTGAGTCGCAGGAGGACGTCAGGCTGGACGCCGAGGGGGTGAAGGTAACCTCCGTCAGGGCCAACGGGAGAGAGGTTGAGTTCAGCCAGGACGGGAGGAGCGTGACGATCAGGACTGGGAGGTTCTCAGGGGTCCTCGAGGTCGACTTCGAGGGGGAGGCCGCTGAGAGGCTGGTGGGCATCTACAGGGCTAAGCAGGACAACGACTACTACATATCGACCCAGTTCGAGTCAGTCCACGCCAGGAAGATGTTCCCATGCGTTGACGACCCTGCCTACAAGGCCAGGTTCAAGCTCACGGTGAGGGTGCCGAGGGACCTCCACGTCATATCCAACATGCCCATAGAGAGGGTCACGCTCGAGGGGGACAGGAAGGTCGTGGAGTTCTACGAGACGCCCCCCATGTCGACCTACCTCCTCTACCTTGGCGTAGGCAGGTGGGAGGAGCTGGCTGATGAGGGAGGCCGCTACATAGTGGCCGCCCCGCCCGGCAGGACCAGGTACGGAAGGCTAGCTCTCTGGGCCGCCAGGAGGAGCGTGGAGTTCTACGAGAGGTACTTCGGCATACCGTACCCGATGCCTAAGATGCACCTGATCGCTGTCCCGGAGTTCGCCTTCGGGGCTATGGAGAACTGGGGCGCCATAACGTTCAGGGAGAACGCCCTCCTGGCCCCGGAGGACGCCGACCTGGCCCAGAGGAGGAGGGTCGCCGAGGTGGTGGCCCACGAGATAGCTCACCAGTGGTTCGGGGACCTGGTCACCATGAGGTGGTGGGATGACCTGTGGCTCAACGAGAGCTTCGCCACCTTCATGAGCTTCAAGGCCTTGAGCTCCTTCGCCCCGGAGCTGATGCCCTGGGAGAACTTCATTCTCGGCGAGACGGAGGGAGCCATGCTCAGGGACTCCCTCAGCACGACTCACCCCATACACGTAGAGGTCTCGACGCCTGATGAGATAGAGGGGATATTTGACGAGATAAGCTACGGCAAGGGCGCCAGCGTGCTTAGGATGGTCGAGTACTTCCTCGGGGAGTCGTTCAGGAAGGGCCTCTCGTCGTACCTTGAGCACTTCAAGTACTCCAACGCTGAGGCCCGTGACCTCTGGGAGGCCGTACAGCCCTTCACGACTGTTCCGGTGGTTGACCTCATGAACGACTGGATCATGAAGCCCGGCTACCCCTACGTAATAGCTCAACCCGAGGGGGACAGGGTCAGGCTAACTCAGCACAGGTTCTCCCTTGTCAGGAAGGTTGAGGACCTCACCTACATGGTCCCCGTGACGTTTGAGGTCAACGGGAGAAGGGTGGACGTGGTCCTCAGGTCAAGGGAGCAGGAGGTAACGGTAGGTGAGGAGGTCAGGAGGCTTAAGGCAAACCTTGACAGGGCCGGCTTCTACAGGGTCCTCTACAGGGACCTCTCGAAGCTCAGCGAGCTGAACTCCTTCGAGGCCTACGGCCTGGTCAACGACTACTACTACTTCATGCTCTCAGGTCTCGTTAGCAGGGACGAGTACCTCAGGGCAGTCAGCATGGTGGAGGGCCGCGCTGGGTACCTCCCTGCCCTTGAGCTGAGTGACCAGCTCTTCACCCTCTTCCTAGTCAACCCGACAGCCTTCGGCGACAGGGCGCTGAGGTACCACAGGTCGCAGCTGGGGGCCGTCTCGGCGAGGCCCGAGGAGCACTTCAGGGAGCTGGCCGGCAGGCTGGCCCACAGGCTGGCCGCGATGGACCGCGGCTACGCCGGCGAGCTGGCCAAGCAGTTCGGGAAGCCCGTCGACCCCAACATGAGGCAGGCCGTCTACACGGCCTACGCCGTGGCGACGGGCGACCTGGAGGGCCTGAGGAGGGAGTACGACTCCCAGCAGCTGGACTCAGAGAAGGTCAAGGTGCTCAACGCGGCCGTCCAGGTAAGGGACAGGTCGGTGCTCGCCAGGGCGCTGGACTGGGTGGCCTCAGGCAAGAGGCAGAACATGCTCTACGTGCTGATGGCCGCCTACAACCCTGAGGGCCGTGACGTCCTCTGGGGCTGGCTGAGGGACGGAGGCCTTGACAGGCTTGAGAAGGCCTTCGAGGGCACGGCAATAGTCTACAGGTGGCTCATGGGCGTCATACCCTTCATAGGGCTTGGAAGGGAGAGGGAGGTGGAGGACTTCTTCGCCTCAAGGCCAGAGGGCTCAAGGCCTGAGATAAGGGGAGGCCTGGAGATCCTCGAGGCGTACTCCAGGCTCAGGTCATAACTTTTTATTCACCTCAGGCCTTACCCCTCAGGTGCCCGTTTTGCCAGGGCTCAGGCCAGAGGACCTGGCTAAGTTCGTCCTGGTGTCAAGCCCCTCGGCCTCACCTGACGGCTCGAGGGCGCTGTTCGTAGTTACCAGGCCCAACCTCCAGCAGAACAGGTACGACAGCTCCATCTGGCTCCATGACGGCAAGGGCTACTACCCGCTGACCTCAGGCCCAGGGGATACGTGCCCATCCTGGTCGCCGGACGGCTCGCTGATATCGTTCATAAGGACCGTCAGGCAGGAGGGACAGCCCCCTCAGTTCTCCCTGATGGTCCTGAGGCCCGGCCACGAGCCCTACGCCCTCTTCACCTGGCCCTTCGGAGTATCATCCCCCTCGTGGTCGCCGAGGGGCGACTACATAGCCTTCACGGCCAGGAAGCCCCTCACCAACGAGGAGTGGAAGGACTACTCTAAGAGGGAGGTGCTCCTCGTTGAGAGGCTGCCCCCGTTCTTCAACGGGGAGGGCTTCATGTTTGACAGGCCCCGCAACATCTACCTCGTAGACGCCAGGGGAGGGGAGCCCAGGAGGCTGACCTCCCACGGCCTGGACGTGGGCGACTTCTCCTGGTCCCCTGACGGCAAGAGGCTGGCATACGTCAAGCAGCTCGACGAGGTGCAGGCCCAGTATGACGAGCTGAGGCTCCTCAACGTTGAGACGGGTGAGGACGTACAGCTGCTGTCAAAGGTCTCCATAGCATCAGTGGCCTGGATGCCTGACGGAAATAGGCTGGCCCTCCTCATGCACAGGCTCGAGAGGGGGCTCTCAAGCCACTACAGACTCTACTTCTATGACTTGAAAACCGGGGAGTTAACGAAGGCTGACGTAGGCCTCGACAGGAACCTCCTAAATGGCGTCAACAGCGAGGCCAGGGGGCCGTCGTGCTCAAGGCCCCTGCAGGCCTGGGGCGAGTGGGCCTACTTCCTTGTTCACGACGCTGGCAGGACGTGGCTCTACAGGGCCTCCGCCTCAGGCAGGGTGGAGCCCCTGCTCAGGCCGGAGGACGCTGTCATAGACGAGTTCAGCGTGGGCCAGGAGGTCATCTACTACACGAGGATGACGGAGTCGGAGCTCAAGGAGCTCTACGTGCTGAGGGGAGGGGAGAGCGCTAGGCTCACCGACTTCAACTCTGAGCTACTGAGGCAGGCCTCCTTGCCAAGGGCTATCAAGGCCAAGGCTAGGTCGAGGGACGGCACGGAGCTTGACTACTGGGTCCTCATGCCTAGGGAGGTCAAGGGGAAGGCCCCCTGGGTTCTCTACATACACGGCGGCCCGAAGACCAGCTACGGCTACGGCTTCATGTTCACGTTCCACGTGCTGGCCTCCTCAGGCATAGCAGTGGTTTACGGCAACCCGAGGGGGAGCGACGGCTACAGTGAGGAGTTTGCTGACATAAGGGGCAGGTGGGGGACCGTTGACTATGAGGACCTGATGGCCATAGCCGACGACGCCATAGCTAAGTTCCCCCAGCTGGAGCCCTCGAGGGCAGGCGTGGCAGGGGGGAGCTACGGCGGCTTCATGACGAACTGGGTCATAACCCACACCTCGAGGTTCAAGGCGGCGGTCACCGAGAGGAGCTGCGTCGAGTGGTACAGCGACTGGGGCACAAGCGACATAGGGTGGTACTTCGACCAGGACCAGCTGGCGTCCCAGCAGCCCTGGAGGTCAGTAGATGCAATGCTTAAGGCTAGCCCATTGACGTACATAGAGAACGTGACGACGCCCCTCCTCATAATGCACGCCCTAGAGGACTACAGGTGCCCGCTGAGCCAGGCCCTCCAGCTCTTCACGGCCCTGAAGACCCTTGGGGTCGAGGTCAGGATGGCCCTGTTCCCCGGCGAGAACCACGACCTGACTAGGAGCGGGAGGCCCAAGAACAGGGTCGAGTACCTTAAGGTCATGCTTGACTGGCTGAGGTCACACCTGGGTGTGGCGTGATGGGCGAGGAGCCCGAGACCCTGGGGGAGAGGGAGCTGTGCAGGGGCAGGAGGGTCTCGCTGAGGTCGGTCACCTTCAGGTACGGGCCCTCGACCTTCGAGGCGGACAGGGTCTCCTTCGGGTCCTCAGTCGTGATACTCCCCGTGCTCGACGACGGCAGGGTCGTCCTCGTAAGGCAGTGGAGGCCTGCCGTGGGCTCCTGGGTCCTCGAGGCGCCCGCTGGCAGGGTTGAGCCTGGGGAGGAGCCTGCCCAGGCCGCAGAGAGGGAGCTTGAGGAGGAGACAGGCTACGCCGCCTCAAGGCTTGAGGAGCTCTACTCCTCATACGTGTCCCCGGGCTACAGTGACGAGGTTCAGTACGCCTACCTGGCGAGGGGGCTCAGGAGAGTGGGAGCCAGGCCGGAGGAGGACGAGGTGATAAGGGTAGTTGAGGTTGACCCTCGTGAGTACCTCTCGCAGGCCTCTGTCGGCGTGGCTGACCTGAAGACCGTGGCCCTCGTGGCCCTTTACCTGCTAAGTAAGGAGCGCGGGATAAAGGCCCCGGCGGAGGGACGCGAGTGATATGAAGCTGAGCGAGGAGGACCTCAGGAAGGCCAGGGAGTTCTGCGAGGACGAGCTGAGCTCATACATGCTCTACCTGACCCTGGCCCAGCAGGAGAGGGGTGAGCTAGCTAAGCAGCTGAGGCAGGCCGCGGAGCAGGAGAGGGGCCACTACGAGTTCTGGAGGTCGGTGGTCGGCTCCGACTGCAGCGTCAGGCCCCCAGGCAGGGCCTTCAGGGTCCTCTACAGGGTCTTCGGCCCAGTCTTCACCCTTCAGGCCCTTGAGAAGAGGGAGAGGAGGGCGGCCGAGGAGTACAGGGCCTTCAGGGACAGGCTGCCTGAGGAGATGAGACCATCGCTTGACAGGATAATAGCTGACGAGGAAGGTCACGAGAGCGACTTCCTGAAGGGCCTTGAGGACGTCAGGGTGAGGTACCTGGGCTTCGTGGCCCTCGGCATGGCTGACGCGATAACTGAGCTCATGGGGGTCTACGCTGGCTTCCTCGGCGCCACCATGAGGACCCTCATGGTGGGCCTGGCAGGCCTTCTAGTGGGCCTTCCTGCGGCCGTCTCGATGGCGGCGGCAGCCTACCTGCAGGCCAGGCAGGAGGGCCACGTGAGCCCAGGCATGAGCGCGCTCGCCACAGGGCTCTCCTACTTCCTGGTGGCCCTGGTCCTCGCGCTGCCCTACTTCCTGACCACGAACATCGTGATCGCTATGACGGCCTCTGTGCTCCTGGGCGTCGCGGCCCTCGCGGCCTTCCACTTCTACAGCTCAACAGTCAACGGCGTCAGCTTCAGGAGGGAGCTGGCGATAGGTCTGGCCATACTGTTGGCGGCAGCGGCAGCGGGCCTCCTATTCGGCGAGCTCATAGGGCTGGCCTTCCACCTGAGGGTGCTGGCCTGAGGGCCCACATCCCTTAATTAGCGTTGAAGCCTATCGTTTAAGGGGGAGCCCTTTGTCACAGCAGCCAAGGGTCCAGAAGACCACGGTGATAAGGGTTGAGCTGACCGAGCAGCAGTACGAGGCCTTGTCGAAGAGGGCCAAGGAGGCGGGCTACAGCAGCGTTGAGGCCTTCGTAGAGGCCGCCATATCAGGGGCTGCGGCCGCGCCCGTGCAGCTGCCAGAGGGACTTGAGGAGAGGCTCACGAAGAGGGTTGAGAGGATCATACAGGACGTCCTCAACCCGTTCACCCAGAAGGTCGACGAGCTGGCCAGGAGGCTGGCCCAGGTCCAGGAGGACGTGGAGTCCCTGAAGGAGGCCCTGAGGCAGAGGCCCCAGGAGAGGCCTGTCCAGAGGCCCCCAGCGGAGAGGGCGGCTGAGCAGTCCGCGGCCATTGAGAGGCTTAGGAGGCAGGGCGTGGTCTTCAGCGAGGACGTGGCCTACCTGAGGGCCCCGGACAGGTTCTTCGCTAAGCTTGAGAGGCTCGGGGCGGTGGTCATACAGTTGCCCGAGGGCCAGGCAGCCGTCGACGCTGACTTCTGGAGGAAGTTCCTCGCGGAGCTTGAGGGCACCAGCCTGAGGGACGCAAGGCAGGTGGCGGACAAGCTGGCCGCCAGCATGGGCGACAAGGCCGCCGCGCTCTTCAATAGGCTCGTCAAGAGCGGCCTGGCCGTCTATGACGAGGACTCAAGGAAGTGGTCCGTCAGGTCAGTTAAGGGCAGGGTCCAGGCCGAGGAAGAGGAAGAAGGGGAGGAGGGCGAGGAGGAAGAGGGGGAAGAGGAGGGTTATTAGCGAGGCAAGACAGCTAGGGTAAGGCCGGCAGCTTGAGGTTCAGGGAGCTCCTTAAGCTCTTGGAGGAGCTTGACGAGAGGACGGGCTACCCTGTCCCAGCCCCAGAGGGGTTTGCCTCAGAGTGGTCAAGGGGCCTTGGCCTTGGCAGGTCTGGCAGCAGGAGGCTCCTCTTCACTGGGGCGCTCTACCAGCTTGTGCCGTACATAGAGAGCACTGTTGACCTCCTGAGGGCCGTGGAGGGGAGCGGCGCCGTTGGCTGGGCCGCCCTGAGGGTGGCTAGGGTCCTGTCGACAGGCTTTGACCTCTCCTCCCTGGTCAGGCCGGACCCTGAGCTGCTTAGCTGGTCCAACAGGGTGCTCAGGTCCATAGCTGGGCTCCTCAGGGCCTCGGGCGTGGAGTTCGACTACGTGCCTGAGCTGTCAGATATGTACAGCGGCGTCCTGCTCAGGGACTACGGGCTCATGGACGCCTTCAGGAGGCACGCCGAGAGGGTTGTTAACGCCATAGCCTCGGCCGGCTACGAGGAGGTCATAGTTGTCGACCCGCACACCCTTGACGCGGTCACCAACGGCTACAGGGAGGCCCTGGGCAGGGGGCTTAGGGCAGTCAGCTACCTTGAGCTCGTGAGGCCGGCCTCGAGGGTCGCTCTCAGGCCAGCCGTCCACGACTCCTGCGTCTACGCGAGGAGGCTGGGCATGGTTGAGCTCCCCAGAAAGCTGCTGAGGGAGGCGGGGGTAGAGGTCGTTGAGCCCCCGAGGTCAGGGGCGTGGACCTACTGCTGCGGCGGCCCCCTCGAGGCCCTCATGCCATCCCTCTCACAGGCCGTGGCCCAGACGAGGGCCAAGGAGCTGAGGGGCGTCTCAGAGGCAGCCATAACCATGTGCCCCATCTGCTACATCAATCTCAGGAGGGCCTCAAGGGGTCTCGGCCTCAGGCTACTTGATATAGCGGAGGTGCTCTCGGGTGGCTGAGGACTTTTTGGAGCGCTACGCTGAGGCCGTCCTGAGGGCCCTCAGGGACCCTGACCTCCAGGAGGCGCTTCACACATACGTGCCAGAGTCCGAGGAGAGGGTCAGGAGGTTCCTTGAGTCAAGGCCAGACATAGCTCAGCTGGCGAGGGAGGTCAGGGCCATAAAGGAGTACTCCATAGCCCACCTGGACGAGCTCATAGACCAGGCCATGAGCTCGTTCAAGGCCGCTGGAGCTACTCCCCACTACGCCTCTGACGCCGCCGAGGCCAGGGAGATAGTGGGCAAGCTGGTGGGCACGGGAAAGGTCGTAGTTATGTCGAAGTCCATGACGGCTGAGGAGGTGGGGCTCAGGGAGTTCCTCCAGGCCGGGGGCAACGAGGTCTGGGAGACGGACCTTGGGCAGCTGCTGGTGCAGCTCGAGGAGGGCAAGCCGATGCACTCCGTGGCCCCCGCCATACACATGACCGTGAGGAGGGTTGCTGGGCTGCTGAGGTCTAGGCTGGGGCTTGATGTAAGCGAGGCCGACACCCCCCAGCAGATGGTAGCCAAGGTCAGGCAGTTCCTCAGGTCCAAGTTCGTGAGCGCTGACGTAGGCATAAGCGGGGCTAACGCCATAGCGGCGAGAGAGGGCGCCGTCCTACTCGTTGAGAACGAGGGCAACATAAGGATGGTGACCAACCTGCCGAGGGTCCATATTGCCCTGGCTGGCGTCGAGAAGGTGGTCCCGACAGTCCTTGACGCCTTCAAGGTGGTGCTAGTGCAGGCGGCCTTCGCCGGCCTCTACCCTCCCACCTACGTCAGCCTCATAGCGGGGCCCAGCAGCACTGGCGACATAGGCCACAGGAGGGTCTACGGCGCCCACGGCCCCGTGGAGGTCCACGTGGTCCTTGTCGACAACGGCAGGAGGAAGGCCGCAGGCGACGTTTTGCTGAGGGAGCAGCTGAGGTGCGTAAGGTGCGGCTACTGCCAGTTCGTCTGCCCCGTGTGGGGTCAGGCAGCCAACAACTGGGGAGGCTCAGCCTACGGGGGACCCATGGGGGTTGCCTGGACAGCCGTAACTGAGGGGGTTGAGAGGGGCGCTGCCCTAGCTATGCTATGCCTGGGCTGCGGGAGGTGCGACCTCGCGTGCCCTGTTGAGATACCGCTCTCAAAGGTGATATGGGGGCTGAAGGGGAGGTATGCTGCCGAGGCCTAGGGGCCATACTATACTCTATTGAGAGAAAGGCTTTAAATCGGTCATATTCTCTATATAAAGAATTGGAGAAGGGGTATGGCGCAGGCGCCGGTCCCCCTCTTCCAGGTACAGCCCTGGGTGACGGCGCTCTTCTACGCGGTCGTGGGCCTCCTCTTCGGGGTCCTGGCCGAGAGGACCACGTACTGCATAGTGGTGGCGACGCACCAGGTAATGGGCGTCAAGTACTCGAGGATATACGAGATGATACTTGTGGGCCTCGCGGTCTCGGCGCTGCTTAACGGCCTCCTTGTAGCCTCGGGGGCGGTCCCCGCAGTTGACGCCTACAGGTTCTTCATGGGGGTCGGCTGGTGGGCCCTTGTAGGCTCGTTCATATTCGGCTTCGGCATGATGCTTGGCCAGGGCTGCATGGTAGGGATGCTGTGGAAGTCAGGCCAAGGCTATATAGTCAACTGGTTTGAGATAATTGGCATGATGGTCGGCACGGTCATATTTGCGTTCCCCATATTCAACGGCCTCAACCTGGGCTGGTGGTGGAGCCACTACGCGACCCTCAACGTGCCCAACGGGAGCCCCCTGGACTACATACCTTACCTGCTCTCAAGGTTCATGTCTATACGCGTCGCCGCGGCCCTCGTCGGCGTCCTGTTCTTCGCCGGCATAATGGTTGCGGCCCTCTACTTCAGGAGGGAGAGGCTGAAGTGGGAGACGGGCAGGGGGAGCCCCTGGACCTCGCCTTACTTCTACGGCACTCTCTTCGGCCTGTTCATGGTGGCCTCGTTCGTGTTCATGGCGGGCAGGGGCTTCAACTACCTCGGCGTCACGACGCCTGTGGGCCTGCTTACAGAGTACCTTACGGCGCCCTTCAGGGGCTTCATAGGCTCGACGAACGCGGCCGTCAACTGGTACCAGACAGTTCCGATAGCCAACGCGTTCACATTCTTCGTCCTGATGGTTATGGCCGGCGCCCTGCTGTCGGCCCAGGCCAGGGGGACCTTCGCCATAAGGCTCCCAGCGCCTGGGACCAACAGGGTTGCCGAGATCTTCATAGCATTCCTCGGCGGGATCATATTGGCCATAGGGGCAAGGATTGCTCAGGGCTGCAGCGTAGGAGGCTTCTGGAGCGGCCTCGCCGCCCTCTCGCTCTACGGCCTTGTGTACACCGTGGGCATAGTGACGGGCTCAATAGCTGGCTACTACGCCTATGTGGCCCTGAGCTCCTGGGCTGCCTCAAGGGGCGCCTCGACGGGGAGCCCAGTGATAAGGCTGATGGTAGGGAGCTTCGACGCCGGTGGCCTGGTAATCAGCGTGGTCCTCGGGCTCGCCATAGCTAGCATAGGCGTTGAGGTCATGGCCTACAACGGCTACCTTAAGACCAAGCTAGCGCCGGCCGTCGCCTCGCAGTGGAGCCTCGTCCTCGTGGCACTAGGCCTCTTCGTAATAGCTGCCAGCCTAGTCATTAACCTGGTCAGGGCCAGGGGTCGCAGCGCTTAGGTCTCCAGTCCTCACGGCTTGACGGCCTTTTTGTTCCCCTTTTATGAGCCCTTATGTTAACGTCCTGAGGCCTTGATGTAGTCGAGCCGGTTGGAGTTAAGCATAATCGGTCCTTTTCTGAAACGCTAATAAGCCTCGGCAAGCCGTTATGATATTAGCCGGGACGAACCCACGCGAACTGACCCGCGTCCCGGGCCTGCATGTGCGTGGGTGGTCCCCCTTGTCTTTTTCCAGGCCAGGGTTCCTGTGCGAGGGTCTGCCTTGGTTGTGACGTTACTCTCTAGTCATGACTTCTTGGAGCCCGCCAGGGCCTCCTCTATGGCCTTCACGTCATCGTCTTTAAGGCTCACGTTCACCGCCTCGACGGCCTCATCGACCTGGGAGGCCCTGCTGAAGCTCGTTATCGGGATGATGGTGACGCCCAGCTGCTCTGACCTTTTTATGACCCAGGCCAGGGCGAGCTGGGCCATGGTTATGCCCTTTGAGTCTGCCACCACCTTCATCGCCCTGAGGGCAGCTGCCGTCCTCTCGTTGAAGTACCTCTTCTGGAGGTCTGGGACGAGCGAGGCCCTGCTGAGCTCAGGGACCACCCACCTGCCCTCCTTGAAGTCGTAGTACTTGCCCGTGAGGACGCCCTGGGCCAGGGGGCTGTAGGCAAGTACGGCCAGCCCGTACCTCCTGGCCACGTCGAGCCTGCCGTCCACCTCTATTTCCCTCTCAATGATGTTGTACTTCTCCTGCATGGATACAAAGCGGTCAGCCCCTATTCGGTCGGCCAGCTCAAGGAACTCGACGACGTCGTGGGCTGGGTGGTTGCTAACGCCCGTGTAGTGTACGAGGCCCATCCTGACCAGGTCCTGGAGGGCCCTCAGGGTCTCAAGCTTGGGCGTCTCTGGGTCGGGCCAGTGGAGCTGGTAGAGGTCTATGTAGTCAGTGCCAAGCCTCCTCAGGCTCTCCCTGGCCTGCCACATTACGTGCTTCCTGCTGAGCCCCTCCCCGTTGGGCCAGGGCGCCATCTGGCCCCTGACCTTAGTGGCGATGACCACAGACTCCCTGTCAACGGTCGCCAGGAACCTGCCCACGATCCTCTCAGCGTTCCCCACGTGATTAATGTCAACGGGCTGCATGACGCCGTGGTACCTGTTAGCCGTGTCTATGAAGTTAACTCCGAGGTCGTAGGCTCTCCTCATGGCCTTAAGGGCCTCATCAACGTCGACCTTGAGGACGCCGTGTTCGTCGACCTCCTGTGAAGGAGGCAAGTGCCACGTTCCAAGGCAGAGGGCCGAGACCTTGACGCCGCTCCAGCCCAGCCTCACGTACTTCATGGTGTTCGCCTGGCTTGGCTGGCGCGAGGCCGATTAATTTAAGGTCTTATATGGCTGGCGGCCGCTCAGGGTTATTAGCCCTCCTTGACGTCCCAGCCCTCGTGGAGGACCCGGTCGGGCCGGTGTACCAACTTGAGGTTCATAGTTATAGTAGGGCCTGCGGGCTCGGGCAAGAGCACGCTGACAGCCCAGCTCTCCTCAGCCATGGAGTCCCAGGGGGCCTCCGTGGTCAAGGTGAACTTCGACCCGGCTGCCGACAAGCCCCCCTATGACCCAGACGTTGACGTGAGGGACTACGTGACCGTTGAGGAGTTCATCGATAAGGGCCTCGGCCCCAACGGGGCTATGGTCAGCGCCGTCGACGCGCTCATAGGGCACGTGGACAAGATAAGGCAGGAGGTCGAGGAGTTCAGGGCAGACTACGTAATCATTGACACCCCAGGCCAGCTGGAGCCCTTCGCCTACAGGGCCGGAGGGCCCCTGGTCCTTGACGCCCTGATACAGGACGACAAGTCCCTTGTCGTCTTCCTCATGGACGCCGTCTTCTTCGAGGACCCCGTGGACATAGTCTCAATACTGACGCTGGCCAGCTCGGTCAACGTGAGGTTCAAGAGGCCCCAGCTTAACGTGATAAGCAAGGCCGACCTCCTCCCCCCTGACGTGCTGAACAACGTGGTGGAGAGGCTCCACGAGGAGGGCTACCTGGAGGACGCCCTCAGGGACTCAAGGCTCCTCAGGGGCCTCGAGCTCCAGCTCTCAATGAGCCTGGCCAGGGCGCTCTACGAGGCCGGCTACGTGGGCCAGCTGCTGCCCGTGAGCGCCTACGACGAGGCCAGCGTCAGGGAGCTCTACGGCAAGGTCCAGGAGGTACTGGAGGGGGGCGAGGACTACAGGGTCTACGACGTTGACGAGAAACAGGACGAGGACTAGCTGACCTTCCTCACCTCGACCACTGTCGACACAGCGTGGGCCCTGTAGCCAAGCCTCGCCAGCAGCCCCCTGCTGACAGAGTTGTCGTACTCCACCGTGGCGTAGGCCTCCCTGGCCAAGTTAAGGGCCTCAGCAGTGGCCAGGGAGGCCAGGTACCTGCCTACCCCTCTCCCCCTGAACTCGGGGTCAACGAAGAGGTTACCGAGGTACCACCAGTCGGGCGTAGTGGCGTAGGTCCCCACTATGCCTACTAGCCTCTCGCCTGCCCAGGCCCCGTAGCTGTTGCCCCTCATCACCATGTCCGAGGCCTGGGCCCCCTTTACCTCATCCCAGCTGGCCAGCAGTGAGCTGGCCGCCTCCAGGTTGTGCTCGTCAAGGGCTGTGAAGCTGAAGCCCGGCGGGGGAGGAGAGGGCCTGAAGGAGGCGCCGTCAGCCCTCATGACGTAAAAGGTCAGGGACTCGCCGAGCCTGACCCCCGAGGAAATAAGGGCGTCAACCAGCGAGGGGTCAGAGGGCGACACCCAGGCCCTCTCAACCGAGTAAATGTACGGGGAGACAACCTCAAGGACCTTTCTCCCGCACCTGCCCCTGCAGATAACGTCAATAAACATGTCGCCCGTGTAGGGGGACTTCATAAGGGCCACTACGGAGGGTCCCTCGAGCTCCCTGACCTCCTCAAGCTCGTCAAGCCACAGGGTGCCCTCAAGGGCCCCGAGCACGAGGATTGAGGGCATGTCCATGAGCCCCCTGAGCAGCCTCAGCCCCTCATTCGTGAGCCCTGACAAACTAGAGCCCGCGTTAGCCCACCAAGTTAGGGTTTTAAGCGTCGCTGGCAGAGCCCCAGCGAAGCGTTATGACAGTGAGGTCAGTAGCGGTCATAGGCGCGGGCACCATAGGGAGGGCTATCCTGAGGGGCCTCGTGAGGTCAGGGACAGGCCTGAGGTTGATAGCGACCGCCAGGAGCGAGGCCAGCCTTGAGGAGGCCAGGAGGGCTGGGGCCGAGGCAAGCAGGGACAACGCCTGGGCCGTGAGGGAGGCGGACTCGTGATCCTGACGGTTAAGCCCAGGTCCGTGGCGGGCGTGCTGAGGGAGGCATCAGCGGGGCTGGAGGGGAAGGCCCTGGTCTCCCTGGCCGCGGCAGTGCCATCGAGCTTCATAGCGTCGCTGGCCCCTAAGGCCAAGGTGATGAGGGGGATGACGAACGTAAACGTTGAGGTGGGCCACGGCTTCACAACCCTCTCGGCCGGGCCAGGGGCTGACGCTGAGGCCAGGGCCATGGCTGAGGAGGTCTTCGGCAGGCTTGGCGTCGTGGAGCGGGTTGACGAGGAGTACCTTGACGCCCTGACCGCCCTCAGCGGCAGCGCGCCCGCCTTCATAGCTGAGATAGTTGACGCCCTGGCCCTCGGGGGGATAGCGGCCGGCCTGCCGAGGGAGCTGGCCTACAGGGCCGTCCTTCACGCCATGCTTGGGACCGCCAGGTCCCTCCTGGAGAAGGGCTGGTCACCTCACCAGCTGAGGGACATGGTTCTCACCCCTGCCGGCACCACCATAAGGGGCGTCATGGTTCTCCAGGGCAACGGCCTCAAGAGGACGCTCATGGAGTCGGTCCTGGAGGCCACCAGGAGGGCGAGGGAGATAAGGGAGGAGCTCAGTCCAGGTAAGCTTTAGTTAGCCTAGGCCCCTTCCCTTGACCGAGGGTCAGTTATAAGGCGGGGCTTATGGTCTCTATCTAACAGGTGTTTCTATTTAGAACATGGAAGCCCTACGCGGTGATGTGCGTGGCTAGGATAGTGTTGCATGAGAGGAACGGCCCCTACGTGATCAAGCTGCCCGACGGGCAGGAGCTTCACATCTGCGCTTGCGGGCTCTCTCAGAACAAGCCCTACTGCGACGGGCATCACAGGCTGACCCGTGATGAGGGGCCGGGCAAGATCTATGTCTATAGGCCTGACGGGACCAGGGTCGAGCTCATCAATTACTATTAGGGGGTTAAGGCTTCTTCTTAGGCCCTTAGGCCTTTGACGCCTTCTTTATCTCATTTATCATAGCTTCGGCCACGCTTTCCTTGCCAGGGAACTCGCTAGGCGGCATGTAGAGGACCCTCAAGTTCGGCAGCCCTAAAGCCTGGGCCTGTGACGCCAGCCTCTTATCACCTGTGAAGAAGAGTACGGGAACCCCAGACGAGGAGAGCCTGCTCACCAGCCTCAGGACGTCAAAGTCATCTGAGGCGGGCTCGAGGTACCTCCTCTCGCTCACCCTGAGCGTCTCCTGGACCCCTCTTCCGACGACCTCATGGACCTCCGCGTAGGGCGCCTCGCGCTCTATAACGTCAGCGTAGTACCCCCTGAACATCTGGTCCAGCACAGCTATGACCTTCCTTGCCTGCCCTTCGGCCTCCCCTGGCTGGGCTGAAGCTGTCTGGGCCGCGGTCTGGGCAGCGGCGGCCTTAGCGCCCTCGCCTCCCCTCAGCTCAAGGGTGCCCAGGGCCACTACGTCACCCTCTATGATGGCTATTGCCGCACGCCCCTTGACCAGCTTGTCCAGCTGGGCCAGGTCGGAGGTCTCTAACACCTTGGCGCCCTCGCAGTCGAACACTATCAGCTTCCTGGCCACTTAGCATCATCATTAGCTCATCGAAGTTAAATTTATATGTCTATGGTCTGCCTGGCAGCGGCGCGGTGCCCAGGGCGTGGCCTCAAGCATAACTGTCGCTACGCTTGTCGAAAGGCTCATGGCGATGTCCCAGGGGGTTGAGGACGCGACGGCGTACCTCCTTCAGGGGATAGACTGGGGGTCCCCCTCACCGGAGGTCGTTGAGAAAATATACAGGCAGGACCTCATAACCTTCAAGGACACGGTCAGCAAGGGCAAGGAGGGGCTCCTCGACTTCCTGGTGAACGGGAGGCTGTCCCTGGTGCCGTACAAGGAGTTCTTCATAGAGGCCTCCCTGCAGCTTGAGTGCGTGATGAGCAGGCTTGAGGCCGGCACGTACAGGCTCCTCCTGCTCCTAAGCATTGAGAAGGCGCCACCGCGCGAGATACTTGACGACGTAAGGTCCCTCCTCAAGGAGCTCTACAACTCCTCAATGATACTGGTCGACATACAGAGGGCCAGCGAGGCCCCTCCGAGGGACCCAGCGGCCAGGAGGAAGCTCATTGATGACAAGTTCGCCAGGGCGGCTGAGTCAGAGGCGAGGGCTGACTCCATATACCGCCAGGCCCTCGCAAAGATAGTGGCCAGGTACTCAGGGGAGCCAGCCAAGATGCTGATGTTCAAGGAGGTGATAGACGCGTTTGAGGACGCTGTGGACTGCGCCTACAACGCGTCAACCTATTCAAGGCTTGTAGGCCTCGGCATGTACGGCTGAGCCATGCCCAGGGCTAAGCTCGTAGGCGGCAGGGTCGTAGTGCCATCAATTGACGAGTCAAGGCGGCTCTACGCGAGCGGCTTCTACGGCCAGCCCCTGGGGGTCGAGAAGGTCAAGGACCCATCCCAGGTCAGCTCCCCCCTCGTCCTCGACCCCCTTGAGGCCCTCTACCTTCTCGAGACGGGACAGCTTGAGGTGGAGGACGAGGACGGCAGGTCGCTGGGCGTGGAGGAGCTGGCTAGGAAGCTCGACGTGACCGAGGAGGCCTGGGGGGCCTACCTGGTCTACAGGGACCTTAGGTCAAGGGGGCTCGTGGTCAGGTCAGGCCTCAAGTACGGGGCATCCTTCGTGGCCTACAGGAAAGGGCCTGGCCTGGAGCACGCGCCCTTCGTAATCCATTACTACCCCCCTGACGAGCCCTTCGACCCGGTCGAGCTGGTGAGGGCGGGCAGGGTGAGCCACAGCGTCAGGAAGGTCTTCGTCCTGGCCACGGCGGGCCCAGGTGCTAGGCAGCCTATCTATATAACGTTTAAATGGCTTCGCCCCTAACTTAGACCTGTAGATTCAGCGAAGGTGCTAGACGTGAGCCCTCAGGACCAGAGGCAGGGCAGGCCCCCTCAGAGAGGCCCGCCACCGCTCGGCAACAGCCAACAGAACTCGGTCGCTGAGCAGAGGCAGGAGCCAAAGCCCAAGCCCATAGGTGACAGGTGTAACCCGCTCTGCCCCTTCTTCAGGTGCGCCCAGAAGGCCCTAAGGATAACGGTTGAGCACTACAGGGGCAGGCCCGTGAAGGTGGCCATGTGTGCCATGGTAGGCGACAGGTGCGTGGGTCCCCAGTGCAGGTTCGCCTACTGTGAGAAGAGGGCGATGCTGCCCGACGGCAGGTGCGCGTTCGCCGTTGAGGCCAAGTCCAGGGCCATGAAGTCGTTTGAGGAGGAGCTGCAGGAGGAGGTTAGGCTGGCCTCCTCACTTGGCATCAAGGGGAAGAGGCTCGAGGAGATCTAGGCCCTGTCCACCTATTGTAGAGGTCGTGCTTGATTCCCAGGGCGTCAAGGACCTTACCAACCATGAAGTCCACCATGTCGTCTATCGTGCGGGGCAAGTGATAGAAGCCAGGCGCTAAAGGCATCACTATGGCACCCATCCTGGCTAGGGCCAGGAGGTTCCTAAGCTCGGCGACCCCTAGGGGCGTCTCCCTGAAGGCCACGACCAGGGGCCTCCTGAGCCTCAGGACGGCCAGGGCCGCCCTGGCGACTAGGTTAAGCTCAAGGCCTGCCGCCAACATGGCGACAGTCTTCATGCTGGCCGGAACTATCGCCATGCAGTCAGGGGAGCTGCTCGAGCTCGCGAGGGGCGACGCGAAGTCATCCTCTCTGTAAACAGGCGCATACGGCGATAGCTCCTTGGCCAGACCCCCCTCAGCCATCCCCTCCTCGGCCTGGGCCACGAGGTCAGCCGACCTAGTTACTATGACCCCTGTAAGCCTCAGGCCCAGCTCGGCTGAGGCCCTGACCAGCCTGACCCCGTACCTCACGCCGCTGGCCCCCGTTATGGCAACAGCGAGCGAGCCGCAGCCCATTCAGACCCCCGCATCACCTGTGTAGACTCTTATAACTGTCTTGCTCAGCAGTTAGGGGGATAAGCTATGGCGCACCCGGGAGTCGGCTACTCAGCTGTTGGCGTCAGGGTAAGGCTGGGCAGGATACTCAGGGACGGGAAGGCGGTGATATTTGCCTTCGACCACGGCCTTGAGCACGGCCCCAGGGACTTCCTCCCTGAGGACAGGCTGGTCGCCAGGAACATAATACAGCAGGTCGTGGAGGCTGGCGTAGACGCGATAATGCTGCTGCCCGGCATGGCGAGGCTGACCCATGAAATATGGGCCAACAGGGTGGCCCTCATAGTCAAGCTGACGGGCAAGACCGAGATGAGGCCTGAGGAGACCGTGCACCTTCAGAGCAGGCTGGCAACCGTTGAGGACGCTGTTGCCCTTGGGGCGGACGCCGTGGCCGCCACGGTCTACTGGGGGAGCGAGCACGAGGACCAGATGGTTGAGACCTGGCTCTCGATAAAGGAGGCGGCGGAGGCCTACGGCCTGCCCGCCCTCCAGCTGGCCTACCCCAGGGGGAAGAACATAAAGAACCGGTACGACCCCGAGATAGTCATGTATGGGACCAGGGCAGCTGTTGAGGTCGGCGCTGACCTGATAAAGACCTACTACACAGGCTCCAGGGAGACCTTCGCCAAGGTGGTAGAGATGGCGCAGGGGATACCGGTCGTCATGAGCGGGGGAGCCGTGAGGGAGAGGCCCGTTGACTTCCTTAAGGACGTAAGTGACGTCATGGCCGCGGGCGGCAGCGGCGTGGCCGTGGGGAGAAACGTCTTCAGGGCTAAGGACGTAAAGGCCATGGCGAGGGCCGTGATGGAGGTAGTCCACGAGGGCCTGAGCCCTGAGGAAGCGGCTAAGAAGTTCGGCCTCACGTGAGAGCAGGGACGACAAATGGGGAGGCAGAAGGACCTGGACGTAGTGGCTGTCGGGCACTCGCTCATTGACCTAAGGTTTACAGTTAACAAGTTCGCCGCCCCTGACGAGGAGGCTGAGATACTTGAGCAGAGCACAGGCCCTGGGGGCTCGGCTGTCAACGTGGCGCTGATAGCCTCAAAGCTCGGGGGCAGGTCCGGCATAATAACTAAGGTAGGGCTTGACCACTTTGGGAGACAGGTAGTAGAGGAGCTCCTCAGGCACAAGGTCGACATATCCGGCCTGAGGATAGGGTTTGGCTCGACGGGCTTCTCGGTGCTCATGATAGACAAGGAGGGCAACCTGATACTCTACGGCTTCAAGGGGTGCGCCGAGAGGCTGGAGCCTGACGAGATAGATGAGAAGGTCGTGGGGAGGGCTAAGTTCATCCACATAGCCAGCCTCAGGCCTGACACGTCAATCAGGGCCGCCGTCAGGGCCAAGGAACTTGACGCCCTGGTCTCGTGGGACCCGGGCAGGAGGCTCAGCATGGCCGGGCTCAAGGCCCTCCGGGGACTCGTGAAGTTCACTGACGTAGTTGAGCTCAATAGCAGGGAGTGCGCTAACCTGACGGGCGTCAGGGACCCAGTGGCATGCGCAGCCGAGATACAGAAGGTGGGTCCTAGCACCGTCATAGTCAAGATGGGCCCCAGGGGGCTCTACGCGCTCAGCGACGACTTCACGGGCTACATGCCGGCCTTCAGGGTTGACGTAGTTAGGGACTCAACGGGCAGCGGTGACGCCTTCGCGGCGGCCCTGCTGCTGAGGCTCTCGCGTGGGGACAAGCTGAAGGACGCCCTCATATACGCCCAGGCGGTTGCGGCACTTAAGGTCACCATGCTGGGCGCAAACGAGATACCTCCGCTTGAGGAGATCGAGAGGTTCCTGGCGGAGAGAAGAAAAGACGTAGAGGGAGCTATCGCGGACAGGCCTCCTCAGGAGCCCTCGGCGGGGACCAGCTCATAGGTCAGGTAGCCCTCGGGCTCCCTCCTTACTACTTCAAGCCTGACCTTCATGCCCACCTTGAGCTTCTTCGGGTCCCTCTCCCTGACCCACGCCAGCACCTGGACCCCGTTGCTGAGCCTCGCTATGCCCACGGTGTAGTCCTGGTAGTGGCCGAAGGTGTAGGGCTTGGTGTATATCACGGTGTAGGTTATCAGGACCCCCTCCTTCGGCAGCTCGACCCACTCAACCTCGCCGTCCTTAACGCCAGGGCAGTCCACCTGGGGCGGGAAGAACACCTCGCCCGTCTGCTTACACCTGGTGGCGTAGACCTTGCCCCCGCTGAGGCCCTCAAAGAACTTCCTGGTCTTCTCAACGCTTATCAAGAACCTCAGCCTCAGCTCCCTCTGGTCGAACCACACGGCTATGTTGGTCTTGGGGTCTATTATTACGGGGACGCCCACGCTCCCCTTCATGGCGTTGGCGAAGTCCTCAAGCTGCTTAAGGTAGAGGTCTGACTCCTCCCTCTGAGTCCTAGCGCTCACACCCATCACCTCCCCCTCGGCCTCTCAAGGCCAAGTACGGTAACGTAGGCGTAGTGGCCCGTTCCACCTACGTTGTGGGCCAGGGCCATGCCCTTCTTTATCGGGGCCTGCCTCCCCGGCTCCACCTTGTTGAGGAGCTGCTTGGTCAGCTCAACTACCATGCTTACGCCCGTCGCCGCTATCGGGTGACCCTTGGCCTTCAGCCCCCCGCTCAGGTTGACCGGTATCAGGCCGCCTATGTACGTCTGGCCCTCCTTGACCAGCTTGTAGCCCTCGCCCCTCTTGACGAAGCCCAGGTCCTCATACGCCATGACCTCGGCTATCGTGAAGCAGTCGTGGACCTCGGCCACGTCGAAGTACCTGGCGGTGTTCTCGGCCTCAAGGCCCGCCTTCCTGTACGCCATCTGGGCGGCCAGCTGGGCCGCCTTAAGCCCCGTGAAGTCCTCCCTCTTGGAGAGGTTGGCGGTCCCGGAGGACGAGCCTATGGCATGTATCCAGACGGGGGAGTCGGTGAGCTTCTTGGCCACCTCCTCGCTGGCGAGGACGACCGCGGCGGCCCCGTCAGTTATCGGGGACGAGTCGTAGAGCTTTATGGGCCAGGCTATGTAGCGGCTCTTCATACACGTCTCAAGGTCTATCTTCCTTGGGAACTGGGCCCTGGGGTTCATGCTGGCGTAGTAGTGGTTCTTGATAGCGACCTGGCAGAGGTCCTCCTCAGTGGCCCCGTACCTGGCCATGTAGGCCGTGGCGTAGAGGGCGTAGTAGCCGGGGAACGTGAGGCCGAAGTTCTGGAACTCCCAGAAGTAGTTCCCGGCCCTGCCTATGAACTCAACAACCGTTGGCGTGGGGCTCTCGTTCATCTTCTCAACTCCTACGGCCAGGGCTATGTCAGCCTGGCCTGAGGCGACGGCCATGTAGGCGCTGGCGACCGCAGAGCTGCCTGAGGCGCAGGCGGCCTCAACCCTGTGCAGGGGCTTGCCTGTGAGGCCAGCGTACTCGGCAACTACGACTGCTGGCAGGGGCTCACTGCTCCAGCCCCCTGCGTTGGCAACTACCATGTGCTCTATGTCCTTTGGCTCAAGGTTGGCGGTCTCCAGCGCCTCCCTGATGGCCTCATAGGCCAGCTCGGCCATATTGACATCGTTCCTTACGCCGAACCGGGAGTGGCCGTAACCTACCACAGCCACGTTCCTCAAGGCGTCGCACCTCCTGGGCTAAGGAAGAGGCGGCCCTTATGGAGGTTCGTCATATCCTGTCAGGATGGGCTATCGGGTCACCCTTTTAAAGGGGGATGTATTAGGACTATATTATCTGCCCATGAAGGAGTCATTATTGTCGGCCCCCTCCTCAGTAGTTAATTCCCCTTATGTTACAGCTAGCTCGTGGTGAGAGCCTTGGTGACCTTCGAGGACGTGAGGAGGATCCTTGAGCAGCTCTACGCCAAGGCGTCAGAGGCCCTGCCGGAGATTAAGGGCTGGGACAAAGTCTATCAGTTCTCCGTGGCCGGCCTCGGGAACTTCTACGTCGAGATAAAGGGCGGCAGGGTCAACGTGGTCCAGGGCAAACACCCGAGCCCGATAGCGACCCTGTCGGCCTCAGCTGACGTTTTTGAGAAGATAATGAGCGGCCAGCTCGACGCCATGAAGGCCTTCCTGGCGGGCCAGCTCAAGATAACTGGTAACGTGCTGGACACCATGAACCTGAAGAGGCTCATAGACGCAGGGCTCGGTAAGAGCTGAGGTCAACGTAGCTGGGACCGTCAACCCTGGCGACCAACCACTCCCTTGTCCTTTTTACGATCGCTGGCCTCGTGTCCAGGGCTGAGAGTATGCCGGAGTCGCGCCCGTTGACCAGGACGAGGTGGGCCCTCAGCCCCTCCTCAATAGGCCTTGGGCTCAGGTCCAGGGCCCTGTAGCCACCCACCAGGAGGGCCTCAAGTACTTTCCCTGGGGCGTCCCGAAGGCCCTGCTGCCTCGCTATGAGGAGCGCTACCTCGGCCTCACCCCAAGGGTCAGGCTCAGACCAGGCGGCGTTGTCCGTACCCAGCCCCAGCCTCACGCCAGCCGTGAGGGCCTCAGCGACAGGCGGCGGCCTGAGGGAGTGCCACATGTTGCTCCTGGGGCACATCACGAGCCCTATGCCGGCTTCAGCGAGGGCCTCGAGGTCCCCCCTTGAGAGGTAGGTCCCGTGGACGACGGCCGTGAACCTGGCAGCTACGGCTATCTCTAGGTCCCCCATGGCCCTGTTAATGGGGTCCTCTGCCACGTGAGTCAGGGAAGGCCTATGCTTTGCAGCGAGCTCGGAGACGAGGCTTGGCGGGTAGTCGAGGGGGCTTGAGAGCCCGAGGCCCGAGCATCCCTCAGGGAAGCCGGGGCCGGGCGTACCAAGCACCAGGACATCCATGTCCTTGGGCAGGGAGGCCCTGGCGAGCTGGGCCTCGGCGCAGCCAGCGCCTCCTCCCTCCCTGAAGTCCGCCAGGAGGCCCACGCCGCGCGCGTACGCGGCCCAGTAGGTCCTCGCTATTGAGGCGACCGTCTCGGCGTGCCCCAGGGAGCCCAGGAGCCTGTACTTGAGGCCCTCGGGAGGGGCGACGAGGTCATGGAGCCCAAGCTCAGGCCCGAACTCGGGGAAGGCGCCGTCAGCGCTGTGAACGTGGGCGTTCGCTGGCTGGGGCAGCGCCACAGCCCATGAGCCACCAAGGGAGTCAGCGGGGCACGAGCCCCAGCCTTCTATGGACTCCACCAGGCCGTTGGCCGAGATGCTTATGCAGGCGCCCTGCCTAGGCTCAAGCCCCTCACCGACGAGGGCCAGCGAGGCCCTGATGTACATGTTCCTCAGCGAGACCTTAAAGTCCCTGACCTTTAAATAGGACTTAGGCCAAGAGAGGAGGGCCGCAGGGATGTCTTACATCGAGAAGATGAGCAGGCTTGTAGCCCTCAACCAGCTCTACATAATCATCTACAGCGTGTTGGCGGCCATAATTGGGGTTAACATCTACCTCTTCCTCCTGGTATTCGTCTTCATAGCCATAAGCATGATAGTCCAGAGCGTCCTGACCAGCAGCAACCTGAACGAGAAGGGCAGCTACGTGCCCGAGATACTCTCAGGCAAGAGGCTCTTCCATGAGGACAACACGAGGGCCATACAGACGAGGGACCAGCTGATATACCTTGACCTGCAGGAACAGACAAAGTTCTCCCTCTACACAACCTTTGGCGTCCTGATAGGCCTGGCGTACTTCTTCACGCTGTGGAAGTACATACCTGACCTCGCGTCCCTCATAGCGCTGAAGCTCTATGGCTCGTCCGCCCTCGAGTCGCTGCCGCTCTGGGAGGCCAGGCTTGCCCTCTTCCTGGCCTTCCTGGCCTACTTCGAAGGCTACTTCGTAATAAACCAGGGCATAATGATGTGGGCCCTGAGCAGGGTCAAGAAGCTCCCAGCCCTCAACATACCCACCTCTTACATAGTTACAGACAAGGGGGTGGTCATAAAGGGCCTCATGACTACCAAGGGCGTGAGGTTCCCACTACCTCCTGATGTGAGGCTCAACTTGGACAAGAACAGGAGGTTCGTGGAGCTCGTGAGGGACGGGAGGAGGACCGTGACCAAGCTGAGGCTCTACACAAGGAACCCGGATAAGCTTTACGACATACTTAGGAGGGTCGCCCTGGCCTCCTCCCAGCGACAGGAGGGCTAAGCGTACCTACTTCTCCTTAAAAGCGTTTTCAGCCAGAGGGGACCATGACTCCTAAAAAGAGGTCCCCGCAACAGGTGCCAGAGGCTGATGAGCGCGTCACAGGACGAGCAGGTATATGCGCTGCTGAGGCCGTACGTGGCGGCCTGGTTCAGGGAGAAGTACGGCTCCTTCACAGAGCCCCAGCTTGGGGCCATACCCCTGATAAAGGCAGGGAAGAGCGTGCTCATCTCGAGCCCCACGGGCACGGGCAAGACGCTGGCGGCCTTCCTGGCCATACTTGACGAGCTCTTCGCAATGGGCGAGAGGGGGACCCTCGAGGACAAGATATACGCTGTCTACGTGAGCCCCCTCAGGGCCCTTGACAACGACATGTACAGGAACCTCCTGGCCCCGCTGAGGGAGATAACGGAGAAGGCCAAGTCAATGGGCTACGACCTGCCGGAGATAAGGGTTGCCACGAGGACCAGCGACACCTCGCCTAATGAGAAGCAGAGGATGCTCAGGAGGCCGCCCCACATACTGATAACGACCCCTGAGAGCCTGGCCATAAGCCTCGTGGCCCCGAGGTTCAGGGAGAGACTGTCGACGGCCAGGTGGGTCATAGTTGACGAGATACACGAGCTGGCCTCAAGCAAGAGGGGCTCCCACCTCGCCCTGACGCTTGAGAGGCTTGAGGAGCTGGTCAGGGAGGCCGGCCAGCCTGGGCTGCAGAGGATAGGCCTCTCGGCGACCATAGCGCCGCTCGAGGACGTGACCCTTTTCCTCGGGGGCTACGACGATGAGGGGAGGCCGAGGCCCGTCGAGATAGTTGACGCCAGGTTTGCCAAGCCCTTCGACGTAAGGGTGGTCACGCCCAAGGTGGACCTCATACATGGGACCCGACAAGATAAACGAGGAGATCTATAACACCATAGCTGACCTGTCGAAGACGGCCCAGGACAACCTTGTCTTCACGAACACTAGGAGCGCCACGGAGAGGGTTGTGTTCAAGCTGAAGAAGCTCATGAGCTCAAGGGGCTACATCGATATGGACGAGATAGAGGCCCACCACAGCAGCCTCTCGAGGGACGTGAGGCTTGACGTTGAGGAGAAGCTGAAGAGGGGCCTCCTGAGGCTCGTCGTCTCGAGCACAAGCCTTGAGCTCGGCATAGACATAGGGTACATAGACCTCGTGGTCCTCCTGAGCAGCCCCAAGAGCGTGAGCAGGCTCCTCCAGAGGGTGGGCAGGTCAGGGCACCACATAACCCAGGTGAGCAGGGGAGTCCTGGTCGTTGTGGACAGGGATGACCTTGTTGAGTGCACGGTGCTGGCCAGGGCGGCCATGGACAGGAAGATAGACAAGGTCCACATACCGAGGAGCCCGCTTGACGTGCTGGCCCAGCACATAGTCGGCATGTCAATCGAGAGGAGGTGGAGGATAGATGAGGCCTACAGGGTGATAAGGAGGGCCTACCCCTTCCACGGCCTCAGCTGGGACGACTACATGTCGGTGCTCAGGTTCCTCGGAGGGGACGAGGGGCTGGAGGGCGAGGGCGTCTACTCCAAGATAAGGCTTGACGAGGAGCTCGGTGAGTTCGGGAGAAAGAGGAGCGCCAGGATGATCTATCAGCTCAACGCTGGCACTATACCTGACGAGGCCAAGATCAAGGTGATATCGAGGGGCAAGAACATAGGGTCCCTTGAGGAGGAGTTCGTGGAGATACTGGAGCCCGGCGACATATTCGTCCTGGGCGGCAAGACCTACAGGTTCCTCAAGGCGGACGGCATGAAGGCGTTCGTTGAGCCCGCTGAGCACGAGAGGCCGACAGTGCCGAGCTGGTTCAGCGAGATGCTGCCCCTGGCCTTCGACAGCGCCCTCCTCGTGGGCGAGTTCAGGGAGACCATAGGGAGGCTCATAGAGGAGGGAAGGGTTGACGAGGCCCGAAGGCTTCTGATGGAGGTGTACAGGCTTGAGCCCCACGCCGCCGAGGAGGTGATTCAGTACGTCTGGGAGCAGCTCGCGTACGTGGGCGTCGTGCCGGGCAGGAGGACGGTGCTGATTGAGTACTTCCAGGACGATGAGGGGGAGTGGAACCTAGTCTTCCACACGCTCTTTGGGAGAAGGACGAACGATGCACTCTCAAGGGCGTTCGCCAGCGTCCTGGCCGACACCCTTGGGGTCCCGGTCAAGGTCTCGGTCACGGACAACGCCTTCATGCTGACCTACGAGGGCAGGGCGCCTGACGAGAACCTCATAAGGGGCCTGCTCTCAACGGTCAACAGCAGGAGCCTGAGGAGCATCCTCGAGAGGGCAATAGCCAGGACTGAGATGATGAGGAGGAGGTTCAGGCACGTGGCCCAGAGGAGCTTCATGATACTCAGGAGGTACAGGGGGCACGAGAGGAGCCCTGAGAGGATGCAGCTGAGCGCCCAGAGGCTCCTTGACGTTATGCTTGAGCTCATGCCGGAGAGCCCTGTCATCAAGGAGACCTTCAGGGAGATACTCGAGGACTACATGGACATAGAGAGCGCCAAGAAGGTGCTGGACTGGGTAGCCAGGGGCGAGGTCAAGGTCTTAGCCAGGGGCCCGCTCCCGTACCCGTCGCCGTTCGCCCACAACACCTTCGTAAGGGGCTACAGCGACGTGGTGCTAATGGAGGACAAGAGGAAGATACTGGCCTTCCTTCACGACAAGGTGATGGAGTACCTGAGGTCAAAGGGTAAGGCGCCTGAGGCCCTCAGCCCTGGGGCAGCCCTTCAGGGCGTTGATGGCGACGGAGGGGGCCAGCAGGCCGTCACACGTATCCCCTCTCAACAAGCTTCCTAGAGGCCGAGGCCCAGGGCCTGTCCAGGGCCAGAAGGGGCGAGACCAGAGCTAATGACGCCAGAGATGAGTAGAGGCTGAAGCTGAACGAGTCCAGGGAGTAGGAGAGCATTACGACTGGCACCATGACTATAATGACCAGCACGAGTCCCCTAATGCCTGCCTGTCCAGGGGTGAAGCCCTCGTACCTGAGCTGGGGCATCATGACCAGGCTGGCCGAGGCGAAGTAGGCAAGCACTGACAGCGCGGGGGTCGCTATGAGGAGCTGGGGCAGCAGGCCTATGGCCGGCCAGACGCCGAGAAGCCACATGGTCAGGTACGCTATGGAGAACGGGACAAGCGAGGCCAGGGTCACCAGCGCCCAGCTCAGGGCGCTCAGCCTCAGGTACCTCCCTGGGCTTAGGGAGGTGAAGGCGAGCCAGGGCCTCTCGTTGATGACGTCAGAGGAGCTGAAGCCTATGAAGAGGACCTCAGCTATGACAGCTGGCATGTAGAAGAGGAGCCAGAAGGTCGTGGTCCCTCCTGACCTAGCGTCCCTGACGGCCTGGTAGCCGGTGGGCAGGAGCCCCAGGGCGTAGAGGGCCAGGGCGGCGGCCAGCAGGGAGAGCGAGGCGGCCGCCAGGTAGCCTATGAACTTCAGCAGGCTCACCCTCCTGCTGAAGTACCTTGAGCCCCCTGCGCTGAAGCCGCCGACCCTGCCGCTCAGGGTGATCGAGTTGAGCTTCATCCTCAGCAGGGCCGCTGGGCCCCTGGCGCCCTGGAAGGACAGGACAGGCCCCTCAGAAGGTGAGGGCTGCGAGGCCTGGGAGCCCACTATGAGCGGGGCCCTGCCCAGCCTCCTCAGCGTGTATGACGTGAGCCCAACCGAGAGGGCCGCCAGCGTCAGGGTGCCAGCGAGGAAGTGGGCAGAGAAGAAGCTAGACGGGCTCACGGGGTTCCAGATGCCCGAGGCCGCCCAGAGCGCTATGGCTGAGGCCGCCAGCGCCCTCCTCTTGGCGGGCAGCTCGGCAACTGAGGCCGAGAGTGACGTCATGAGCAGGACGAAGAGGACCAGGTCGAAGGCCGCGTAGCCTGGGGGCACCTCAACGAAGGGCAGGTACCAGCCGAGCCACGCGACCGTCAGGAGGCCGCCAAGCATGAGCTGACCTACGTAGAGGGAGAACGCAAGCTCAGACCTGCTCACGGGCAGCGTGAAGAGGTAGTCCCTGTCTGACTTGAGGACAGCCATCCCGCCCTGCATTGAGGAGAGGAAGAGGAGGACGGCAGAGTACACTATGGCCATGACCCTGTAGGCCCTGACGTCAGCCGGGGGAAGGGTCGCGCGGCCCGTGTAGAGGTAGGCAGCGCTGACCAGGCCGTAGGCGACCATGACGAGGGTTAACGCCACCAGTCCCCTGCTCAGCCTGGTCCTTACGACGAACCACGCCAGCCTCAGCCTTCCCGCGGCGTCCAAGGGTCCCCTATGAGCGAAGCCCAGGAGGCTTATTTACGGGCGCCTAGGTGTAGCCGCCCTCCACCAGGTTGAGGGCAGCCCTCCTCCACGGGCCTCTCATAAGCATGAAGGGCAGGGCGGCCACTAGGAAGGCTATGGAGACGTATAGGCTCAGCATAGGCCCCTCGATGCCAAGCGCCGACCGGAGAGAAACGGTGAACATACCGGACACCACTGACGTGAACAGCAGGAACGCGAAGAGCTGCTTGCCGCTCGCGCGGGTCGTGGCGAGGCCCTCGAACTTGATCTGTGGCGTCAGGACGAAGTAGGCCGTGAGGAAGTGAGAGATGAGGGCCACGGAGGGCACCATTATGAGGAGCAGCGGCACGACCGCGAGGCACCCAGGCACCCCGACGAGCTCCAGGACAGCGTATGATAAGGCCAGGGGGACGTTGAGGATCAAGGACTGGGCGAACGTTATGAGCCCGCTCGACCTCATGTAGTTGCCCGGCTCAAGCGAGGTGAAGGCGAGCCAGGGCCTCTCGAGGCCCACAAAGGCCGTTGGCAGCTCCATGGCTGTGAAGATCGTTGAGTACATGGGCGGAAAGGCTACGACGAGGAAGAACACCATGAAGCCCTCGAACGACGACGTGGAGTTCTGCTCCGAGCTTAAGCCCCTGAGGGCCTCCAGCGTCAGTACGTCGAGCCTATGAAGTACGTATCCTGCGACGACGAGCGCGGCCGCTACTGCGCTCATTGTGACAAGGGCCCGTGGAAGGCGGGCCCTGCCTACTTCGACTCCAGCAGCCTCAGGTGTCCTGGTGCCGAAGCCCATTTGCACCAGGCTCATCCGGAGCTTAACGAGGGCCCTGAGCCCTCTGACGTCCTGGAATGACAGGAGCCCGCCGCCCTCAGCGCCCTTAGGCCTCAGGGGCTCGCTTATAGGGAAGCTGTAGAGGAGCGGGGCCCTGCTAAGCCTTGAGAGGGAGAGGTAGGTCAGGGCCGCGGTGACAGCCGCGAGGGTCAGGGTGCCAGGCACGTAGTAGCCGTAGAGGGCAGAGACGGGGGTCACGGGGTCCTTCACGAGGGCCGTCAAGGACCAGCCCACGAGGGCCAGGGACAGGAGGGGCCCGCGCCTTCGCCCGAGGTCCATCACCACGTGCCAGAGGGACGTAAGCATTACTATGAGGAGCGCCGTGTTGATTGCAGCGTAGAGCGGCGGGACGCCGAGGACCAGCTCGTAGACACCTATGAAGGCCAGCGTGTAGACGCCCGAGAGGAGCATGTAGGCTATGTAGAGGGCCAGGCCCAGGTCCCTGGGCCTCACGGGCAACGTAAATAGGTAGTCCCTGTCTGACTTCAGCACTGACATCGGGGCCCCCGCTGGGAGCGGGGCCAGCATAAGTATGACCAGCATGAACGTCATGTAATCCCTGAAGAACTCAGTGACACCTGGTGTAGGCGGTGAGCGGGCCTTAGAAAACATCATAGAGAGGCCAGTCGCCAACACGACTAGTGCTACGATCAGAAGGAGCGCTAGGACGCCCCTGAGAGCCTCGTCTTGATCACGAACCTTATCAGCTAAGGGCCGGCACTTCTCATCATCCTGGCCACAACGCTCTCTATGGGCTCCTCCTCGTGGGCCATCCTCCTCAGGTCCTCAAAGGTCCCCTGCCATATCAGCCTCCCGTTGGATATCATGACTATGTTGCTGGTCAGCCTCCCGGCCACGCTCATTATATGCGTCGAGACCAGGAAGGTCGCGTCCATATTCGAGAGCACAGAGACCACCTCCTCCTGGGTCGGTATGTCGAGGTAGTTGAGGGGCTCGTCGAGGAGGAGGACCTTGGGCTCATGTATGATGGCCAGTGCTATTGCCAACCTCTGCACGTTACCCCTTGAGAGAGCTGAGACCCTGTACCTCTCGTACTTCCTAAGCCCCAGGAGGTCCATGACCTTCTCGGCCCTGTCCCTCGGGTCATCAAGGCCCCTCAGGGCAGCTATGTACTCCAGGTTCTCCCTCACCGTCAGGGCCAGGTAGGGGGTCGCGTCCTCAGGCAGGTAGCCTATGTACCTCTTGACCTCATAGTCCTCCACGGGGTCCTTCCCAAGGACCCTCACGACGCCAGCGTCGGGCTTTAGCAGGCCTGCCAGGAGCCTCAGCGTCGTTGTCTTGCCGGCCCCGTTGGGGCCCAGGAGGGCGTACCTTCCCCCCTCGGGCACCTCGAAGGAGAGGCCCCTCAGGGCCGGGGTCGAGCCGTAGAACTTGACGACGTCCTTAACCAGTATCGCTGCCACGCTGGCCCCAGCGACTTCTTGACGGCCTGACTTTAAACTCTTCAGGCAGGTTGGCAAGCGGCGCGCCTACCAGCTCAGGCCCCCTAATGTACCAGGCCAGCGAGGCCCCCACTCCCAAGGCCCACATGGCGGCCGCGAACGTCAGGTACTCGACTGGCGTCATGGAGGCAGTGGCCAGGTAGCTGGCGGCCAGCAGGACGTAGGCTGCTATCCTGACCAGCGAGACGCCGGTCCCCCTGAAGTTAGTTGGAAACGCTAGGGACTCCAGGACGTTCCTTGAGGCCCACACGGTCTCGGTGAAGACGCCGTTAACCAGCAGGAGCGCTAAGAACGGCACAGGCCCGAGCCTGAGGACTAAGACCGCGGCCACGGTGGTCACGAGCCCTCCTAGGTAGCTGGCCAGGGTGAAGCCCTTGCTGCCCACGTAGGTGACAAGGTAGGCGGCTATGAAGCCGCCTAGGACCTCGCCTATGAAGTACACCAGGAGTATCTCGTTGGAGACGCTTGGGAACTCCTCAGGCCCTATGCTGAGGGCCAACAGGCCAAAGGTGAGCACTGAGGATATGGCCATGAGGGTGAGCGAGGCCAGGGCGAACCTGGCGCTCTCGTAGTTCAGGCTGACCCTCCCCCTCCTCTCCCTCGGCAGGGAGGCCCAGGGCCTGGACTCGGGCACGAGCGACCTGGTTATGACCAAGACTGATATGGCCAGCCCTATGAGGACCCCTAGGGCCAGCCTCTCAGCGTTGACCGACACGCCGCTCGTCACTAGGGCTAAGGCGGCGGCCACGACTGCACCTACGTTTCCAACGTTGGTTATCAGAACTACCACCCTCTCCTTTATGTCGACGGGGGCGCTCTCAACTACGTAGCTCAGCACTACAGGGATCTCGCCCCCTATGGCGGAGTACACTATGAGCAGCCCGGCCAGCAACTCGTATATGTTAGAGGAGAGGATCACAAGGGCTGAGCCAACGGCGTAGACGGCCAGCATGCTCAAGTACGTCAGCTTCCTCCCCCGCAGGTCCGTCAGCCTCCCAAAGGTGGAGTTGCCTATGATGGTGCCTATCGGCATCATGATGAAGAGCAGGGGGACAGCCCAGCCCTGCACAAAGGACCACTGGACCGAGATTGGCGAGAGGGTGACGAACACCCCCTCTAGGAACATGTCAAGGGTTGTCGAGAGCATCACCAGCTTCTGCTCCCTTGTCAGCATGGTGGTTCTACCACGCCGCAGTAACGTGACCTTAAAAGCGTTAGGGGAGAACCCTTGACCTCAACGACTCCTCCAGGACCCTCATTATGGCGTCGGCCACGGTGGCCCCTATGAGCTCCCTCGTCAGCCCCTGTCCAGCCCTGGCGTTGAGCCTCTGGGGGCCTGGGGAGGGCCTTGAGAAGACCCTGGCCCCCCTGGGCGATGGTAACGCCCTCTCGCACTCCCCAAAGCTTACGCATGGGTACCCGAGGGCCCTGAGCACCTCCCTCTCGGCCTCGCTGGCGTGCCCCACGTCAATGTCCAGGGCCTCCCAGTAGTCAACGAGCACAAGCCTGACGCCCTCAGGCAGGGACGGCATGAGGTCCCTGAGAGCGGCCTGGATAGCCGGCGAGTTCCCGTAGTGACCGTTCAGGAAGGCCACAGCCTTGGCCCCGCCCTCTACAAGGGACCTGGCTATCCCCTGCACGAGGCCAACTAGGTGCTGGAGGGGCACCGATATGGTCCCAGGGGCCCCCTGCCACTCAGCTGAGAGGCCGTAGGGAATGGCCGGCATGAGGACGCATGGGGTCCCCGAGCGCTCTAGGTGCTCGCAGGCCGCCTCTGAGACGGCCTCAGCTATCATGAGGTCGGTGCCCAGGGGTCCTTCACAGTGCTGCTCAACGCTGCCCACGGGCACGATGAAGACAGCCCTGTCGGCCAGCTCCCTGAACTGCCCTGACGAGAGCTCGACGTACCTCCTCAAGGCGCCTCCCCTGGTTGAAGGATCCAGGGGCTTAACAGCGTTGACAATAAGGCCGCCATAAGTAAAAAGTGAGAAAAATCCCACGGGCTCTCTGGCCTGGGGAGGCCCAGTGGGCAAGGTCAAGGTGAAGTTCCTGGGCTACATAGCTGACCTGGCAGGCGCCTCAGAGGCAGAGGTTGACGTTGAGGGGGAGGCCAGGGTTGAGGACATAGCGCCGGTCATAAGGAAGCTTAGGAGGTCAGACTACGTCCTCCTTGTCGACGGCAAGGGGGCAGAGCCCGACACGCCTGTGAGGCCCGGGAGCGTCGTAGTGATACTGCCCGAGACGGGCGGCGGCTAGGAGGAAGCCAGCCACCTGGTCAGGGTTATGTCGTCAACGGCCCCGCAGACCCTGCCCCCGCAGAGCACGGGGGCCACATCAACGCCCTCCTCCTCCATCACCCTTGCGGCCTCCGAGACCGTGGCCCCCTCATCTATGTAGGCGCCTGGAGGCACGGGCAGGTCTGAGACCCTTGTCATGAGTCCCTCCTGCCCCTCCCTCGCATACCTCGCCACTACCTCCCTCACGGTCAGGACGCCGATGAGGAGGTCGCCGTCGAGGACTAGCACTCCGCTCGTGCCCTTCGAGATCATGGCCTGGGCGGCCTCGAGGAGCGTTGCCCCGAGGTCAACGTAGGGGTAGGACTTGACCAGGGCCCCGCTGAGGGGCCTGCTGCCGAGGGCCGACATAGCCAGGGCGGCCACAACGTCATGGGTCGTCAGTATGCCGAGGGGGTTCGTCTCGGAGCCCACGATGACAGAGGTCACGTTGTTCGACGCCATGACCTTGGCCGCCTCGAGGAGCGTCGCCGTGGGCTCAAGGAAGGCAGGCACCTCGAGGCCTGCCTCGGAGACCCTGAGGGAGGAGGGGTCAGCCCCGGTCGCAAGGATCCTGACCAGGTGGTAGGCGCTGAAGATTCCTATGACCCTCCCCTCCTCAGTTACAGCTAGTCTCCTCACGCCCGCGGAGGCCATGAACTCGGCTGCCTCCCTGACGGTGCTTGTCGAGGGGACCGTGAGGACCGGCTTAGAGGACCTGGCCAGGACTGTCTCAATCAAGGCCTTCACCTTCAGGCCCTCAGGACTATCCTGCCGTCCCTCTCCCTTGAGAAGAGGAGGCCAAGGGCCTCCCTGGCCTCGGAGAGCTTGAGCCTCTTCCACACCCTGACCTTAAGCAGCCCCCTCGAGGCGAGCTCCAAGAGCCTTGCCATCTCCCTCCTCGTGCCTCCCGTGGTGCCTATGACTCTGAGCTCTCTCGAGTAGATGTTGCTGATTGACTCTAGGCCCGCCTCCCCGGTCAGGGCCCCGAAGGTCACGAGCTTCCCCCTTCTGTCGAGGAGCCTGAGGCTTGTCGTGATGGTTCTCTTCCCTATGGAGTCAATGACGACGTCTGCCAGCCTGTTGCCGCCGGTCATCCTCTTAAGGGCCTCAAGGCTCTGCTCAAGTGGGGCCACCTCGTCAGCACCGAGCTCCTTAAGCCACTCCTTGCTCGTGACGGCAAGCACCCTGGCCCCCATGAGCTTGGCGAGTTGCACCGCGAACTGGCCGGTGTTGCCGCTGGCCCCTATGACGACTACGGTGTCGCCCGGGACCACGCCGGCCTCGAGGAGCGCGTGGAAGGGGGTGAGGGCTGCGACAGGGATCGAGGCTGCCAGGTCCCAGTCAACGGAGTCGGGCAGCCTGAACACGTTGGTAGCCCTCGCTATGGCGTACTCTGCCCAGCCCCCGTTGCTGGAGACGCCGTAGAGGCCGCCGTTGCGACAGAGGTGTTCGTGGCCTGCGAGGCAGAGGTCGCAGGTGCCGTCGAAGAGCCTCGGGTAGACTACGACCCTGTCGCCGGGCTCCACTCCCTGAACCCCCTGGCCTACCTTAACGACCTCCCCAGCCACCTCGACGCCAGGTATGTGGGGCATGGGGCTAACGTTTCTCATGCCCGTGACCGTGTAGTAGTCGACGGGGTTGACGCCTGAGGCCACGACCCTTATCATTACCTCGCCTGGGCCGGGCGAGGGGTCAGGCACGTCGGTGAACCTGAGGTGGTCAGGTCCAAAGGCCTGAAGCAGGTTTGCCTTCAAGGTTCCCCTTCCTCTTGGGCAGGTCGGGAATATTAAAGGGTCTGTGCGCATCTCGCGGCCGGACAGGACGTAGGCTTTAATAGCTGGATACCGTATCCAGAGGGGAGAAGATGCGGGTCGGCATAGTCACCAGCAGGACAGCTGAGCCGCTGGTCAGGGAGACGGTCAGCGGCGTCAGGGACGTGGAGGCCATGGTTGTAGCGCTCCCAGTCCCGGTCATATCAGTGCTCTCGACCAGGGCCATAGCGTCAATCATAAGGTCGAGGCCTGCTCTGGCCAAGGCCCTATCCTCCGTTGACATGGTCATACTGCCGGGCACCGTGAGCGGGGACGCCGGCGAGGTGGCCAAGGTTGTGGAGAGGCCCACGTACAAGGGGCCCAAGTCCCTTGGCGAGCTCCCGGCCACCCTGGCCCAGGTCGCCAGGGGCGCCCAGCTCGACGCCGTTAAGAGCGCCGACGAGGTCCTGGGCTCCCTTATGCCGAGCCTGAGCTACGAGGAGGCCTTCAGGGTCGGCGACAGGCCCGTGGCGCGCAGGGGCCCTCCACTCGTCATTATGTCTGAGATCGACCCCTCCGTGCCTTCGAGCAGGGTTGCCGAGGCTGTTGCCAGGCTGTCGGGGGACGGCGCTGACGTAATAATTGTAGGCGCCGACCCCTCGTGGCGCCCTGAGGAGATAGCCTCAAGGGTGAGGGAGGCGCTCAGGGCTGGGAGGCCTGTCCTGGCCGAGGCGCCTAATGAGGAGTTCGCTGAGAGGGCCCTGGAGGCAGGGGCCGAGGGCGTTGTAATGGCCGCGGCCATGGCCCTCAGGGCCAGGGACTTGCTCAGTGGAAAGGTTGTGGTGGCCTCCTCAGGCGACCTCGGTGAGCTGTCCGATGCCGAGGGTAGGCTCTCGGGCTCAAGGCTGATCCTCGACCCCGTTGTCGAGATGCCGCCGCTCGGCATGGTGAGGAGCCTCTCCAGGTACCTCGAGGCCTCCTCGAGGCTCAGGTCACCAATCCTGTTCTCGGCAGCTGACGTAACGGAGGACGTGGAGGCCGACACGCTCGGGGTCCACGCGCTGCTCTCCCTTATGGCTGTCGAGCTGAGGGCCTCGGCCTACCTGGTGGTTGAGGAGACGTATAAGTCATACAGGTCAACGGCTGAGGCCAGGGAGGCCCTGAGGCTGGCTGAGACCGCCTGGCAGCTCAGGTCCACTGAGAGGGGGATGTTCAGCAGGCTCCTCGTGGTGAAGCAGGGCGTCAGGCCGCCGAGGGCGGTCCAGGCCGCCGAGGCGGAGGAGGTAGGGTACGTAGAGCCCAAGGTCTCGGCGGACCAGTACCTGGTGATCAACGCCGACCATGAGAGGGGGAGGGTCGTGGTCACCTTCTTCAGGGACGGCTCCCCTCAGGGCGCCTTGGCAGGCAGACACGCCCTGAGCGTGGCCAGGGCGGCAGTGAGGAGGTTTGGCCTAGACCCTGAGCACGCGGCCTACCTCGGCTATGAGCTGGCGAAGGCGGAGATTTCGCTGAAGCTTGGCAAGACCTACGTTCAGGACGAGCCCCTCATAGTTGTGCCCTGGGAGAGGAACGGCAACTCAGGGTGCTGACGGACTCTCGTCAAGGGGCCTGCGTCTCTAACCTCCTCAGCCGACGGGAAACACTAAAAGCCCGCCTAGGTCCACTGCGTAAGGGATGATCTGGCCGACATAGACTGAGGCAAGGGCCTATGAGGACGGGTCGATCGAGTGACCTTCTTCATTTCGGCTCCATTATGATGGCCCTTAGCCTTGACCTTCTAGAGAAGAGCACGTAACTTATGACGGCGAAGTCAGCTAATATGGCGGCGTGCATAACAGTGCAGTACAGGCATATGGCCCTTATCACTGCGAGCTCAACGTAGACCAAGTAGGGAACCACGGCGATGCCCACGAACCTCCACGCGAAGAGGGCCCTCAGCGCCAGCCTGGCCGCCGCCAGGGGCGCCAGGCATACTATCAGCGAGAGGCAGATGTTAGCGATAAACCACGCGGTCGCCAGGGCGTCGAGCGAGAAGGGGCCTACCCTCGAGTACGGGCTCGTGAGGACGGCATAGCAGTTGAGCTGAATCCCGCCGGAGTTAGGGTGGTACTGGCAGAGCGGGGGGAGCCTGTGAAGGGTGTAGAACTCGTACAGCACCAGGGCTGAGGCGGCCAGGCCAAAGGAGGACATGGTGAGCAGGAGGGCCAGCTCGGCCGGGGTCGCCCTTAGCCTCACTGCGACACCTCCGTCAGGGTCGGCTTCAGGGCCCTTATTAAGTCCTTAACAGACACCTGGGCCAGGCTTGTCGGCGTCCCTCCCCCCACCCAGACGCTCTCTTTTGAGGCTATGGATGAGTCCATTATGACCTTGAGCCCCCTTATGCACTCCGAGAGGGGTGTTACCCCTCCTGGCATGAGGCCAGTGAGCTCAGCTATCTCGTCAGGTGAGGCCGTCCTTATCTTGCTCGCCTTCATGAGGGCTGAGAGCTTCCTGTAGTCGAGCTTTCTGTCACCGGGCAGCAGAACCGCCATGGGCCTGCCGTCAACTATCAGCAGGAGGGTCTTGACTATGTCTGATGGAGGCGTGCCTGTGACCCTTGAGGCAGCGTCGACGGTCTCCACGCTCTCCCCGAAGTCAACTATTCTCGCGTTGACGTTATGTCTCCTTATGAACTCCTCGGGTGAATCAACGCAGGCCGCGATTAGTCACCGTCACTAATGTGGGGCTGCAGGGTTTTATGCTAGTCCTCGCAGCCTAGACAAGAGGGCCTTGCCCCCCCTGGTGATAGCCTCCCTGGCCCTGGCGATAGCGTCGATAGCGGTCTCGCTAGTCAAGGTGATGAGGCGTTGCCGTGGAGGGTGTGCGCGGAGGAGACGGTGAGCGTGGCCATGAGGCTCGAGTCCATGGGCTACGGTCTGCACGGCCATGACGTGACTGTGAGGGCGTGTCTCTGCTACGCGGACAAGGAGGGGCACGCCGACGTTGAGGCCCTCGCCTCGTCCCTGAGGGACCTGCTGAGGCCTGTTGACCACAGGCCCCTCTGGGAGGCGGTGGGGGGCGAGGGGAGCCTTGAGGACCTCGTCGCTTATGTTCACGAGGGGCTCAGGCCAAGGCCCTGCTACGTCTCAGCCTCAGTGCCAGGCAGGCTCGTGGAGCTTGTAGAGGAGGCCTAAGCCTATTACCTCCTGGGGCAGGCAGGCCGAGGAGCAGGGTTGGAGCTCAGGCCTCCCCGCGGCTTCAGGGACGTGCCGCCCGAGCTCGCTATACTCAGGAAGGAGATAATATCAAGGCTCGAGGCCGTCTACAGGAGGTACGGCTTCGACCCCCTTGAGACGCCTGCCGTGGAGCACTGGGAGGTGCTGGCGGGTAAGTACGGCGAGGAGGCGGAGCAGAGGCTCATCTGGAGGTTCAAGGACCCCTGGAGCGACAGGGAGTACGCCCTCAGGTACGACCTGACGGTGCCCCTGGCAAGGTACGTCGCCTCTCACCCTGAGATGCCGCTACCCTTCAAGAGGTACCAGATAGCCCCAGTCTGGAGGCACGAGGAGCCCCAGAGGGGGAGGTACAGGGAGTTCTACCAGGCGGACGTTGACATAGTTGGGAGCCCTTACCCGGAGGCCGACGCAGAGGTCATCAACGTGATAGTCGATGCCATGGAGGCCATAGGCGTGTCGGGAGGCTTCAGGGTGATGATGAACGACAGGAGGGTGCTGGCCGGCCTCTTCGAGGAGGAGCTGGGGCTCAGTGACCCGCTGCCCGTCTACAGGGCTATTGACAGGCTTGACAAGGTGGGCCCTGAGGGCGTGAGGGCTGAGCTGGAGCGCCTCCTCGGGGCCCCTGCGGCCTCAAGGGTCATGGAGCTCCTCTCCTTCAGGGGGGAGCCCAGGGACGTGCTAGAGAGGCTCAGAATGGAACACGGCTCAAACAAGAGGGCTGTGGAGGGAATTGAGCACCTGGCCCAGGTCGTTGACCTGGTGAAGAGGCCCTCGGCCCTCGTGTTCGACATGGCCTTGGTCAGGGGCCTCGACTACTACACGGGGCCCATACTCGAGGTCGTGCTGGACAGGCCCGCCATAGGGAGCGTGGCTGGGGGAGGCAGGTACGACAACCTGATAGGCCTCCTGGCTAAGAGGCAGGTCCCGGCAACCGGGGCCAGCATAGGGCTTGACAGGCTCATAGACGCCGGTGTCGAGGTGGGCCTCTTCAGCACCTCCAAGAGGACGTACACGCAGGTCGTGGTAGTCAACGTGACGCCTGAGAGCTTCAGGTACGCCTGGAGGGTGGCTGACCAGCTCAGGTCCTGGGGCTTCAGCGTCAGGGCTGACCTGATGAGGTCAGGACAGGACGTCCAGAGGAGGAAGGCGTCCAGGTGGGGCGTCCCGGTGCTGGCCTTCGTGGGCCCGCAGGAGGAGTCAGCCAACACCGTCACCTTCTACTCTCAGAGTAAGGGCGAGAGGGTGACTGTCCCGCTGGGCGAGGCCAGGCAGGTCCTTGAGAGGCTGCTTTCATGAGCTGCGTCCCCCTTGAGGACGCGGAGCGGGGCGGCGACGAGCTTAGGTGGCTCTCCAGGCTAAGGGAGGCAGGGCTTCACCCAGTAGACTACAGGGCCCTGTCATGGCCTCCTAGGTGCGGCACTGATGACCTGGGCCTTGGCTGCGCTCTGGTCAGGCCAAGCCTAGGGGCTGGTAACCTCCTCTCCCTCATGGCCTCTTTCCTCTTCACGAGGTGCCTCAGGGGTCGGCTTGAGGGCTGGGCCGCCGAAGTCGAGTCGTGGGCCGCCGCCCACGGCGCCAGGCCCCTGTCGGCCGTGGTCCAGGAGGTCCTCAGGGCCACGGCCTCAGGGCTGGCCTACACGCTGGACCCCGTCACCCGGAGGAGGGCCGTGGTGGTTCAGTCAGTGCCAGGCCTCCACCTGGCTCTCCTGACCCGGGGCTCGCCTCATGACACCTTCCTGCTGAGCCCTGATGGCCTAAGGGTGGAGGAGGTGAGGGTCCTGCCCAAGCCCAGGGCGCTGGCAGTAGGCCCCAGCGGCCTCGAGGAGGTCGAGGTCAGGGACCCTGGAGCCCAGTCAATAAGCGACGAGGTAGCGGTCGAGGTGGCCAGGCTCTCGCTCAGGGCTGAGGGAGCTATAGGGTCGCCGGTGGAGGTGGAGTGGGCCCTCGTCAATAACGGGGTAAGGCTCCTCGCCGCCAGGCCCCTGCCCGAGGAGCTGGTCAGAACCTGAAGTCGACAGCCTCGTTCTCAGGGGGCATGTACTCGCCCTTGCTCTCCAGGACCTCCAGGACCTCTGCTACCTCGCTCGGCGGCCCGTTGACGAAGAGCACGCCAACGTTATTGTCCTCCATTACGTTCCCCAGGTATAAGTAGGCGGTTGTCGTCATCTGCCCCCTCCTGGAGTAGTAGACGAGAACCGGGTACTTGCCCGCTCCCTCTGCCCACTCAAGGCAGTGTCCAACGTCCTTGGAGGCCTCGACGGCCTTGAGCACATGCCTGGGGGGCAGCACTATTATCAGCGCTGAGGCCCTGCTCAGCCTGACCTCAACCTTGGGCAGCTCGGACCCAAGCCTGAGCTCCCTCGGGGACCACCTGGACAGGCTCCTGAGGACCTCCTCCAGCTCCCTCCTGCTATCGTTGACGTCGATGGGCTTGACGATGTCCCTGGCTAGCTTCAGCAACTCTTCATGGACCCGCTCAGCGCCCTCCACCTCAAAGCCTACGTAGGCCAAGCCGGCGCCGGCGCTCAGAAAAGCTTAGAACTTCAAAAGGCTTAGCTGGAGCAGGCCATGTCTATAGCTGAGGGCGACTGGGTGCTCCTGCTGGTTGAGGGCAGGGAGAGGAGGAAGACCTACGTCTTCAGGGCCAGGGAGAAGGCCTCATACTCGACGTTCGCCGGGGCCGTCAGGGGCTCCCAGCTCGTGGGCGCGGCCTGGGGCTCAAGGCTTGAGCTTGAGAGGGGTATTGCCTATTTGCTGAGGCCGACTCTCTATGACATGATGATGCACGTCTACCCCAGGAGGAGCCAGGTGGTCTACCCGAAGGACGCCGGCTACATGACCTCCTTGGCGGGCCTCACGCCCGGCATGAGGGTCCTTGAGGCAGGCGCGGGGAGCGGCTTCCTCACGATATGGATTGCCGCCCACGTGTGCCCAGGAGGCTTCGTCTTCACCTACGAGGTGAGGGACGACATGATAGAGGTGGCCTCCGCGAACGTTAAGGCGGCCGGCCTTGAGGGGTGCGTTAAGATAAAGAAGGGGGACGTGAGGGCCGGCGTTGAGGAGAGCGACCTGGACGCCGCCTTCCTTGACATGCCTGACCCCTGGGAGGCCCTGCCCTCAGTTAGGAAGGCCTTGAAGCCCTCGGCGCCCCTCGTGGTCTTCGTGCCGACCGTGAACCAGGTCATAAAGCTGCTCGACGCCGTGTCCCGCCTCGGCGGCTTCGTAGTGCAGGAGGTCAGCGAGGTCATAAAGAGGGAGTGGGAGGCAAGGGCTGACGCCCTTAGGCCAAGCGTGAGGATGATAGGGCACACGGGCATAATAGCGCTCCTCAGGTCCCTAGCCTCATAGACGTGCTGCCTTCACATGGCGGTCTAGCTTCAAAATTGATCTGCAATATGCTCGTTGAAGCCGTTTCCGCTCTAAGGCAAGGCGAAGATGAGCCCTGCCTGGTCTTATGATTGGGAGAGGCATTAGAGGACCTGTTAAGGCAGAGGTGAAAACGAAAGAGAAGAGAAAGGGGGCTTAAGTTCGTCCAAAAGCCTCTCTGAAGGGCCTCCTTAGAGGCTCTTTACACTTGAAGCCCGAAGCGATACCTGCCCTGGTCATTAAGTAACTTACGTCCCCTGCATGGCCCTCTTGAACTCATCCCTTACCTGCTCTATGAGCTTCCTCGTCTCCTCGAAGGCAGCCGGGTCGTCAAGCGTTGATATATCCCCCAGCGGCTCCTGCCTGAGGACGGCCCTGAGGAGCCTCCTCATGATCTTGCCGCTCTTTGTCTTGGGCAGCTTCCTCACGAAGACTACCCTGTCCACGATGAAGCCGGCGTTCCTGGCGTACGCCTTTATGTCGTTGGCCAGCTGGTCAGAGGGCTGGTAGCCCGGCCTCAGAACGACGAAGGCAAGCAGGGCCTCGCCCTTCCCGCCTGGCAGGGGCATGCCAGCGGCCGCCACCTCGGCCACGGCCGGGTGGGTGCCTATGGTACTCTCGACCTCCATGGTCCCTACCCTCTGGCCCCCGGCGGCCAGGACGTCGTCGGCCCTGCCGAGGACGTAGAGGTAGCCGTCCTCGTCCATGTAGCCGTAGTCCCCCGTGTAGAAGTAGCCTGGGAACCTGCTCCAGTAGGTCTTAACGTACCTCTCAAGGTTGGGGTCGTTCCACATCTTCCCCAGAGCCGGGCTGAGCGGCTTGAGCGCTATGTAGCCCTTCTGGCCTGGGGGCAGAGGCCTGCCCTCGTCGTCAAGTATGAAGACCTGGGTCGGGGAGAAGGCTATCCCGGCCGAGCCGGGCCTGAAGGGTATCTCGCCTATGCCGTAAGGGGTCCCTGCTATAGGGCTTAGGTGCTCCGTCATCCAGTAGGCGTCAGCTATGGTGACGTCGGGCAGGTTCTCCCTGAACCACTGCCAGGCGCCCACGTTAAGCGGCTCGCCCGTGTTAAGTATGACCCTGAGGCTTGACGTGTCCGCTCCTCTGACGGACTCTGAGCCGAGGCTCTTGAGGGTGTAGAGGGTCGTCGTCGATGACCACACGTGGGTCACGCCGAACCTCTCGATGACCCTCGCGAACAGGTCAGGCTTGGCGCCCACGTAGCCCTCAAAGAGCACGGCCGTGACGCCTGAGACGGGGGCCGTGTAGAGGTTAGCCATGGGCCAGACAGGCCAGCCGAGCTCAGATATAGTCCACCAGACTTCGTTAGGTCCCAGGTTGAAGAGGGCCTTGAAGGTCCAGTTGAGCGCCACCACGTAGCCTCCCTGGGTCTGGGTTATCCCCTTAGGCCTCCCGGTGGTGCCGCTGGTGTAGTATATGGTGCCCACCTCGTTGGCCTCAACGGGCTCAGGGGGGACGTAGACCTTGCCCTTGGGCGCTATGTCCTCATAGACCAGGTCCCTGCCGCCCTTGAGGTTGAAGTCTGAGAAGCCCCTGCTCACCACGAGCACCTTCTCAACAGGCGTCTGGTACCGCTCCAGGACCCTGTCAATCATGTCCTTTATCCTGACCTCCTGGCCGGCCCTGAAGCCCTTGGACGCCACCACCATGACCTTGGAGCCGGCGTCCTGGAGCCTGAAGGCCAGGACGTCATCGCTGAGGCCCGTGTAGTGGATGGCCAGCACCGCGCCGAGCCTGTGGACGGCCAGGCCGAAGTAGACGGCCTCGGGTATGCTGGGCATCATCATTGAGACAACGTCGCCGTGCTTAACGCCGAGCTCCCTGAGGACGTAGGCGGCCCTGTTGACCTCGAGGTACAGGTCCCTGAAGGTGATGGCCTTCACTTCAAGGGACTCATTGGTCCAGTAGAAGGCCACCTTGTTGGGGAACTCCTCGAGGTGTCTGTCGGCGGCGTTGTAGGCGACGTTCGTCAGGCCGCCGACGAACCACCTCTCGTAAGGCGGGTTCCCCTCAAGCGCCTTCTCAGGGTACCTGAACCACGATATCAGGTTGGCCTGCTGGGCCCAGAAGCCCGCGGGGTCCTTGGAGGCCCTCTCGGCAAGGGCCTTGATCCTCTTGAAGGAATAAAACTCCTCCAAGCCTTATTCCCACTATTGTAGGAATCTCATAACGTGGTATTTAATCGTTAATGAAGCCCTGTATAAGAGGCTGTAGCCAACTACATACCAACTGACGTCTTGCTTGCGGCGCCTCCCCTTTATCGCACAGGATCAGCTCGCCCTGAGGTATGACTGTCAGGTCTTAACTGGAGGCCCGAGCGAGGTCCTTCAGCCTCATCATTAATGATGAGGGGCCTGAACGCTGGGCCTCTCGCTTCCTCATAACGTCACGTGCTGGCCTTAAAGCCCTAAGGTAGGTCGTCCTAAGACACGAGCCCTGTGACTAAGGGTGAAGGATCCCTTAAGAGGGGTGCCCGTGGCGGAATTAGAAGTAATTAAAAAGGAAAAGCTATGCCACGAGTAAAACACAAGCGTAATAAAGGTCAACAAGAAGATTCCGCCAGGAGGTCCATGAGGTACTCGAGGGCCAGAGCGCCAGCCAAGGTGATACTGTTCGGCGAGCATTTTGTGGTCAACGGCTCAAGGGCCATAGCCACAGCGCTCGACCTATTTACATCCGTTACGGCGGCCGAGAAGGCCTCGTGGCCGCTCGAGCTTGAGTCGGCCTCCCTTGGCCTGAAGTGCGTCACAGGCCCTGAGCTGACGTGCAGCTCAAGGGAGCTTGAGCCCCTGCTGTCAACGATAAGGGCGATGCGCTCAAGGGGCTATGACGTACCTCCGGCCAGGCTCACCATAGAGAGTGACATACCTCCATCGGCTGGACTTGGCTCAAGCGCCTCAGTCTCAGCAGCCACCGCGGCCGCCCTTACGGCCCTGGCGGACCAGGACATAGGCCCTGAGGAGCTCTTCGAGGTGACCATGGAGGGCGAGAGGGTGGCCCACGGGAACCCAAGCGGCGTTGACCCCGCCACGGTGGTCTACGGCGGCACCATAGTCTTCAGGAGGGGGCAGGGCGTCCTGGAGAGGCTCGAGAGGGGGCTCAGCGTGCCCCTGGTGGTGGCGGACTCCGGCCTGAGGAGGAGCACGGCGGCCCCCGTGCTCAACGTGCTGAGGTTCCTTGACAGGGTCGGTCCCCTCAGGGGCTCCCTGCTGGGCCTCGTAGAGCAGCTGATAGACCTGGCCTGGTCAGCCATAAGGGGCAACCAGCTCGAGGACATAGGGGCCCTCATGAACATAAACCACGGCCTCCTCTCCGCCATAGGCGTCTCGACCCCTGAGCTCGAGGAGCTCATCTACGCCGCCAGGAGGGCTGGGGCCCTGGGCTCCAAGCTTACGGGGGCCGGCTGGGGAGGGTCGATAATTGCGCTGCCTGGCCCAGGCTCAGTCGAGGCTGTTCTCGAGGCCCTGAGGTCAAGGTCAGGCTGGGTCAGGGCCCTTGGCTCAGGGGTCAGGGGAGCGCAGGTCATTGAGGTGAGCCCCTAGTTATCCTGAGGCATGGCGGATACATCGGCAAGGCCCCTATGAGGTCAAGGCCTTCTTAGCGTTCATCTAGTATTACCTACCGTTCCCTAACATAGGGGCTTTGACTTGAATGATAGCGTGGGGGAGGGCTTGAGCCAGCAGAGTGAGAAGGCCGTTAGCAAGGAGGACCTCGAGGCCTTCCTGAGGAAGAGGGTCCAGGAGCTTGAGGAGGAGCTGAGGACCCTCAAGGCCCTGCTGGAGTACATCGAGGACGCAGGTAAGCTGAGCCCCACTGAGAGGGCTGAGGACGTCAAGGTGGGCAGGAGGAGGGTGGCCAGGGTGCTGAGGGGTGAGAGCTACGTGAGGGCCGTGCCCGAGGTGCCCATGGCCCTCCCGAGGGAGGTCAGGGAGTACCTTCAGACGGTCGAGGCCGAGATAAGGGCGTACCAGGCCAAGTCTGAAGCGGGAGAGGGCGTCAAGCTGGTTATAAGGGAGAGGCCTGACGGCACGGTCGCTGAGGTGAAGTTCGATGGCCTCTTCACGACCCTTGAGGTACTAAAGGCCAAGGCGGCCCTCAAGTACGCCATGGAGACGGCCTACGAGGTCTACAGGGCCCAGCTGAGGTCCAAGGGGGCCGAGGAGGAAGAGGAGGGGGCCCAGGGGCCTGAGGGAGGAGCTGAAGACGTGGAGGGAAGCTAATTTTCCTCCCCCGCCACACACGGTCAGCGGTGGGCCTTGGCCTCAGCGGCGGAGCTGGTAAAGGCCTTCATGAGGGGCGTGGCCCAGCAGGTCTATGTAGTAACAGCAAGGGGCCCAGGGGGAGGCTACGCGGCCCTGACAGTAAGCAGCATGACAAGCCTCAGCCTCAACCCTCCCCTCATACTTGTCTGCATAGATAAGTCGAGCAGGAACCACCAGGTCCTCGTGGAGGCCCAGCACTTCATAGTGACGCTGCTCTCAAGCGAGGATGAGTGGGTGTCGCGCGTGATGGCGGAGCCGGGGGACCCGCTGGAGAAGCTGAGGAGGGTCAACTACGTTGAGGGGAAGTACGGGCCCATGCTGCCCATCCCCAGGCCTTACCTGGTAGCCAAGAGGTGGGCTGTGTACGACGGAGGGGACCACTCCATAATAGTCGGTGAGGTCATAGAGGGCGAGGCGCCTCAGGTCAGGTGCCCCCTGATCTACTACAACAGGGGGTACACGACGATACGGGGCTGCTAGCGTCAGGCCCAGGTCCCCTGGACATATTAGGGCCTTGTAGTCAAGGACGGCCGGAGCCTGCCTAACCCGTTCCGTAAAAGCACCTTAATTCGAAAGCCTCTTAACTCACATTGGGAACTAACGCGTAATAAGGGGGCCCAGGGACGGAGGATCAAGGAAGCATAGAGGAGGAACTGGGGTGGATAGCGTTGGCGTTCGGAGGGCCAGCGGTTCCATACGTGCCGACTAGGCCTGAGGTCCTGGACATAGTCTTTGAGGCCCTGGACCTCAAGGAGGGCGACGTGCTCTACGACCTCGGCTGCGGGGACGGCAGGATAGTCATAGAGGCCGCCAAGAGGTACCCTATAAAGAAGGCCGTTGGCATAGAGCTGAGGGACGAGCTAGTCAAGGAGGCCACCGAGAGGGTCAGGAAGGAGGGCCTCGAGGGCAGGGTGGAGATAGTGCACGGCGACTTCTTCAGGGTGCCCATAAAGGAGGCGACAGTTGTCTACATGTACCTCCTAACCAGCGTCAACGAGGCCCTCAAGCCGAAGCTGAAGCAGGAGCTGAGGCCTGGGACCAGGGTCGTAACGCTCGACTTCCAGATACCCGGCTGGAGGCCGGTAAGGGTTGTGGGTGATAGGAGCGGCTGGCAGAGGACCCTGTACGTATACGTTATAGGGGACTCTGACTCCTAGCGCCTGCGCAGGAGGACTGCCAGCAACGCTGCGGCAATAGCAATAATTACTATGGGGGCGATCACGTAAGCCCGGCTCAGGCCCTTCTCATAGACCTCTATTATAGCGACCCTCCGCCCACTCATGTTGACGGCGGCCAGGTAATAGGAGCCCTTAACCTCAAGGCCTCCCAGGACCAGCTGCCCTGGGGCCAGCTCGGTCTCATTGATGAGGGCCCCTCCCCAGGGGTTAAGGAAGAGGTAGGGAAGACACAAGATGCCGGCGCGGCCCCAGGCCACCTTCGCGTCAGAGATGAGGATGCCCCAGGGCGACCAGTAGGCCCCGAAGACCGCGCTCGCAGGTGGCATGAGATCAGAGACGTTGAGGAGGCGGTAGGTCGAGGTGTCAAAGTATACAAGGACTGGCTGGGCCGTGGAGGTTGTGTACGGTCGGTTAATGTCGACAGACCCGTAGACGCCCCCATGGATGATCAGGGAGCTCGACACCATGGAGGAGCCAAGAACCAGGTACCACCCAACGAGTGGTGGGGGCATCGTGAGGGTCGTGTTGAACCGGTTAAGAACGGTCAGCGACCCTGAGGAGAGGTTCACGTAGGCAGGGTATATGGCGTAGATGTACGACGTGTTGGTGGTGGAGAGGAGCTTCAGGTAGGCTCCATAGAGGAGGCCGCTCGGCGAGGGGGAGGGGTCGACGAACCTATCCCCAGGCGGGAGGCTCACAGACTTTATCACTTCAAGCGACCTGCCGACCTGCCTGGCCACGACTACCCTGCCGCCGGTCATGGTAACGTTCAGGAGGGAGGCCACGATGACGCCGTCGGCCTCTGCCAGGCCGGTGCAGAAGTAGCTGCCATTGATGAGGAGCTCCTCAGATATGGAGCCGTCTGGCGAGACCTCAGCCACGTAGACGATCCCCGTACTGTTGCTAAGGTTGGAGAGGCACAGTATAGGGGCGCTGGGCTACAGGTAAGGCACAATGTTGGGGCCGAAGTGGGCTATGACCCTGTAGTCCCTGTTGCTTATGTTGAACATGGTCAGGTTGCTGCCCGAGAATCCCCAGAAGAGCAGCAGGATACCTTATGGCGGCAGGGGCGACACCGGGATATCGTAGGGCGGCAGGGACTGCAGGCCCTGCGGGTAGGGCAGGTAGGCGACAGTACTCGACGCCAGGCTCAGGGGAGAGGCCGCAAGGGCCAGGGTCGAGAGGAGCGTCAGGGCCAGGACCGCGATAGCCGCTAAGGCCTCTGCCCTCAATGTCCTTCAGGCTGGTCCAGGCGGCCCGCCCTTTTCTTCGTTTAGCTTGGCCGTCAGCTGGTCGTAAGCTCATTAAGGGTCAGGCCGGCCGAGGGCGTCTCCTTAACGTCATAGTACCTCTCGGCGAGCTTCCTCATGGCCGTCTTAACCTTCAGGAGCGCGTCCTCAAAGCCGACCCCCAGCTCCCTGGCTACCTCGCTCCAGGTCCTGCCCTGGAGGGCCTTCAGCACGGTTGCTTTCTCCTCCTCTTCGCTTAGTAGGCCCGAGTCAAGCGGCGCCCTGGCCCAGTACTGAAGGGCCAGGTCCCTTATCACGTCGTTAGTCGTCTCATAGGTCATGGTGCCGTAGAGGTAGGCCCAGAGCCTCTCGAGCTTAAGCCTGCTGAGTGGTTTCACCTCTGTGGTCAGCGGGCCGGCCGCCTTGAGGAGGGCTATCGCTACCTCAGGCTCCATCCCCCTGTAGGCGTCCTGGAGGCTCCCCAGGAGCTTCTCCTTGAGCTCCCTTGAGGCGAGCGTTGTGACCTTCCTGGCCTCCTCGCTTATGGGCCTCAGGACGAGCACGGTGAACTCCCCGCTGACCGGGTTCCTGTCGGGGCTTACGTGGATGACGGAGAAGCCGTTCCTGACCCAGAACCTCACCAGCCTGTCGCTGACGCCGAAGCCGCTCCCCACCCAGTCGTAGCCCTTCCTGACGGCCTCCTCGAATACATACGAGAGGAGCCTCGAGCCTATCCCCTTGTCCTGGACCTCGGGGTGGGTCGCTATCCTTACCACCCTCCACCCCCTGAGTGTGCCGAAGGCGGGAACCCTGAGGTGCTTTATGACGCGGTCAGGTATTATGTTGCCCTTGGTCTTGTCCTGGTTGAGGAGGGAAGCGCTGAGCTCAGGGCTGAGGCCCCCCTCCTCGGCAAGGAGCGCGGCCGAGACCACCTTGCCCGAGCTCGTGGCCACGGCCCTTATCGAGTAGTGGGGCGCATCGGCCATGAGGGCTAGGTCGTCAGGCTCGTTCCTGTAGTGGGCCTGAACGTATATGCCGAATATCTGCCTGAGGAGCCCCTCGCCCCTCTCAGAGAACAGCTCCTCGGGCGCCGTGACGACGTAGCTTAGCCTCCCCTCCCTTATGTCAACGAGGTCCTGCTCCTCAAGCCTGGCTGGCTCAGCGTCCAGGAGGAGGACGTCGAACAGCCACGCCTCTATTGGGTCGTCCTCTGAGTACCTTATGGGCTCCTCCATCTCGTAGGTCCTCAGCTCGGTCCTAGGGTCCCTCCTGACCTCCCCGAGGAACCTGACGCTGAACCCCCTCCCGGCGCCTTCGTAGCCGTGTACGGTTGAGGCCACCAGGATCCTCCTGTGGGCCCTCCAGATCCTGTGGAGGAGCGGCACGGGCAGGCCGCTGGCCTCGTCAATTACCACGAGGTCGGCCTCCTGCTCGGGCACCTCAGACGGCCTGACGTACTTGACCCTGAAGCCCTTCCCCCTGAAGCCTATTACCTCCTCGCCCTTCCTCTCCACGCTGACCTCCATCTTCAGGGCTTCGAAGGCCCTGCCGGCGAGCTCCATAAGGCTCTGGGTGTTCTCTAGGTCGGGCGAGGTGACTACCACCTTGACATTCCTTCTCCTGGGCGACCCGAGCCAGGCGCTTATGAGGCCGACCATGGCTATGCCGGCGGCGCAGCTCTTCCCCCTGCCCCTGTCAGCCGTTATCACAAGGAGCTTCCTGCCGTCCTCCGCAGGGGGCTCTATCAGCCACTCCGCGGCCCTTATGGCGTTGACCTGGTCCTGGGTCAGCGCTAGCCTGTAGACCTCCTCGGGGAACCTCGCGTCCTTCGGTACCTCGACCCTTCTCTCCTTGGGCGGGGAGGGCCTTATGGGCTCCCCGCTTATCACCTCGTCCTTGTCCAGGTCAACTATGAAGACGTTCCTGTTGTGCTCAAGCAGCTTCCTCTTGAACCAGGCTATGAAGACGTGCCTTGGCTCCGAGTAGCCGGGGACAAGCAGGTTCCTCTTGAACTCCGTCACCCTCGTGTCCCAGGGGTCCCAGGATGGGACCTGGAGGACTATGATGCCGCCCCCCTCAACTATGCCCGTCAGTATGCCAACCCTGTTGGGCTTGAGGTCGTCTACGAGGTCAAGAACTAGGCCCTGGAACGTGGTGCCCAGGTACCTCCTTGCGTCCTCGGCCTTGGTTATGGTGAGCTTCGTTACGTTGCACCTCTCCTTGACCGACCTCTTGACAAGCTCCTTCCTCAGCTGGGAGCCCTCGTAGCTCTCGTTGAATGCATAGAGGACCCTTATCTGTCTCTTCCCCTTGAGCTTCCTGACGAGGGACTCGTAGGTTATCAGCACGCTGGCCGTGGCCACGCCCACCTTCACAGGGTCGTCGCTGCTCAGCACCACCATGAGCCTCCTGTTAGAAGCTATGGAGGCCTTGACCGCGTGGCGAAGCAGCCTCCTCAGCCTCAGCAGCGACTCTGGCAGCCCCTTGCCCAGCTCGTATGAGGCCTCCTCAGCCTCCCTCCTTATCCTCTCCCTCTCCTCGGGGCTCCTGCGTACTCCCCCTGGGTCCACGGGCCCTAGCACCCGTCAGCGGCCTGCGCTAACAGGGATCAGGGAGGCCAAGGTAATAAACGGGTTCCAGGCAGGCCTGCGCCCCTTATTACCTGATTGGGCCAGACATCAAGGGGGCCCCAGTGGAGTCAAGGAGCATAAGGAGGCCAGCGCTGTGCCCGGCCTGCGGCGCCCCTGGATTCTATAACTATGAGCTTAAGGGGCCCGTGGACAGGGACGGCAACAGGCTCCTGGAGATATCATACTCGTTCAAGTGCGAGGTCTGCGGCTACGAGGACTCGGGAGGCCTGTACATACCGCTTGACGCAGTCTACAGGATAAGGCACCTCCTGGTGCCGGAGGCCCTGGCCCTTGTCGAGAGGGTCAAGGTAATCACTGATGTAGCTCCTCTGGGCGTTAAGGCCGGAGCTGAGGCCAGCGCCACAACGGGGGAAGGTCGTTAGTTCTGTCTTTGCGTCACTAGCTGTTACTCTGCTCCTGAGCTCTGCAGGTAAGGGGTAATGGAGATGCCTCATGACCTTAAGGGCGCTAGAGGTACTTCTCACATACCCTCTTCATGACAAGGGCGTCCTGCTCAAGTATGGGGCTCTCGCTGATTATGACGCCGTCTATGCCGGTCTCAACGTAGGCCTTACACACAATCTCCCAGTCCGGCCCGAAGCCCTCCTCGGCCAGGGTGTGGTGCTCCCTCTCGCCCCCCTTGCCGTACTCTATCTTTGAAAAGTGGGTGTGCAGGGGCCTGACGGCCCACGAGCCAAGCTCCTTCTCGATCTTCTCAATGATCCTTATGACCTCGTCAACGCTGTTTATGGCCGCCCCCTCGGCCCTGGCGTGGAGGTGGGCCCAGTCAACTGCCGGCCTGACCCTGTCGTGGGACTGGCATATCTTTATGACCTCGTCCACGTCCCCCACCTGGGACTCCTTGCCGGTGGTCTCAGGGGCCAGCCAGGCCACCCTGAGGTCAAGGCCCTCGAAGACCCCCTTCAGGGCCTCTACGACTCTCCCCAGGGCCTCCTCCCTGCTCGCGTTCCCCTTTATGTAGCCTGGGTGGAAGACAACGGCGTAGGCGCCCATCCACTCTGATGCCTGGGCCGCCTCCCTGAGCCTCTCAACGCTCTTCGCTACGGTGTCCTCCTCCGGGCTGGCCAGGTTTATGAAGTAGGGGGCGTGCATGCTCAGGACAACGTCGTTCTGCTGGGCTACCTCCCTTATCCTCTCGGCCTTCTCCCTGGTGACCCTGACGCCCCTGACGGCCTCGTACTCAAGGGCGTCGAGGCCCATCTGCCTCAGCAGGGGCGGGACCTCCTCGTAATCGCCGCTGAAGTTCGTCGGCTTCCCCGCTGGCCCGAACCTCAGCCTCGCCAAGCCAGCTCCCCCTCAGGGTTTCTGGCGCCTGGAAGGTAAAAGGGGGAGCACAGGTCCTCCCGGGCTGACTGCCTCAGCGGGGCGCGTGAACAAGATGTTCAAATACTACTTAGTCCTCTATTGTATACCTGAGGGTACGCAGTTTGGGCAAGAGAGCTGGGAGCGGCATTGGCAGGAGGGACCACGCGGTCCTGGCAGCGTCTGTCGTCGTCCTCGTGTTGCTCCTCCTCATGGCCTACCTCACGCCCTTAGGCGTCCTGTTCAGCGCATCAAATCCCTACACAGGCGTCTACGGCTACTCCCTCAACGCGGTCGTCAGGTCTGAGACCCTTCACATAAAGGGCCTCTACAGGCCCGTCAGGGTCATAGTTGACAGGTACGGCGTCTACCACATATATGCCCAGGACCTGCACGACCTCTTCCTGGCCTTCGGCTTCATACAGGCAGAGAACAGGCTCTTCCAGCTTGACCTGGTTAGGAGGGCCGCCATAGGGAACCTTTCACCCATACTCGGCCCCTCCTACAGGTCCTACGACCTGTTCCAGCTCAAGATAGGCAACTACATAACTGCCGAGAGGGACTGGAACGAGACCCTGGAGCTGACTTCAACAGACTCCATGGCCAACATAACGGTCATGGCTCTCGAGGCCTACTCCCAGGGCGTAAACGACTACATAGAGTACGCCGAGGCCCACCACGAGCTCCCGTTTGAGTTCACGCTGTTGCGTTACACGCCGCAGCCCTGGACGCCTGTTGACTCCTTTGCCGTACAGCAGTATATGGTGGAGAGCCTGGAGTTCGGCGACGACCCCCTGATACTGTCACTGATGTACTACAAGATGGGCCAGCTTGCGAACTACCTCAACCCCCCGTTCCCGCCAATACCCCAGGTCTACTACGCCGGCTACAACGGCACGCCAAACGCCACGGTTGAGGAGGAGGCCGAGAACATATGGCCCATAAACTCGACCATAGCCCAGATGGCCTACGAGCTCTACAAGGAGTGGGACCCGCCCTTCATATCACCTCACGCAGTGGGGCACAGCAACGAGTGGGTGGTGTGCGGCAACAAGACGGCCACAGGCCGTCCAATACTTGTCGGCGGGCCGGTCCTGGGCTTCAGCCTCCCCTTCATATGGTTCGAGGCCCAGCTCGTGGCGCCGGGCTACGACGTCTTCGGCGTCTTCCTGCCGGGCGACCCCGCGCCGGTTATAGGCTTCAACCAGCACATAGCATGGACCCTGACGGACGTGCAGGCCATATCGTGGGGGATGTACTTCTTCGTGCAGACGGTCAACGGCACGGACTACTACTTCAACGGGTCCTGGCACCCGATAATACACTACTACGTGGACGGCGTCGAGCTCAACTGGACCAACTGGGGCCCGATAATGGTCCAGAACGGGAGCCTGGCCCTGGTAATGTACTGGCTGGGCAACACCTACTCCAACGACTTCGGGGTGCTCTTCTACATATCCAACGCCTCTAACTGGCAGCAGTTCTATGACGCCCTCAGGCACTGGCACGTGCCATACCAGAACTTCGCCTACGCCGACGTCTACGGCAACATAGGGGACGTGTCAGCCGGCATTTACCCCATATTCGCCTCCTCAGGCGGGGGCATACCGTACAGCCCTGACGCCATAATGCCAGGCGACGGGCAGGTCTACGTCAAGGGGTTCATACCATATGATGACATACCTCACGCCTTCAACCCGCCGAGCTGCTTCATAGTGAGCTCGAACCAGAGGCAGGTTGGCCCCTCGTACCCGTACTGGTACGGGGACTCCATGAGCTTCTCGCCGGGGACCAGGGCGTGGGTCGTCTATGACTACCTCCTCTACCACAACAACATAAGCGTGCAGGACATGATGAGGCTTCAGTGGAACGAGACGGACCTGGCCGCCGCCTGGTCGATGCCGACCATAATTAGGACCCTCGAGCAGGACTCCTCTAACCCCTACGTGGCGACGGCCCTCAGCTACCTTAAGGGGTGGAACTACACCATGAGCCCCGACTCTAAGGCCGCCACGATATGGTTCTACATCTACTCGGAGGTCTACTTCAACGTTATCTACGGCCTCTTCAACAGGACGGGCTTCTGGCCCGAGTTCAGCGCCATAAGGCCTGGCCCTGCGGGAGGCTCGTGGCCGGGAACCTTCGGGCTGGCGTCGCTCGACGAGGACGTCATACACTTGCTGATGACAGGCAACGGCACTCCCATATACAACGGGAGCGTCGACCAGCTCATAGTCAACTCGACGATAGAGGCCATGAAGCTCCTTGAGTCCTGGTTCCCCAACGGCAACTACACCTGGGCCAACTTCTACGGCTTCTACTGGCCGAGCCTGACAGGCGTCAAGGCCCTCAGCGTGGGCCCCCTGAGCGGGCTGGGCGGCGACTACTTCACCCTCAACGACCAGAGCGGCGGGGGCGGCGGCCCGCTCCCAACCTCGCCTGGGCCAGGAGGGCAGAGCTGGACATTCATAGCGAACATGGCCAACCTAAGCGACTCCTACGGCGTCTACCCTGGCGGGCAAAGCGAGAACCCGGCGAGCCCCTACTACGACAACTACATCTTCACATGGATAAAGGGAAGGTACCTGCCCCTGCTCTTCATCGGCAGCTCTCAGGGCTTCGCGCCGTCCGAGGTGACTGCTGAGGTGAACCTCTTGCCCTCGGGGTGAGAGCATGAGGTACTCCGTTAGCCTGGTCCTGGTGTTCGTGGTCACGCTTGCCCTGGCCTTCGCGCTCACGTACACTGGTCTGTGGCCCCTGACAGTGCTGGCTGGCCTCGTGGCCGCCCTGGCCTTCGCGCGGGAGTACGGCTGGTCATCACTGGCCTCCTTCCTCGGGGGCCTGACCTCCTCGGCCCTGTTCATAGAGGCCAACTACGCTGCCTCTGGCGCCCCGGCCCTCAGGGAGGCTTACCTCGCGGCCGACGTCGCGGGGGTGCCCGGGTTCACCTTCATAGCCGTCACGCTCCTGCTGACCGGCGTCTACTGTGTGATAGGAAACGTAATAGGGGTCTACATCAGGAAGCTGTTCTAGGGCCTTTTCATAGGGCCATCGGTGGTTTTTCTTAATTGGCGACAGGAATTGCGTCGCGGCAGGCAGGAAGTGGCCTCCTAGTGGACCCATCTACGCGCTGCCTTAGAGTCCCTCGCTAGTCTATCTACAGCTTAGCGTATACCCTTAAATGCAATTTAGATAAGTGAGTGAAGCGCTTGAGGGTGCTGCTGGCCCTTCCGCCCGACGTGCACAACCTCGAGATCTACAAGGTAACGGGCATGAGGGCCCCTCCCCTGGGCCTTGCCTACATAGGCACGGTCCTTGAGCAGGCGGGGCACAAGGTGAAGATCATAGACAGCCCCACGAGGAAGCTCAGGCTTGACGACTGGCTGGCTGAGGTCAAGTCCTTCTCCCCTGACGTAATAGGGGTCTCAATGATGACCCCCCTCGCGCCCAAGGGCTACCTGGCGGCCAAGGCGCTGAGGCAGGAGATGCCTGACGTGCCCCTGGTGGCGGGAGGGACCCACGTCACTTACATGTACGACGAGGCCCTGGACGCCGGCTACGACGTGGTGGTCAGGGGGGAGGGCGAGTACACCATGCTTGAGCTTGTCGACATCCTTGAGAGGAGAGGCCTTGACAGGGAGGCCCTGAAGTCCGTCAAGGGCCTCGCGTTAAGGGACCAGGGCAAGACCGTGGTGACCCCTGAGAGGCCCTTCATAGAGGACCTCGACAGGCTCCCGTGGCCCGACAGGGACCTCCTGGACATGGACAAGTACACACTGTTCGACAAGCCCATAAGGATAGCCCACGTGATGGCCAGCAGGGGCTGCCCCTACGGCTGCATGTACTGTATAACCAGCTACTACTGGGGCAGGAGGTACAGGTACAGGTCGGCCAAGAACGTGGCTGACGAGATAGAGCACGTAGTCAACAAGTACAAGGTGAAGACCATAGTCTTCACCGACGACGAGTTCACGGCCAACTGGAGGTTCGTGAGGGAGTTCGTCAACGAGATAAGGACGAGGGGCCTCGACATAACCTTCTCCTGCGGCGCCAGGGTCGACCACGTTAACAGGGACATAATGAAGCTCCTCTACGACAACGGCTGCAACGCCCTCTACTTCGGGGTAGAGTCGGCCAGTCAGGAGACCCTGAACAGGATAGGGAAGAAGATAACGATAGAGCAGGCCAGGAGGGTGTTCCAGTGGAAGAAGGAGCTGGGGGGCTTCGCAACAGGGTCCTTCATCCTCGGCTTCCCGTGGGAGACCGTGCAGGACATGAAGGATACCGTAAAGCTTGCAATTGAGCTCCAGCCTGACTACGCCCAGTTCACCGCCCTGACCCCCTACCCCGGCACCCCGCTATGGGACTTCGCCACCAAGCACAACCTGATAGTTGACAGGAACTGGGAGCACTACACCACCGTGAGGCCAGTCATGAGGGGCTTCCACTTCACAGCCGAGCAGCTGGGCCACATGCTGATCTACGCATACCGCAAGTTCTACATGAGGTGGGGCTTCATGGTCCAAGAGATAAGGGCGGGCAGGTTCGGCAACCTGGTGGAGGTCATACTCAAGGACCTCACGTCCTTCTTCGGTGACGCCCTCGGAAGGGTGTTCGAGCCCCTGAGGTGGGGAGGAGGTGAGGAGCAATGAGTGAGGGGTTCAGCCCCGTAGTGGAGGACGTAAGCGGGGAGAAGAAGGAGAAGGGCGACATAGGTCACCTGCTCGCGGGGATAAGGTTTATCTTCAACAACCCCGTGACGAAGGCCTCGCTGAGGCTGGCCACGAGGACTGTGAGGGTGAGGTACGCTGACGGCACAGAGAAGGAGGCCCCCCTGATATACCACGCGCTGAGCGCCTTCGTGGGCGAGCAGATAGTCCAGTGCCCGCTCTCCGCCAGGTTCCTGATACCGATCATTAACAAGACCATAGAGGTGGGCATCAAGTTCCTTCACGGTGATATTGACGAAGCGAGGAAGTCCATAAAGGATCCCACGATAAGGAGAGGCGTAGCGCTCGTCATGAGGGGCCTGGGCCTCTACGGCGTCACTGTGCCCCAGAAGATGCCTGCGCCCTTCCTGGTAGTCTGGAACTTCACAAACATGTGCAACCTGAGGTGCATACACTGCTACCAGAGGGCCGGGGCGCCGACGCCTGACGAGCTGAGTCTTGAGGAGAAGCTGAGGGTAGTGGACGAGCTGGACAGGGCAGGGGTGGCCTCAATAGCGCTGAGCGGAGGTGAGCCCACTATACACCCTCACTTTCACAGGATAGTCAAGGAGATAGCGAGCAGGGGCATACACGCGGCCGTCGCGACCAACGGCTGGGTGTTCGCGAACATAAACGAGCTCGCGAAGGCCAAGGAGGAGGGGCTCAAGTACGTTGAGGTCTCCATAGACAGCGCTGACTCAGACAAGCACGACAAGTTCAGAGGCGTCAAGGGGTCATGGGAGAGGGCCGTCAAGGCCCTTGAGAACGCAGTCAAGCTGGGCATGGACCATGGCATGGCTGTCACCATAACCAAGCTGAACATAGGCGAGGTCAAGGAGATACTTGACCTGGCCGAGGAGATAGGAGTCAAGAGGGTCATATTCTTCAACTTCGTGCCGACCGGGAGAGGGCTTGAGAACATGTGGCTCGACCTTGACCCAGTTGAGAGGGAGAAGTTCCTGAGGGAGATCTACACCGAGATGAAGAGGAGGCCTGGCCTTCAGATAGTGAGCACGGCCCCTCAGTACGGCAGGGTGGCGCTCCAGGTAAGCGGGGGGCAGGAGGTGGCGCCCACTCACTTCGCCGTCAGCGGCGACCCCATAGTAAAGGCTGTGGCGGAGTTCGTAGGGGGCTGCGGGGCGGGCAGGATATACGCGGCCATAGAGCCCAACGGGGACGTGGTGCCCTGCGTCTTCCTGCCCATCGCAGTGGGGAACCTGAGGAGGCAGAGCTTCTGGGACATCTGGACTAAGTCGAAGCTCTTCGAGGACCTGAGGGACAGGGACAAGCTCAAGGGGTTCTGCAGGGTCTGCCCGTACCGCAACATATGCGGGGGCTGCAGGGCAAGGGCCTACGGCTACTACGGCGACCCGCTGGCGCCTGACCCGGGCTGCATATACAACCTGAAGGACTGGAATGAGCTTCAGGCCAAGGCTCCTAGGGTGAGGCTGGCAGAGCAGTCCTCAGGCCAGCAGTCAAGTCCTTAGACTATGGCAACCTCTATCTCTGTCTGCGTCAGGCCAAGCCCTATCCCGAGGAGCGCGGCCCTCAGGTTGTCAACATCTATCGTGAGCAGCAGGAGCGCCGCAGCTATCAGCGCCGGCGAGTAGGGGTAGCCCTCAAAGGCTGCCATAGCTGACCTCATGGCCGCGACCCTAGCGGACCTCCTGACCGAGCTCATGACGTCCCTAAGACTCCTGCCCTCCACCTTCACACGCCTCACCATTTTCGACAACTCAGTGACGAGAGAGGCTATGTCCTCGCTCAGGTTCCTCTCATAGGCCTCCGCCAGCGAGGCCCACCGAACGCCGCAGAGGGGCCTCTGGGGCAGCGCCCTGGCGAAGGTCCTCGGGTTGACCCTGAGCGCCCAGGCCTGGAAGGCCGCCAGCGAGGCCCACCCCTCGACCAGGGGGCAGAGGACCTTCTCGGCGTCAGTCCTGTCCTGACCGCCTATGGGCTCAAGGGCCCTCTGGATCGCTGCGAGCCTGGCCGAGAGCGAGTACCAGGTGAAGGCCTCGGGGAACTTGATATCAGAGAACGCCTCAAGGGCCCCAGCCATAGTCTTCCTCAGGGGGCCGCTCTTCAGGAGGTCGGGCAGCCTCGTCAATGAGGGTGAGGCCTCCAGCTCGGGCATCACGTCCCTGATTGAGGACCTGCTCCACTCAAGGGAGGGTAGCCAGGCGGGGGGACGCAGGCCCTCCGCGAGGGCCCTGGCCAGCGTCATGAGGTCCTCTACCTCCTTCACCTCAGCGAAGGCCCTCACGAGCTCCTTGGCCTCGTCGGGCGCGAGGCCCTCTAGCTCATCTATTACGCTGAAGTACTGCTGGGCCAGCCTCCTCTCGACGAGCCTCAGCTCCTTGGCCTCGGCGATCCCTGAGTACATGGTGTCCCTGAGCGAGGCCAGGGCCTCAGCCAGGGGAGGGGAGAGGTCCTTTACCCTTGGGCCCAGGAGGCCCGCCTTCAGGAGCCTGAGCCTTGGGACGATCTGAGCGTAGGCAGACGGGGACCCCAAGGCCTCAGCCACCCGACGCTATCCTCTTCACGGCCTCAATGACCGCCTGCACGGCCCTCTCGAAGTTCTTGTCGGCCCTCTCCTTCAGGTCCCTCTCGACCTCCTCAAGCCTCCTGGCCAGGTCCGCCTCTATCCTTGAGGCCTCAGCCTTGTAGAGCTCCTCGAGCTGCCTTGAGGCCTCAGAGGCTATCACGTCGGCCTCCTGGGAGAGCTGGGCCGCGATTGAGTCTGCCCTCTTAACCAGCTCAGCCTGGACTGACTTCACGTAGGACTCGGCCTCCCTTATCGACCTCTCAAGCTCTATGACGGCCTCTAGGAGCTTATTCACGGCCTCCTTTGACATACCTCTCCTCTGGCCCTTGACCAGGGCCCCTTTAAATCCCTTTCAAGAACCGTCGCAAGTACCCTCGCATAGTTCTAAAATCCTCGCCAGGCACTACCCTAGGGCGTCTGGTAGTGGAGCGCGTGCGGGTCATAGGGGACGAGGTGCCCTACGCCAGGTGGCTCCTGGCGAGGCTCCGCGACAGGTCAACGTCACCTGAGGAGTTCAGGAGGTACATGAGGGAGGCCGGCAGGCTGCTGGCCATCTACTCCTCCCGCGAGCTTGAGTGGGTAAAGGTGTCTGTAACCACCCCGCTCGGGGCCCAGGCCGAGGAGCTCGAGCTCGCCTCGCCTCCCCTCGTAGTAGGCGTCCTCGGGGCGGCCCTCCCGCTTGTTGAGGGCTACGCCGAGGTCTTCCCGTCCTCCAGGATAGGCCTCGTGGCGGCCAGGCGGCTGGAGAGCGAGGGAGAGGTCAGGGTGGAGCTCTACTACAGGAGGCTGCCGAGGGTCCACACGGGCTCGGCGGTCGTCCTAGACCCTATGCTCGCTACGGGCAAGACCATTGACAGGGTCATCGAGGAGGTCAAGTCCATAGGGGCCGGGAAGGTGATAGTCGGCTCAGTGATAGCCTCAAGGCCGGGCCTGAGCTACATAGGCAGGAGGCACCCGGACGTCATGATTTACTCGCTCGCCGTCGACCCTGACCTGGACAGCCGCTTCTTCATAGTCCCAGGCCTTGGGGACGCGGGCGACAGGTCGCTGGGCGTCAGCCCCGACTAGCCCTCCTGCTGTTCAGGAACTCCTCTATCCTCCTGCTCACTGTAGGCCTCGCCGTGAACGCGGCCAGCGTCCTGAGGCCCTCGTCGCCTAGGAGCCTCAGCTTGGACTCGGCCATCAGCGCCCTTATCGCCTTGACGGCCTCGGGCTCGTTAGAGGCTATCTTGGCTGACGCCTCCTCGACCTTCCTCCTCAGCTTCTCAGCGTCTTCAACCACGTCATTTATCAGGCCATACCTCAGGGCCTCCTCAGCCGTTATCATCTCGCCCGTCAGCGCGAGGTAGGCCACTAGCTTAGGGTTGGCCAGGAAGACGCCAAGGGTCGGCGAGGCGGGCGGCACCATGCCGTACCTGACGGGGGGCAGGCCGAACTTAGCCCACTTGGTCGCGTAGGCCAGGTCGACGGCGTACAGCACCTCGAAGCCGGCCCCCAGGGCGTAGCCGTTGACGGCAGCTATGACGGGCTTCCTGCAGGCGTAGACGGCCCTGCAGAAGCCGCCGAGGCCCTCGTACATGAGCCTCCACGCCTCGTCGACGGTCGTGACCTTGGCGGTCTCCCTGAGGTCAACTCCCCCTATGAAGTACTTCTCGCCGGCCCCCGTTATCGCCACAGCGGCCGTGCGGTCGCTTGAGCACTCCTCGGTCAGGACCTTAATGAGCTCAACGAAGTCGCTGTAGCCGAGGGCGTTGGCCGCCTCCTGCCTGTCAACTATGACCCAGGAAGTGTGCTCAGTTCTCTCAACCCTTATGGCCAAGTCGGTCACCCCCGTCAGACTTCTTGGGGGGATATTAAAGCAAGCTAGTATGACCCCTTAGCCCTGTCCTTCATCGCTTCACGTTGCACGCCACTAGGCACGTGCTAGTGGGGCGGCCGTATCGCAGTTGAGGTCCTACCGTAACCATCGCGCGTAGCGCCTTAGGGTTAATGCTGAGGGCCCTCTTGTCGCTGCGAGCAGCAAGAGGCCCTCAGCTCCTGCTTCCCTGAGAAGCCGTTATCCTTATATGACAGCTAACGAGGCATAGACTAACGGCCCGCTACAGTCGTCACCATTGCCCGCGCGAAGAATCCCCTGTAACAGGGCCTATAGGCGCCTCTTGGCCTATATATCTTTTCTCAGCAATTATAACGCGCAAGACTCAATAATCATTACTGTGCGTTTCATGATTGTGAAAACATGAGAGCTCTTTCAGCCAAGGCTACGGCCATTATAGTAGTAATTGTTGTTGTTATCGCGGTGGCCGGCGCGGTCGCCTATTATATGATCAGTAAGAGGCCTACCACAACAACTTCGACGCCGATGACCACTACAACCACGTCGACTCAGGTCAGCACGCCAACAGGCGCCGTGACCCTGGTCGTGGCGACCTACTCGGGGGCGCCGGCAGAGCCTATACTTAGGCTGGCCGCGTCTATCTTCGAGCAGGAGCACCCAGGCGTCACCGTTGACGTGGTCACGTTCCCCTACGGCCAGTACATAAGCAACGAGCTGACGGCGCTCAGGGCGGCCGCGGCAGGGGGGAGCAACCAGTACGACGTAGTGACCTACACGACCACCACCGTCGGTCAGCTGGCCCCCTACCTGCTGCCCCTGAACTCCTCCGTCATAAACGAGACGGACATACTGCCGCCCGACCTCAAGGCCGCTGGGCTTTACCGGAACCCGCTCACGGGCAACGTAACATGGGTCGGGGTGCCTATACAGACTGACGGCATCGTTATACTCTATAACAAGAACCTGTTCAACAACATTACCCTTCAGCAGGAGTTCTACAGCGAGTACCACGTGCAGCTTGACCCGTGGACCTGGGGCAACTGGACCACTGTGCTCTATGTTGACCAGTTCTTCACATCGCACAACATAACGAAGTACGGGGTGCTCCTGCAGACCGTCCCAGGCAGCCTGCCGGAGAACTCCTTCATGTTGGTCTTTGGCTACTACTACGTGCACAACTCAACCCTGAACTGCGGCAACCCCTTCGGCGTCATTGGCTTCGGCACGCTCTACATGGGCTGTATACCGAGCGGCTGGAGGTTCCCTCCGCCCTCCTTCAACAACAGCGTGGGCGTTCAGGCCCTTGAGATGCTTAAGGAGCTGGTCAGCTATGAGCCTAACCCAGCTCAGCTCCAGGTGTCATTCGACAACTCGCTTCAGTTCCTCCTCACAGGCCAGGCCCCGGCCATAGCGGGCTACCTGGGCCAGCTGCCCAAGGTAGCTGGCACGCCCAACGCCAGCATGGTAGGAGTTGCCCCGCTGCCTGGGAACACCATTAGGATAGGGCTAACCTACATAGGGGTCAGCAAGTACTCAGTCCACAAGAAGCTCGCCCTTGAGTTCCTCCAGCTGGTCGAGTCCCCTCAGTTCCAGGAGATAGCCTTCGTGCAGACCTACGTGTTCCCGTCCTCCAGGCAGGCCTACAAGCTGATACTGTCGAACAGCTCAATACCGCTCTACCTAAGGCAGTGGGCCCAGGCCGCCTTGGCTGCCGCCAACTCAACTGCTTACATGCCTCACTACTTCCCTGGGCTAACGGGGTCCGTCTATAACCAGGCCGGGAACTACCTGTACGAGTACATAACGGGGAGCATATCGGACCCCATGCAGGCCCTCCAGGAGGCCGCTGCCACCCTGGCTAGGGCTGTGGAAACGTATTACAGCAGCTACAGCACAACCACGACTACCAGCTAGCCCTAGACGCTACTTATTTGGGACGTCTTTTTCCTCTTCTACTTTATTTGTCACTATGAATGCCCTTCTGTAGCCTGGCCCCTCAACTATCACAGCCCTCCTGGGCCTGGCCGCGTCTGCCGAGAGGTAGGCAGCGAAGACAAGGGCTAGGAGGACGCCGTAGTAGGCTATGGTGATGGCGAAGCCGGCCCTCAGCGACCAAGGCGGGTAAGCGGTGAGGAGCAGCGCCATTATGAGGAGGGAGGCCGCCAGGGCCGCGATAGCCCTGCCGCCCCCGATGCTTGCACTGCCAAGCCTTGCTCTCCCCCTAATCACGACTTCCCCTGAGGGGGTCCTGATGACTACTTCCTCCCCTCTCACCTCATATGAGAGGGCGAGACCCTCAGCCCTCACGGCGCCCCCACGTCCTGGGGTCCACCTTTTTAAAGTCCTTAGCCCTTTCAAGGTCCTGGGGTAGGCTTGTCCACGGAGGCCGTCGTTAGGGCGGTGCTGGGCGCCGTCAGCGACCACAGGGCCATGAGGGTCCTGGCCTCGCTGACCTCATACAACAGGGTCCAGGGGACCATAGGGCTCGTCGACGCGGCCAAGCACGTCCAAGAGGTGCTGCTTCAGGAGGCCGGCGACTCGCTTGAGGTGGAGCTGATAAAGTTCGGGGGGACCAACGTGCCCGAGTGGATGTCGGCGCCAACGGGCTGGGCCATACACGAGGCCTCGGTGAAGGTCGAGGGGGGGACCGAGCTCACCCTTGAGGCCCACCCGACCCTCGCAGCTGCCCACACGCCGCCGAGCGGGGGAGAGGTGAGCGGGGAGCCCCTGATCGTTGACAGGGAGTGGTGGAGGCCTGAGTCGTACGCCAACGCCAAGGGCAAGGTAGTGGTGAGCCCTGGCAACCCGTACATAGTATACAGGCTGGCCTCTGAGGCCGGGGCAGTCGCGGTGGCGCTCTATGGCGAGTCCGCGCCCCCTGACGCTGTGCCCTACAAGGGTCTCTTCCTGAGCAGGAACGAGGCGGCCAACAGCACTGTCCCGGCCGTCTCAATACCCAGGTCGCTCCTGGGCCCGCTTAGGGAGGGCAGGAGGCTCACGGTAAGGGTGGACAGCGACGTCAGGAGGGACCCAGGGTTCCCGATAGTTGTGGCCTGGATAGGGGACAGGGACGGAAAGGGGCCCGCGGCCGTGGCCCACATATGCCACCCGACGCCGGGGGCCAACGACAACGGCAGCGGCTCAGCAGCCATCGCTGAGGCGGCCATAGCCCTCTCTAAGCTCATAGACAGGGGCGCCCTCGCTCAGCCGAGCTCGACCATAAGGTTCATATGGATACCCGAGTACACAGGGAGCTCGGTTGCCTTCACTAAGACCTTCAAGGGCCTCATAACCCAGGTCCTGAACTTCGACATGGTTGGCGTCGAGCCGGGGAACGGCAACGGGCCCCTGAGGGTCGTAGCGAGCAGCCTCTCCGCCATAGGGGAGGCGGACGCCGCCCTTGCGGAGGTCACGAACCTCGTCTCTGAGGCCCTGGGCTTCGAGGGCCACAGGCTGGTAGCTTATGACGGGGGCAGCGACCACGACGTTGCCACGGCGCTCGGCATGCCGTCAGCCATGCTCAACGGCTGGCCCGACGTGAACTACCACACGGACCTCGACGACCTCGACAGGGTCTCGAGGAGGATGTTGAGGCTCTCCGCCTCTGTCGCGGCCGCGTCGGTCTATGCCCTGGCCTCCTCCCCACCTGACCCAAGGGCCTTCAGGTCCCAGCTTCTCAGCACAATAGCATCAAGGCACCTGCTCTCCGGCGACGAGGTGGCGGCCAGGCTAGCAAGGAGCCTTATGGCCAGGGCCATGGGCCTACAGGAGTCCTCAGGACCTCCTGAGGGCTGGCCGCCCAAGGTTGACGTTACCGTTAAGTCGAGGCCGCCAATGATAGAGGGGCTGAGGGCTATAGCCAGGAAGTCCCTTGACGCAGCCCTGAGGGTCGCCGGCATGATGGAAGCGGCGGGCCAGCAGGCCTACACTGTCTACCTGCTGGAGGGCGTGTTCCTGACCACGCCTGACAGGACGCTCGGGGAGGTGGCGTCACTTCTCGCGGCTGAGTACGGGACCGCCGCGGTCTCGGTTGAGAGGCTGACGGAACTCTTCAGCCTGCTGGCAGACATAAAGATGGTCGAGCTGGCTGAGCGCTGAGCCGGCGCTGTAGCTCTGCCATGTGAAAGGCCTACGTCGAAACGCTTGTTGGCTTCTCTTACAAGGTCAAGGATGATTGACAAGTAAGCGTCAACCATCGATCGCCTCTGAACGCGCTCAGAGCTGGTAATCAAGGGGTCTTTATAGAGTACTACAAGCCAATTACAAGGGGCTGGGGCGATGATGTATTGCGTGGCAGCTGATCATGATGAACCCAGTCCAGGCTGAGCCCCAGCCCTCTGTTTGAATAGCGGCCAGGACTCAAAAGCTTACTGCTAAGGCCTCATTCGTCGAGGCCTGAAAGAGGCCTTCGGGGTTTAGGCGTCCCTGGGCCTCGCGTCCACGTTAACAGTCGCAGGCCAGCATCTGGACTGAACGTTCAGCAAAGCGTTTTTGCCGCCCAGCCAAGGGTTACGTGACCTGACTTGAGCTTCCCTGACAGGCTAATAATGACCCCTGGGCCCACAGAGGTCCCCTATGAGGTCATGGCGGCCATGCTTACGCCAGAGACGAACTCTGACCTTGACCCTGAGTTCCTCAGCTTCTACAACGACCTCAGGTCGAGGGCTGCCAGGCTCTTCGGCGCCTCTAGGTCAAGGGTCTACCTGATGATAGGGGAGGCCATGCTTGGCCTGGAAGCAGCTGTAGCTAACTTAGTAAGCAGGGGGGACAGGGTGATAGTCATCGATAACGGCGTCTACGGCGACTCCTTCGCAGACCTGGTCAGGTGGTACGCCGGAGTCCCGGTCAAGCTGGGGGCCAACTGGAGGAGGGCTGTCGACCTGGGCCAGCTCGAGAGGACCATAGAGAAGAACAGGGAAGCCGTTGCCGTCACTGTCGTGCACTGCGACACCCCCTCAGCCCTCCTCAACAACCTGGCGGGGGTGGCCAAGGTGGCCAAGTCCTATGGGCTTCTCGTCATAGCTGACGTAGTCTCGACCCTTGGGGCTATGCCCCTTGACGTTGACAACTGGGGAGTTGACATAGCTATAGGGGGAAGCCAGAAGGCCCTCAACGCGCCTGCCGGGGTGACCCTTATGAGCATCAGCGAGGCCGCCATGGAGAGGGCCAGGAGGGTCAGCTATCAGGGCTACTACATGAGCCTCCTTCAGTGGGAGTCATGGCTTGACGGGAAGGGGGTGTTCCCCTACACCATGAGCGAGCCCCTCCTCCACGCCATCTCGAGGTCCATAGACCTCATACTCTCTGAGGGCCTTGAGGGCGTTTACAGGAGGCACCTGGCGGCGAGGGCAGCCGCCTGGAAAGCTGTTGACGCCCTGGGCCTGGCCCACTACCCTGACATAATAGAGCACAGCTGCCCCACGGTCACAGCCATGGAGGTCCCCAAGGGAGTTGATGAGGCCAAGGTCAGGGAGCTGACGTGGAGGAGGTACAACACGATGATAGCCAGCAGCTGGGGACCCCTGCAGGGCAAGGTGATAAGGGTCGGCCACATGGGCGTCCAGGCCTCACCTGAGAAGCTGGCCAGGGCCTTCTGGGCCCTTGGCTCAGCCCTCAGGGATCTGGGCCTTAAAGTGAGCCCCGAGGAGGCATCGGCTGCAGCCCTAGAGGGCTTCAGGTACTGAACGTTCAACAGGGCCCTTTTCCCACGCCTGAAGGCCTCAGGCTAGGGCTCGCCTTGAGGGGAGGCGGAAGGCTCATAGCGGTCTCAATGACGGTCTCAATGATAGCCTACGGCATGGTCCTGGGCCTGATCCCTGACGTGGCCAATATAGTCCTCGGCTCCCCAGTGGGCAGTTATAACGATGTTCCTGACGATACCAGTTGGGACCCTCGCCGGCAACGCGGTAATAGGCAGGCTTACGGACATCATAGGCAGGAAGCCCTCGTTCATGGTGACCCTGGCCCTTTACGGCCTCAGCTCCTTCGTTGCCCTCTTGTCGCTCAGGTTCGAGTGGCCCCTCTACGTCCTCTTGGCCAGCCTCGCGGTCACCCAGGTGGGCCTGGGAGGCGAGATGCCAGCGGTGCTGGCCTACCTGGCGGAGGTCTTCAGGGGCTGGCGCAGGGCCGCGGCCCTGATACTCATAACTGACGTAGCCAACCTGGGGGTCCTGATAGACAGCCTCGCCATGATGTTCTACCAGAGCAGCGTGATACCTGTGAGCAGCGCCGTCTATGCACTAGCCCTAGCGCTCATAGCCATCGTGGCGGTAATACTTGTCACAAGGTTCATGCTCCCAGAGTCGCCTGAGTGGGAGTCAGTGCCTGCCACTGAGAGGGGGAAGATCACGAGGCCCGGCGAGAGGCCTGGGCTCGCCTTCAGGGTGGCCGTGCTAACCTCGCTCGTAATAGCTACAGCCCTGACCTACGCCTTCCTGGCGCTAACAATAGGGCCCTACCTGTTCCCCAACAGGACCGGCCTCCTGCTCGTGATCTACAACGTTGGCGAGCTCATAGGGGGCCCCATCGCGCTGGCCCTGCTTAAGCCCTTGGGGAGCAGGGGCCTCACAGCGCTAAGCTACGTGGGAGGCATTCTGACCATGGCTTTGGCAGCGTCGCCCTGGGCTACATGGCCCATAGCTTCACGTTCTTCGGCTACCTCCTGCTCGTCAACGGGGTCTTCGGCGAGATGGCCTGGGCCGCCAGGGTCGTCCTTGAGCCCCTGGCCTTCCCAGTTGGCTACAGGGGCACGGCGATAGCCATAGTCAGGGTGTCCCGTACGCCCTCTATGCGGCCTCCGTCTTCTACCTGGCGGGCTTCACGCAGCTCCAGTACATGGTCTACAATGTGGGCCTCTGGGGCGTGGGGGCAGTGGCGTCGATAGCCTGGTACCTCAGGGGGCCTGAGGTCAGCTGAGGCTTATTAAGCTGCTGAGAAGGTCTAACCCTGCGATGAAGAGGATGCACCTCTGGTGAGCGCGGGGCCGCGATGACCGGAGCACGAGCTGCCTGAGCTCAGCGTCCTCGCGCAGGTCCTGCCATAGTTGATCACCCAGGGCGCGGCCTCAGGGTCACTTGGCCGGGGAGGACTAGGGCGCCATCGCATCAGGACGACTCCCCCTATGTCCCTATAACGCTGGCACTGCACACGCTAAGGGACTTTATGCTGGCCGCGTCCCAGATAGCCAGGGCGCTCAAGGCGTGCCAGCCAGGAAGGTCGTATCGCCCTTCAGGCCAAGCTGGCTCGTCAAAGGGCCTTTTGAACTGCCATAATCTCTTCCAGGTCACAGGCAGGCCCTTCAAAGGCTGTCGGCAAACAACGCTTCAGTGCAGCGTTAGGGCTGTGAGCAGGCCTATTAGGATCACCACAACGGTCCCGGCTATCGCAAAGTCCCTGGGCTCGTAGCCGCCCGCCGAGTAGACTATCAGGTTGGCCGGGTGGGAGAAGGGCGTGAGGAATGTTGAGGAGGCCCCCATGGCCACAGCGAGGACCGATGTAATCGGGTGAGGGGAGCTTACAGCCAGCGGGCCCAGGAGGGCGGCCGAGGCCACGTTGCCCACTAGGTTAGCCAGTACGAGGGAGGTCAGGAAGAGCAGGAAGGGACTTGAGGACAGGGGGGTCAGGTAGGAGGAGAGGCCTGAGAGGACGAGGGCCTGCCCGACGGCCACGTAGGTGCCCACGAAGACTATCGTCGGCCACTCTATGTAAGTGTAGGCCCTCCTGAGGGCCGCCGGCGCCAAGGCGACAGCCACAGCGGCGCCGGCGAGGAAGCTGAGGGCCATGTTGAGGCCCGCCAGCGAGGCCCCCACGGCCAGGCCCAGGCCGCCGACCGCGGCCACAGCGAGCCTCGGGTTGAGGCCCTTAATGGGCCCGCCCCTGACAGGCATCAGGCCGTAGGCCGAGGCTGCCCTGGCCACCTTCTCCTCTTCTCCCTCTACGAGGAGCGCGTCGCCTGGGGCCAGCGGGTACGAGCTAAGTCTCCTCACGCTCCTAGTAGTTGAGACCCCTACGACCCTGACCTCGCCTAGCTTCATGTTGACCTCATTTACTGTGTTGTTGACAAGTGGGGAGCCCGAGGGGACCAGCAGCTCGTAGAGCGGCTTGCCGGTCAGTGGGGTCCTGAGGCCCTTCTCGCTGAGTAGCATGGGCACCTTGTCCTTAGGGACCTGAAGGAGCAGCGTCATCCCTTCTCCGAGGACGCTTGACCCTCCCCTCAAGATTATGGCGCGGCCCGTCCTCCTGACCCTCCTCACCCTCACGCCGAGCTTTTTCCTCAGCTCCTTGACGGTCATGCCCACGAGGGGGCTCCCGCTCGGGACCTCGGCCTCAATCAGGTAGGAGCGAGGCCCCAGCTCCTCAAGCTTTGGCTGGGCCCCCCTACTTGACTTCGCAAGCAGGGGCACCGCCAGGGCGGCGACCAGGGCGCCCAGGAGGGCCTCCTCGAGGCCGAGAGCCGTGGGCGCAAATATGTCAAGGGTTCTGCCGAACCTCTGGATCCAGAGGGACTCCAGGACGACGTTTGAGGAGGTGCCTATCATCGTGTACCTGCCCCCCAGTATGGCCGCGTAGGAGAGGGCCAGGAGGTACCTGGAGGCCGGCTTCCTGAACCTCGAGGCCAGGGAGTAGATGAGGGGCATGAACATCAACACGAGCGCCACGTCGCTGACGAAGCCCGAGAGGAGGGCTGTAAGCAGCATGACTACCAGGGCCGAGGCGTACTCGTTCCCTATGGCCATGGCCAGCCTGTCCCCTACTAAGTCGAGGAAGCCCGACTCGGACAGCACGCCAGCCAGTATCATAGCGCTTGCCAGAACTATGACTGCCGTCGAGGAGAGGTCCTGAAGGAGCGCGAGCGGGGTCACGACGCCTGTCGCGACGAGCACTAGGGCGGACAGCACGCCGACAAGGTCATGCCTCAGCCTTCTGCTCATGAGGAGCCACAGGGAGACCGCTAGCACGGCCAGGGACACGGCAGGCTTGAGGGGCGTCAAGCTCTCAGCCTAGCCGTTAGGCGAGCCCCTTTAAGGGACTTCACCGCGTCATGGAAGCCTGAAGGAGGCCGTGGCGTTTTCGTTAGCGGAGTCGCTGACCGTGAGGACCATAACGTCGCCCGCCACGTAGCGGACCCCGCAGTTGATGTCTATTATTGCGTTTGAGTAGTGCCTTATGGGCACGCTGAGGCGCTGGGAGCAGGCCACGGTCCCGTTAGGCCAGGTCACCTGGGCGTAGGTTATGTTGACCTCGCCAGGCCCGTCGTAAAAGAGTATGGCTGAGACCTTGAGCTCACCGTTCACGTCCTCAGGGCTCACAGAAACTATTGAGAGGTTGCTGCCGACCGGGGTATAGCTGGTCGTGGTCGAAGACGTAGTAGTTGTCGTCGTCCTTGGCGCTGGGGTAGTCGACGTAGGACGGGTCAACGTAGTGGTCGTCCTCTGGCGGCCGCTGGGGGCCTGGGAGGCATAGTAGGCCAGGGCTGAGAACGTGGCTATCAGGAATACAGTTATGAGCAGCACCGCGAGGGCCCTAGAGGCTGCCAAGGCTCCCGTGGACTCCCTGACCCCGCGGCTTAAGAAGAGACCCTCAGCCCCTGAACTAGCAGCGGAGCGCTGACCACCCTTCCGTACCTCCTCCTCTCGCCTGCGGCCCCCGCTACCCCCCTGAGCAGGGACCTCAGGTCGCCCGAGAGGACGAACTCCCTCAGGCCGCCCTTGCCGTCCCAGGCCACGGAGGCCGTCACCGAGAACTCGCCTGTGTCGAAGTTGCTCGTGTGAACCCCTTCAACCTGGTCAACTACTACTGCGTCGCCTACGTCGCTGAGCGGGGGCGCCTCTACCACCATGTATGTGGCTGAGATCGCCGGGAGGGTCATGTATGTCCTCCAGGACGAGTGGGTGTTCTCAGCCCCTGCCCTGGCTGACCAGTACGTGTTTGAGAGGGCGGTCCTGAAGACGCCAGAGGCCATGACGTTAACGGCCCTAGTGGGGAGGCCCTCGCCGTCAAAGGCCCTTGACCAGGTGCCTCCGGGCAGCCTGGGGTCATCGGTGACGCTCACCTTAGACCCCAGGTCCTCCCCTGGCCTCAGGGGGCTCTTGCCCCTGTGCACGTTCTCAAGGCTGACGGCGTGGTTGAGGAGGGGGAAGAGGAGCTCGTTGACGGCCTTCGGCGTCAGCAGGACAGGCCTGCCACGTAAGTCCTCCCTCCTCCTTGATGAGGTCATGGAGACCTTCTCGTGGAGCTCCTTGACGAGCGCCTCAGCGCTTATCCCCTTCACAGTCCTTGAGTCAACGAACTCGTAGACCTCAGGACCTACGTAGCCCTCGCTGAGGTAGTTGGCCGATGCTGCCAGGCCCACGAAGGATGTCTGCTGTTGCACGTCAACGCCCTCAGTGCTGACGACCCTGACCCTGGAGGTCCCTCCCCAGCCTCTTGTCATTATTATGTTGAGGTTGCCTGGCCTGGAGGAGAGGACCTCGTTCACGAGGCCCCTGACGACCTCGTAGGGCTCCTCAAGGGCTGGGTCGTAGGCCCCTTCAAGGGGCGTCACTGGCTCAGGGGATGGCAGCGCGTTATGGGGGTCAGGCCTACCCGCCCTCGCTGACCTTACTGCCATCTCGAGGAGGTCCTCTGTCAGGGAGTTACCGTAGGCGAACCCGAGCCTCCTCTGGTCGTCTATGACCCGAACTCCATACCCTACCTCCCTGTACGTGAGCCCGTAGTAGCTCATCTTCTCCCAGGACAGCTCATAGGTGTTCACGTCAACCACCATGACCTCCGCCTGGAAGCCAAGCGACCTGGCCCTGGAGATGAGGCCTTCCAGGCTGAGCTCGGCCATCCCCGTCACCCCACCTTCAGCCTGGAGACCCTCACGTAAGGCCCCCCTGTGCCGACGAAAACGCTCTGCCCTGACTTGCCGCAAACCCCGGGCCTCACGTCGAAGTCCCTCGAGACGGCGTCTATGTTTGAGATGGTCTCTATGGTGTAGCCGGCTATGCCAGCCCCCCTTATGGGCTCCTTGACCTCGCCGTTTACAACGTGGTAGCCCTCCTGGACCCCAAACTGGAACGTCCCGTCGGGGCTCGTCTGGCCGCCCATGACCGAGAGCATGAGGTAGCCCTCCTTCACGTCCCTGAGCAGCTCGTCAAGCCTTAGGCTACCAGACTTGAAGTAGGTGTTCCTCATCCTTATTATGACGCTGCTCCTGAAGTCCTCAGCTCTCCCGTTCCCGGTCGGCTGCTCGCCGAGGGAGGCCGCGTAGGTCCTGTCATTCATGAACTCCTTGACCACGCCCCCCTCTATTATCTTGACCTCCCTCCCCTCAACGCCCTCATCGTCATACGGCGTGAGGCCTATAGCCATGGGGTGGTCAAGGGAGGGCGAGTCGGAGACATTGACGAACTCCCTCGCTATCCTCTTCCCCCTCAGCCTGCCCAGTATGCCCTCTGTCGCCAGGTCGGCCTCGGCCAGGTGCCCGAGGGCCTCGTGGGCGAACACGCCTGAGACCTCAGGGCCCAGGACCACCGTGTACTCGCCGGGCCTCACCGTCACACCCCTCAGCTGGCCCCTCAGCCTCTTGAGCACGGTCTCGGCCAGCTCGTTGACGTCAAAGGCCTCGAAGGCGTAGCCCGTGTAGGTCGAGACCGACGAGTAGGCGCTGGCCACTACGTCCCCTTCCCTCGCGGTGGCCGTTATGGAGAGCCTGGAGATAGTGTAGCTCATCTCCAGGTCCCTGCCGTCCGTGCTCCAGTAGCCCTTGCTGAGCTCCACCTGAGAGTATGAGACCGTGACCGCCCTGACCCTCTGGTCCGCCTTAAGGACCTGGTCCCTGAGCCTCCTGGCGTCCTCCATGACCTCGTCAGGGGACTTTGTCAGGGGGTGCTTGACAGGCACCGTGACCCTGTCGACCTTAGGCTTAAGCAGGGCCACCCTCACGCCTCCCTGGCCAGGAGAGCTCCTTACGGCGTCGTGGGCGTCTGAGGCCCTCAGCTCCCTGTTGGCTGTAAGGTAGCCCCAGGCCCCCCTGACGAGGACCCTTAGGGCGTAGCCCTCTGAGACGCCGTAGTTGTTCACGACCTCCCTTGACTCGCTGGCAGTCACGGCAAGCGTCCTGGCCCTATAATACCTCAGGTCGGCGAACTCTGCGCCCAGCCTCTCGGCCTCCACGAGGACCTCCTGCAAGGGGGACCCCTGGTCTGGCTAGGGCACTAGCATTAATACCAAGTAGTCCGTTACACCCAGGGGAGCCTGACGTGGCCAGGTACACGGTCAGCCTGGGCAAGGTGTCTTTCATTGTTGACGACTCCCTGCTCTACACGGAGACCGACGAGTGGGTGAGGGTAGAGGGCAGCAGGGTCAGGGTAGGCATAACTGACTACGCCCAGAAGCAGCTGAAGGACGTAGTTGGCGTGGACCTCCCTAAGGTGGGGCAGGAGGTCAACGAGGGCATGGACCTGGCAGTGCTAGAGTCCGTGAAGGCCACGGCCGAGATCTACTCGCCTGTGACGGGCAAGGTGGTAGAGGTCAACGAGAGGCTCCTGGACGAGCCCGAGCTGATAAACAAGGAGCCCTACGAAGGCGGCTGGATAGCTGTAATAGAGCCCGCCGGCCCCCTTGACAAGTCTAAGCTCCTTGACCACAGGGCCTACGTTGAGAGCGTCAAGAAGAGGTTGTCCTAGCCTTAAGCTGCGTTCATACAGCTTCTCCTAACTCTATTTATAGTCTCAGGAGAAAGGGGCCAGCGAGGGCGCAAGCCCCTTGCCGGTTGAGACCATATATCATGACGTAGTTGTCGTGGGCTCCGGCATAGCGGGTCTCAGGGCCGCCGTCGAGCTGAAGAGAAGGTACGGCGACAAGCTTAACGTGGGTATTATAAGCAAGGTCCAACTGATGAGGAGCCACAGCGTGGCCGCCGAGGGCGGCACGGCGGCGGCCCTCTACCCTCAGGAGGGCGACAGCTTCACCCTGCACGCCTGGGACACGATAAAGGGGTCTGACTTCCTTGCTGACCAGGACGTGGTCTGGAACTTCGTTAAGCTCATGCCTGAGGAGATACTGCTGCTGGACCACTGGGGCATGCCGTGGAGCCGCAGGCCTGACGGAAGGATAATGCAGAGGCCCTTCGGGGGCCACACCTTCCCAAGGACTACTATGGCTGCCGACAGGCTCGGGCACGCAGCTATGAGGACCCTTTACAACAAGCTGCTCCAGTACGACGGCTGGGAGAGGTATGACGAGTGGTTCGTCACGGACTTCATAATTGAGAACAACACCTACAAGGGCCTCTTCGCCATAAACCTCAAGGACGGCAAGCTGTACATGTTCAGGAGCAAGGCAGCCATAATAGCAATGGGAGGCCTGGGCAGGCTCTACCCGTTCACGACCTACGCCCACACGGTGACAGGAGACGGGATGGCGGCGGCCTACAGGGCCGGCCTTGCGATAAAGGACCCAGAGATGGTCCAGTTCCACCCAACCGGCCTGGTGCCCAACGGCATCCTGATAACCGAGGGCGCCAGGGGGGAGGGCGCCATACTTAAGAACAAGAACGGGGAGAGGTTCATGGCGAGGTACGCGCCGAAGTTCCTCGACCTGGCCCCAAGGGATGTGGTCTCCAGGGCGATATACACGGAGTACCTGCAGGGCAGGGCGTTCATAGATGAGGCCTCAGGCATGCCATACGTCCAGCTTGACATGACTCACCTGGGCGAGGAGAAGATCAACGAGAAGCTGCCGAACATTAGGGAGATAGGGATAAGGTACGTCGGCATAGACCCCGTCGAGGAGCCTCTGCCCGTGTTCCCGGCAGCGCACTACCACATGGGGGGCATAGCAACGGACATATACTATCGCGTTATGACGCCAGACGGCAAGTGGGTCAAGGGGCTCTTCGCCGCAGGCGAGGCGGCCGCGGCCTCGGTGCACGGGGCCAACAGGCTCGGGGGAAACGCCACGGCGGAGTGCCTCGTGAGCGGAAGGATAACTGGGATGTTGGCCGGCGAGTATGCCCTCAAGGTAGGCGAGCCCTCAAGCCCGGAGCCTGGCGTGGCCAAGAAGGAGGAGGACTTCGTCTGGGGGCTCCTGAAGAGGGAGAGCGGCACCCCCTCGTACCAGGTGAAGAAGCGGATGCACGACATAATGATGAAGGACTTCTACGTCTTCAGGGACGGCACCAACATGAGCGAGGGCCTCTCAGAGCTCCTCAAGCTCAGGGACTCCTTCCTGACGTCGGTTTACATCGAGGACAAGGACACCATTTACAACACGGACCTGGTGGCCGCCCTGGAGACGTACAACATGCTCCAGGACGCCGTGATCGTCGCGGCGGCAGCCCTCAACAGGACCGAGAGCAGGGGCGCCCACTACAGGACCGACTACCCCAAGAGGGACGACGTGAACTGGCTCAAGCACACAATTGCGGTAAAGGACGTAAGTACGAACCTCGGCGTCTCATTTACATACCAGCCCGTGACGCTCACTACCTGGAAGCCTGTGGAGAGGAAGTACTGAGGTGATGACCTTGGCAGAGGGCAGGAGGGACCCGGAGGAGCTACCTAACAGGCCTGGCTTCTGGAGGTCGAGCTTGAACCCGTGGACGGTCAGGACCAGGGACAACCCCGAGAGGGTCGCCTTCGTGCTCCACAGGGTGACGGGCTTCATAATACTGGCCTTCCTGCTGGCCCACATAATTGAGACCGACTCGCCCGTCTGGTCCCTGTACTTCCCATATGGCGGGCTCTCGGGCTGGGCGCTGTGGAACCACATAATGGCGATAGAGTCGGGCCTGGCGTTCAGGATAGGCGAGTTCATAGTGGCCGGCGCCGTGCTCTTCCACGCCCCTAACGGGGTCAGGTTGCTCCTGACCGAGTTCTTCGGGGTAGGGGTTGGGAGGCCCGGCGACCCGAGGCCGCCTTATGTGCCTGGCACGTTCAGGGCGGCCCAGCGCCAGTGGCTTTACGCAGTTTTTGTCGTCTGGATAGTACTGTGGCTCATAGCTGGGGTGATAATATTCTCGTGAGGTGATGGGGGATGGCTGGTAGGGCCTCAAGTATTCAGCTCTGGCAGTACATAACTGCTATACTCATGATCGGGCTGCTCAGCTTCCACCTGCTCCAGAGGGTCCCATGGATATGGGGCGCGCCCACCATAGACCAGACGCTCACGTCCTCCTGGGTCTACCATGACTACGTCTCCTACGGCTGGGCCCTGCTCCTGCTGGCCTACGTGGCCCTGTTCCACGGCCTCAACGGGGTAAGGGGGATGCTGCTTGAGCTTCACCAGGGAAAGCTCTACGAGACGACCATCAACGTGCTGTTCTGGATAGTCTTCTTAGTGTTCGCCGCCATAGCCACCGTCACGGTGGTCAAGCTTCCGCCTCTCCCATGAGGTGATAGCACATGGCGATGGACATAGAGGCCGCGAGGAGGGTTCCACCCCAACAGGTCATCGTGAGGGTAAGGAGGTACGACCCTGAGGCCAAGAGGATGTGGTGGCAGGAGTACAAGATAGAAGCCCATAGGGGCATGACTGTTCTCGACGCGCTGCTCAAGATAAAGGAGGAGCAGGACCACACGCTGGTGCTGAGGTACAGCTGCAGGCAGGGCATATGCGGCAGCTGCGGGGTAGTGGTCAACGGAACCCCGAGGCTTGCGTGCCAGACGCAGCTGACAGAGGTGGTCAGCGAGGCCAACCCAGTTATGACGGTTGAGCCGCTTTACAACTTCCCAGTGATAAGGGACCTGATGACTGACTTCATGGACTTCTTCAACAAGCACAGGAGCGTCAAGCCGTACCTCATAAGGAAGGACAAGGAGGAGCAGGAGAGCCCCAAGGGACAGTACGACATGAGCCCAGACGAGTACTTCCAGATGTACCAGTACACTAACTGCATCTATTGCGGCCTCTGCTACGCTGCCTGCCCAGTTGTAGCGGCTGACCCCCAGTTCCTTGGGCCTCAGGCGCTGATGTACGCGTTCAGGTTCATAAATGACGTAAGGGACGAGGGCTGGGCCGAGAGGTTCCTCATAGTTGACACCGAGCACGGCTGCCACAGGTGCCACTTCGCTGCTTCATGCAGCGCTGTCTGCCCTAAGGCTGTTGACCCTGCTGGCGCCATACAGATGCTGAGGAGCAAGCTGTTCAAGTACAGGATGGGCCTCTACAAGAGAAGGGTCAGCAAGATCATAGGGCCGCCGCCGGAGAAGGGCGAGAGGATACCGCTGCCGCCCGAGGCCGAGACGTTGCCTGGCGTGGACCTGAAGAAGGTAGAGCAGGAGCCTGTCGTTATAAAGTTGCCAGAGGAGTGACAAAAACTTCAGGAGTATATTTTTATGTACTTCCCCACGTAGGGCCTGTCCTTGTCAGAGTTTATGTACTGCCTCAGGGCCCTCCTTATCACCTCTGACTTGGGTATGTTCCTCCTCCTGGCGTACTCCTCTAAGAGCTCGAGCAGGTCATCCTCGACCTTGAAGCTCAGCACCCTCATCCTGGACACCTCCCGGGCCGTATTACTCTTGGAGTGTGCGAGAGCATTTATTGAAAGCGGAGACTAGGATACAAGAGGAATCTGGCAAGAGGAATCCATGTAGCATAAGAGTATATTAGGCCTCTCTCTGTATTTCTCTTGTAACTGGGAGACAGGCCGTGCCTACTGTGCACCTCTCGCTGAGCGACGCCATGTATAAGCAGCTAAAGGAGAAGTCTGACGAGATAGGGATCCAGGTGACCGACCTGATAAAGCTCTACATAAAGATGGGCCTTCAGGGCGGCCTGGCCGCCAGGCAGAGCGACGAGGCGCTGCTGGTCAACGTCTCCAACAGGCTCGACAAGCTTGAGAGGGAGCTGAAGCTCAAGGTGACGATGATGGAGGGCAGGTACAGGCAGCTCGAGGAGACCCTTGAGTACGTGCTACAGCGCCTCGACGGCCTTGAGGACATGATATCAGAGGTTAAGGCCAAGAGGGCGCTCGGCGTGGTTGAGCAGGAGAGCGCGAGCCCTAACACCTAAGCGGGGAACACCCTGACCTGACCAGGCGCCCTATGCCCTCCCTCCTGATCTCAGCTAGCCCCTTAGGCCTGGCCGAGGCCTCTCCCCTCAGCTCAAACAGGTCGTACTCCAGGTCGAGCTCCGTGTAGACGCACCTCTCGTTCAGCGCCTGCCTGGCCTGCGATATGCCCCTGGTCCCGTCGACGAGCTTGGCAAGCTGGCTCCTCTCGTAGACTGCGTCAACGTCCATAACGTACGTGGTGGCTATGACCGGCGACAGGCTGACCTGCCTGCTTCCGTCCCTCATCTTCCTCGGCCCCAGCTCGCCCCTGAAGGCGAGGAGGGGCATCAGGGAGGCCTCAGTGACCACCTCCTTGACGACACTCTCCAGGAGCTCGGCCTCGTCGGCCTCGAGCCCGTAGACCCCCAGGAGCCCTCCCCTCCTAGCCACGTCAGCTACGTAGGAGAGCACCAGCTCCGTCGACAGCTCGCCGTCGGCGCCTGGCCCGTGGACGGCCAGCAGCCTGTCGACGCTGGAGGCGTGAAGGCCTGCCAGGGACACCATGTCTGCCAGGGGGCTCCAGAGGCCCTCCTCACAGCCCAGGGCAAGTATGTCGCCCCCTACGTCAACGCCTATCGCCACCTCAACCCCCAGCGCCTCCTTAGCGGCCTCTATGGCCTCCCTAACGCCCTCGGCTCCCTTGCTCAGGTCTATGAAGAGGGTCCTCTCGTTTATCGCTGAGGCTACCCTGACAAGCTGAGGCCTCACCTCCCTCCTGAACCTGAGCGCATATGAAGAGCCCGTCACGAGGGCCGCTGACCAGCCTATGGGCTCTACGTTCACCATGGCCTCAAGGGGTATGGGGCCAGGGTAGGGGTCAACGGAGTACCTCTCCCAGACAGCTGCGCCGAGTACCGGCGTCCCGCCCATCTTCCTTACCTTCAGGTACATGTAGAGGGCCCCGACTACGTCCCCTCCTCCGCCGGCCCCGAAGACCAGGACCTTCCTCCCCCTGACGGCATCAAGGAGGCTCCTAGGCCTTGCCAACCCGACCCCCTCTCGCCTTAGGCCTAAGGGCTTTAAGGCTTGCAGTCCTTGTAGGGAAAATACATGAAGGAACTTCTTTGTCTTTCAACTAGCCTCTGCATAGATTCCCCATGTAAGGGGGATACATGTCATACGCAGCCCAGGGTGGCCCCGTCAAAGAGTATCGTGGTCCCCGTGAGGTACTCAGGGGACCTGAGCAGCCACCTCACTAGTCCCTTGAGCTCCTCAGGCCTGCCGAGCCTCCTGAGGGGCGAGACGTCTGCGACCCTCTCCCTCCAGAAGTCTTCAGGGCTCACGCCCTCCCTTGAGGCGAGGGCCCCTATGAGCCTCTCAGCGCCAGGCGTCCTGAAGCTGCCCAGCTCCAGGACTATCGCCCTAATCCTCTCGGGGTACCTCCTCGAGAACAGCTTGGCCAGGGCGGGGAGCGAGGCCCTGACCACGTCAGCCAGGCCTGTGGGCCACATGGGGGCCCTCGAGGAGAAGCTGGAGACCAGCACCACCGTGGCCTTGGCAGGGTTAAGCCTTATGAGGCCTGACATGAAGGCCGCAGGGGAGGCCACGTACATGCTGAAGGCGGCCTCCCAGTCCGACCAGGAGGCGTCGGCGGGCTCGCAGGGCTCGCAGGGCGGGTTGCCGTAGCTGACGAAGGCGAAGTCAACGGCCCCCAGGGCCTTCACGGCCTCACCTGCCAGCCTTGCGGCCTCGCCCTCCTTTGTTAGGTCAACCTGGACCGGGGTTACCCTGGCCCCGAACCTTGATGAGAGGTCCCTCGCGAGCGCCTCAAGCCTGTCAAGCCCCCTGGCGGAGACTACGATATCGCAGCCCTCCTCCGCCAGCGCCTCGGCGGCCGCTAGGCCTATGCCGCTCGTGGCCCCCGTTACGACGGCCCTGCAGGGCAACAGCCCGCGCCCCGTAAGGGGTATCCTTATTAAGTTAGAAATGGCTAGCGCCCCTGACAGGCCTTGCCTGCTGGGGCTGTGCTTGAGCTTAACGAAGTAAGCAAGAGGTTCGGCCGCACCGTAGCCCTCAGGTCAGTTACGCTTAGCGTGGGCCAGGGCGAGTTCCTGGGCCTCGTGGGCCCCAACGGGGCCGGCAAGACAACCCTCATAAGGGTCTCGCTAGGCCTCCTGAGGCCTGACTCGGGGACCGTGAGGCTCATGGGCTTTGACCCCTTCAGGGAGCCCAGGGCTAGGGAGGGGGTGGGGGTAGTCTTCGAGAGGCCCAGCTTCCTGCCTTCAATGCCTGTCATGGAGATCCTCGAGAGGGCCGCGAGGATCTATAAAGTCCCGGGGGAGGAGGTGAGGAGGGTCATAGAGCTGGCCGGCCTGAAGGGATACGAGTCCAAGCCCTTTGGAAACCTCAGCGCCGGCCTGAAGCAGAGGACCGCCATAGCTCACGCCATGATAGGCAGGCCCAGGCTGCTGATAGCCGATGAGCCTACAAGCAACCTGGACCCCGTTGGGAGGGGGGAGGTGCTGAGGCTGCTGGCGGAGCTCAACAGGGAGGGCGTAACTGTGCTCCTGTCAAGCCACGTCCTGTCCGAGGTGCTAAGGGTCGTCAGCAGGGTTGCAGTAATTAAGTCGGGGAACATAGTGATAGCTGGCCCGCCTGACGAGGTTGTCTCCAGCGCCAGGGTGGGGAGGGTCAGGACGCCTGATACTGAGAGGCTCGCCAAGGTCCTGGCCGAGAGGGGCCTTGAGGCCAGGGCTGACGTTAACTCCGTTTACGTGAGGCTCAGGGGGCCTGAGGAGGAGAGGGAGCTTCTCCTCGCGCTGGCTGACGCTGTCCAGAAGGGGCTAAAGTACTATGGCATCGACCTCGTAGAGCCAGGCCTTGAGGAGGTGCTCAGGGAGTGAGCCTGAGGAGAGGTCTTGAGTTGCTCTACCTGGACCTCTGGGACGCCTTAAGGCCTCCGGCCTTTGACATAATGCTTCTCGTAGTAGCCGTCCTGGCCGGGGCCCTGACCGTGATGGAGCCCGTGACCTCAGCAGAGGCCTCCATATCCCCAGGTAACGGCCTTAACCCGGTCTACCTCTCGCTCTTCGTGGCCGTGCTCTACGTTGCCTTGAGGGGCTCAAGCGACCTAGTCAACGTAGTTCAGAGCGGAGTGATGCAGGTCTATATGTCCTACCCGGTGTCCAGGGTCACAGTGGCCACGGTGCTCTACGTGACCAGGGTCCTGCTGCCTGCGGCCCTCCTGCTGGGCCTCCCAGGCCTGATAGTTGGCATAGTCCTTTATCCAGTGGTGGCCAAGGATGTCCCGATCTACCTGGCCCTCTGGACCTCGTACCTGCTCCAGAGCCAGATGTACGGCGCTGCCTTCCTCCTCATGTCAAGTCGCCTCAGGTCGTCGGGCACGGCAATGGTGGCCAGCGTGTCATTCTACTTCGGTTACATCGCACTCTCAACGCTGCTTGACGTAATAGGCCTCTTAAATAACGTAAAGCAGCTGGTCTGGCTCTCCGACGCCATGGGCTTCCACTACGCCCTCTATTACCACATGTCAGGCCAGGGGGAGCCTGTCTGGACCCTCTTCCTGGTCCCAGCGATCTACGTCGTATTGATGGCCGCTTACTTCACCTACATGGTAAGGGGGTTTGAGCCAACATGAGGTGGCTCAGGTCAGCCGTTTCAAGGTTCCTCCTCTACACGGCCGTCGCCCTGCTCGTGGCCGTGGCCTTCGGCGCGCTCTACGGCGTCAAGCTCGGCACGTCATACAACGCAACGGTACCCTCGGGCGAGGTCGGGGCCGCAGTGGCTGTCATCATGCCGACCTCAGCAAGCGGCGTCGCGACCGTTAACGTAGAGGGGGCCTCTCAGGTCCTCTACTTGTCCCTCGACACCAACCCCATCCAGCTCCTCCCAGAAGTCCGAGGCCTCGGCCTGAAGATTACGACAATGCAGGTGACCACCGACCTGAGGGCTGGGGTAGTAATAGAGGTGGCAGGCCTCCAGGGCAACCCCATATTCGTCGAGCAGGCCTTCAAGAGCGTTGTGAAGTCAGCGAGCCCCAGCCGCGGTGTTTACTCAGTGACTCAGCAGGTCAGTCCCTCGAGCTACCTCGTGGTAGTGGCCGTCCCAAGTAACACGAGCCAGACTGTGACCTTCACGGTCAGGTACCACGTGACAGGCTACTCGAGGCTCACCAACGAGGGGGCCTTCGCGCTCTCGGCGGCCCTCGTAGTGGTGGCGGTAGTCTATGACCTCATGAGAGGGTCACGTTTATAATCTACGGGGTAAGGAGACCCCTGGTGAAAGCTTGTCCCAGGCCCAGCAGATAGAGGTGCTGGTGGGCAAGAAGCCCATAGTTAACTACATGCTTGCCATAATAGAGGCCTTCAATAACAACCCGTCGGCGACGGTCGTGTTGAAGGCCAGGGGCAGGGCCGTGTGTAAGGCCGTCAACGCCGTCAGCGCCGTTAAGAACAGGTACTTCAACGACATCTACGTTAAGTCGTTCTCAGCGTCCTATGAGGACGTTAAGACCGAGAAGGGCATTGCAAGGCTCCCGAGCGTTGAGATAGTTATAGCCAGAAGGCCTGGATCCCAGGCCCAGGGGAGCCCTACTCCTCAGTGAGGCCGAGCCTCCTCAGCAGCGACCTGTCCCTCCTGAACCTCTTGAGTATGACCTTAACTGACCTGTAGTAGGTCAGCAGCTCCTTCACGTCAGCCACCGTTGTGCCAGAGCCCAGGGCTATCCTCCTCATCCTGCTCCTGTCAATTATGTCAGGGTCGTCAAGCTCCTCATACGTCATGCTTTCTATAATGTGAAGCCACTTCCTTATCTTCTCCTCGCCAAGCTTGACCTGCTCATCCCCCACCTTGATTGGCAGCGACGCCGTGGGCAGCATCTCGAGCAGCTTGCTCAGAGGGCCGAGCCTCCTTATTGACTTGAGCTGGGCGTATATGGTCCTCATGGTGACCCTCCCCTTGGCTATGTCCTCCTCGACGACCTTGAGGGCCTTCTCCTCAGCCTCGGCCTCCCTGACCCTCTCCAAAAGCGCCCTTATGTCGCCCAGCCCCATGACCCTGGCGACAAAGCCCTGGGGGTTGAAGGGCTCTAGCTCCTCTATCTTCTCGCCTGTGCCGACGAACTTGACCCTAGCCCCGGTGGCGGCCACGGCAGAGAGTACGCCACCTCCCCTGGCAGTGCCGTCAAGCTTTGTCACAACTATGGAGCCTACGGGGGTGGCCTCATGGAACCTCCTGGCTATGTCGTAGGCCCTCTGACCTATGGTCGCGTCTATGACGAGCATTACCTCGTCCGGCCTCACGGCCTCGGCTATCCTCTTCATCTCCTCGAGGAGCCCTGCCTCGTCACCGTAGCCGTGCCTCCCGGCCGTGTCAACTATGACAAGCTGGGCCCCCTTGGACAGGAGCTCTGAGACCCCGCGCTTAGCTATCTCCTCGGCCTGGCCGCTCTGCTCACCGTAGAACATGACGCCGGCCTGCTGGGCCAAGGTCTTGAGCTGCTCAAGGGCGCCCGGCCTGTAGGTGTCAGCGCTGACTAGCCCGACCCTGAGACCCCTAGAGGAGTAGTACCTGGCCAGCTTGCCAGCAGTTGTGGTCTTGCCGGAGCCCTGGACGCCGACAAGGAGGATGACCCACGGCAGCTTCCTCGGCATTACCCTGGGCTCCCCCTCGCCCCCGAAGAGCGAGACGAGCTCATCGTAGACCGCCTTGAGGAACCAGTCCCTCCTGCTGACCCCAGGCGGTGGCTCCTGCTTGAGCGCCCTCTCCCTTACCCTGTCGGTGAGCTGCTTCACTAGGGCGACGTTCACGTCGGCCCTTATGAGCTCCCTCTGTAGGTCCCTGATGAACTCGTTAACCGACTCCTCGTAGCTCCTGCCCCCTCCTAGGAACTTCCTGACGGCCTCCCTTAGCCCCTCTAGCACCAAGCCCTCTCTGGGCGCGGAGGACCCTTGAGGCTAATAACCTCACGGAGCTGAACCGCCTGGGAAGGGGTTTGGCAGGCTACGAGGTCAGGGCTGTGACGTTTCACGCTGGGGCTCTTTCTGCCAGCGGGCAGGAGCTCGAGTCCTCCCTTGAGGAGCTGGCCGAGAGGGCCCTGGAGGCCGTGGACTCGGCCAGCTCCGCCACGGGCCTGAGGCCGACGTACGTTAGGGTCGCCCTGCCCGGGGTCCGCCTTGAAGATGCTTCGCGCGTGGCCAAGGTGGCCGAGAGGCTCGGCTCCGACTTACTGCTGAACGCGGGCGCCTGGCCCGCCTCGGCGGACCTGGAGAAGCTCGTTGACGTGCCGAGGTCGGGGGCCTACCTCTCAATACTCCTGGCTGAGAGGACCTGGGAGGAGGCAAGGAGGGCCTCAGCCTTCATTCACTCCCTCTCCTCCTCAGACCCAGCCCTGGCAACAAAGGTGGCGATCAACGTAACTGGGGAGGCTCACCTCATAACCCCCTACTACCCGCTCGCCTCAGCGGTCCCCGGCAGGGACATAGTTACGGCAGCCCTGACGTACCCAAGCTACCTGGCCGAGGCCTACTCCAGGGAGGGCCTCCAGGGCCTCAGGAAGGCGATAGTTGAGGCGGGGTCGAGGGCCTGGGCGGTCGTGGAGGAGGTCTCAAGGCTCACGGGCTTCGAGGCAGGAGGGGTTGACCTCAGCGTCTCGCCATGGATGGAGGACTCAAGCCTGGGGCTGGCAGAGCTGGTCTCGGGCGTCAGGATGCCAAGGCCTGGCTTCGCCCTGGGCGTTAGGGCGATAAACGAGGCCATATCTGCGGCCTCTGGGAAGATTAAGACAGTGGGCTTCAACGAGCTCATGCTCCCCCTGGCGGAGGACTCCAAGCTCAAGGCCAGGGCATCGGAGGGCGACTTAACAGCCAGGTACCTGGCGATGCTGAGCGGCGTGTGCGTGGCAGGCCTTGACATGGTGCCGGTACCGGCCTCCGTTAACGACGTTGCCGGGCTCTTCCTTGACGTGGCCGCCTACGCGCTGGCCAAGGGCAGGGCCCTCGGGGTCAGGCTGATACCTGTTGAGGGCGCGGAGCCGGGCGACAGGGTCGACCTGGGGAGGTTCGGGGACGCGCCCGTAATACCAATATGAGGGCCTAGGGCTCGCTGTAGGACGTAAGCTTGCTCATCTCTGAGGGCGACAGGGGCTCGAAGCCTCCAGCCACGCCAACGACCTTGGCCTCGGCCTCAAGGCCGCAGAGCCTGTAGGCCCTGAGGCCTGCCGCAGCGAGCCTTTCCAGCTCCTCCTCAGGCCCCAGCGCTATGAGTGAGGGGCCTGCCCCACTTATGGCCACCCCGTAGGCGCCTTCGGCCATCAGCGCCTTCCTGACCTCGTTAAAGCAGGGCACCAGCGGCGCCCTGTAGGGGGTCACGGTCTCGTCGCTCATGACCTTCCCAGCTGACCTTAGGTCGCCCGAGAGGAGGGAGGCCAGGAGCGAGAGGGCCCTGGAGAGGTCCCTCACGTGGGACCTGAAGGGCACAGAGGAGGGCAGGACTGACCTCATGAGCTTAGTCTTCTGCTCAACTGGCTTAAGCAGGGGCCTCAGTACGAGCAGCCTCAGGTCAAGCCTGAAGCTCCTGACGCTCACCTCCTCATCGTCGCTCAGGACCACTACCAGGCCCCCGAAAGAGCTGGCTGCTGCGTTGTCGAAGTGAGGCGAGCCTGCCGCCGCCTCCTCCGCCGCGCCGGCTATCCTCGTCACTTCGGCTGGGCCCAAGCCGAGGTCCAGGGCCTCGGAGGCGGCCGCCAGGGCGGCGACCGACGAGGCAGCGCTTCCCCCAAGGCCCGCCGAGACGGGCACGCCCTTCCATAGGGTGACCCTGAGGTTATACCTCAGCCCCATCGACCTCACTAGGGACTCAAGGGCTACCTCGGCCGTGTTGGGCGCGCTGACGTGCTTTAAGAAGGGGCCCGTAACGTTGAGCTTCACCCTACCAGGGCCGGGCTCAGCCTCGACGCAGGCAGCGTCGAAGTAGGCCCTGTGCGCTACCGCAAGCGAGTCGAAGCCCGGGCCGAGGTTCGCGCTGCTCGACCACGCCCTGGCGCAGCCCCGCGACATCTTTCTTGGGGACCCTCGGAGGCCTTGGCAGATTTAAGCTTTTCCCACGGTTCTACCATGTATTAAAAGGCGTATACATGTGTCTCTTGGTAAGCCTATATTCTCGTCCATGTAGCCCCTCCGTGGCGACGGTATGGCAGGGCTGGAGGAGGGGCTGTGGGGCCGGATAAAGGACGAGATAGAGGAGCTCTCAAGGAAGGGCTGCTACGAGTCGGTGAGCAACGCCCTAAGCCTCTACATTGCCCCTAAGCTAAGGGTCCTCGCGGCTGCCCTCCTCGGCTACGGGAGGAGGGCCCCCTCGAGGATCCTTGACGTAGGCTGTGGGCCGGGCACGTCAACAGTTGTCCTCAGGGCCCTCTACCCCGAGGCCGAGGTCCTCGCGCTTGACCCGGCCTCCTTCAACCTCTTGGTCGCCAAGAGGAGGGTTAGGGAGCCCTCGGGCTGCGTCCAGGCGGTCTTTGAGTCACTTCCCTTCCCTGAATCCACTTTCGACGGCCTGGTGGCCATGTTCTCCTTCAGGGACGTCTCAAGCTACCTCAGGGCCCTTGATGAGGCCAGGAGGGTGCTGAGGCCGGACGGCAGGCTTGTGATACTTGACCTCTACAGGCCCGAGGACCCCCTTGAGCTAGTGGCCTTGATAGGGCACTTCAGGGTGATAGGGCCAATACTGGGGCTCACCTACGGCTGCGGCCTGGACGGGCTGAAGTTCGCCGACATCTACCACACTGTTATGAGGATGATGACCCCCAGCGAGCTCGTCAGGGAGGCCAGGAAGAGGTTCAGGAGGGCCACCTTCGTAAAGACGCCGCTGCTCGCGGGCATACTCACGGCTGAGGGCCCTAGACCCTCGTGAACGTGAACCTTACCACGCTCCCTGACCTGTCGACCTTTGCCACCACCCTCCTGTCGTCCTTGAGCGCGTAGACGACCATGGCGGCGCACTCGAAGGAGTCCATGAGCACCTCCGCGCTCTCGCCAGGCCTCATCTTGTCTATGATCCTCATGGTCAACACGTAGCCCTCTGGGCACACCTTGCCCCTAAGGTCGTAGGTCTGCACGGCCTCTCTATGAATAGAACATGAGCTACCTTTTTAATGGTAACTCTATGCAGGGAACATCGCGTTAGATATTATGTACTCTATGAGGGGCCTGTTTTTGTCGAGCGCGAGGACCTCGCTGATCCCCCTTAACAGCTCCTGCTTTACTATGGCTGAGCAGGCGGGGTCATTGAAGGAGGGGTTCCTCATGGCCAGGTAGAAGCCAGCCCCTGACTCGTTGAAGTAGACGAAGTACGCCCACTCCATGTCGCCTGACACGGCTGGCACCAGGGTCCCCGGCCTCAGGTACCTGAAGGCCCTGGCCGCGTCGCCCAGCTCCCTTGGCAGGCCCGAGTCACATATCATCCAGGTGGCCGAGCACTCCTCTGAGGAGCCCCTCCTGCAGGCCATGGGGTCATTCCTCCTGGCCCTGGGAAGTCCTCGCCCTTAAGGACAGGGGAGGAGGTCAGTTATAAATCCCCTACCTTACACGGGAGCCTGGTGCTAGCAGTTGAAGTTCCTCAGGTGTAAGCCGAGCCAGGTCCCGTCAGGGGTCAGCGGGAAGGTGGCCATAATAGGGGCGGGGACCGCTGGCCTCGGCGCAGCTGGCGTGCTCAGGTGCAAGGGTTACCAGGTAACTGTTTACGACATGTTACCTGAGCCCGGAGGGATGTTGATCTTCGGCATACATGTTGACAGGATTCCGAAGGGGCCCGTCAGGGAGGGCGTTAAGGAGCTCATGGATGCCGGCATAGAGTTCGTGCTGAACACCAAGGTGGGCAACAGGGGCCTGGAGAAGATGGACGAGCTGGTGAAGCCCAAGAACGTGGTGGACCTCGAGGACATAATAAGGTCGCATGACGCCGTCCTCATAGCCACGGGCACGTGGACCAGCAACAAGTCCAACGTGCCCGGCGAGGACCTGCCATGGGTCTACCCGGCCATGGAGTTCCTCGTGGCGACCCACCTGGCGAAGTTCGGCTACAGGCCGTGGGAGATAGTGCCTGACGTCAAGGGGGACCTGCTGGTCGTAGGGGGAGGCTATACGGCTGAGGACGCCGCCTACGTGCCCAGGACCTACCCCGAGTACAAGGAGAGGGTGAGGAAGGTGGTCCTAAGCTACAGGAGGACCAGGAACGAGGCCCCCATGGGGCCCATGGAGATGACCAACCTTGAGGCCTCTGGCGTCGAGATATGGGAGCTGACGGTGCCCATAGCCTACAGGGAGGAGGCAGGCAGGAGGGTGGCCAGGATAATAAGGAACAGGCTCGTCCAGGTCCCGGGCGAGAAGAGGCCGAGGCCCGAGCCCATACCTGGGAGCGAGTTCGACTCCTACTTTGACTTCGTCCTGGAGGCGATAGGGGAGAGGGCCACGCCGCCCTTTGAGGGGGAGTGCTGCGGCATAAAGCTCGACCCGAAGTGGGGCACCATAGTTGTCGATAAGGACCACATGACGACCAGGAAGGGCGTCTTCGCGGCCGGCGACGTAGTCCACGGGCCTAGCCAGCTCGGCCCCGCCCTCAAGAGCGGCATGGATGCAGCCAACGCCATAATAAGGTACCTGAGCTCAAGGTGAGCCCGCGGCTCTAAGGGCGAGCCTAAGCACGTTTTTCACGTTCTCATAGGTCTCAAGGTTTTCGATCTCCTCGGCCGTGAACCACCTTCCGCTCCTCAGCGAGCCCCCGACCCTCCTGACGAGGAATATCAGGTCGTAGTGGAGGTGCACCTCGTTGGGGTACCTGACCGTCTCAAGGAGTATGGCTAAGGGCATGGGCTCGTCCCAGACGTCGCCGGAGCCAAGGCTGTGCGTGGGCCCCACGACCTTGACCTCAAGGCCTGTTTCCTCCTTGAACTCCCTCTCGGCCGCCTCCCTCGGCGTCTCGTTGGGCTCCACGTGGCCGCCTGGGTAGAGCCAGACGCCGAGCCTCTCATGCCTTATCAGGAGGACGCGTCCGTCCTCCACTAGGACCCCGCTGGCAACTACGCACTTCCTCAAGGGCGGCACCTAGGAGCTCACTTTCTCTGAGAACCTCCTGGCAGCCTCATCAAGCCTCCTCCTGACCTCTTTAGCGGCCTGGTCCCTCAGCCCCCTCAGCTCCTCAACGCCCTTCCTGTGGACTTCCTCGAGCTTCCTCAGCGCCTCCTCTTCAAGCTTCTTGGCCAGGTTCTCAATGGAGCTCAAGGCCTTCCCGGGCTACACGTGCTTAAGGGGAATAAAAAGGCTGAGGTAGGCCCTGGCATCAGCTAACTAGCTTGAGGTATTCCTCACCTGCTGAGGGCTCCGAAAAGGTGTTAAGCCTGCCCCCCGGTACTGTCAGCGGTGCGGCGGTAGTCTAGCCTGGACTAGGACGCCGGCCCTCCAAGCCGGAGGTCCCGGGTTCAAATCCCGGCCGCCGCATCACTTCTTGGGGTCTGCGCCCCCTCACTCGCTAGGCGTTCCCCTTAAGTCGCTGGCGCCTAAGGCCGGAGAGCTCTGCCTAGCCTCTGAGCCCACAAGGCGTCATAGGTCATAGGCCCGCTTGTCAGAGGAACTTGAGGCCGCCTGAGGGCCCTCCCCTTGATATCATTGACAGGAATATGAAGTCGAGGACCATCGGCGGGAGCGCTGCCACGAGCGCCATGGATGCCAGGAGGCCCCACTCTATTGAGGACTCCTGTATTGCGGTGAGGGCGTAAATGGTCACGGTCTGCGCCCCCACGGGCGGGAACTTGAAGTTGTACGGCGTGAAGCTGAACACGAGCGGGTAGAAGAGCGCGTGCCAAGCCCCTATTGTAGCCAGGAGGAAGACGCTGAGGAGCACCGGCCTTGAGAGGGGCATTATGAGCCGCGTGAACCTCCTCCTTATCCCGAAGAGCTCCCCGACCTCGTCATAGGCCCTCGGGAGGTCGAGGAAGAAGCCGTTCATCAGCCAGAGCCCGTAGGTGACCGAGAAGAGCGGCATCGCCGTTATGAGCGCCCACCAAGTGTTCAGCAGGTGGAGCCTAGCGAAGAGCAGGTAGAGCGGTATCGCGAAGGCCATGGGGGGCAGGACGTAGAGGTATATTGAGAGCGGCAGGAGCCACCTGCTGGCCTTCCCCCTGGCCACCTCATAGGCGGCCGGGGCCGCCAGGAGGACAGCCACTACGCCTACTGAGAGGCTGACGACTGTGCTGCTCACTAGGTACGGGACAGCGCCCCTGGCGGCGGCTATGAAGTACTGGGCCGTGAACTCCTTAGGGTACATGATCGGGGGCCTCACGAAGTCAAGTATGTCGGGCCTGAAGGCCACGAGGAACATCCAGTAGACGGGCATCACGTTAAAGAAGAGAATCACGGCCAGGAGCGCCAGCATTATGGCCCTGAAGGCCCAGTCGGGCATACTGATCGACGGGAGGGACCTGAAGACTGGCCTCTGGGCCCTGAGGAGCCTGAACAGGGCCAGCGCAGGTACTGTGGCCAGGGCCGCTATGGCTGCCGAGACCAGGGCGCCCCCTGAGTAGCTGCCCAGGGAGTAGACGGCCTCGTACGTCACGATGCCAAGGGTTGTAGTCGCGTAGCCCGGGCCCCCGCCAGTTAGCACATAGGGGGCGTCGAAGGCGCCGAAGCTGAAGGCCAGCTCTATAACGAAGGCTATCAGTATGGCCTTGCTCGCCATGGGTATCGCCACCCTGGCGTAGTACTTCGAGAGGCCCAGGCCGTCGATCAACGCGTTCTCCTTGATCTCCTTGGGTATTGCCCTCAACGTGGCGTAAATTATGATGAAGGGGAAGGTGAGGGAGCCCCAGACGCTCACAAGTATGACGCCCCACATTGCAGTGCTGGCCCTGTAGAGTGGGTCAAAGGGTATGTGGAGGAGGTACGTGAACCAGCCCCACCCACCGCCGTAGAGGCTTATGTACCATATGAGGGCGGCCGAGACGAAGGGCACGGTGTGGGGGAGGACCACAGCGAGGGCCAGGGGGCCCTGGTACCTCTCGCGTAGCGAGTCCACAGCCACGGCGGCCGCCAGGCCTACGAGCGTTGAGAAGGTGGCGTTGGCGAAGGCCAGCACGAGCGTGTTTATGAAGACCCGTTTGAGTGGCACAAGGGCGAGCGAGACCAGGGCGGCCCTGTAGTCAAGGCCCACTATGACGAAGGTGGCTACGAAGGGGGCTACCCCAAAGGCCATTATGTACGCAAGGTAGGGCAGGGAGAGCCTCAAGGGAACCCAGGTGGGGGTCCGAAAAAGCTAAATAAAAAAGGTTTGGGAAGGACGCTTAGGCCTAGGAGGTAGTCGTTGAAGTTGAGGTAGTCGTCGAGTAATACGTCTCCAGTATCTGCACGTACTGCGCGGCCACATGGTTCAGGACGGCCTGCGGCGTGGTGCTGTTGGGGTTCTCGAGGTAGCTGAGGAGGGCGCTTCCCAGGACGTTGCCGAGGTTGTACGTTACTGGTATCAGCGGCTCCCAGGCGTACCCGCGTTTGGCCGAGATCAGGTTGGCCTCAAGCCACACGTGCTTGTAGTAGGGCAGGGAGGCGTTTGCTAGCAGAGCCTGGTAGGCGGCCTTTGATATCGGGAAGAGGCCTAGCTTGAGGAACATCTGCTCCTGGACCTGCGGGGACTCTATGAACTGGAGGAACTCTAACGCCAGCTGCTTGTGGGTTGAGTACTTACTCACGGCGAAATACGTTCCGCCGGGCATGGAGTAGTTGCCCGGCAGCGGCGCCATGAGCACGTCAGAGGGGGACACGTTCTTGCTCAGTATGGCCGAGAGCCTGGAGGCGTAGTTTATGGTGGCAGGCCCGCTGCCGTTAGCGAAGAGCGCTGGGACGTTGTCGAACGAGACTGGGAACTGAGCGGGGTTTGGCTCATAGCTGACCAGTTGCTGGAGTATCTCAAGGGCCTGCACCCCGGCGCTGGTGTTGATGGCAGGCGGAGGGAACGGGTGGTGCCACCAGCTCGGTATGCAGCCCCAGAACTCAACGCCGAAGCCCGGCATGCCGTGTATCGTCCCGCAGTTCAGGGTCTGGTTGTTGATGTAGAAGTAGCTGTAGATTGAAGTAAAGCTGGTCAGCAGGTCGCCGCCCGCGGTGGTGTCCATGACCAGTATGCCCCAGGGAGTTATGTGGTGCTCTACGAAGAACTTGCTGACGTCAACTACCACGGTCCAGTTATGCCAGGTCCAGGGGTCGAGTTGCATGTGGTACTCGTTGTAGAACTCCTGCTGAAGCGTCGCGTTGTTGAAGTACTTGGCGTTGTAGATTATCACCACATTAGAGACCCACGGGGCCACGCCGGCAATCGTTGAGGTGTTGGTAGTGGGGTCATATATCACGCCGCCGAAGGACTCGGCGGGCCAGAGCAGGTCGCTTACGTTAATGATCGAGGAGTTCAGGGGCACCACGTAAGGCGCCAGGAGCCTGGCAGAGGTTGGCGTGAAGGTCACGATGTCATACTGGTTGCCGCCCGCCCTGAGCACCGTCAGCTCGTTGTTTATGTACTGGGTGAAGGGGAAGGCCTCTACCTGTACTGAGACGCCAGGGTGCTCCTGCTCGAACAGCGGTATCGCGACCTTCTGGAGGAAGGACTGCGGGGCCCCCGTGTAGGTGGCGATAACTAGCGTCACGGTCGGCGTAGTGGGCGGGGGCGTCGTTGTCGTGGTGGTAGTCGTGGTCATTGACGTGGTTGAGATGGTGCTCGTGGTCTTAGGCGTCGTTGTGGTCACGTGACGCATCGAGACATAGTAATAGGCTAGGCCGCCGGCGACCGCCACAACAATGACGACGATAACTATGGCAGCCAGGGCCGCCGTTGAGATCGAGGACGTGGGCCTCAAGTCGCCCTACCTGTGTTTACGGTAAGGCGAGCGCAATAAAAGGGTGAGGGCCTATGAGAGGGCATCCCTGGCCTTCCTGTTCCTGGGGGCCAGAACGTAGACTATGTCGCAGCAGTCCATGGAGGCCCTCTTAACGTCAATTAGCTCTACCTCCCACCTGTGCAGGGGGCTCCTCACGACGGCCGTGTGGTACTCCCCCCTCTCGCCCAGCGGGTCTGCGCCGTCAGCCCTAGCGAGGCTCAGGAACCAGTCCACGTTACCCTTGTCGATAACTGACCCCACGGCCTTCCTCAGCTCCTTCCCCCTCGCCCCAAGCACCTTCATCCTGTAGCCCTCCTCCACGTCCTTCATCAGTATGTCAAGGGTGTCCATACCCCACAGGGGCTCCCTGAGGCTGCACCCGGCCTCCCTGGCCAGGGACTCCATGTACTTAAGGTGGTCCTCAACGAAGACGTCGCCTGCTATCAGCACGTCAGTGCTGAGCCTCCTCAACAGCGCGGCTGTCTGGGCGAACTCCCTCCCCCTGTCGAGCCTGGCCACGACCATGGGTACCCCTATAGACTCGGCCACGGCGGATGACGCGGAGAGGTTCTCTATGTGGGGCGACGGCTCAGGGAAGTCGTAGACCAGGAAGAGGAATATGTCAACAGGCCAGGAGAGCTGGGCTGCCCTGAGCCCGTCCTTTCCACTGGAGAACATCGCGACCCTGTTGCCCAAGTCCTCCCCCAGGCCGAGAGGGCCCTGGGCTTAATAGCTGGTCAGGAGTCTCCCCCCTTTGTCTGCTATGGCCTTCAGCGCCAGCCCCCTTATGTGAACCAGTGTCGCCCTGCCGTGGTAGACCCCTCCCTCCTCAAGGCGGAGGTTAAGGCCCAGCCTCTGGCCTATCCTCACGGCCGGCGAGTTCTCAGCGTGAACGTAGGCCTCCATGGTCTCAAAGCCCCTCCTGTAAGCCTCGAGGATCAGCAGGGCCGCCAGGACCGTCGCTATGCCCCTCCCCCTGTGCTGGGGGAGCACGGCAAACGCCAGCTCCGCATGGGCGCAGTCCGAGAACCCCTCGCCCAGCCCCACCATCTCGCTGCCCGCGAAGGCCCCTATGGCGTAGTTGCAGGGGCTTGAGAAGAGCATCCTGGCGTGGCCCTCGAAGTCCTTGAATATTCCGAGGAACCTGTAGTAGAGGGAGTAGGTGTCGAGGGACTCGTAGAACCTCACGACCAGGTTCGAGTCCTCGCCACAGAGGACCCTGAACCTGTACCTGGCGCCCTTGGCCTCAAGCTCCGCCAGCTCGGAGGGGGCGCAGGACACGCTAGCACCGCGCCTCCGAGGAAAATACGAAATAAAAAAGAAACGTGTCGAGTTTAGCTAGGCTGGGAGCACCGCCCTCTTGAACGACCAGTTAAGGACTATGGCGGCCCCCAGGTAGAGGGCGTCGAGCCCGGTTATGAGGCCTATCCAGCCCCCTGCCTTTATTATGGCTGTGCTGCTCGCTAGGAAGCCGGCCGCCAGGACCCAGAAGGTTATCGTGAGCAGGACCAGGACGCTCATGAGCACCCTGGCCTTCAGAGCGTTGGCGCCCACCGTGTAGATCAGGGTCAGTATGCCCCAGAATATGAACCAGGTCCCTATCTCAGAGTCTCCCCACGAGAAAGTGCTGCCGTTCCAGGCCTGCAGGACGAAGGCCAGGCCGAGGCCTATCCAGAAGAGGCCGTAGGTGCTGAAGGCCGTGCCCCCAAGCAGGTTGCCCCTCTTGAAGTCCATCCAGCCGGCGAAGACCTGGGCCATGCCTCCCCAGAAGAAGGCGTAGGCTAACGTCATGCCGGCCGTCGGTATTAAGCCGGCGTTGTGCAGGCTCAGGACTATCGTTGTCAGGGCGAAGCCCCAGAGCCCGAGGGCGCTGGGGTCTGCGAACGGCTCCTTCTCGCTCGCTCAAACCCACCTCCTACACACTTATACATAAATATCAAAAAAGATATTAAAGCTTAACTTCCGCCCATCGACCTCTTGAACTCCTCCCAGGCCTTCAAGAGCTCCTCGACGGCCGTCGGGTCCTCAAGGGCCGTTGTGTCGCCGAGGGGCCTGCCCTCCATTATGTCCTTGAGGAGCCTCCTCATTATCTTCCCGCTCCTCGTCTTGGGCAGCTTCCTCACGAAGAGCACTGTCTTAGGCGTCGCTATCGAGCCTATCTGGGTCCTTATCAGCTCTATCAGCTCCTTCCTGAGCTGCTCGCTCGGCTGGTAGCCTGCCTTGAGCACTACAGCAGCCACGGGCACCTCGCCCTTCACCGGGTCAGGGGCGCCTATGACTGCGGCCTCGGCCACGGCCGGGTGCTTTATCAGGACGTCCTCCATCTCGGTAGTCCCTATCCTGTGGCCGGCCACCTTGAGGACCTCGTCAGCCCTGCCGAGGAGCCAGAAGTAGCCCTCCTCGTCCTTGACGGCGTAGTCGCCCGCGTAGAAGTAGCCTGGGAACCTGCTCCAGTAAGTCTTTACGTACCTCTCGGGGTCGCCCCAGATGCCCAACATCATGCCAGGCCACGGCCTCTTGATTATCAGGTAGCCCCTGACGCCTGGAGGCGTCGGGTTACCGTTCTCGTCTACTACGTCGGCCACTATTCCGGGCAGCGGGAACGTGGCCGAGCCGGGCTTGAGGGTGACGAGCGATATGCCTGGGGCGGGCGATATCATGGCTGCCCCGGTCTCTGTCATCCACCACGTGTCTACTATTGGGCACCTCCTCTTGCCGACTACCTCGAAGTACCACCTCCATACGTCGGGGTTTATGGGCTCGCCCACGGTGCCCAGTATCCTCAGCGTTGACAGGTCGTGCTTCGTGACCCACTCGTCGCCGTACTGCCTGAGCGTCCTCAGGGCGGTGGGGCTCGTGTAGAATATCGTGACGCCGTACTTCTCGACTATCTGCCACGGCCTGTCGGGCTGCGGGTAGTCTATGGCGCCCTCGTACATGACCTCCGTGGCGCCGTTCATCAGAGGGCCGTAGACTATGTAGGTGTGACCCGTTACCCACCCAACGTCGGCCATGGTCCAGTGGACGTCCTCAGGCCTTATGTCCCAGTTCCACTTGAACACGTGGTAGACGTAGACCATGTAGCCGCCTACGCTCTGCATTATCCCCTTCGGCTTGCCCGTGGTGCCGCTGGTGTAGAGTATGAAGAGCACGTCATCGCCCTTCCTCGGCACCGGCTTGACGTAGGTGGTGTCGGGGTACTTGGAGGTCAGCTCATGGTACCAGACGTCCCTTCCCTCGACCCAGTTGATCGGGTTCCCGAGCCTCCTGACCACGATGACCTTCTCTACCTTGGCCCCCTGCTTCTCAGCCAGGGCGACGCCCTCGTCGGCGTTCTTCTTGAGCTCAACTACCTTGCCCCTCCTCCAGTAGCCGTCAGCTGTTATCAGGACCCTCGACTTGGCGTCGACAATCCTGTCGGCGAGGGCCGAGGGGCTGAAGCCTGAGAAGACGACGCTGTGTATGCCCCCAACCCTTGTCACGGCGAGCATAGATATGGGCAGCTCCGGTATCATGGGCATGTATATCGTGACTGTGTCGCCCGGCTTCACGCCCAGGTCCTGGAGGGCCTTGGCGAGCTTGTTGACCTCCCTGAAGAGGTCCCTGTAGCTCAGGACCCTGCTGGTCCCGTCCTCGCCCTCCCAGTAGTAGGCCACCTTGTTGGCCACGTGGGTGCCCATCCAGCGGTCGAGGGCGTTCAGGTTGATGTTGGTCTCCCCTCCCACGAACCACCTGTAGAAGGGCGGGTTAGAGTCATCAAGGACCTTGTCCCAAGTCCTATACCACACCAGCTCCCTGGCCCTCTCGTCCCAGAACTTTATGGGGTCCTCAACCGAGGCGCGCCAGAAGTCAAGGTACTTGTTGTGGTGAGGGAAGTACTTCTCGCCGTAGGGCAAGGGCTCTATCCTCTGGGCCTCCGGAGAAGACATGTATGTCACCCCGTGTTCCGAACTTTATACATATTAGCCCGCTATTTAAGGACTCCATTAGTGGGATTTATTATGCTCTGTCCCACTTATATCCTAGTTAAATAAGTTTATATAATGTTTAGTTTAGAATGGTTTTTGACAGCCCTTAGCCTTCACATTATGTATAGAGAGCGCACCTTTTTAGATCCTAGATTTAATAGTGGCGCGGGTTACGCCAATTGGGGGTGCAAGGGTCTCCCTACTTGGCTCAAGGGGGTCGAAGGCCAGCGAGAGGATTCTCTGGGACCTGAGGATCGAGGAGTTAGTTGATGATATCCTGGGTAAGGACAAGGACCGCTTCCTAGCCGATGTCTTCAAGGAGCCGCTCACCGACAGGGATGCTATCGCCTTCAGGCAGAGGGTGTTCGAGGACCTTATGGACGAGAGGGCATACGCCGTGGCAAGGGGCTTCGTAGAGGGGGTCAAAGAGGTCAGCAGGCTGCTGAGCCTGGAGGCAGACGCGTACGAGGAGTTCAGGTACGGCCTCCACCTCGACGCCGCCCTGGCCTATGTAAACACGCTGGAGACCACGTTAAGCTCGCTGCGAGGCCTGAACGTAAGGTCTGAGGGCCTCGTCCATTTCATCAGTTACCTCGAGGACCTGGTTCGGAGCGAGGGGTTCCAGGCCTTAAAGGGGCTAGCGTACAAGGCAAAGGCCGCCAGGGACAGGATAAAGGCCAGGGTAAGCATAAGCGGGGACAGGGTAAGGGTCACAGAGGACGGCGGCGAGGACCTGTCGTCAAGGGTTGAGCGGCTTTTCTCGAGGTTCAAGTGGCAACAGGTCCGCCAGATCAGGTTCACGAGCAGCTACGGGCAGATGACCCACGTTCACGCCATGATATTAAGGGGCATATACAATATCTTCAAGGAGGAGTTCGACGTAATGAGGAAGCTGAAGGAGGAGTTCCCCAACATAATAGACGAGGGCGTCAAGTCCTTCGCTGAGGAGCTGGAGTTCTATCTCAGGTACATCGAATACATGAATGCCACCAAGTCCAAGGGGTACAAATTCTCAATACCACAGTTCACCGAGGACGGGTCAATTCACGTCAAGGGCTTCTACAACCTGCTGTTAGCCAGGAAGGGCACGGCGGTGGCTAATGACATACGCACGTCAGGCCAAAGGAGGGTGTTCGTGATAACTGGCATGAACAGCAGCGGGAAGACGACATTTGCCATCACCTTTGGCCAGCTGGCCTTCCTCGCATCGATAGGTGTGCCCGTCCCAGCGGAGGAGGCCAGGATGCCCCTTTTCTCTAAGATATTGACTGCCTTCCCTATTGAAGAGGGCAGGCTGGAGGGCTTAAGCAGGCTTGAGGAGGACGTGGTCAGGGCCCTAGACATATTGAGGGCGGCTGACGACAGGACGCTGATCATAGTTAACGAGCTCTTCTCAGCCACAACGTCAGATGAGGGCTTTGAGCTCGCGAGCCGCTTCATTAAGGAGGTGATGAGCAGAGGCTCGTACCTCATTTACGTCACGTTCATCACGAGGCTGGCCTCGCTCGAAGGCGTGATAAGCCTCGTGTCGCAGGTGAAGGACGGGAGGCCTACCTTCAAGATCGTGGAGGGAGGCCCTCCGTCAAGCTACATGGCCGTTCAGATAGCCGCAAGGCATCAGCTGCTCTACGATGACGTAAGGGGCCGCGTCGGAGGGCGACCCCCATGATACAGTTTGACCTTCTCAGGGCAGGCGGCGCTGAGGTGAAGGGCCGGGAAGACGTGGTAAGGGACCTGGAGCTTGACAAGATCATAAACGCCGTGGCCCAGAAGGACGAGCTGATCATGGACGTGTGGACCCGCATGCTCCTGATGCCGGAAACCGACGTGGAGTCCATAAGGTACAGGCAGGAGGCAGTCAGGGACGCTATCCGCAACAGAAACGTCATAGTTGGGCTATATAACTTCACTAGGGACGTCATAACTAGGACCAGAAGGGCAACCTTCCTCGTGACCTATGATAACCCGGAGCTAGTGGTCTTTGAGACGGCCGCTGGCATGAGGATCATGATAGATGCCTTCAAGGACCTGAAGGGCATCCTCGGCAGGGCAAGCTTCTCGTCTCAGGCCTTCCGGGGCCTGGTGGACACGCTAATGGAGAACGCGGACGACGGCTTTATAGCCTCGGCGAAGGAGCTACTGAGCATCTTTGACATCAGGAACGACACGATGGAGTTCTCAGTAAGGCTCGGCGCTCAAAATACGTTGGCTGACCCTACGCTTTTGGTCCCTAAAAAGGAAGGCGGCATAATAAAGAAATTATTTAATAAGGAAAGGGCTTACGAGTTCAGGCTGGACCCTCACGACGAAAGGGGCGCGGAGATACTGGGGGACATCAGGAAGTGGGTCCTCGCCAACATAGCGCCAACCATGCTGAACGCCTACGAGAGCCTGTTGCGGTTCTACACAACCCTGAGCGAGCAGCTGGCCTTCTTCGTGGGGGCTATAAACCTTCACGACCTCTTCCAGAGGCTTGAGCTGCCCTTAGCGTACCCCGAGTTCTCTGAGGGCACGCTGTCGTTCAGGGACCTCCACTGCCTCTCCCTCGCGATATCGCTTAACAGGAGGCCTGTCCCGAACTCTCTGGAGACCCGTAACGTTAGCGCTTTCATAATAACTGGCGTCAACAGGGGCGGCAAGACGACCTTCATGAAGTCGATAGGCCAGGCTATACTGCTCGCGAGGGCAGGGGTCTTCGTGCCTGCCAGCAGGCTGGTGTTGCCCTCGGCTGGGGCCGTTCACACGCACTTCCAGAGGGAGGAGGAGAGGACAATGTCCTATGGGAAGTTCGAGGAGGAGGTTGTAAGGTTCAGTAGGATTGTTGACTCGCTGAGGCCCGGGGACTACGTGCTGATGAACGAGAGCTTCTCAACAACTAACCAGGTTGAGGCCTCGGAGGTCGCCAGGCAGGTCGTGCAGGCCCTGGTTGACAGCAGGGTGACGGTCTTCTACGTCACGTTCCTGCAGGACTTCATATACCGCTTCATTAGGGATAACGGGGGCAGAGCTATCCTGCTGGTGCCTGAGAGGCTGAAGGACGGAACCAGGACCTTCAGGTTACTTCAGGGCTCCGTTCAGCCGGGGTACGCGCTGGAGATCTGGGATAAACTGGTGAGAAGCGGCAGCAGCGGTGGACGGAGCCCCTGAGCCTGTTTACCGATCCCATGAACAGCGAGCGTCAGAGGCCCCCAAGGCCTTAGCTGACCTTCTCCCTGCCCTAAAGGGCTAGGCTTGCCTTTCGCTTTTGTCAAACAGGGAAGCAGCCCGCCGCTGGGCGTGAGTGAGCCAGGACAGGTTAGCGACTGTGAATTCCGCGAAGGGGTTCAACGTAACGTCTTCGCGCTTAGAAGGCGTCAGGCCTTAAAGCTCGCTGAGCTGTAGGCCTCGTCTATACATGAGACCTTGTAGACTTCCTCGGCGACGCCGTGGGCGTAGCCCTCAAGCTCCTTCCCCCTCATGCCTGATGCCAGGAGGGTCATGAAGACCTCCTCCATGTACTCCCTCAGGCTGGCGTTTGAGACGGCTGGGTAGTCAGAGCCGTAGATGACCCTGCCCTTCGGGAAGTCCCTCAACACCATGGGCACTAGCTGAGGGGGCAGGGCGGAGGTGTCAACGAGGACGTTGTCGAAGCTCCTGGCCAGGGCCAGGGTCTCCTCGAAGAAGACCCCTGGGGCTATCGCGCTGTAGCCCCCCGCGTGGGCTATGATCACCGGCGTGTCCCTGTGGGTCCTCAGGTGGACCTCAAGCCTTGACGGGTCGCCGTACTTGCAGAACCTGGGCAGCTCCCATATGCCAGGGTCGCAGCCGCTGTGGACTATGACAGGGAGCCCCCTGGACTCGGCCACCTCCAGGACGACGCCCACCTGGGGGGAGTCGAGGTGTTGGAGGAACAGCGTAGAGATCACCTTGAAGCCCCTGAAACCTCTTGAGGCGGCGGCCTCGAGGACAGAGGCCAGCTCTTCGGGAGCGAGGGAGAGGTTCGCCGGGAAGACCGGGGCGAAGTTGCTCAGGGCGGACATGTGCTGGTGCCTGGCGAAGGTGCAGAAGTCCTCTGCCAGCCTGACGGCGTTAACGTAGAGGACCTCGGGCTGGAGGTACTCCATTACGTCAGATGCGTACTTCTCTATGATTGGCCTGGCCCTCTCGAACTCCCTGTTAACGTCGTCTATGGTCACCTTTGAGAGGACGTCCTTGAAGGGCGGTATCCCTATTATGACGGCCCCTCTGACGCCGGCGTCCACGAGACCCCTTATGTAGTCGTTGACCTCCTTAGTTGTCCTAAGGAGGGGCATGTGGACGTGGCCGTCTATGACGCAGCTTACCGGGACGTCAGCCCTCAGCGCCCGCACCCACCGCTGTGTCCCGGCCTCCGCTTTTACGCCTGCGCCCCTGCCTGCAGGGCCTCAGGCCGAGCCCCCTGATCAGCTCGTCAGGGCTCTGGCCTGGGGCTAGGTAGTAGGACCTGCACGGCCCTCCGGGGGTAGCGGTTATCACCTTCAGCAGCCCCTTCCTGACCAGCGAGGCGAGGGCTACCCAGACAGTGCCCTTCGGGAGGCCGGTGGCCTTCATGACCTCCTCCCTCGTGTGGGCCCCTGCCTCAACGGCCTTAAGTATGGCCTGCTGGACCCTCCCGACCCTCCTTGACCTGCCGTCAAGGGACCTCTGGGCGGCGGGGAGCCATATCACCGCGGGCCCCTGGGCGGTCACAGTGCCGTCAGCGTAGCACGTGACGTCCCCGAACCTCACGACAACGCCTACGCTCTCGCACGGGACGGCCTCTGACAAGCCCTTCCCCTCAGCTGAGGAGAGCTCATGATACAATGGCTTGGGGAGGTTTTTATCCTTCAGGCGACGTATCGTTCTGGGCCCGTAGCTCAGCCAGGACCAGAGCGCCGGCCTTCGGAGCCGGAGGTCCCGGGTTCAAGTCCCGGCGGGCCCGTAGGCATTTTCCTTCGAGTGACCTGAAGAGGTTCGCAGGTCCTGGAGGCAACGACATTACCTACATGGCTTTGACTGACCGGCTGAAGCATCCCTGTAGGTCCGCAAAGCCTTAGGCCCTGGGCTAGAGGTACCTATCTAGCTCCCTGTACAACTCCTCCCACTCCTCGCCCTGGCCCAGGAGCCTTCCCCTGACCAGCGCCTGGTAGAGGTCGTGAAGCATGACGTGGTGAAACGCCTCGTCCCTTAGGATAAGCCTAAGTATGAATGAGAGCTGCGGGTCCTGGGCAACCGCGGGGTCTCTCACGGCAGCCTCGAAGAATCTAAGGGCCTCCTCCTCGACCTCTACGTGCTCCCTTATCCTGGCCAACGACTCCTCGGCCTCAGCTATCGCAGGCCCCTCGCCTTTGCCCTCGACAAGCCTTACGGCCTCAAGGAGCAGCGCTCTATGCTTCTGGGAGTCCATGGCTACTGCGGTAAGGACCGCCCTGACAAGAGGGTTCTCGACGTTTTTAGCGGTCTCGAGGATCTTCTCAGCGTGCCTCACCTCCTCGTCGGCCCAGGCCTCCAACCTTGACTTGAGCTCCCCCGCAGACAATCAGCGTCCCAGGTCAGCAGCGCGTTCACCATTATAAGTGATATGCTATAATTTTATATCATATTACAAATTTACAGTTTAGCTACCTAACCCTTGAGGCCTCCGCCTGGCGACGAGCTGGAGATCTGCCCAGGCCTTACCCATGAAGGCCTTGGCTTCAGGAAGAAGGCAAAAAAGTTAAGGGAAGACTTAAGGGAACGGCCAATGGTCACGGGAGCGCTATCCCGACGGCGCCCGCGTAGGCCATAATGAGGAACACGAAGGCGTCAACCAGCGAGGCTGCGGCGCCGACCTTCCTCAGCGCGGCGTTCCCCGTGTATCCGGCGGCGCCTAGGAAGATCGTCACTATCACGAGCAGCCCCAGCGCCACCGACAGGGTGTAGAGCCCGTGCTGGGCCACGAATATGGTGAAGCCCAGGAACAGCAGCCCCGTGAACCACACGGCGTGGTTGACGGCCATCCTGTTCCCGCCGCCTATGGCCAGCGGGAGGCCCAGGGCCCAGAGAAGCAGGATGAAAGCAGCTGCCACTGTCGCCCCGAATATGTTCCTGTCAGCTATTATGAAGCCCATTGCTATGGTCTCCAGCAGGGCGCCCGTCAGGAGGACCCAGCCGAAGTCCCTGGGGTCGTTCTTGCCCTTGGGCAGGTTCAGCTCAACAAAGCCTATGACCAGGGTCATCACGGCGGCCTCCCACAGAAGGGTGTTCAGGGCCACCTCAGACAGGGACGGACCACCGGACATGGGTTTCACACTATTGTACCACTTATGTGAAACCCTTTATAAGAATTCTCTGAAAACTGATAAGTATCCAGCCTTGTAGACAACAGCATATATGTCCATAGACGCAACACTTTTTAAAAGGGGTGTTTGATAGGGGGCTGGGACGAAAGGTGTCGGCCCCAGGCTTCGGAGGCAAGCCCATCCTTATCCCCCCACAGGTCTCGTACCTGAGGGCTCAGGCAGAGAAGGACCCCATAGCCTTCTGGGACTCAGTGGCGAGGGAGGAGACAGACCTCATCTACTGGAGGAGGCTCTGGGACAAGACGTTCGAGTGGGAGCCAGGCAAGCCATACAGGTGGTTCGTGGGCGGCATAACGAACGCCCACTACAGCCACGTAGACTACCCCATCCAGAAGGGGCTCGGCAACAAGGCCATCTACATCTATGAGAACGCGGAGCTCGGCATAACCAGGACGTATACCTTCCTTCAGTTCGACGACATGGTACGCCGCTACGCGGCCGCCATGAGGGCCCTCGGCGTGGGGAAGGGCGACAGGGTGCTCCTCTACATGCCTACCAGGGTTGAGGCCATAGCCGTGCTCCACGCGGCCGCCAGGATAGGCGCCATAGCCTCGTCGGTCTACGCGGGCTTCTCGGCCAAGGCCCTCCTGGACAGGATTGAGCTCATAGGGGCCAAGGTACTGTTCACGCAGGACTTCAACATGAGGAGGGGCAAGCTTATAGACCTCAAGGGGATAGTTGACGAGGCCCTTAGGTCAAAGGAGAGGACTACGGTAGAGAGGGTTGTGGTGTTTAAGTCCGAGTACACCGAGAAGGAGCCCCAGATGCAGGGCGGTCGCGACATGTTCTTTGAGGAGTTCCTCAGCATGAGCAAGGACGGCTCTCCTGAGGTAGAGTGGGTGGAGTCAAACGAGCCCCTTTTCATAACCCCTACCTCAGGCACTACCGCGAAGCCTAAGCCGGTGGTGCACAAGCACGGGCCCTTCCAGGTGCACGTGGTGACGATGGGCAGGTGGGTCTACGACCTCGGCCCTGAGGACACCTGGTTCATAACGAGCGACGTGGGCTGGCAGGCCGGCGTCAGCTACATGGTCTGGGGCGTGCCCATCTTCGGCGCCACCAGCGTGGTCTTTGACGGCGCCCCTGACTACCCGAGGCCCGACATGTGGTGGGAGGTCATAGAGCGCAACAGGGTCACGAAGCTCTGGATATCGCCCACAGGCATAAGGCTTCTGAGCAAGTACGGCACCGAGTACGCGAGGAAGCACGACCTGTCGAGCCTGAAGGTGGTCTTCAGCGCGGGGGAGCCCCTGAACCCCGAGCCCCTCAAGTGGCTCATGTATGACGTCCTTGAGGGGAGGGTGCCCGTGATAGACCACTACTGGCAGACCGAGACGGGAGGGCCCGTGGTCGGCAACCCCTACGGGATACAGATGATGCCGATAAAGCCTGGCAGTGCGGGCATACCCCTGCCCGGCATCGTGGGTATGGTGGTCAGCGAGGAGACCGGACAGCCAGCTAAGCCTGGCGAGAAGGGCGTCTTCGTTATCAAGCACCCGTTCCCAGGCTTCACTTCAGAGCTCTGGCAGGACTACCAGTGGTACATCAGGTCCTACTGGGAGGCCAGGCCCCAGCTCAAGGGGCTCATATACTCTGGCGACGCCGCCATGGTTGACGAGGACGGCTACGTGTGGTTCCTCGGGAGGGCTGACGACGTGATAAAGATATCAGCCCACAGGATAGGCACCTTCGAGCTGGAGAGCGCCCTGGTCTCTCACCCAGCGGTCGCCGAGGCCGCAGTCATAGGGGTGCCTGACCCCGAGAGGGGGCAGGTGGCCGTGGGCTTCGTGGTGCTCAAGGAGGGCTACAGGCCCAGCGAGGAGCTTAAGAAGGAGCTAATAGAGCACGTCAGGAAGACCTTCGGCCCCATAGCGGTGTTCAAGACCATAGAGATAGTGAAGGCCCTGCCCAAGACCAGGAGCGGGAAGATAATGAGGAGGGTCATCAGGGCGGTCTACCTGAACGAGCCGCTGGGCGACGTCTCGGCCCTTGAGGACGAGAGCCAGGTGGAGGAGATAAAGAGGGCCATAGAGCAGTTCAAGAAGGCCATGGAGGAAAGAGGGCCTTAGGGCCGCCCGGCCGAGCGGGACCACGGGTCCAAGGTAGGCCTTGAACTGCTTCGGCGAGGCCCCAGTAATTGCCATCTAGCCGCTGTAGGTGAACTGGCAACTCGCCTGGTAGCCCGAGGCCGTAAACACGACGACGCTGTAGGGCTCGTATGGGTTAAGGGCCATAACATACATGACTATGGGCACGTAGTGCCTGGGCGGCACGTATAGTTGGGTCGTGTTGGAGGCGACCTCAAAGCCAGAGCTGTCATACAGGTATGCGCTCGCGATCTCGACCCCTGAGGTGCCGTTGTTGTAGGCCAACGCGTAGACCTCAAGCAGTCCCTGGGGAGTGCTAACAGCGCCGCAGGACAGCAGCGAGACCCTCTGCTGCCCAATTGATATACCGGGCGACCCCACCCGTGATGATATTATAGGGGCCAGCCTGGCAAGCAGGGCGGCCACGAGTAGGGCCGCCATAAACATAGCTATCGCCGCCAAGTTCTCCCTCACCGGAAGCCCTGAGAGCCTCGGCCTCCTCAAGCTGGGACCGGTAATACCCTGTAGGTTGAGGGTATTACAGGGGTCAGGCCCAGGCCTTAAGTAAACTCCATGTATACCATGACATACACCTTATGTACAAGGAG